>Ga0209185_1000063_pt1 | contig 174845 bp, 149 predicted proteins | sample SidtaG_2_FD_187425 | JGI IMG/M metagenome (GOLD analysis project Ga0209185, IMG submission 187425) | Marine algal microbial communities from Sidmouth, United Kingdom - Sidmouth_Asex2 metaG (SPAdes) (version 2) | ecosystem: Host-associated > Algae > Red algae > Unclassified | place: Sidmouth... | reverse complement strand
CTATTTCAACTGGATCTGGCGCCACTCACGACTCAGGAACACGGCTGCCCAACGAGCGGGACTGACGGAGCATCCCTGGGGATAGCATGACTTAGCTACCTATCCCACACTTTGTTGAGGCACAACCTCCTAGTTGTGGTTCCGTGAGAGTCGTTAAAAACGGTCTTATCCATAACGGTAAGCAAAACCACAAATGCAAAGACTGTGGTCGTCAATTTGTCGAAGACCCCCAACAGAAGTGCATTGACCCACAGACCAAAGTCCTGATCGATAAGCTACTACTGGAGAAAATACCCTTAGCCGGTATCGCCAGGGTTTGTGATGTTTCCGAAAGTTGGCTACAAGAATATGTGAACTGCAAATATGCGGAAGTGTCTCAAACCGTGACTGTATCCTCAAAAAAAAGGCCAGCTAACGATTCAATGTGATGATATGTAGTCGTTTGTAAAGGATAAGGGCAACAAACAGTGGATCTGGCTGGCTCTTGATGTTGCCACTCGTGAGATTGTCGGGGTTTATAGGGGGACACGCTCTAAACAGGGGGCTCGTCAGTTATGGAATTCGTTGCCTGGGGTATACCGTCAATGTGCTGTTGCCTATACTGATTTCTGGGATGCGTATGGCTGTGTGTTTCACAAAAAACGTCATAGGCCAGTGGGGAAGGAAACAGGTAAAACCTCCTACATCGAACGGTTCAACTGTACGATGCGCCAAAGAGTGTCGCGTCTAGTCAGAAAGACGCTTTCATTTTCCAAGAAGCTAGAGAATCATATTGGAGCTATTTGGATGTTTGTTCACCACTACAATGCATCCTTACAAGACTAGGACTACCGATTACCGATGTATTGCCGTTTGACATAGTCGGTGGCATGCCCTTTTTTACGGTCTCCTGTTTCATCAATCACTAAAATGAGTTCTCGACCAGCTAAGGCTGAGAGAATCCGCGCGATTCGCCTTTGTCGAAGGTGTTCAACACGCCACGGAGAAGTAACCAAAAACTGCTGTAATGACTGGGCGTTGGAAAGGCCAGTGACCTTTGCAATCGAGGGGAGTGATTTACGTTTGGCTTCCGAAATCATACCTATATGGAAATGCTTGAAAGCTTCAAAGCTCCTTACTTCGGCAAAGAGATCACGATAGTGTTCACAATACTCATCTACAAACCTAACTGTTGGCTTGGCTGGACGCGGCTCTACCATTGACAATACATATATCTCAGCCTTTCTACTCTAATTTATTCCTGGCTAGAGTCATTGAAGAGCGATAAGTATACAGATGGTGGCCAATAACTCCGGTATGAAGAGTATTATCCGCCAAGAACTGGATAACTCCGACCCTGAAGGTATTATCTAGTAGTTCACCGTGTTCATAAAAAATAAACTTGGGAATCTTAAGATTGCAAAGCTCTGTACCCAAGTGGACTGTGGCCGCTTTAGGTGACGCGAGATCAGAAGTAATTGACCGGTTTACGACCATCTACTTTAAGACATTTCATACCAAATCCGATTTATATACCCCCGATATAGCAGAACGCCAGAAATTCTTAACAGTAGTGATAGCTGGCAAGATAGGTATAATCATTTCGGGGTTCTGCTGGTCGGATTTGGTATCAGTGCCATTCTTGACGGCACCCCTTGAGATCGTCTTTATCTAATCATGAACGTATGTCTGTAGGTAGAGACAGATATACTGTTGAGATCTATCTAAGAGCTGATGTACAGCCATATACATGCTTGGTCTAATGAGAACAGAGCAGCACAACTGCTTGCAATCACATACAGCCTTCACTTCTTAGAATTTTTAACTCCACACGCTCATCAGCATGATCCTAGACATACATTCTGATGCCGTGTTTTGTGTCGAGAACTGGAGTTGGGGCAGCAGCTCATTGCAATCCGTCCATTGCAGAACTCGTAGTCTTTTGGGATTAGCTTCACTCTCTCATCAAGAGAGGAGCAATCTGTATATCCCTACTACTGCTACGCCTTTTGCTTAGAGACGCAAGTATTTCAAAGAATTCGACCCTTAGTATTCCGAATCCAAAGGAGCACACACCATGGTATCAATTCTCACTGATGAGAAGCGAGTTGCGATCGCAGAAAAATTAGCCGACGTCAAAGCCATCCAGACCTTGCTATCCAGGTAGATCGAGACTTTCCCCTCGGTCACAGCTTTATCTGCTATTGATTCGAGGGCAAAACTTTCACTCCGATTTCACTCAACACAACTTTAAGGACCTCCTAATATGTTTTTCCACAAAAAAGAACTCATCCACAAAACCGTCGAAGTTGATGAACCTGATCCTCGGTTTGCGCAGTTATTGTTAGAACAATTTGGTGGGGCTACCGGTGAATTATCAGCCGCCTTGCAATACTGGGTGCAATCTTTCCACATCGAAGACAAAGGCATCAAGGATATGCTCCAAGATATTGCTGTTGAAGAGTTCAGCCATTTGGAAATGATTGGCAAACTGATCGAAATCCATACCAAAAAAGTAGATCAGACCGACGCTTACAAAAGCACACTCTTTGCCGTGCGGGGGCAAGGACCTCACTTTTTAAATTCCCAGGGCGCAGAATGGACCGCCACCTACCTCAACGAAGGAGGCAGCGTCGTTAGAGATCTGCGAGCTAACATTGCAGCAGAGGCAGGTGCCCGTCAAACCTATGAGAGCTTAATCAAATTGGCACCCGATTCAGGCACCAAAGAAACCCTAGTGCATCTGCTAACCCGCGAAATCTCTCACACTAAGATGTTTATGAATGCCCTAGATTCCCTGGGCAAACTCACAGACCCCTTCTTTGGCAATGTTCAACCCGACGAAACCGTCGATATCTATTACAACCTATCTCAAGGAGAGGGGGACGAACGCGGTCCTTGGAATTCCAAGCCTGACTTCAGATATGTTGAAAATCCCCTAGATCAATAACCTGGGGACAGCTATGCTACAGGTTCAATGATACTTAGGTCAAAACGTCATGCCCAATCTATTAATTTATGCGGCCGAATTCTTTGATCGATTGGGCTTGGCCTGGTGGATTGAGGTCAAAACATCATCCCCAGCTTGTATCTATTTTTTTGGTCCATTCCTCACGCCCCAGGAAGCACAAACAGCTTTGCCCGGATACGTTGAAGATCTTGAAGCTGAGCAACCTCAGAGTATATCTTCTACAATTCAGCGCTGTCAGCCTTCTCAATTGACCGTCTGCTGGTGAAGACTACAACATCCAATCGCCCAGCATCTATATCACCTTGTCCAGGATCACCCTACTGAGTCTAAGGATGGTCAAGAACAAGATTAAAAGCATTGCTGCCAACAAGATAAGTCAGCCGCAGGTGATCACAGCCAATCGCTGCACCAAGGTCTCCTGATGATGAATCCCTCACCGACAATACGTACCATGGCTAAGCCCAGAATATAGACGACGATGGCCCGGATGCCCATCTGCCATGCTATCAATTGGGGGACATCTAGTCCTAGCATCTGGTTAACTCTCTCTGAAATATTTCCCATCAAATATCCTGAGTACTGCCATACCTTGAGAAGGTTACCTATCAATCAACGATATTATTATTTCCGTTTCGATATTTAGAAAAATGGGTCTGCTTTGAGTAAAGCTCTTGCTTTATTAACTAGAGCTTTTTTCCTGTGAGCACCATAATCTTTTTTCAATGTTTCTCTATGGGTAAGGTATAGAACTCAAAACAGCTCTGCCATACTGACCCTTCTCAACAGTGATCAATCGCAAAACGGGCCTATTATTGGGGGTAGAAAATGAGCTATTCTAAGAAAATATCTCTGAACTTAATTATTGCTTTCAGCCTAGAAAAATTGCAAGACGCCTCTCAAGTATTAATTGGTGAGGTTAGTGTTTAGATATAGGGGCATGGTGCAACTTAGGGAAGAATTTCTAAACATCGACTCCGAATATTATACGCTCTACCTCTCTAACAACCGTAGAGCCGAATTACCGCCTATACCCGACTTTTACGACACTACGGACCCCAAAAAAGAGCAAGGCTTTGAGGCTATCTTTGGCAACCTTCAGGCATCTATTGATCCCCAGAATATTCCCCATCGAGATCTAACAGGAATCAGTATCACCACCCAGGCCATTTGCCTCTACGTTACCTGCGATGAAATTGACTTCCCACTACGCCTAGAACTTTGGGATTCTCCTCCTGATGATCTTGCCCCTAGCACCTTAGCACCTTGGTTTTACATTGCAGAAGTCAGTTTTGACTTATCTCTGGGGGAATTATATATTCATGGCCTCATGGAACATGACATCGCCAAGCCCATTTATATTGCCCCCGACACGTATCGAATTCGCTTTTATCTGGGTTCCTTAGACGCTTTGAGCGAGGATTATATTCATACTCACTGGTCGCTTACAGAAGATGAGTATGAAGAGGAACCTGGGGATGAAGATAACCTTGAAGATGTAGACTCTCGCTTGCAAGATCCTGAACGCAATGTCTGGTGTCGCCTGGTTTTATGGCCCAGTCTCTATAGTCCTCCGCAGGTGATCATGACACCTCAATATTGAGTTTGATTGGAGCTCAAAGACTAAAAGGCGACGATACTGGAGAGAGGAGAATACCTCATAGATCTTCAGCAGTGCATAACTTCGATACTAAAAATCTCAGGATAGAACTCGAACATGTAGACAGTTTGATGGCAAAATGAGAGTCATTAACCTCCATACAAGACACTTGCGCTTCACAGCGTCTATGGCAAACTGGATCGCCAAGTTCTAGGTTGGATTGGGTAATACTAAATATAGAAGAACTCCCAGTCAGAACTATGCCAGTTTATAAATCCCACTACGAAGAGTTGCTGGCAACCTATAGTAATCACCATCATGCGGTAGAACTGTTGAGGCAGCACCGTCCCTACTTTGAGAAAATTCCCAGTATTCGTCGCTCTCGCGATAGTGTGATCACGATTCCTCTGCCCGTTGTCCAGGTTCGACGTCAGATTCCACAATCAGAGCTAAAATCATCCGATAGCTCCTACGAGCTGATTTCGCTTCCTTGTGATATTTCTTTTCTGATGTGTGACCCTGAATGGAAAATTAAAACTGGGGTAGAAATCCTGATTTTTATTCATCGGCCCCAAGAAGATTTCTCTGATCTAGTTAGCCGCTGGCGTCAAACGCAAGTAGCGCTGAGCCGAGGGTACACCTGGGAAATGCCTCAGCACTTTCAACACATTTTCAATGAGGGCGCTGAGAAGATGCATCCCCTGTTTGTGCTGTTTGCAGATACCTCTGAACGGATCAAGCGGGGTCTGAAAGGGGCTTTCCTACCCTACGTTGTTCAGAATGTCGATATTGCTTCAGAAGAAAAGAGTGAAGCGTCTGTAGGGGCTACCACTCCAGAGATCAAATCTGACACCGACTAAGGCTTTCGGCAATTTGCATCTCCAGATCTTCCTTCGTGGTGGCGGGTTCCAGGCAACTGAGTCCTTGGCAGACTATGCCTACTGCATCAGGGGGTAGCGCCGTCGTCGCCGTATAAATAGCGGTGGGTGAATAGGTCGCAGCCAAGACAGCTAAATTTTCAGAGGTACGAATGGAGGTGTGATGGAAATACCAATCCAAGGCTACAAATAAGCTGGGGCAAGCTTGAGTGGAGGAGTCCATGACTTGTCCAAAGGTCTGGAGAGCTTGCTCTGCTTGTTCAAGGTATGTGGTGCGATCGCTAATCAAACTTAAGCGAATCAGGTTAGCGATCGCAATGCCATTGGCTGCGGGTGTGGCATTATCCAGCCAACTGCGCTCTCGAATCAATAATTCTGCTGCTAACTCACTCCCTGTGTTGAAGTAGCCACCACCCTCTACGGCCCACAAATGTTCGTCAAATTCAGATTGGAACTTGAGGGCTGCCTCTAACCAACAGTCTGCTTCACTAACGGCAAGGCTTTGGCAAGCCTGATGCAAATCTAACAGCGCTTTAATCAAAAGTGCATAGTCTTCGGACTGAGCGATCACTGCGATTTCGTCATCGTAGTTGACGCGATGTAATCGTCCTTTGGAGCATTGCTGGTCCAAGATAAAGGTGGCGGCTGTTGTCGCCAGATCAAGATAATCCGGTTGTTGGAACACAGCAGCAGCACGAGCCAAGCCCGAAATCATCAAGCTATTCCAAGCCACAATCATTTTAGTATCGGTGACAGGGGGAATCCGACGAGGCCACGGGTGCGTTTTAGCAACATGGTTGTTAATCGCGGGAGGAAATGTAGAAATGGCGTCTGGATGATCGCCATACCGCCCTTGGAAGAGTTTCTGTAATGCGACTTCTACTATTTCTGATAAGACACCGGGTTGCTGTCGTTGAAGAACAATGAGACCATTCTCAAAATTACCTTCAGGACTGAGGTTGAACACTTCTCCTAGTGCTGTTAATTCTGCAGGTGTGAGTAACTCTGTGAGTTCGGCATAGGTCCAAGTGTAAAAGCGCCCCTCTTCGGGTTCAGGATCTTCAGGCGTGATGAAGTTGTCAGCGTCTTGAGCGGCATAGAAATAGCCTGCCTCCGCTGTCATTTCCCGTTTTAGCCAGGCAACCGTGCCTGCGATCGCTCGTTCAAAAGCAGGTTCTGCTTGGCCTGTGCTCCACAGATTTGCCAAGTACTCGACAATTTGGCCATTGTCGTAGAGCATTTTTTCGAAATGGGGCACCGTCCAGGTGGGATCAACTGTATAGCGATGGAAGCCGCCAGCAACATGATCATAGATCCCACCCAGAGCCAAATCCAGCCCTCTTTGTAGACAGGCTTGTTGGGCCGTTGCTTGGTTGGCGTTGGCAAAGCGTGAGCCTTGGAGTGCGATCGCCGCGTAGGGAATCATCGGAAAACTGGGACCCGGCGTTTTATGACTCAGAACCGCTGTATTTTTAGCAATTCCCTGGCGAAGCAGGTCTGGTTGCAAGTCACGGACTGGATTAAGCACCGTTGAACTTTGCAAATAACCACTGAGCTTCTCTTTTTGGGAGGCTAACTTCGATTTCTCATTGTCATAAAAGTTGCGAATTGCTTCTAAGACTTGGAGAAAACCTGGGCGTCCATATCGAGGCTCTTCTGGGAAATAGGTGCCGCCGTAAAATGGCACCAAATCGCCCGGTGTCAGGAACATATTCAAGGGCCAGCCCCCCTGCCCTGTCATTGCTTGTACCGCTTGCATATAAATGCTGTCAATATCGGGGCGCTCTTCTCGATCTACCTTAATGGGAATGTATTGGGCATTCATGAACTCAGCAATTTCGATATTGGAGAACGCTTCCCCTTCCATGACCGTGCACCAATGACAGCTAGAGTAACCCACGGACAAAAAGATCGGCTTATCCTCTTGGGCTGCACGGGCTAAAGCCTCTTCACACCAGGGCCACCAGCCAATCGGATTCTCAGCATGTTTGCGCAGATAGAGGCTGGCAGATTGGGCAAGACGATTCGACATGAAGTCCCCGAGGAGATTGCCTACACAGTCTATCGCTATCTCATAACTGAATGGGATTTCAATCGGCTGCGGCATACCCAAGTACACCTTGGCAGCAAATAATCAGGATGGATAAAGTACGAAACCGACACCTCGTCGATAGGGGAGCATCTAAACTTTTGGGAAAAACGTTGTGTAGCCCTTACCTTTGTGTCTTAACGGCCATCCCATCAGGGGCGCGAGAACTATCAAAGCGTCAACCAGTCGGGTGATTCGAGCGTCCCGCTGCATAGGCTAGTTAGACCACAGCCCCGAACCTGCAAAGAGGTTACGCTAAAAGCGGAGCACCCAAAACCCTGCAAAAAGTACTCACAAAATATAGCTATATAAAATCTGACCAAAAATGGAAAGATATTTTCCGTATTTAGTGCCAAATCATCCGGCACCCACTACATTTAGTGCTTTGACAAAAGATCAATAAAAATAGCATCTTTTGAGGCACACATATGATCCACAACAAATATTTCAGCTCATATTTCCGCTTTTGTGAGCCACAAAAAACTTTGCGGCCTATAGATAATCCTCAAAAAGCACTGCGGCCTTCAGCTACATTAAGCAGTTTGGAGAATGCATAAACAGCTGGACGCCTACCACTAGAATCTTTTAGAGTAAGTAGCATTTCATTGTCCCGAAGCACGGTAAGGATCCTTTTTGCTGTCGGAACAGGAATCTCATTGCAGTTCGTAAAGTCTGAGGATTTGAAGATCGGACGAGAAAAAATAAAATCTAACGCATGAATAGCATATTGAGAACGTGTTAACTCAATAATTTGACTTTTCTGCTCATCATAAAGATTTAGAATTTCTTGAGCTTTTTGTTGATTTTCTTGAGCTTGTATTGCTACCGCTCGCAAGAAGAAAGCACACCAACTGGTCCAGTCGTGATCACGCGAAATTGAGAGAAGTCTCTCATAATATTCATTACGGTTAGCTTCAAAAAAAGCACTGATATAAAACATTGGACTTTGAATTAATCCAGTTTTAAACATGAATAGGGGGACACACATCCTCCCGAGCCTTCCATTCCCGTCAAGAAAAGGATGTAAAGCCTCAAATTCAGCATGTACAAGTGCTAGTTGAACTAATTTATCGGGAGCTTCATGATGAATAAATTTTTCCCATTTATCTAATCCTTCTTGCAAGCGATCAACTGAAATCGGAATGTATCGAGCGTTCTCCATTGAGCATCCCGGTGGGCCAATCCAATTTGGGATCTGTCGATACTCGCCTGGAGATTTCCCATGACCTCTTACGCCGTCTAACAAAACGTTATGAGCTGTCTTGATTACACGTTGACACAAAGGAAGCTCATGAAGTAATTCAATAGCAGACCACATTGCTTGACGATAGTTCAAAACCTCATTTATATCGTCTTTGCGCTCTATGGGAAGATTATCTGATCCCCTCTCTGCCTCATATTCAAGCACCTCACCCATAGTTGCTTGAGTACCTTCAATGCGTGAGGACAAGACAGCTTCCTGAGTTGTTAAGGGACTAAGCAGTAGATTAGCATTCGAGATTGCGGAAAGAGTGCCGTCATATCGGGCAAGGGCAGCATTAGCAGGTCCAATGAATGGAATAAGTTTAGGCCAGTCTATATTTTCAGGAGGGAACTGATCATAATGATAATGTACAGGCTGGTTCATACTCTCAGCCCCCAAACTATATACAACAGAATACTCAACTTTTTCTTTCTAATGCTGCTAATCTAGCGTATTGAATATTTAGTCTAACTATATTTATGGGACAGTTTTCAGACTAAGTGCTTGATCGCTATATACATTAAATAGATATAGTGATATTTTCTAGATATATGTCTGGAGAAATAGTGCCAATTGCAATGAGTGATCAAAACTTACGTTTGACACCGAATCAAGAAGTTATCTTAGCGGCCCTACGATTTCACAGGCGCTATGGTCTAGAGATTTTAGTTGCCATCGAAAAAAGTGGTGGTAAACAGATTGGCTTCAATTCGCTCTACCCTAATTTGAAAAAGCTAGAGGAAAAAGGATTTGTCCAATCCGAATGGGGGGATGAGCCCCCTGAAGAACATACAGGGGCTAGGCGCAAATATTATCGAATTACAAGCACTGGCCTACGGGCACTGGAGGCCAAGCAGCAACTCTTAGAGGGGGTTGCCACCTGGAAACCTGAACCCAAGGGGATCTGACATGAGCGACAAAGATTTTGAAATTGCAGGCAAAATTGGCAACATCGCTGGCCGTTTTACTGAAGCATGGCAGGAATACCAAGATTGGTTGAGAGCAATTATTTCATCACGCTCAGCCTTGGCACAATGCTATCCAGCCTGGTTAGCGACCTACATTTTCCGTTGGCGTCTGCTCTATTTCGTCGTGTATGTGGGAAGCGTGATTGGTCGGAACCAAATTATGAAACGCCTGAAGCAACTGTTATTGAAATTAGGGCTAATGAGGAATAAGCCGATATCTGCAAGCAGCGAGGTCTCAGATCAATCCATTGCTTTTAACCAGACTGACTTTGTGCTCCGGCGAATAGCGACACTGCTTGCTGTGGCTGAACTGACGCTGTGTGGCATTGCGGCAGCAACGGGAGTAATGCTGGCATTTTATTATCAACCAACGGCCGTAGGCGCTTATGCTTCTTTGAATGCGATCGCACACCAAGTTAGCAACGGCACTCTCATTCTTAGTCTGCATAATATCGCAGGCAATGGCCTGATTGTTTTAGCGTTAGTGCAACTGGTCGTCATGTTTTTGGGGCGTCGGTTTTTGCCCTCCTGGTTAACGGCATGGATCAGTGGCATTGTCCTAACACTCTGTGCCATTGGCCTGAGCTGGACGGCCATTATTCTCAACTGGGATCAGGTCGGTTTTTGGCGGTTCAAAATTGAACTCAGCATTATTGAGTCGCTACCTGCTGGATTGTTGTTGCGAGAGGTACTGGCAGGTGGGAGTGCGATAAACACCCTGACGCTTCAGCATATGTATACCTTGCATAGCTACGTGTTAGCGATCGCGGCCTTACTGCTATCCGTTACCCATCTCACCGCCCTTATTTTTCAAGAACAATACTGGACCCTGCAACAATTTCGTCGTAATCCCTGGAGCTTTCTGGGTGAGTCGGCCATTAAAGGAGACTCGTCAACGTCATAGCTGACTAGAAATTCGACTTCTAGGGTGTCTGTTATTTGGTCGTGTTCTGCTGCAGGTTCAGTGATCTCAATTGGGTTGATTTCACTAATTTAGCCAGTGGATGGTAGGGGCCGATGTTGGGGCTGAATTTTCGTCATCGGCAGCAGGGTGAGGGTGAGGCTCCTGATCACTGCGATCAAAAACAATGAATTGATCCTGACTGGTGTAGTTAACATTATCAGGGTCAACAACCATATAGGGTGATTCTCCAATATGGTCAGGGAAAAACTGCTCAACGAAAAAATTTAGGGTAGATTGCTGAATATAACCACTGAGAACAGCAAGGGCACCAAATCGCAATCCTGTTTTCTTTTGAGACTTGAGGATTGTATCAATCATATCCAGATTCATCAAACCGGCATTACGAAAATAGCTACCAATAGGATGAGATGCAAATTGTTTCTCAAAGTAGGGCCATTGATCACCAAAAAAATCAGCCGTTTGTTGACACACCCAGCCATGCAAGGTCAGGATTTCGCCCAGGCGCATCATTTCGTACAATTTCTGCTCGTACAGCGCTGTTCGCAGTTGATGCATTGAGATCAAGTCAGAGGCACACAATCGCTCACCAATTTTGAGGGAATCTTGAACTAGGGTAGGGGCGCTCATTATTGCTGTGGCTGCTAAATGCTTCTCTTTAAAATTAGCAAAATTTCATTCGGGGGGCGAATATTGTTAAGAATTGGGCAAACTGATTTGATGTTTTGCTCAAGCAGCCGCAGAAATTTGTAACTCATCCAGCACCCGCTGAGCTTTGACTAAATCGTAGGAAAAAGGCCGAGGGCAAGGTAGATAATCCCGTTCATGGGGCGGACCATGACGTAATAGGGCATTGACCACCACACAATCTTCATGCCCCAGATGGATCACCCCGTGGGGCACCCCTGGCGGAATCTTGACCACCTGGGGACACCGTTCACTCATGGGTAGATATTGATATTGGCGATTATGCAAAACAACCAAAATGCAAGTCCCTTTCACCGTCAATAATTGATCCGTCTGAAAGTGATGCACAAACAAATCATCTACAGTCCGCGGTGGAATCTGCACCAGCACTGTCTCATCGCTGTCTTGAGGGGTAAAAAATTCTGCCTTGCCCCCTTTAACCGATGTGAGAGGATAGCATTCTACGCCAAGTTTTAACCCCATTGCCATACTCCTGAAGATCTATGGTTGCGAATACCCATATTGTAAAAAAATATAAAATATTTAGCTATATTTTCACTTTTGTGTATCAAGAGCAACAATTGGATCATGCTTGGATTTGCTTGGCCCTAACACCTGCAAAATACCTCTGATCTCGTCAAACTGGAAACACAGTCCGTAAAATAAAATTGACCTTTAATCTTGACCGATATGTATTGCTAAGAATTAATGCAAAAACTGCTTTAAGGTTTTCTGCAATGGGTCCAAAGGGGAGTCGTTCAAAATCAACACAAAGGGCTCCAGGGACTGATGATCGGGTTGAGTAGATATCTTCCAATACAAAATTCCCTGTAGCAAATGGGGATAGCTAGCTTTGAGAGTATCGTAGAGGGCCTGGACGGCTAACACGCGCTCCTGGTCATTCGTCGGTTGTAACGTCCACAAAATCACCTCTTGTTGCCCTGGCTTCCCCACCAAAGAAAAACCACTATAACTCCAGGGAGCTAGGGTATTTTGGTCCCAACGGGTATACCCCAACTCCGTAAAGATTACGGGTTTATCGGTAATGGATTGCTCTAGCCGAAATGCTTCCAAATCCCCCAGGATTTGACGCCACCCTGAGACCAGTTGCCGTTTGAGGTGAGATTTATTCTGGAAATGGGATTGCGATCGCAACGGGAAATACGCATTCACCCCAATCAAATCTAGATCATGCCAAAATCCAATGGTTTGATATTGGTCAAAGTTGGCAGCATAGGTGAGTTTCCCGGCATAGTTTTGACGCGTTTCTTGAATTAACCGTCGCCAATGCTGCTCCAACACCCGGCGACGGTGATTAATATCGGCAATTCTATCTTTAGATTCATACTCACTCACTTGTTTGGCCCAAGTCTGCCAAGCTCGCAAACGCTGATCCAGATACGCTTCTAAGGTGGGGAACCGATAGCCCCCGCGCAACTGCAATTCGGCAAAGGGAATACGCTCCTTATACTTCAGCAGATTATCTATCAAAATCTGCTGCTTGACTGGATTCAGATAATAGTCTTCTAAGTCGGGCAAAGTGCTGACGGGTAAAGTAGACGTCAGAGAATTCATTTCACTGCCAATCCCGAGCATATCAACGCCTTCGGCTTCTGCGATCGCAGCCCATTGTTTGACAAAGGCAGCATATTTCTCGAACCACTCTGTCAATTGAGCCTCTGTTCTCGGCATAATCAATCCATGCCAGAGAAAATTATTCCGAGGATAGGCATGATCCAAGGCAATGCGTAGAATCAGGACTACCTTTAACCCTTCTGCTTTAGCAGTCCGAATTTCTTGCACAATACCGTCATTTTGTGGCTCATATCTAAGATCAGCAGAATCCCATTCACCTTGAGTGGCATAAACAGTCACTTCCACCGTATTCATCTCAGCTACTTTCAATTCCTGAACCCAGGCCGATGTATCAGGTTCATTCACCTGGATACCCCCTAGATAAAAGGGAAAAGCGATATTAGATTGGCCCAAAATAATAAAAATGGGTAGGAGAAAAAACAAAATGACCCATTGGCACCTAATTCTCATTAAAAAAATTAACTCAATTCCTTAGTTTTAAAGTACCAAGAGAAAATGAATCTTTGCTGAGTATTAACCAGTCCCAGCAAGGTTTTTCGAATTAAGATACTCATTGTTTCTGTTCATTTTTCCGCAGTGGTCTACGTAGATATGCGGAAAAATCAAAAATTGGATAAATTGATATTCCCGTGTTTTAACGATGGTTTTCCTAAGCCAGTGTCTTCATAATGATTTTCAGATACAGGCAAACAGGACCACTTAAATACAGGCAAATAGGATTAAATAAAAACGATGGCTTATCAAACTTCTCTTCAATCGCAAACAATGGAATTGCTGGTCGCTTATCGCCAGAAACCCTCTGTGCAGTTACGAAACCGCCTGGTGCGATTGAATATAGGTCTGGTTCGCAAGGTTGCTCACCGTCTGACTCACCAATGTGCTGAACCCTACGAAGATTTGGAACAATGCGGATGTTTGGGTTTGATCACCGCCATCGAACGATTTGACCCCTCCCAAGGCTATGCCTTCAGTTCTTTTGCTGTTCCTTATATCCGAGGCGAAATTCTCCACTTCCTCCGCGATCGCGCCAACACCGTCCGCATCCCTCGTCGCTGGCAGCAGCTCAGTCGGGATGGTGCCAAAGCTCGCCAAGCCTTGACCATGGAACTCGGTCGCCAACCCAAGGACCAAGAAATTGCTGATGCCCTCGACTTATCCATGCAAGAATGGCGCTCCGTCAAGCTAGCCACCACCAATCGCGTCCCCCTTAGCTTAAATGCTCGGGTTTCCTCGGGGCAGCAGTCTGATTCAGCAATGACTCTGGGTGATACCCTCATGGATTTTCATAGCCAGGTCTTGCAAGCCAATCAAGAAGATCGCATTGAATTACAGCAAGCGTTGAACCAGCTCGAAGATCGCACCCGAATTATGATTGAGTCTGTTTTCTTTCACCACCTCTCTCGCCAAGAAGTTGCGAAGCGCATTGGGGTTAGTTCTGTCACCGTTACTAGAAACATGAAGAAAGGCATCGACAAATTAGTGGAGTTACTGCAACAGCAGCCCAACGCCCTGCAAATAGAACACTAAAGTTTTACTTCACTCTCTAATAGGACATGCATCCCCCACGCGTTGAACGCGTGGGGGTTTTCTGTTGATATCCTTCGCGTAATCTATATCGATGACGGATAAGTTGCATAGAGGTTTGCATATAGACTTAAAAGTAAGCCTCTAGCAAGGTTCTAAAATGCTCAATCAGTCTCCAAGTTCAGCCCATTCTCAGGTTAAGCCCAAAGGTACAAGGGCTAACTGGGTGTGCACACGCCAGCCTCTTGCCGTTTTTGGGGTTGAACTGATGGGATTGACGAGTCTTTTTATAGGTCTGAGCGGTGTTCCCTCCCACCTTGAGGTTGCCCAGTCAGCGCCTTCTACTCCCCCAGCATCGGTGACCAAAAAGTTTCTAAACATGGAGGAGAGCTTCGAGCAAGAGTTTGAACGCTTTTTTGAAGCCGATATGGCTGAGGTCACCCAGGACCCTGCAGATGTTGCCCAAACCCTAGATCAAATCAGCAAAGCATCAGACACTAACCCTGGAGTGCTATGGGTTGTCCCCCGCGACGATCATTTACATCTAGTGCTGCTGTTGCCGGGCGGCAAGCCTGTTGTGAGGGATTTGTACGATGTCCCTCGGGCAAAATTGCTGCAAACAGTCGCCGCGTTTCAAGAGCAGATCAATAACCCCAATGGGCAATGGAACCTAGAACTAGCACAACAATTACATCAATGGCTGATTGCACCGTTCGAGCAAAAATATCTGCAAGCCGCAGAAATTGATACCCTATTGTTTTGTCTTGGCAATGGTCTGCGCGGATTGCCTTTAGCAGCTTTGCACGATGGCGATCGCTACCTGGTTGAAAAATACAGTTCCAGCAACATTCCTGCCTTTAATCTCATCCAAACGGACTACCAGCAACGCAAACCAGGGAAAATTTTGGCGGCAGGTGCTTCGGAGTTTTTGCTACAGGATTCTTTGCCCTCAGTTCCTACAGAAATTGCCGCTATCTTAAACTTTTTGCGAACCAATCGTCCCGGTCAAACACCGTGGCAAGGGCAATCTTTACTCAATCACAATTTCACCCTCCAGAACCTGAAGTCTCGATTGGAGGACCAAACCTACAACATTGTCCATTTAGCAACCCATGCCGAATTTAAGCCAGGACGGCCTCGCCAATCGTTTATTCAATTTAGAGATACCCGCCTCAGATTAGATCAGATGGGCACGCTCAATTGGTCTAATCCTAGTCTGGACTTATTGGTGCTGAGTGCTTGCAAAACAGCGCTGGGCGATCGCACCGCTGAATTAGGGTTTGCCGGAATTGCCCTAAGAGCTGGGGTCAAAACGGCCCTAGGAAGTCTGTGGTATGTCAGTGATATTGGCACTTTGGCGATCATGAGTAAGTTTTATCAGCAGTTGCCCCAAAGCACAACCAAAGCTGAAGCCCTTCGTCAAGCCCAACTGCAGATGCTGCAAGGTAAGATTCGAGCCGAAAATGGCCAGCTAATCATGTCAGATACACCCATCGCCTTACCGTCTGAAATCTCTGACATCGCTGATATTGATTTTTCGCATCCGTTTTACTGGTCAGGATTCACAATGCTTAGCAGTCCTTGGTAACATTTCGTTCATATGGCAACTCATCTTCAAGAGCGGCTCTGGCAACACTTATCTCACCTGGTGCGTGAACGAGATCCTTATCTAGCTACTGAGGGACATTTCTATGTTAAAGAGTATATCCACCAAGAACTAAGTCAGTTCGGTGCTGTCCATCGGCATTCTTTCAGGACGCTGAAAAAATTTGCTAATAGTGTTCAGGAAAACTTGGTTTTACAACTCCAGGGAAAGCACCCCTTACCCCCTATTTTGGTAGGGGCCCACTTTGATGCGGTTCCCGGTTCTCCTGGTGCCGACGACAATGCATCTGGGATTGCAGTCCTCCTGGAACTCGCCAAACACTTTCATCAACACCCTGCCCGTCATCCCATTCACTTCATTGGCTTCGATATGGAAGAATATGGACGATTAGGCAGTCAAGCTTATGCTCAGGACCTGAGGCGAAGTCGAACCAAAATCAAAACGATGATCAGCCTAGAAATGTTGGCCTACATCGACCCTCAGCCGGGGGCACAAAAATATCCTTCCAGACTGGAGTATTTCTATCCGTCTACGGGAAACTTTATTGCCCTACTCGGGAACTTACGCAGTATTCCCACTATGGCCAAACTATCTAGTCACATAAAATACAGCGGCGCGCCTTGCGAGTGGTTGCCGATCCCCTTGCGAGGCACCCTGCTGCCAGATACCCGCCGTAGTGATCATGCCTCTTTCTGGGATCAGGGATATTCAGCACTAATGGTAACGGATACGGCTAACTTGAGAAATCCACACTACCACCAACCCAGTGACACTATTGAAACCCTTAATTTAGACTTCCTAGAATCAATTTACAACGGTCTGGTTCGAGCCCTACATTATTGTTAATGCTCTAACTCATGCCCTTATAGCTAGAGAGTCGATTGGATTTTAATTTCTTGTTAATTAGATATTAAATATTTTGAATCATGCTTGATATAGATTGAGCGAATTCGGTCGAGGCAGTGCTGCTCTATGAACAGGCGTTTTTCATTTATTGTTCAATTTAGGTAGCGCCGCTCTGGGTCTGTTGTTTGCCCCTCAGTTAGCGCAACTGGCCGTGACAATTTCAGGTAATAGCGTCGGCAGGCAAGTGGCAAACGCCCAAATGCTTTTCAACATACTGGGTGTCATCCTTGTTATCGTTTTCTTGCCCATCATTTCTCGTTTTCTAGCCCGTTTTATCTCTGATAACAAAGCTGACTTAGAACGACAGTAAAGACAAGCTAAGAGAGAAAGAACGGGTTGGCGTAGGCGTCATCAATTGAGCACCTCAAGCTGCTCGCGTCACGATTCTCAACTGGTCTTGATCAATGAGGATCCATCCGCGCATGCGATCGGTGCGAAATTCTTCCGTGCTCACGTCCCCTTTGGGTTGAATGGCCCGTTTCAAAATTGCCTGGGATAACTGAATATCGCGCTGATGACTCCCTTGCAGCAGGCGACTAAAGCGGGCTTCTATGAACTTTGGACTCACGTCGTTCCGATTGAAAGTTTCTGTTGTTTGCAAGACTTTGTTTGATTTGCATCCATACATAACCTCTAGGGTCATTCCTGATGCAATCTGATAGCTCTCAAACCAGGGGTCATGCCAAGATTTCGGATCCGCTGCATAATCTGCATCTGTGGGTTGTCGATACTCAGGCCAGTCAGGACGATAGACGCTGATGGGAGAGTAACCAAATTTAGTTTGAACTTTGTCAACTTCAGTTTTAGTCTCTATATCCGATAGATAAGAGACCCCAATTCCGACCAAACTCCGCTTTGCCTTGCCGAGTGGCTTTTGCAAATTAATAACATCTAGTTCTTGACCCATACTCTGGCCTAGCTCAATGTGGGTGAGGTTCGCAAACTTCTGTGCGGCGACCTGAGCTTGCTCAGAAGTGGCAGGGACATTGAGTAAGGTACGAATAGCATCCAGGTCTTTCCCTTGAACCGCAAAGGTGTTGGCAGCTTGGACTAGGGAGTGGCCTGTGTGATCTGGCTCATGATTAGCTATAACTGCTTGAGGTTTGAGTCCTTGAACACTAAGGGCGATCGCAAAGCCAACACTCCCCGCGACAACTGAGGCCATCAGCGTCGGCAGTGAAAACTTAGATTTTCTTAGCTCTTTGAGGGGTTGGTGCCTAGCTGCTTCTGGTGCAGACTTCACTCGATCTAACAAGATAGGGCGTTCATGAATAGATCGCCCTGACATAACCGTGGCGATGGTCCTGGAATTTTGAAATGTCATTGCATCTAACATTTCACTAGCAGTTTTAAAGCGATCATGGGGGTTAAATTCTGTGGCCTTATTCAGAAGATCAGCCAAGTGATCACTAACGTGGGGCGCATATTGTCGCCAGCGGATCTGACCTGTGTTGTAATCTGTTTCCATTTCCACAGGTAGTTTGGCTGTCAAAGCATAAATTGCAGACATGCCTAGGCTATAGAGGTCACTGGCATACACCGCTCGCTGGGCAGCTTGCTCTGGGGCCATAAACCCCTCAGTGCCAATCACAACCGAATGAACGACTCTCTCGGCAAAGCTGATTCGAGTCTGGAGATGCTGCTTCATGGAACCAAAATCAATCAACACAGGATGACTATCCGTTTGGCGCAGAATCACATTATCTGGCTTAATATCTCGATGAATGACATTAAAGCTTCGCAGATATTCAAGCACTGGCAATGTCCGCAATAACATTTGCTGTACGTCTGCTGCCGAGAGCTGCCCCAATGCTCTCACTTTCTCTGCCAATGTCGGGCCATCAATCCATTCCTGAATCAGAAATAAACGGCCATTTTGTTCAAAGTAACCATAGAGCTGAGGAATTTGATCATGCTTGAGTTGCTCTAGTAATATCGCTTCCTCTTTGAATTTTTTGAGGGCGATCGCATAGCAATTTTGATTAGGGACATCAGGCTGTAACTGTTTCACCACACAATGGCGTCGGGACAGCATATGCGTATCTTCAGCCAAATAGGTTGCTCCAAAACCACCTGAAGCCAATTGCTTAAGAATGCGGAAGCGATTGTTTAAGAGCATGGGGAGTGATCCTCCAAAGAAAGCAAATCATAGACAGCATCCGTTCATCAGAGAAAAATATGGCAACACGCTGCTACGCGATCTTCCAGACAATCCGCAATGTCTAGAAGACAATGCCATCGGGTAGTTCAATTTCTTGGTTTTAGCAGCCATGCCGTAAGCATCTCCTGAGGTGGCTTCGGCACTCGTTCGGTCCTATCTATCGGACTGTTTGGAGCATTTTTTTTCTTGGAGATATCGGGATGTGTCTATAAGATATACAGCCTCTATTCTCAGAATTCAGTGATGGCTATCAAAAAGGGGAGTGATGGCTATCACTGATGGACCAATCTATCCTTGTTCTGTACACCTATACTGAGGCAGTTACACTAACCCTGCCCTGCATTACCTGTACAAATAGCAGTGGATGAGGCCGGATCTGCTGCTGCAAAAAAGCCCTGCTATCTAACCCCTAACTAGGGTAAATAACAGGGAGAAGGAGTAACTATGACAAATGGACAAACACAAGCCAGGGTGTTAGAGGGCTCCAGATGTCCGTAGACCCAGAATCATACCTGCGCCGATCCAATGGGCAAAGGCACCTGTAGCCAGCATTTCAGGCACACCAAAATCCTTCATTGAATCAGGTACCTTAAAAGGCAAAGCAGGACCTTGCCCCGGATATTTAATGGTGTACCGACCCAGGGCCACCATGAGCAAATTAATAACGAGCATCAGTATCCCGGTATTAATCGTCCAGGGATGACTTTCAAAAGCAACCAGTAGTATGGGATGCATTAAAATTGTTCTCCTAAAAACAGCGAAACGGACTAAATCTAAAAATCTGTAACGTCGCTGACAAAATTATAAAAATTGAACTGTCACAAAATTTCGTTTTGTGTTAAGAGTTAACATTTCGCGATAGGACTCATCCCGCCTTATCCTGAGAGAAAGACACCCGATGGGTAGAAGCTGATGCGAGTCAAAATTTGCGGTATCACTCAAGTGGATCAAGGACGGGCGATCGCAACCTTAGGCGCTGATACCCTTGGATTTATTTGTGTCTCCCAGTCTCCTCGCTATGTGACGCCTCAACAAATTCAGACTATTTCCCAACAGCTACCCGCCACCACTGTCACAGGGAAACCGCTGAGTCGAATTGGTGTGTTTGCTAACGCCGACTTAGACTTGATTCAGCACACCGTAAAAATTGGTCAATTGACAGGAGCACAGCTCCATGGCGATGAATCTCTGGAGTTCTGTCAGCAGTTAAAAGCGCAACTACCAGAGCTAGAGTTAATCAAAGCTTTTCGAGTTCGCAGTGCAGACACTTTGGCTCAGATAGCTATCTATGAAACCGTTGTAGATACCTTACTGCTTGATGCCTATACTCCCCAAGCGCTAGGGGGAACGGGGCATACCTGGGACTGGACCTTACTCAAAGGATTTATGCCCCGTTGTCCTTGGTTGTTGGCGGGTGGGTTGACTCCAGACAATCTCCAACAGGCGTTGATGACTATCTCACCTCCGGGAATTGACTTATCCAGTGGTGTCGAACAATCACCCGGCCACAAAGACTTACAAAAGGTAAAACAGCTATTTCAGCAACTTCAAGACTGAAAGTCATTAAATGGTCATAGGTGAGTCGATATAGACCATTGGTTCCGGCATCGCGAAGCGAATGCTATAGGTTTGTAGTTTTTTGGCGATCGTTTCATTAGCCAATTCTAATAATAGTTTGCGTAAACGCAGGGAATCATCGCTGGAGCCCATGATGAAAAAATTGACTCGGGCACAGGTAGTCGTATCATCTGCCTGAGAGAATTTGACTCTAGTACTCGCTTTGTCTACACCGCCAAACCCATCAATGCTATCCACGACAATGCGTTTGACCAGAGCCTGTTCACTGGCCTCTAGCAGACGAGGAAAATTGAGAAAGAGCATAGCCATCACTTTTTTGCCTCGGGTGATATTCTCAATTTCCTTGTTCGCCATGATTGCATTGGGAACAACATAAACCGTATTTCGAGCTATCGTCCGAATTTTGGTTGAGCGCAGGCCAATAGACTCAATCCGGCCATAGACATCCTCGTTATGAGGGTTAAAATTGACGCGGATATATTCTCCAGGGAGATAGGGGCGATCCAGGTACAGCTCAATAGTACCCACCAACTGCTCTAACGCCGCTTTAGCAGCAAAGGCTACCCCTACCCCCCCAATGCCAATACTGGCCGATAAAGCTAGGAGATTTAACTCCAACCCTTGGGCAAAGATCACCACTGCGAATAAAATAATCAGGAAATTGACCAAGGTTTCGATGATCAATACCAGCTCATTGACTTGGACACCTAATCGCTGCACTAAATTCACGACGTAAACGCGAATGACCCGCTGTGCTAATCTGGACGCGAGCCACGCCATACTAATGGCTAGAGCTAAATAAACAAAAAATCCTAGGAACTTATAGAACCCTTCGTACTGCCGCAGTAAGTTGCTACAGAGGGCGACAAAACCGAAGGTCACTGTATTGATGAGGGCATTGCGAACTGGCCCAATGAATTCCTTATAGGTTTTGGCAATATGCAAGGGAACATAACGATTGATGAGCCTCAGTAACTGCCAGAGCAGGAAAGGCAATACTCTACCCACTAAAGGAGAGAGGATAGCACCCCCTGTAAACAGGCCCACCCGCAGTCCCAATTCCATGAGAAATTCCCGCAGGTTGCCATTAACCTCAAACGCTTCTAAGATAATTCGGACAATTTCTACCATAGAATTAGAGGTTCATAGGCTGGGAAATATCGAGGTTTTTTTCCTCTAAATTGAAGGCGATGCCGTAGTTCTGAAGGTTCTCCACAATATTCTCCTGGGCAATTTCAAGCAAGTTTCGTCGCAATTCCATAGAGTTTTCAGCAGCCCCCAGAATGAAAAAGATTACTTGGGCTTGGGCTATGCCTTGTCCCAATGTTCGCACGGCATCTTCAAAGGTCACTTGCGTAAGGCGATGATCGATGCCAAGGATATCTCGGGTGCTTTCTAAAATGAGTTGCTCGACCAGGGCTCGCTCTTCATCTGGGATTTGCCGAAAGAAGGTCAACTCCACAATGGAAATCACTCGTCTAGCACGGGTGAGATTCTCAATACTCTCTTGGGCTAAATTGCTATTGGGAACAATCACGAGTGTATTCTTGCCCGAGAGTCTAATTTTAGTAGAGCGCCAGCCAATGGACTCAACTCGTCCTAGGGTCCGATCTGGCAAATGGATATAGTCGTCGACGACGAAGGGACGATCAATATAAAGGGCAATGCTCCAGAGAATTTGCTCTAAAACTTTTTGCGAGGCAAAGGCGATCGCAATACTCCCCACCCCCAAGCTTGCTGTTAATCCCAAAATATTGATCTGATGTGTCTCGGCAAAAATGAAAATAATAATCAGCACAATTGCCGCATTCGAGACGAACTTGGCTAAGGTCAGTAACTCACTATTAATTTTGGATTGATCGGCAAGGGCAATTTCCAAAAGATAAGTATCAAACAGATCCTTAAAAAGCGTAAAGCCTAGAAATACAACATTGATCGCCACCAATAAACCTAAGGGAAATTCGATAATTTGAAGTCCATAGGGTTGAGTCACCGCTAAAATAACGATGTCGGCAACAATTAGGATAAGAGTCCACAGCAACCAACTCTGATGCGGAGCTATGATACCGCGATAAATATCCTGGAATTCGGCTGAAGATAGACGCTGCACCACCAAGCGGCTCACTTGAGGAAGTTTCAGGTAAGACAGACCGATAATCAGCAGGATTGCGACTGCCGTAATGATGGTGAGAAATACCATTGGTCCGGCTTCCAGGGTCTGAGGCACGCCCACTAATCTGACGATTTTACGAGGCGCTGCCTGTGCGATATCACTTCCCATCACGTTTAACCCATTTACCATGTCGAGTTACTCCCAGCCGAACTGAACCCTTTGTGTGACAACGTGAGCTTAGCTTACTGTCTAAGCATCTTTATTTTCACAGGTTTCAATAATCTATTGTGCGCTGGGGTTTGCAGGGACTGCTATCCTCGGAGATTGGAGTAAACTCTCTTGATCTTGTTCTCCTTGAGTCTGCATGAGAATCTGCTGAGTGGGATAAGGCATATCCACACCATGGGTCATCAACTTATGCTTAACGGCTTTCAGGATTTTGCTGGTCATCTCTAGAACGTCTGATCGACGGGGTGGGTCCATCCACCAGCGAGCCCGCAAATTGACTGTGCTAGGTGCTAAGTCAACAACAATGACTTCTGGGGCTGGATCCTCTAGTACCCCTTCTGTCTCCTGCATCGCTTCCAAAATGAGCTGACTGGCCTGGTCAATATCTTCATCATAGTGAATGCCAATATCGTACTGGAGGCGGCGTTTTTCAAAGGCTGTGTTCACCAGGACAGAATTTGTAAATAGCTCTGAGTTGGGAATCACAATTCGACGATTATCGTAGGTACGAATTGTGGTAGCCCGAGTTTGAATATTCTCAACGGTGCCCTCATAGTCTTGATAAACAATTTGGTCATCGATTTGGAAGGGCTGTGTCAGCAGAATCAACACCCCAGACAGAAAGTTCTGCAAAATATCCCGAAAGGCAAAACCAATCGCAACACCACTGACGCCAAACAACTGAACCAGGTCATCTGCCTTCAGAGACGGCATAACGATGGACAGAGCGATAAACGCCCCGATCAAAATGACAGCGCCTTGAATTAATCGTCCTAAAACAACTTTGAGATTTTGAGTATGTAGGCGGTCTCGCAGTAAATATTGCAGCAGGTCTTTAACAAGCCTGGCAATAATAAGAAAGCCAAAAAAGACCAGTAAAGCTAAGGCAATGTTTGGCAGCAGGGCAATAAAATGATTCAACATTACCTGCATTTTCGACCAAGCAATTGATAAATTTGTGTTCATGTATAGCCTTACTCGTTTTCAAGAAAATAACTTAGAAAATCCTGTCAAACCAACCTCTTGATGCGAGAAAGAATCTTCCTTTAGAGAGAACAAGAAAACCCGAGAGACTAAACGCAAGATAGAGGCTTTAATGACAAACCTTTGAGAAACTGGAGCGTGAAGGGAATGTTTCCAAATCCATAATATCAATGAGGTGTCAATGAAACTATCAACGCTTATCTCTACCCTCCCCCCCCTAATTGCACTTACTTTGACTGCTACAGTATCCCCTGTGCAAGCTCAGTCCCCTACACCCGCACCGCTGCCCACAACCGAGGTGATGCGATCTGGTGAATCTCCCTACAACTATTACATGCGCTTAGGGTATGCAGCCGCCCAACGAGATGATTATCAAACAGCATCATTGTATTTTCGCAATGCCCTATTTGAGAAACCGCGCGATCGCGATGCCACCATTGCTTACTGGAATAGTCGCGATGCCATCACCAAGCGCACAGATAACCAGCCTCAAGCTGAGCTAGAAAGCGACTACGACCGCTACATGGAAATTGGCTACGATGCAACGGAAGATGGGAATTATCAAACCGCACTCATTAATTTTGAACGAGCCCTGACCGAGCGCCCTAGCGACTATTTCGCAACGCAAGCAACCCGCAACATCAAAACCTATATTCAGCGGGGTGAAGGGAAAACGCCCATAGCCCAAGCGACTATCCCCAATTTTTACCCTGGAGAACTTCCCTACGATCGCTATATGCGGTTGGGCTATGCAGCAGCTCAACGACAGGCTCACCGAGTAGCTGCTGACCATTTCAGAAGTGCGCTTGATTTTCGTTCGAATGATAGGCAAGCCACGATTGCCTATTGGAACGCCGTGGATGTTATCAAAGCTGGTAAACAGGAAAGTCAATCTCCATCTGCCGAATCCGCCTATGACCGCTATATGCGATTGGGATATGACGCCTCAGAGCGCGGGGCTTACGAGAAAGCGCTGCGCCGATTCCAAAAGGCATTACAGGAACGACCAACCGATCAATATGCGACTCAGGCCGTCCGTAATGTTAGAACCTACATCGTGCGCGGCCAAACCCCGTCAACGCAAAAATAGGGTGCTAGGCGATCTCTTGGCAAAGTGTCAAAACTAAACGTTAGACCACGCAACACGCTGGTCTAACGTTGGTCATATGGGGTTTGTCTCAATCGCAGCAAAATTTAGTCAAGGGAAAAGTGTTAGGCTTTTTTAGTTTGGTCCTCTAAGCGCGGTTACCAATGCCATATAATACGCCGCAACCAACAGCTAGTAAAAGTAGTGCAACATACACAGTTGATGAAATCGCAGGGATAATGCCGACACTCTGTAGGAGTAATAGAACTGCAATTAATACCAGAAATATACCTACTCCATAAAGAAAAATAGTAGTACCAAGGTTGGGGGATTTACGACCCATATAGACCATCCTTTCGTTATGTTTAGTCCATATTATATGGGTTTGAGCTTGTTGTTATAAATCAAGCTTCAATATCTCCAAAACATTCTTTCCGAACGGTTGACTCTCTCTTCAAGACAAAACTATTCAAGTCGGAATTTTCAATAGTTCACCCACTATCCTAACTTTTAAACTTCAGAATCGTTATAACAACGAATCTGGATTGTGAAGAGTAGCTCAGAAGTTCAGTCTAGAATTTAAAGGGAGCATTCCAATTCAAAAGAGATTTTGCAATTGAGCTTTGCCCATTTCAGATATCTGATCCAACCTCTATTGCAGGTCGGATTTCAGCATAAAAAAGCGCTTAACGATGTGCCGTATAGAACTCTGCCACAATTCTGAGTGATCAATTTTGTCACAATTTCAACCTTTTGAAAGAGGGAAACCCATCCGAAAGGCAGACGATAGTAATCCTACAAATACCTATGCTAAGGGTAATGAACTTTTCGCACACAGAGGATACTAAATTATGGCACTTTACAAGCTAACCGATTTCGATTCTGATTATCGAAATAGCGCATTCGGTGGTAAGGACATCAAAGGACTTGACGTCTACGCCGGAAACACGGACGACAAAGTCGGCTCTGTCCATGACGTGCTCATCGATGAGACAGGTCGTATGCGTTATCTAGTAGTCGATACCGGATTCTGGATTTTTGGGAAGAAAGTGCTAGTTCCCCTTGGTCGATGCCGTTTCGGCAGAGAAATGGATTTGGTGCGCGCTATTGGTCTAACCAGTAAAGAACAAGTGGAAAATATGCCTGGTTATGATGACGATATGACCGTAGACTACGACTACGAAGAACAGGTTCGTAATTCCTATCGACCTGCTGGGATTGCTGGCCCTGCCAAGACCTATGACCGTAATTCCTATCGCTACAATGAGAACGACCCTGATCTCTACAATCTGTCCGATACAGATCATCAACAGATCAAGCTGTATGAAGAGAGATTGATTGCCAGCAAACAACGTCGACAAACTGACGAAGTTGCAGTGGGTAAGAAGGTAACAGCTAGTACGGCTGAAGTGTCAGTTCCTGTCGAGAAAGAGCGCGTAGTCATTGAGCGGACTACCCCTACCAGTGCCCAAGCCGTGACACCAGGTAATGCAGCATTTCAAGAGGGCGAAGTAGCTCGAATTGCAGTCCACGAAGAGACCGCAGACATCGACAAGCAAGCCTTCGTTCGAGAGGAAGTCAATGTCCGGAAAGAAGTTGATCACAGCACTGTTGATGCCAAAGAAACTGTGCGCCGAGAAGAATTAGAGGTCAACAGAAAGGCTAAGTAAGCCCTGACCCTTTTCATCTATTGGTGATTAGTCTGCCTCCCTGCCAGTGATGGTGGGGAATCTTCGTTACAGGTAACCCAATATCGCAAATTGCCAAATTATCGTTCGGAGGAATAATTTAATGAGTACCGATCTAGAAAGCCAAACAGCCATTGTGGAAACAGAATCGACTGAAACAGACGTGACGACTGATTCTTTGTCTCGTCGATTGCCTTCGGCTGACCCCTCGACGACTGAACAGGTGCAGGCTTTTGGTGTTCAACTGCGCCATTATCTGGATAAGTTGCCCAAACAGGTAAAGGAAGTGTATGAAGTCTACCAAAAGCCATTGACGGCGTTGGCCATTTTGATGGGGGTGATACTGGGAATTGCGATCGCAGACGGTGTCCTCAATGTTCTCAATGCTATTCCGTTAGTGATGCCTTTGCTGGAGTTAATAGGTTTGGGTTACCTAGGATGGTTCGGCTGGCGATATCTACGGTACGCTGAAACCCGCCAGGAATTAGTTCGCGAGTACCGTCACCTCAAAAGCCGTATTGTCGGAGATGCAACAGTGCATTTGGAATCGGATTAAGGATCAATCGTCTAGAATTTTCTCGCAACGAACACCTTGCCTTTTTCTAGAAAAAGCGAAAGACTAATAGTCTAAATAGTGCGTCTTCGATCAGTGCTCCACGCAGTACTAGCCAAGAGAATACTGACTGCAATCCTGACAGGCTTTTAATTCAGGCTGTTGAGTCTTTCGCAATTAAATGACACAAAGCTAACCTCAGTCCCCGCCACGACAAAAACTGAGTCAAGCATCCAAAATGCTTCTTACCTTAAGTACTTGAAATTTTTATCCCAAAGCATTCGCATGGTTCTCGTCAGGGCCATTCTAGAGAGCAAGGCATCCCCTAGAGAAGAGACAAGCCGTCTTCAAAATTTTGACAAAATAGATTAGCGACTCTAGCGAAAAATCTATATTTCCTTAAAACAGCCAATAACTGCTTTATCTGTTCACTTTTTCTATTCGAAGATGCAGCTAGCAGCCAATTTCTTCATATAGCAAGCTAGATAAATGTAGCTTCTAGCATAGGAATCAAACTTAAGGAACTTCAAAACAAATTAAATCAATCTTAAAATATTGACCAAACTAAAGCTCAAAAAAGGTGTCAACAGGCTCACTGTCAGTGTTTGGACCTAATAATGTATATATGTACATATCGCCAAACAATTTGTCACATTACTTGACGAATTATTAATATGAATAAAGAGGCACTGATTGTAGCGATTTTCCAGCGTACGATGCTGAGCTTAGTGCCTAGCTAAGCTAAAACCTATATCTAAAGCCGGTTATGACTAAGTCTATGCCACCTTTTATTGATGCTGGAGCCCAACCAGGGACTCATACAAAAACCCAGGACGTTGTTCCTTTACCATCAAGCGGAGAACGAGAAAGAATCCTTACCCAAGCCGTTCAATCTTTGTGGCATCGACATCTTGCTTGTCGACCTCAGCGAGTTGTTTGTCAATTGTTTAGCAACAGCGTTGCCATCATCATCGAAGACTCTGTTACTTTACCTGAGCAGTTTCTACTCGCAAATAACAAAACCGCTACAGCACAAATGGCTCGGCAAGCAATTCACAAGTTTATGAAGGCCCAACTAACAGGGCTTCTAGAACAGGTTTTAGATCAAAAAGTTTTAGTGGTACTCAGCGATACTGCACTGACTGAGAGATGCACAGGAATAACGGCTATTTTGTCTGCAGCTCCTGCGGTACGTAATCCGAATGCTATCCCTAAACATACAACTAAACACAAGCCTCTGCTCACCTATGTACCAGCGGCATAAATTGGGTTGATCTGCAATGACAATCGAGTCCTTTGGAAGACTGCACTATAGCACTGATGCATCGCTGTGCTGGGTCAATATCTATCGGTAGAGTGAGATCGAATTTCAACCCAGGGTTAGGCGCCTATCCAGCACGACTCAACTTAGGATTGACAAGTGCAAATTATGGAGAGACGTTCATGTTTTTAAAAGACCAACAGACTGGAGCACTGATCAAAATCACCCATGTAGAAAACCTAGCCAATCCTGTTCGCAGTCAAGTGGAAGGACGCTCACAATTGGGTGAAGAAGAGCAGCCTCCAACCCAGTTCGATAAATCCAAATTGGTCTTTCCTTCTGGAGAATCGCTACCCCAGTGCTGGACCGACGCCAAGTATCGTACTGATCATTCCTAAGTAAGTTGGAGTCGTCGGAGAGCGTTTAGCTTGATACCCTCAAGCCACTGTACGAGAAGCTAACCGTAATCTCCGATTGATTTCTGTTTGGATTGCTTCTAGATTTTGCCGTAAGGTTGCTTGGAATAAGCTGTAGAAACTGCCTTCTAGAATGCCAATATTTGCGTCAGCAATGACAACCTGCTGCAACAAAACATGATCAGCTGGATCAGAGAGGGGAAGAACTTGCCAAAATCCTTGTAACTGGTCTAGGTCACCATTTAAGAGGCGAAACTTAATCTTCCCAGCGTCTAATTCGATATTTTCTGTACAAATTCGTGATTCGATGTTGGCAAGTAATACTTGACAAGTATTGGTCTGCTCGACCACTGTGCGCTGATCTGACTCTGTCAATATGTCAGTTGCAGAAACATTGGGTAGGAAGCGGGGAAAGTTATCGTAATCTGTGAGCACGTCCCAGGCAAGCTGCGGGGGGCTCTCGACGATGAGTCTAGCTAGGTACTCGCCTGATATACCTGTAATAACTACTTGCCTTTGGAGCAGTGCATCTTGGTCGGCGGCAGAAAGATCTTGTACGAGTTGGCTGATAGGTTGTTGTGGCAGAAACTGTGGAGTCATTTTTAGTGAGGAAAGCGTAGTGGAGATTATCAAGTAATAGTCAGGAACTAGCTGAATGCCAACGAGTGACTAGGGAGTTCACCATTTTGTACTTCACCTTCATCTTAAAAAGCACAGACTGCCCTCGCCTCGCTCTTTGGATATAAATTCGGACAGGTCTGAGCTGGCAACGATGCCTACTAAACCTAGCGAATTTTTAGATTTGGCTCTGAAAGTCAACTTTCAATACCTAACACCAGAGGAAACGCAAGAGCTATTCTGCCTTGGCTAGCACTCCTACATCAGCTAGATCAATATTACAGGTCATAGCTTTGGGCAGATATCGCTTCTCTACCTAAGGAGTGAGTTGAGTCGCCTTCTAACTCATCCCATTGAGGGTTATGTTTAAGAGGGGTGAATTATTATGCTGATTCTTGTATATATAAAAAGCTTTATTGATTCCCTTAGAGGAGAAGTCTTGAGTCAATAGCGATCGCTAGTCTCGATTGATGATGTAGTGTAAACAATTCCTATTGCACCTCTAAAGACTTATCGAGCTGGTAAGTATTGGATATCGATTGTATCTTCTGCTAGCAAACCTCTTGATTAGGAAGTTGATTAAAGCACCGTTATCAGTAACTCAGAGAATAATTTTGTTCTGAGCCACTAATGGTTGTCTCTGGGCGTTACCGTGCCCACGACACAACCGCATGTCATCTAGCCTCGTGCATACCCTCGACTTACTGATAGCGGTCTTTCCTATAGGAGAATTCCATGTCAGCGAACCCACCTACAACAGGCCAACTTGAACGTTCTCTTGCCCAGAGTATTCGCAGACTCTACCGCACGCAGTTGGGACATAACCCTAGTAGAGTCATCTGTCAACTGACAGGCAAGCACTTAACTATCTGCATCGAAGGCTCTGTCACTACAGTTGAAAAGTTATTAATTGCAGATAATCAAAGTCAAGTTGCAGCGCAGGTGAGAACAGATTTAGAGTCAGCATTTCTGCCTCGATTGCAGGCACTGATAGAAGACCAATTAGGCGTTGGAGTGGTCGATCTTGTGAGTAGTTCGATGAAGAACACAAACAGTACGGGACTCTTTGCAGTGTTGGATCAATGCCCGAGTATGAGAATGGCTCCGCAAGCATCTTAGATAATGTAGTTGCTTGCATTAAAAAAAAATCGTGTTGCCGCGAGCCACGAGATGCTTTCATCTCGTGGCTCTTGGTGTGAAAACGAAGGAATTAGAGTTGCCAAGTTTCTCTCAGATCTGCTGATCATTGCATTCTCTACAGATCCACATGGTTGGTCAGCAGCCTTAGCAAAAATATGGTCATTTTTGTCTCTTGTTCGTTCAGAGAAGCTAAAACTTGGGGTGCATTGTAGCGACTTTAGCTAGCCAAGTCTGAGTAATGTCATGATGATCCCGAACAAAATCTTAAATTCTCTCCCTACAGACAGATGATGTAAAGCTGTAACCCTTCTATAAAGGAAGGAGTAGCCCTTGCAGCCTCAAGCAGGCCACTGAACTCATGCAGCCGTTAAACATCGATAAGCTCATTACATTTTTGCAAGGAGAATTAAATATCCCTGCTGAGTCTGTACAGCTTGCTTTACGGCAAGTCGAAAATTTGCCATGCATGTTACCAGTAGCTCTCTGGCAGTATGGTTTTGTTTCCCTGAAGCAATTGGATCAAATTTTTGCCTGGATAGAATCCGATCGCTTGTCTATACAGTAACTTTGAGACTGTCTGCATCATTGTCCCCCTCTCCTGCTGCCTCGACCATGGCTTCCTGTCTTTTTTGTTCCAGTGATCTGCTACTGCATACCAATGGGCATCATTTATATTGGTATTGCGATCGCTGCCGTGAACTCTTCTCCATCAACCTTCTCCAACGCTATCACTCTCCACCAATGCGGCACCCCACCCCCACTCGTTATCGACGGTCTCCCGATCATTCAACTTGCCTATGCCCCAAACAGCCGAGAAGTCATCCCATAGAATGTCTGTATCGTAATGATTCATGTCGTCCCCAAATTATTCGCATTTGCAACCTACCAGGGGTTCACTGGGAGCGCGTTGTGCTGCCAGGGCAATGCATCACATTTCAAACCTCATCAGCAGCACAGTTAGAAGTGATTGATGGGCCAATGACCACCATGATTGCAGACCGAATCCCTTGTCGATCTCTGAGCTTGCGATCTCTAAAACCTTTGTCCCAACAGCCGACACCTCAACAGTTGCCGCCTTCAACAATGCCAGCATAACCAGCACATTTGCTGATAGGTAGTCTTTCGACCTTCATCAGGTCGAAGTGATTGAGCTACTGACTGAAGATTCAGTGTGCCTGAAGAGCAGCCAAGGCTTTGATAGAAATACTGGTTAAAAGGATCTATTGACGTCCATCTCAAGATAGATTGTTGAGAATTTTGTTTTTCCTTGGGTTCAATCAATAGGAAGAGCCCTTCAATAAGGTATTCACGGTATGAAAGGTAAGCGCAACTCAATAATTTGTCTAGATCGAATCTAAAGCATTTTAGTGCCTCATTTTTGTAGCTAAGGCTGAGGAATTCAGTAGATTAGATGAACTGTTAGTGCGCCTTGCAGATTACTTATGGTGTAAAACATGAAATCAATTGAACCGAGCGTCAAGTCGATTCTGCCCCGACTCGTGACAAGAGTAATTTTAGTGGCTACATTTACTCTCCTTTCGCTCAATATTCCTCTAACCGCTACGATAGACGCGATCGCAGCTCCCCAAACTGTGTTAGCTGCCACTCAAAACAGAATGGTGGACAAGCAGAATCGTGCTGCTGACAGACAAAACAACCCAGATGGTATCGAATTTGGATTCGAAGACGAAGCTAGGATCTTAGGCACTGAAGACACATTAGATAACATCAAAAGCGTATTTGGCGGCTCTTCCAGCAATCAAAGCACCAAAAGTTCGAGCAATCGAAACACCAATCGGAACACTAATACCAAGGCTAAGCAAGCAACAAAATCAAACGCCAAAGATCAACCCTACGGTGCTGTCAATAATGTTGAACGGACGGTAGGCACCACCAAGAACCTGTCTGATCGATCCACTGCTAAAGCTAAACAAAAAGCTAAGCAAGATATCAACAAAGTTGAAAATGCTGCTGAAGAAGTTGGGTCTGACATCAAAGACACTGCCCAACAGGCGCAAAACAAAGCAGCCAAAGATACTAATCGCCTCCAAAATGCCATTCAGGACGCTGGATCTAATATCAAAGATACAGCAGGGGATTTGACCGATAACCTTATAGAAAGCTTTGAGGCTGAAGAAACCAACCAGAGCCTAGCCAAGAAAAATAGGACCGTAACGGGTCGTCGTTAAAATGACGATAAAAGTCAACTCATATGTTTACATGAAAAAGATATAGTGTTCCAGGCGATAGTCAATTTTTGAACTTGATTGGAGAAGATCAATGAACCTGAATTACTTTACGATTCGCTCTGCAGTTATGAAACGACTTGCTAATGTTGTCTTAGGCGTAGTTTTTGTGGTGGTCGGACTAGGATTATCTTCCACTTCAGTGCTGGCTGTTCCCCAGTCTCAAGCAATGGTATTCCATAATAATGTCTCGCTAGCCTCAGTTAGTCGCCAGAGTATGGCAGATACTCAAAGTCGTGGCCTAGGGAAGGCCAAAACCAAGGCCGAATTGGACCAAGAACTCCAATCTGGAGTTCAGGAATTCCAGTCTGGGGTGAAAGGTGCAGTAGAAAGTGCAGCCGGAACTGCAGCTAGCGCAGTTCAAGATTTGGCAAATCCAGAGACCGAAAAATCTGCACAGCAGTTAGGGAATCGGGCTCGGAGAGATATGCAAATCCTGAAAGATACTGCTGAGGATCTTGGCCCCAATTAAAGCAAAAGTCTCGAACTAAATCAAAGCAAAGCGGAACGAGCTAATCATTCGTTCTGCTTTGTTTTTGGACCTGAAAACAGGATTACACCAACTATTACCAATCATCACCCTTTAGATTATTCTCAATACAGTTTCTGCTTGAGATTGGCTACATCCAAGCCAAAACGTGACAACAAAGTAGATGACTAAACCGAGGCGTACTCAAAGACATAGCAATCTTTTGGTGTATTACCGCTAGAGTCAGGAAAGCCTATAAATTTCCCTTTTCAAGAGGAAAAGTGAGGGTAAACACCGATCCTTGATCAATTTCCGACACCAGCTCAATGTCGCCCTCAAGCAACTTGACCAGCTTGGCCACAATCGCTAACCCCAAACCTGTACTCTGAGGAGCATAGTTTTCTTCAGAACCTGCTCGAAAATAGGGTTCAAAGATATGGACTTGATCTTCAGGACTTATGCCTCTGCCTGTATCCGCAACGATGACGGACCATTTATTCTGACCTGTAATTTGGCAAGTGACGTGGATAGTTCCTGCTGCTGTATAACGGAGAGCATTGCTGACAAGATTGGTAATAATTTGCTGTAATCGGAGGGGGTCGGTTAGGACTTGTTGAGGCGCGCGATCGCAGTCAATAATCACCTCAATATCGTCTTGGCCAGGATTTTCTAGAGCCCTTGTGGCAGCAACAATAAGAGAACTCACATCAATACGTCGAAGGTCAAGTTCTATCTGATCAGACTCAAAGCGAGAGACTTCGGCTGCATCATTAATCAAACGTAGTAGCTGCCGACTATTGCTGAGAACACGTTCAATGAGCTGCAGATCAAGATCAGTCCTTTGTTGGTCGGCAGCACGGACTTGCCGTTGCTTCAGGAGTAGTTCTGAAAAACCCATGATCGAAGTTAAAGGATTTTTCAATTCGTGACTCAGATGGGAAAGGTTATCTTTTTGAGTTTCTACTAGGCGAGTCAGCTCTTGATTAGTGAGTAGAAGCTGGTCCTGGATTTGAATATATTCATGTAAACGACCTTCAATGTAGCTTTCTATTGAGATTGCAACCACTGTATCCAAACTAGCGTCAATCACTTTTACAGTGCTCAGCAACTCTGATGCTGACCCCGAAAGCAACTCAGGTGTCAACTGAGAAAAGATCGCTTCGCGCAGTATTCGATATTCACGAATCACTTCGGCGGCATCGTATCCTTGTTCGGCTCTGACTAAGCCATGCACTAAACTTTTTTGCTCTAGTTTTTGAGGTTGGTTAGAGATGGCTTCAGTCAACAAGGATGCCATCGCCTCCAACACAAACGGGATGCTATCTCGTACTGAGTTGAATGATAATTCCTTAGCACTTTCAATTTCTGTATCTTGGCGGACGCCTTCGATCCACGCCTCCAAAATTGTGTCCTTCTTCGTTATCAGGGTTTGACCCAAATCAGTCATAATCCATGTTCATTGTCGGTGTTTATGGAGGTGCACGCTCTACGCTCTAAGCAAGACGCTCCTCAGTTATGAATTTTAGGACTAGCCGTTTTCTAGATGAAAAGCTCAACACCTTTGGGGCATTTGGTGCAAAGGAGAAAATTACCCCCATTCTAAAGGCTTGGGCGATTGTGAACAATATAATGCGCCAGTTTTTGCCAGAGCTTCAGTAGGCTGGGAAGTCCTTAGTTGAGAATAGGGTGTCGAGCTCAGGAGATTACCGTGGATGGAGGCGTTGCATCTCTAAGCACCCAATTCTGATTTATCTGGTTTTGCGGAGTTTTATTGGAGTTGGTGGGGAGGGAGTTTAACAATCGTAAACCAAAACTCTTCCAGGAGGGAGACTACTTTGGTCAAACCCTCTAATCCAACCGGCTTGGTGACATAAGCATTGGCTCCAATCTGGTAACTCTTGAGGACATCTTCATCTGCGCTAGAGGTGGTCAGGACAACCACAGGAATCTTTTTGAGATGCTCATCTGCTTCCATCTCTACTAGCACCTCTCGTCCATCTTTACGGGGCAAATTGAGATCCAAAAGCACTAAATCCGGACTCTTGGCCCCTTGGAAGTGTTCTTCTTGACGCAGATAGGTCATGGCCTCGATCCCATCGCGGACCACATTCATCTTGAGTGCTACTTTGGAGCGTCTGAAAGCTTCTTGAGTTAGTTCTATATCACCTTCATCATCTTCGACTAGTAAAATTTCAATCACTAGACATCCCCCGATCTAGAAACATTGCTTATTCTTAGCATCATAGATGATAGTTGCCTAGGCCATGAAATATGTTCATTCACGAGCAAACAAGTCGAGACTAAATAACCGCTCAGTCATCATATTTTTAGACCATAAAGTCAGTCTAATGATGTACCTAAAGGACAACTGATGGGCAACGAGAATGAGAAAGTTGCTCCCTGGCCTTCTTGGGAGTTGACCCAAATTTGGCCGCCATGACGTTCGACAATTTTCTTGCAAATGGCTAGGCCAATCCCTGTTCCTGAATAATCGCTCCGATTATGGAGACGCTGAAAAATGACAAAGATGCGCTCCGAAAATTGAGGATCGATGCCGATGCCATTGTCTTGAATGGAGATGGTCCACTTGGCTTTCGTTCGAGTTGCCCACACGCGAATGGTAGGAACATCTGCTTGGCAATATTTGATGGCATTGGCAATCAAGTTTTGCAATACCTGTTTCATCTGTACTGGATCCACAGGCAGGGTAGGTAAAGCCTCTACGGTAATTATCGCGTTGCGATCAGTGATCACCGTTTCTAAATCAAATTTGACCTGCTGCAAGATAGTCATCAGGCTTGTAGATTGGATGTTGAGGTCGGTCCGACCAACACGGGAATAACTCAAAAGATCATCAATTAAGCCCTGCATACGGGTGGCCCCACTCGTGATGTAGCGAATATAGCGATCGCCTGTTTCATCCAAGTCCCCACCGTACCGACTAGCCAGCAACTCGGTGAAACTCCTGATTTTACGTAGCGGTTCTTGCAAATCATGAGAAGCAACGTAGGCGAATTGACTCAATTCCTGATTGGAGCGGGTAAGTTCAGTATTGACCTGTTGCAGTTGCTGTTCTGCTTGTTTGCGATCGCTAATATCATGATGCATCCCTGCCATCCGCAGGGGTTCTCCCTGCACATCTCTCTCAACCACCTTGCCTAAGCTGGTAATCCATTTCCAGCCTCCAGTCTTGGCCCGTACCCGGTAATCAAAGGTATAGGAAGTAGAATCATCTTCAAAGTAGGCATTGAGCGTTTCTTTCACCCAAGATCGATCATCTGGGTGGATTAAGCTTTGCCATGTTTCGTAGCTGGTAGATAATTCACCGTCTTCATAGCCCAACATCCGATAAAATTCTGGACTCCAGTCCAACTCCCCTGTTTGCACCTGCCAGTGCCACCAGCTATCACCAGATGCCGCTAAGGCTAGCTCCAATCGTTCTCGGTTCTTTTGGAGGGAGTAGTTTAAGACTTGTAAGGCTTGGGTTCGGTCTTGAACGCGCTGCTCTAACTCTGCGTTAATTTGCTGCAACTGAGTTTCCAATTGTTTGCGGTCAGTGATATCCCGACAGCTTGAACGACCATAGAGAATGTTGCCCACCTTATCTCGAAGCGCTCGAAGATTAAGACTCACCTCTAATGGACTACCATCTTTGCGCTGCAAAACTAACTGAGCATCTTTGACCTCTCCAGTTGCCATAAAGGATTGAAAAGTCTTTTCCACGCCTGGTATACAAATTGGATGGTACAAAGCCACAATAGGACGCCCAAGCACTTCTTTCTTGCGGTAACCCAGCTCATTAATGAGGGTGCGATTGCATCGCACGATCTTCATGCTTTTGGCATTGATCGACATATACATATCTGGTGCGTTGTCGTAGAGATCCTGGTATTGAGCTGCCGATGCTTTGGATTGGGCATTGGCTTTCTCTAGTTCCCTAGTCCGTTCTTTTACAGCTTGTTCAAGCTGGTCATTGGTAGACTGCAATAATTGTTCCGCCTGTTTGCGGACAGAGATATCTTGAATTTGAACCACAAAGTTCAAGGGCTGTCCTTGAGAATTACGAACCAATGAAACGCTGAGCAGTGACCAGATGATATGACCTTGCTTGTGGATGTAGCGCTTTTCGAAATGACAGGCCTTAACTTCTCCAGAGATCAATTGATTCACATATTGTTGATCTGCCGCTAAATCCTCTGGATAGGTAATCTCTCGAAAGTTAGTTTGCAATAGTTCCGATTCAGTATAGCCAACTAGCTCGCAGAGGGCTGGGTTGACTTTAATCCAGTTGCCTTCAGGTGTCACTAGAGCCATACCAATCAAGGCAAACTCAAAGGCATCATTCAAAAAAGGAGAGGGACGGTCTTTTCGCTTGAAGACAAAATAGGCCAAAGTACATGGAATCGAGAAATAAGCTAAGGCAATGAGTCCATCCGCAGGGGCATGAAGCAAGAGCAGGTTACTGTTCCAAAAATAACAGTGATCATGCGGAATATAGGCAAACATTAAGCTGCCGAACAGATTTGCGTACACCGGACCCCCCAACCAACTGACACAGAATTATTGGACACTGGAAAACTACAAAAAATTGAACTAGTTTTATCGTGAAAAAACTAAGTTCAAAAAAAATTACTAATATGCACCGCAAAAACAGCTCATCACTACTTTTCGCACTTTAATTGTATGAGCTTACAAATGAATGTGGTTTGTCTGAAGTAAAATTGAGGTCAAGTCAACGGTCTGCACGAACCTTCCCTATAGGACCGCTATTGCCTTACTAGCATATATTTGGGGAGATACAGCTTATGTTAGGCTTAATAGAACTATTTAAAGATTAATGAATAAAAATACTAAATTAGGTTTAAGAGAACTATGGGACCAAAAAACCAGTATGAAACTGAAGATGATCGCGAATAAAGGTCGAAATGAAGTAGTAGCTATGATCGTATCCTGGTTGCATTCTTAGGGTCAAGGAACGCCCCGTTTGGGCACAGGCTTCTTGGAGTAAATGCGGAAGCAATTGTTCTTCTAAAAAGGAGTCCGCTGTCCCTTGATCAACCAAAAGTGGACGCTTGTCTTGATTTTGATGCACAAGCTCACAGGCATCATAGCGTTTCCAGGTTTCAATATCCGATCCTAAATATTGGGAGAATACCTTTTGACCCCAAGGACAGCGGGTCGGCGCCACAATAGGTGCAAAAGCTGAGATGGAACGATAGCGATCGCGATTGCGTAACCCACACACTAAGGCCCCATGCCCCCCCATCGAATGGCCACAAATACTCTGCCGTTCAGGATTAGCCGGAAAATGGTCAGCAATCAACTGGGGCAGCTCCTCAACCACATAATCATACATTTGATAATGTTTGGCCCAAGGGTCAGCAGTCGCGTTCACATAAAATCCAGCCCCTGTCCCTAGATCCCAATCTTCTTCAGCACCAGGGGTTTCTCCATCCCGAGGGCTGGTGTCTGGGGCTACTAACATCAATCCATACTCAGCGGCATACCGTTGAGCCCCAGCCTTGGTCATAAAATTCTGTTCTGTACAGGTTAGACCTGACAGAAAATAGAGGACGGGGACTGGACCGGATTGAGCTTGGGGGGGCTGATAGACCGCAAACTTCATCGGGGTCTGGCAGGTTTGGGACGGATGACTATAAAACCCCATCTTGCCGCCAAAACAGAGCGTCTCCTGCAAACAGGTCATTGGAGCTGACATAGGTGCGATCTTGAGCAACTCAGCCATTATCAAGGATGGAGATACGACGGTCAAAGACCGACCTATCTCCTGCGGACAGCGAGCAACAGTCATCACCTTATTCCTTAACCTGAATGCACAAACCCCAGCGTTGGCTAAAACTCTATCAAGACAGGAGTAATACGAGACTTAAAAAAGTGCCCTGTATCTCTAAGCCCTGGCGCCCTCAAACTTGAACCATATCGGGAACAACAATTCAATGGCCTCAATTATTTTAGCGACATTGCCGAGGGCTTAGAGATGGCATATCCCTGACTATAGTCCACACCCATTGCTTGCAGTTTTTCTCGAATCAGGTCATTGCTTACATATTCAGCAATCGTTTGCATTCCCATGACATGGCCAATGTGGTTGATCGATTCGACGATGGCACTCGTGGCCGGGTCATCCATCATATCTTCAATAAAACGACCATCTATCTTTAAGTAATCTACGGGCAATACTTTCAGATAGGCAAAGGATGACATGCCTGTGCCAAAATCATCTAAAGCAAATTGACAGCCGAGTTGTTTTAGCTCTTTGATGAAGTTTACTGCTTGGCTGAGGTTGGAAATGGCAGCGGTTTCGGTAATCTCAAAACAAATGCTCGGAGCAGTATGGGGATGTTTTTTTAATTGAGTCTTTAAAAAGTGCAGAAACTGTTCATCACCAACGCTTTTGCCAGAAAGATTGATCATAAATTGAGTTGGTCGGATGTTCTGAGCATCGGCGGCTTTCAGGGTATGGCTGTTATCACTAAGAAATTTGCTGATCACCCAGCGATCAACATCTAAACTTAAATTGTAGTTTTCAGCCGCTGGGATGAATTCAGCCGCTGAGATCACTTCATCCTGGTCACCAAGCATCCGTAGCAAAATTTCGCAGGCGTTGGTCGGGTTTTCCCGGGTTGCAGTGGTGGGGACAATGGCTTGGCTATACAAACAGAAACGATTTTCTGCGATCGCCTGTTTGATCCGCAAACTCCACCACTGATCTCCCCGTTGCTGGATCAGGACTTCATCGTTGGCTTCATAGACTTGAATTCGATTTCGGCCTCTGGCCTTAGCGGTATAGCAAGCAGCATCGGCTGCTCCCAGAGCACTTTCAACATCTAAACTATGACTATCTAATTGAACGAGACCAATGCTGACACCAATACTAAAAGTCTTGCTTGTCCACTGAAAGCGGAAATCTTGAATTGCTTGTCGAAGTTGATCTGCAATGAGTGTGGCTCTATCTAAAGGACATTGGTGCAAAAGGATGCCAAATTCATCACCTCCCAGGCGGGCAAGGGTATCAGCAGCACGAATCGGTTTTTGCAGTAGCTTAGCAACTTGGCACAGCAGCTTATCTCCGGCAGCATGACCACAAGTGTCATTGATGACTTTGAACTGATCTAGATCGAGGAAGCAGAGGACATGTTGAATATTATCTGATTGGGATTCGTGGAAGGCTTCTTGTAAAATCTGATCAAATTTACGACGATTGACGAGCCGGGTCAACGGATCGTGGCTAGCCTGCCATGATAGCTGATGAGTTAAGTTTCGGGAGTGGGTAACGTCACGAAAGACCATCACTGCCCCAATGATCTGATCCTGGCGATTACGGATGGGTGCGGCTGAATCTTCAATGGCAAACTCTGTCCCCTCCTGTGAAATCAGAATGGTATGATTTGCCAAACCTACGATTCGTCCCTCACGCAAAGCTCGTTGAATTGGGTTATCAGCAGGCTCACGGGTCTCTTCGTTGATAATATTAAAGACTTCAGATATAGGCTTTCCTTGGGCTGTATCTATAATCCAACCTGTCAGGTGTTCAGCGATAGGATTGAACTTTGTAATATTGCCCTGTACATCTGTGGTAATCACTGCATCTCCAATAGACTGCAAGGTGACTTGAGCCAGTTCTTTTTCAGCACATAAAGCTTGTTCCGCTCGCTTGCGCTCAGTAATATCCTGGATTTGAGAGATAAAATACGAAGGCTGGTTTTGTTGATCTCGAACGAGAGAAACACTTAGTAAAACCCAGACCACCTGCCCTTGCTTGTGAAAATATCGCTTCTCTAGTTGGTAGGTGTTAATCTTTCCCTCTAGCATTTGCTGCACATAGTGCAGATCAATTTCTAAATCGTCGGTATGGGTAATCCTCTGAAAATCAATCTCAAGCAGCTCGGCGGCGCTGTAACCAACAAGGTCACAAATGGCTTGGTTGACTCTTAGCCAGCGCCCATCTGGAGCAACTAAAGCCATACCAATGGTTGCCTCTTCGAATGCTAGGCGAAATCGTTCTTCACTCGTGTGAAAGGCGGCAATACTGAGCGCTACCCGATTTTCGAGTTCCTGATTGAGCTGATGCAGTTCGACTTCTGCTCGTTTGCGATCGCTAATATCTTCTACCACCGCAATCAAATAACCTGGATCTCCTGATGATGCACTCACCATAGAGACTGTGACATTACCCCATAGCAAAAAACCGTCGTGGTGAAGGTATCGTTTTTCTTGGGAAAATGAACATATCTCACCCCGAATTAACTGTTGAATCAGTTGCTGGTCAAGTTCTTGATCATCTGGATGGGTAATCTCAGGAAAAGATTTTCGCAGAAGCTCAGTTTGGGAATAGCCAATCCAATCACAGAAACGTTGATTAACACGGAAAAACTGACCCTGAAGATAAACATGAGCAATGCCTACAGCAGCATGCTCAAAGGTTGCCTGGAAACACTTCTGATAGGCTTCGATAGCCACCTCATCTGCTTTGACCTGGTTCTCTAACTTGGTATTGAGATTTTGGAGTAATTGGACTTTGTCGGCTTGAAGCTGTTCAACTTGCTGCTGCAAGATTTCAACCGTGCTGTACATGTCAGATGAATTCAACACTGCCAACATATTCGTTTGAGTAAGAATACCCGCCAGACTGTCTTGCTCATCAGTCACCACCAAACGTCTGACTCGGAGCTGCTGCATGGTTTGAGCAGCTTTCAAGAGTGGATCTTCAGGAGCCAAACAGACCAGCGGACTACTCATCACCGATTGGGCTTTAAGAGCATTCAAATTCAGTTTAAGGGTCTGAAATTGGACAATATCCCGCTCGGTAATAATGCCAATCGGATGCAGCACTGTGGCATCTTGATCGTCTGATTGGACAATGACGACACAACTAATCTGATGGGTTGTCATCAGATGTGCGATTTCAATCATTGAACTGCGGGGAGATGCAGTAATGAGATGGGTGCTCATCACCTCACTGACTGAGCGCATTTTTAGCAACGTATTTGGCTGTAAAGACTTTCTTACGGCTTCAGTGGTGATAACCCCAACCAGTTCTGATTGCTCGTCAACAAGAGGTAAATGACGGATATGATGCTGGCGGAACAAATTGAGGGCTGTAAAAACAGTCTCAAACTCAGAGATTTTTAGGGTAATCAACTGCCGGGTCATCACATCGGCAATCGTCACTGCTGCGAAGTCCATGCCCTGAGCACTGAGCCTCACGACATCCCGCTCCGTGAAAATTCCCAGCAATTGCTGATCGGCCATTACCAGCACATAGTTAACTCGCTGGGCAGGAGCAATCGTTGGCTTTGAGGGTTGAGATGCGATCGCGCAATCTACAGAACCAGAGCCTTGGTTCATCAGTAAGATAACCTGCCTGAGAGGTGTTTCAGGCACTACCCTCAGAGGATGTTCATCAATCATTGACTTGAGAACGGCTACCCCAAGTGAGAGGGGTGAGAGACTCTCGGAATGGATGAACTCAGTCGCAGAATAATGCATTTAATCTGGATCGCTCGTTTTTAGTCTCAACTAAAAGGCTGCCCAACCGTATAGTGTTTATGGCAAAAACTTTACATAACTTCGAAGACTTTAAGCATCAAATCGAATACCCCTCTCCGCTAATTCTAGTCAAGACGTACTAAGGTCAATGGCCCATGAGTAATCTGGTTTTTCTGCCTGCCCATCAACTCGGTCAGATGATTCGCGATCGCAAAGTTTCAGCCACTGAAGTCCTTGAGGCTCATCTAGCTCAAATTACCAAACACAACTCAAAGCTCAATGCCATTTGCACTTTGAATGAAGGTAACGCCCGCACTAGAGCAAGGCAAGCCGATCAAGCGTTAGCCAAAGGGGAAAACTGGGGACCACTGCATGGCGTTCCTATCACCATCAAAGACATTTTTGAGACGGCTGGGCTGCGCACAACAGCGGGTTATATTCCCCTCAAAGACTACATTCCCCAGCAAAATGCCACGGTAGTTGCCCGGTTGCGCGCTGCTGGAGCTGTCATTCTCGGAAAAACAAATATGGCGGAACTGGCAGCGGACTTCCAAAGTACCAATGCTCTCTTTCCACGGGTCAATAATCCTTGGAATTTGGACTATACCGCAGGGGGGAGTTCAGGTGGCAGTGCGGCGGCGGTTGCGGCTGGACTGTCCCCCCTAGATATTGGCAACGATTTTGCTGGGTCAGTGCGTCAGCCCGCTCATTTTTGTGGTGTGTATGGATTGAAGCCAACGGATCGTCGGATCTCCACGGCTGGCATGATTCCCGAAGTCCCCGGCATGCCCTACTGTCTCCGACAGATGATGACCGTGGGCTGCTTTGGCCGCTCCCTAGCAGATATTCGTCTGTGTTTCTCCCTAATCGCAGGGGCAGATCCACGCCGCCCTGATGTTCCCCCGATTCCGCTCGATCAGCCTACTGCTAAGTCTGTGCAGAATTTCAAAATTGCCTGGATCGATGAATGGGCAGAAGTTCCTGTTGATCCTGAGATTAGAGCTGCGATGGGTGCGGTTGCCCAAAAACTTGCTGACACAGGAATGCAAATTGAACGTTGGCGACCGCAAGCGTTTGATCTGTCGCAAATATGGACACTCTATGGGCGGATGGCGGCCTATGTGAACAACTACGCCCAACCTAAGGATCGCTATACAATTCGTCGAAGTCTAACGCTGCTGTTTCGTACCGCTACCCAAGGGGATAAAACGCTCCGAGAATTGGGCAATTTTAGTCGCTTTTTACCTGAACTACTCAACCCTAGTTTGAGAGGATATTTCGAGGCGCTGACTGAGCGAGATCGCTTTACGGCCCAAATGGACCAAGCATTGGAACCGTGGGATGTGTGGCTGACACCCGTAGCAGCCACCTCTGCTTTTCCCCATTGTCCTGCCTGGAGTGCCGTTGATGTCGCAGGTCAGTCGTACCCACATGGCGTTGCCAATGGAGCGTATACCATTCCATTTAATCTAAGTGGTCATCCGGCTGTGGTTATTCCGATGGGACAAACGCAGAAGGGATTACCCATTGGCCTGCAAATTGTCGGTAAACGATGGCGAGAGATGGAACTATTTGCGATCGCCCAAGAGCTTGACTCAATAGTTGGGGCTTTTCAACTTCCAAAAGAGTATTGAGAACTTACATAATTGCTTCTGATTTAGTAGTTTTAGACAATCCTGTGTTATATAACGTCTTGTACTTACAAGATGTCGACTAAAATGCTGATAAAGGTTGTTATGCGATAGGTTTTCGTATCAATACAAGCTAGCCTTCAAGGTTATTGGTAGAGCAGTATGTTGAACTTATCCAATTCTTTCCTTAAAATGGAATATCGTCAAAGTAGCTGCTGATTTGATCATCTTTACGCATCGCTAGAAACATAAAATTAATCCTCGAGCGAGGAATCAAGCCATCTTCTCCTGTCAGTAGATTTGTTTGAATAATTGGCGATATAGGTAACGAAGATCTAATTTTCAAACTTCCTTCTTGAAGTACTTCAGAATCACTTCTTTCATGAATTTTTTTCTTTATATCTTCGACGATATCAGAGTTTTGATCATATAGTAAGTCGGCAATAATCACTATACTTTTCAAAGGAGCGTTATCAAATAGAAACTTGATATTTTCTTGAATGGTTGAAGTATTCTCAAGTTCGTTCAAGCAATTCTGGAAGATAAAAAGATTACAAGCCTTAATATCTGATTTAATTTCTTGAAAAGATTTTTCTGCACACAAATCTAATCTCCTGCTGTTTAGAGTTGCTTGCCCTCCCCAAAGTTATGGAACGACATTTTTATCTGTAACTTCTCTAGCTAAATCCCATGTATCAGAAGCAATATCATAAATATTTGCTATAAGCTTTCTGGTCTGTGGAGAGTGCTCAACTAAGAATTGAACTACACCCACAACTTCAGGGCATGGACCAGCCCCAAAAAAGCACGCTTTAACTTCTTGTCCAAATCTTAAGTCTGAAGAAAGCAGCCTAAGAACTTCGAGAGTCATTTCAGCATAATGGGGGTAATAAGCAATTAAATAAGCAGCTTGGGTGATCGCTTTGGAATAGTCAACAACTACGTGATTAGTACGATAAGATTCCCTTAGCTTTCGTACAGGAGACTGCAAAGATATTAAATAATTTTCAAATGTGTCTTCAGATTCTGTATCCTGAAATTCTCTCGAATTTCGTAATCCATCCAGGATATATTCATAGATCTGTTCCATTCGTTTTTTTTAGCTTAGATGGATTTAACTACTGAATGATTCTAAAGGTTAGATTGATTCTAGGACTTACATCCTTTGTGGTTTTAGCAATTTGATGTCGCCAATAATGCTGAGTTTCATCCTGCATTAGTAAGAAACTACCATGAGATAAATCAATTGCAACTTTGCGCTCCTTAATTTGCTTGTGTTTAAAGGAAAAGCGGCGAGTGCTACCAAAGCTAACTGAGCCAATGATAGGGTTTTGTCCTAGCTCTGGTTCATCATCGCTGTGCCAAGCAACACTATCCCTACCATTTCGGTAAAGATTTAGAAGCACACTATTGAATCTAACCTCTGCGATCTTCTCAATCTCTTCCTTGATGAAAGATAAGGTAGGGGTCCAAGGTGCAGGATGCTGTTCTATACCTGAATAAATGTAGGATTTGCCTTTGTCTCCATACCATGCTGTAAGCCTTGGCAGAGGAATGTGCTTACCAAAAATCTGAATAGTATCTTGTTGCCACTGAGTATCAGAATAAAGCTCTTCAAATAGCCTGTCACTTTCGGCAGCACTAAAAAGGCTTCTGTAGAAAATAACCTTACCATCCATTGATAAAATTATTTTTCCCTGTGAAGATGTATTTTCTCTACTACTTGTAGCTGCTTGATAGCTCCAAAGCTCTATTTGCTCATACATATACTTTTTACCTGTTGCTCCATTTATTCTATCCATGACTGATACATTGGCAGAAATATAAGCCTATTGGATGACATACCCTAGGAACTTAGCTCCACAGACCAAAAGGTGGAAGATTGGCGAATGATTTAACTCTCATCTTTTATCACTGATATTTGGCATCAAGACTAGCGGATATGAGAAAAGACCATGTAGGAAGCGCTCAAAATACGCTGCCCTTGGGTGCTTTAAATTGGTACTTGCGCTCCTCATGATCGAGTCATGGTGAAGCTTCGACTATCAACAGAGACAATACTGCAAAATGGCCGCTGGTTATTCAGTATCTAACCAAGGTTAAACTATGAGCAGGATTCAGAATTCTGCGAAGAGCCATGCTATCAATTGAGCAACTGACAAAAGAAGTCCTATCTCTACCCAGCGCCTCAAGAGCACTTCTGGCAGAAAAACTAGTAGAGAGTTTGGCATTTGACACCGACCCCACTGTTCAAACAGCTTGGATAACCGAAGCGAAAAGACGCAGAGATGAAGTGCGGAACGGTACCATAACAACGATTTCTGGAGAAGATGCTTTGGCCCAAGTCAGGCAACTGCTTGAAGAATGAGGTATGTATTTCATCCAGAAGCCCTCACCGAATATGCTCAGGCGGTTCAATATTATGCAGAGCAACGAGCCGAAATAGCCCAGACATTCATCGATGTCGTCGAGGACGCCGTTTATCGAATTCGAGACTCTCCTGATCGTTATGTTGTCATTGATGAGGATGTCCGACGATGTATAACACGCAAGTTTCCCTACGGTATTCTTTATACAATTGAACAAGACTACATTCTCATTCTGGCGATAATGCATTGCAGCCGAGAGCCTGGGCACTGGAAAAATCGCAGATCATAACCAAGTCTTCCAACCACCCAACAAAGGTTTGGGAACGGAGTAGTATCCTATGGATGTACTGCAAAATACACTATGATCTGCTGAAACAAAAGCCATTAGTAGTGATAACGAAGCTGGGCAATCATTAATGAATCATTCTCAAGCTTGTAGATGATCCGATGCTCATCAGTGATTCGTCTTGACCAATATCCAGAAAAATTATGCTTTAAAGGTTCCGGCTTGCCAACACCTTCAAACGGTTGTCGCTGAATATCCTTGATGAGGCTATTGATACGTTTCAATAGTTTTGGATTATTGCGTTGCCAGTATAAATAGTCATCCCACGCATTTTCAGAGAAAATAAACTTCACTCAATCAACTCTTTCTCAAGTCCTTTTCCTGATTCAAGTTCTGTGATTGATTCCAGCAAACGTTGGAGATTCTTAGGACTCCGAATCAGATAAGCTGTTTCTTCTAAAGCTTTGTAGTCCTCTAACGAAAGAATAACAACAGGTCGAGCGTTGCTTCGCGTAATAGTCACTGGTTCGTGGTCATCGCAGACCTGATCCATTGTTTTTGCCAGACTCTTACGAAGAGCAGTATATGTCATGGTGTCCATAGTTTTGAAAACCGATCTTGTACATGTACCTCAAATTGTACATTCTAGCTATAGAGCTAGCAAACTCACGCAACAGATGCGCAAAGGAAGGCGTCAGCCTTTCTCAAAAACTGGCATCACGCTCCTGAAGGCAACCGTTAAAGGCAAAAAGCTGTACATCAGGATAAGGTTGAACTAACAAATATCCTTGGATCGACTTATCCTAGAAGCATCCCATCAATCAGGAGGTTGATTGTGGTTCAAACTGAATTGCCCCCCACTGATAGAGCAATATCTGCTCCTGCAATCGAAATCAAGTCTGATGTGTGAATACTTTCTCAATTCAACAAGACCTTGTCTCACCAACAGGTAGTTTGGCCCCTTGAGTATTGTTCGTTACTTTGCGGATCAAAGCAGTTAGAAAATATCAAGGCAGCGTACAATAGTTCAGTTGAAATCTAGGCAATACATTGATCGAGCGGTATACCTTGCCCGAGATGGGCGATCTGTGGACAGACGAGCACAAATTCAGAACCTGGTTACAGGTCGAAGTTGCCGTCTGTGAAGCCCAGGCAGAGCTTGGCAAAATCCCTGCGGATGCCGTGGAGACGATCAAAGCCAAAGCCAATTTCGAGGTCAAGCGAATTCTAGAGATAGAGGCTGAAGTTAAACATGATGTGATTGCTTTTCTCACCAACGTTAATGAGTATGTGGGAGAAGCAGGTCGATATATCCATTTGGGGATGACTAGCTCCGATGTTTTGGATACCGCGATTGCTTTACAGCTCGTGGCCAGCCTAGATATTTTGCTGACCCAGCTCGAAAACTTAATTCAGGCCATTCGCTACCAAGCGCAGCAGCATCGCCAAACGGTGATGGTGGGCCGGAGTCATGGGATTCATGCAGAACCGATCACTCTAGGATTCAAACTAGCAGGCTGGTTAGCAGAGATGATGCGGCATCGCGATCGCCTCCTCGTTGCCCAAAGAGAAGTAGCAGTGGGTCAAATCTCAGGGGCCGTGGGTACCTATGCCAATATTGACCCTCGGATTGAATGCCTGACTTGCCAAAAATTAGGGCTACAGCCAGAAGCAGCCTCTACTCAGGTGATTTCCCGCGATCGCCATGCTTCCTATCTTAATGCCTTAGCCTTAGTAGCAGCCTCCATTGAGCGGTTCGCCGTAGAGATTCGCAACCTCCAACGCACTGATGTTTTAGAAGTAGAAGAATTCTTTTCTAAAGGGCAAAAAGGATCATCCGCCATGCCCCACAAACGCAACCCAATTCGCTCAGAACGGCTAACGGGTCTGGCTCGCGTTGTTCGGGGTTACGCCATGACCGGACTCGAAAATGTGGCCCTGTGGCATGAGCGCGATATTTCTCACAGCTCCGCAGAAAGAGTGATTATTCCTGATGCAGCCATCTTGACCCATTTCATGCTGGTAGAAGTCACCGACCTGGTGAAGCATTTGCAGGTGTATCCCGACAATATGAAGCGGAATATGAACCTGTACGGCGGCGTTATTTTCAGTCAGGGGGTGTTGTTAGCCCTGGTCGATAAAGGCATGGGTCGAGAAGAAGCTTATGCCATTGTCCAAACCCACGCCCATCAGGCTTGGAACCAAGACGGGGGAGATTTCAGAGCCACCCTTTCCCAAGATCCACAGGTGCAAAAACTTTTATCAGCAGATGAACTAGACCACTGTTTTGACCCCAGCCGACATTTGCAGAATCTAGACCAGGTTTATCAGCAACTAGATATCTAAAATGCATATTCGTAGTTTTGCCACCGAATTCTATACTTATTGACATACCCTACGAAGCATATTCTCTGTTGCCAGAGATTGAGGAGTATGGACTTGATTTTCAGGATAGGTTGTCCACCTAAAATCTGGGCAATTGGCTGAGCTTTCTACTCGTTCACTCCCAAGATAGTAGACAAAGCCCACGCTTCTCGGATTCCTATGTTTTATAGAACACGTATCTACGTTGATAGCCTGATTACCTATAGCATTGCCAGCGAAATAGTTGCAAGACGATTGTTGTGATGAGTTAGCAGATTTATTGTCCTGAGATTCTTTGACGGGTGCACCCGCTCCTGCTCCTATTGGTGAACCTTTGGGTGTTGGACTGGCGGTGGTCAATTCTGGTGTTTTTGCTGGAGGAGGCGAAGAAGATTGAACAGTGACACTGTTAGTACAGGCTGTTAACACAATCGTTAAAAGTAAATATTTCGTTTGCATACCGTTTATGATCTGATGTTCAAAAGTTCTACAATCATAATTTCCACCTTTCCAAAGAAAATCTTAATAGTGCAATTTTCAGCAACTCTATATCTGGATAAAATAAGAATAGCTTAGGAAATTCTAATATTACTCTCATCTTCAATAGCTTCTGAGATTAAGCTTGTAGCGCTTGACTAGACTTAGGCTAGTTATAAGTGGCACTTTTTTTTGAGACTAATAACATTGTCTGAGTATGAATTGGATAATATTCTGGTCATCATTCCAGTTCTCAATGAAGAAGTCACCATTGAGGCCGTTATTCAATCACTACAAGCCCAAGGTTTGCGACATATTCGAGTCGTAGATAATGGCAGTTGCGATCGCACTTCCCACACTGCCCAAACCGCTGGAGCCGAAGTCCTGCGCGAACCTATTCCCGGCTATGGACGAGCCTGCTGGTGCGGAATGCAGAAAATTCCCGAACATATCGAATGGATTCTGTTTTGTGATGGCGATGGCAGCGATGACTTGTCCGTATTGCCTCAATTTTTTGCCCAGCGGCAGAACTACGATTTGATCCTGGGCAATCGCCGTGCCCAAGCCGACAGTCGCTCAGCCATGACCGCAGTTCAGAACTGGGGTAACGGCCTAGCAACAACCCTCATTCGGTGGGGATGGGGACATGACTTTCAAGATCTAGGTCCTTTACGCCTGATTCAGCGAACTCGGCTAGAACAGCTCAATATGCAGGATCGTGGTTTTGGCTGGACGGTAGAGATGCAAGCCAAGGCCGCAGAGCAACAGTTGAGAACTTGCGAAATTCCTCAGGGCTATCGGCCGCGCCAAGGGGGACGATCCAAAATTAGCGGCACGATTAAAGGCAGTGTCCAGGCGGGTAGCATTATTTTGAGTACGCTGGCGCTTCTCTATGTCCAGCATTTTCAGCTCCTCTTTGCCAAGTTAACTCTGCGCAAACATCCACTGTGGTTATGGCTCAGTGCCCTCCTGTTGATGGCGGGTAGCGCCATGATCGTTCCCTATGGAGATTTTACCCAGCCGGGAAGGGTGCCGATGTTTTGGCAAGGTGCTAGCGTGATGGGCCTAGGGTTTGTGGTGTCCTGGGGATTGCCTCAGGTGTCTAGGGTGTGGTTTTGGAGTGTTGCGATCGCAACACGATTCATCCTCTTACCCATGCATCCTGGCAACGATATTTGGCGCTACCTTTGGGAAGGACGACTCCAAAATTTAGGGATTAGTCCCTTTGCCTTAGCACCTGCTGCACCGGAACTTATACCGTTTCGTACAGAATGGTGGTCCCTAATCAATCATGCTGACGTGTCAGCCATTTATCCGCCCATTACCCAACTGGGATTTCGGGGACTGGCGGCGATCGCAACTTCGACACTCTTGTTTAAAGTTGCTTTTGTTGCTGCTGACTTAGGGGTGTGTTGGTTACTGCAACATCGATTCGGCCTGCTCAAGACCTTGATTTATGCTTGGAATCCGTTAGTGATTTACTCTTTTGCCGGAGGCGGCCACTACGATAGTTGGTTCATCCTGGCATTGGTTTGGGCTTGGTTATATTTGGATACTCAGCCTCAGCGGGCGCGTTCCATTGTTACTGGACTGAGCCTTTTGGGCGTAAGTATTGCCATTAAATGGATTTCCTTGCCGATAGTTGCATTTGTCGGTTGGCACTTCATGAGAAAACGAGCGTGGAAATGGGCTAGCCTCTCAGTTTTGCTGTCCCTGATCCCAATGCTGTTGAGTGCCTTGCCTTTTTGTACATTATCTAGCTGTCCGCTCATTCCCACTGGTTCGTCGTTTGTGACCAAGGGACGTAGTGCCGAGTTTTTACCCATTGGGTCGCTACTCACTAATCCAGACTGGCATAATGCGGTGTTGTTGGTACCGCTTGCGATCGCCCTGCTCCGCCTGATCTGGCGCTCAACCCAAGTAGGCCATTTCACTGAAGGCTATCTAGGAACACTGCTGCTTTTATCACCAGTGGTTCATGCCTGGTACTTTACCTGGTTGATTCCCTTTGCCGTTGCCAGTAACAATTTGGGAACCCGCCTCGTCAGTCTCTCAGCGTTTGTCTACTTTGCCCTACCCCATCGGGAAAGCTTGGGAGTCAGCGCCTGGTTATTGACCTCTAGTGAACGTTTTTGGCTATGGACACCCTTTGTTTTAGGGTGGTTTTGGACCTGGCAAGTATGCCGCCCCCAGAAATTTTTTACGCCCAGCCCAGGATCATCTCAGTGAATTCTCAGGTCCATCGGGCTTTATAGAACTGTATAGTCTTGTTATTTGCCTGGGTATCAATAGTTATGAAAAACACAAAACCATTTTCTATTTTGTTGCCAGGTATGCTCTTACTGGCCAGTTGCGCCAATCTACCGTTTGTTGGAGCTGAAGAAATCCCCGTTCAAGCTGATATTGATGAAAGCAAGCCCTTTAGCAACGACGAATACACAAAACTGCTGGCCGAATACGTCACTGATAAGGGCTGGGTTGATTACAAACAACTGCAACAAAACCGTGAACCCTTAGATCGCTACTATGCCCAGTTAGCAGCAGTAAAGCCTGAAACCTACAAAAGCTGGGATAAAAATCAGCAATTAGCATTCATGATGAACGCCTACAACGCCCTCACCTTATTAGCCATTATTGAGCAAGAACCTCTCAAAGCCAGCATCCGCGATATTCCAGGCGTTTGGGAAGCTAAAAAATTCCAAGTCGCCGGGGAATCCAAAACCCTCAATAATATCGAGCACGATACCATCCGCCCCACCTTTAATGAGCCTCGAATTCATGCCGCTTTAGTTTGCGCGGCCAAGAGTTGCCCCCCACTTCGCAATGAACCTTTCACCGCTGAAGAGGTAGACGCTCAACTAGAGGACCAAGTTAAAAGGTGGTTAGCGCGTCCCGATAGTGGTTTTCAGATTGATCGCCAGGAGAACAAGGTCTATTTATCTAAAATCTTCGACTGGTACGGCGATGACTGGAAACCTGATTTTGCTGTCAAAGATCAATTCAGCGGCGATGACAAGCAAAAAGCTGTCCTCAATTTCATCAGTAACTACGTCAGTCCCGAAGATCAGGCTTACCTGAAAGCGGGCGAGTATAACGTTGATTACCTAGGCTATGATTGGTCTCTCAATCAGCAATAGACACCATGCAATATCCCGATCCCAATACCATTCACCCAATGGCGGGATTTTCTCAAGTTTGCTTCATTAAAAATACAGTCACCAATCCCAATATCATCATTGGCGATTACACCTACTATGACGATCCAGCGGACTCTGAGAACTTTGAGCGCAACGTCCTGTATCACTTTCCGTTTATCGGTGACAAGCTGATCATTGGCAAATTCTGCGCCCTATCCAGAGGAATTAAGTTCATTATGAATGGGGCGAACCATAAGATGTCCGGGTTCTCTACCTTCCCTTTCGAGATTTTTGGCGAGGACTGGCAACGGGTGATGCCCCCAGCAGGTGGGTATCCATATAAGGGAGATACCACAATTGGCAATGATGTGTGGATTGGCTATGAAGCCATGATCATGCCAGGTATCAACATCGGCGACGGCGCAATTGTGGCAACAAAGTCAGTGGTTACCAAAGATGTACCGCCCTACACAATTGTGGGCGGAAATCCAGCCAGCGTTATTCGGCAACGCTTTCCAGATAGAGTGGTTCAAGCTTTGCTAGAGATTGCCTGGTGGAATTGGGATATTGAGAAAATTACAGCCAATCTTGAGAAAATTGTAGGTGCTGACTTAGCAGCGTTGAGAGCCTGCATATAATTCCGTTGGGTTTGCAGATCTCTAAAAATTCCGATTGGAGCAAGGCATGGGTATCAGCAATCGGCATAATCAATATTGATGTTTGAACTGAAGGGGATGCCTAAAATTAGACCCAATGGGTATTCTGAGCTGAGTTAGAATTCTTCCATAAATAGTTTTGTCAGATACAAGAGAATTGGGAGAACCCATCAATCATGCTTGATCGCACAGGAATATTTGTAATTTAATTCTCAATACGAAATAAATTCACTATTTAACGAACTATGTCTTACCCATAATTCCTGTAACTCTCTCTAGGCAAAACTTGCAAAGGCATAACTCCAGGTAAAACCAACCTTATTCTCGCTTGGAGAAGATGGTTCTCAAGACTCTAAATTTCTGCAACCCTCATCCTATCGTTCAAAGAATTTCAATAAGGATCAATTGATGAGAACTTGAACGTTCATCTCATGAGTGCAACCCTCTCTGTTCAATGCTTCTGAGACTTATCGGTAAAGTGTAGATTTATAAGGATAATGAGTAAACTGGAACATAATGATCTTACTAAATTACCCAACATACAAAAAATTTCAGGAACTTCAGTTTTGTGTAAGCAAGAACTTAAAAACGCATATAAATCAAAACAAGTCAAAATACTTTGTGGAGAAGTTTTTTGGCCTATATAGATTGGCTTTATTTTTGGTTTCTTACATAGTATACTACGGGCTTTTTATAGAAAATCTACCAATTATATCTAAGTTAGGGCAAGCAAATAGCAATCCAAATCTATCTTTATTTTTGCTTGCATATTTACTTTTATGCATAATTGTATTCCCTATTTTATTTACATTAATTAAAGAGATCATTGTTAATCAGATAAAGAATTCGTTTCTAAATAGAATCTATATCTTTAAAAAGATATGGCTAAATAAATTACTTGAATTAGCCTGCGAAACAACAATTTATCCAATTTTAATATGCATGCCAAAGTTAATTGCAGAATCATTTTTGCCATTATTTCAAGTAAATTCTATTGTTTTATCTCCAACAGCATTTCAATTAGATAGCATTAAATCTTTAAATGAATACAATTTCAAGATGTTATTAGCTATTAATATATATGCTTTTGCCGTTTCTATTTTATTGATATTAACGATAGTAGTTATTTCACCTAATATAACCCTAGCAATTAGTCCATTGATTAATAATTTCAATAAGAATCCACTGAAAAGAGCAATCCATCCTTTTGACTACATTGTTGAGAAAGTCTTGGAACAATCATATGAAGAAATCCAAGACTGGGATGAACCACAAGACATTATTTCTATAGTCGACAATAAAATCAATGGACTATCGACACAATCCCAGAGCATTCAAACGTTTCTTGGAGTTGCTAGTTTTATTAGCTTGTATACACTTATCTTCTCAGAAGACCAAATCAATAGATTTGTTGATATTAGAATCGCAACTATCAACTTGAGAGATTTTCTTTTTATAAATTTATGTCTGATTATTATAGGCTCATGCTATTACTTTATGCAGTTGTATTGGTCTCTTCATGTACTCCGAATTGTTAGATTGACTTGTGTTAAGCATGCAAGTCAGAAGCGAAATTCAGATATCCAAGTTAATAGAGGAATCCAGCAGATTACTACAATGAATAGTAAGGAGGGAGGATTGCAGAGTACTATCTGCAAATTCATAAGACAATTCCTACAGCATTTGTAGAAAGATCTATGCTCAATAGGCTTCTAATATACCTTCTACACTCACCTTTGGATTATCCCAGAGTCGGTAGGTTGCTTTTCTGTAGCCAACTTTCGCTCGTTTGAGAAATACTCGCATTAGGCTGAGTGTCCAGCCTTTCTTGAATCAACAATCTCTATAAAGTGTCTGTCGAGGCGAGGGTCACCTAGATTAGATGTACTCTGTTTCTGCGCAGCCCATCTCTGCATTATTTACCCTTTCTCTCTATTTTTAAACCATTAATTTTTTCTTGTTATCTTGCAGATTTTCTTTTCACCTTATTAGTAGACATAGTTTAGAGAAGAATAGTTTTTTGTCAGGGTTGTTTACAATTTTTGGCGGATTCCTGCTTGGTGTAGGGTGGGTTTTTCAAATATTTTTATCTCGGCAAAAAGCCATCTCGCCTCATATTTCTACTACATCAGCCGACAACCAAATCTGTGAGCTTGAACTATGACTAGCCCATTTAATTCACCCCTTTCCGTTGCCTGCAAATGCTGATCTCCAGACCAACCATTATGAGCACTTAGAATGGGGATGATTATGTTTGCGGACAATCATTATGACTGCCATCAGCCTGAACTTAGAATCTTTGACAAGCCAACTAACCCACGAGCAATTTTATGAACTGTGCTTAGCAAATCAAGATGTGGTGATGGAACGCAGTCCCCAAGGTGAGTTAATCATTATGCCTCCAGTCGGTGGTGAGAGTGGTCGAAAAGAAGCAACCTACATCATTAAATTGGGAATCTGGAATGAACAAACAGGATTAGGAGAAGTCTTCAGTTCTTCCACCGTATTTAGTCTTCCTGGTGGAGGCGATCGCTCCCCTGATGCTGCCTGGGTTAAGCTGGAACGCTGGAATACTCTCACCCCAGAACAACGCAAAAAATTTCCACCGATTTGTCCCGACTTTGTGATTGAACTCAGATCTGAAAGCGACCGTCTGAAACCACTTCAAAACAAAATGCAGGAATATTTGCAGAGTGGTTTGAGACTAGGCTGGCTCATTAATCCTCAAGATCAAACTGTTGAGATTTATCGACCAGGCCAGGAGGTAGAAGTGCTGCCATTACCAGCAATCTTATCTGGAGAGGATGTGCTATCTGGATTCTCGCTAGAGATTAACTAACGAGATCGCCAGCTTTATTTTGCCAAACCTGGGGAATGGCAAAGTCTGACCTTATAATGAATGGTGCTACAGAACTTGACGAGAACACATCCAACCTCTGCTATATGTTTGCTTTAAGTGGCTACGAATACCTCTTGGGATTTTTGCTCCTGTGCAGTTTAGTCCCAGCCTTAGCACTCAGTGCCTCCAAAGTCCTACGTCCCAGTAACCAGGGAGCAGCTCGACGGACCACCTATGAGTCCGGCATGGAGCCTGTAGGTGGAGCTTGGATTCAATTCAACATTCGCTACTATATGTTTGCGCTGGTTTTCGTGATCTTTGACGTAGAAACTGTGTTTCTATACCCTTGGGCCGTGGCATTTCATAAATTGGGTGTTCTGGCCTTCATCGAAGCTTTAATCTTCATCGCCATTTTGATTGTGGGCTTGGTGTATGCCTGGCGGAAGGGCGCCCTAGAGTGGTCCTAGTCAGTGGCGCTTAACGTTTTCCCCCTTTTTTTGTTTCATTCTTTTTGTCCTAACTTTTTGCGATCGCATCTATAACAAGGAGTACCCAAACGGTGGCTGAGTCCTCTCCCGAATCCAAACAAGACGAACAACCCGTAGCAGAAGAACAATCCGAAGAACAAGCAGCACCTATCGTAGAAGCGGGTCCTGTTGCTAAGGCACTCTCCCAAGCAGGATTTGCTGCTGAACCCCTAGGGGTTGATCACCTGGGAGTAGAAATGATCAAGATTGAAGCCGATCAACTCGTTGCCGTGGCCACCGCTTTGGATAGCGATGGGTACAACTATTTGCAGTGCCAAGGCGGATATGACGCTGGTCCTGGCCAGGATTTAGTGAGCATGTACCATATACTCAAATTTGCCGATGAGGCTGATCGCCCCCCAGAGGTCAGAATCAAAGTTTTTCTCCCGCGTGAAGATCCACGTGTCCCTTCCCTCTATTGGCTCTGGAAAGCCTCTGATTGGCAGGAACGGGAAACCTATGACATGTATGGCATCGTTTACGAAGGCCATCCCAACCTCACTCGCATTCTCATGCCCGAAGATTGGGTCGGTTGGCCGTTGCGCAAAGACTACATCAGTCCAGATTTCTATGAACTCCAAGATGCCTACTAGATGCAAGCTGATTAACGTTTGTGCTCAGGGGTTTTGAAATCTGTCTTGCACCCTGCATCCCAGACATCTGGCTGGTTACCATAAGCGGGGATACCACCCTTATCTTTGAGTAACCTATCCATATGCAGACAATTGCAAGCCAAAAAAGTGGTATTGCGATAGGTGAATTCGTTTTCCGGTCCGCCAGACCCTGGATCTAAAGTTGCCGACATATCTAGACCCAGGCAGCAAGGTCATAATCCACAGGTCGAAGGACAGTAGGGGTTACTCCGTTGGCCTCAAAAATGTTTTTGGCAATATTGATCACCCCTTGAGTATGGGACAAAACGGAAGTTCTATTAGAGGGTGCAATTCAAAAACAGAGTTTTGAGGTCACTGTAGGCGGCGGGAGCATTTTTGCACTGGTGATCAATGATATTTCTGAGCTGTTGTGACATGGCTGCTGATGTTGTATGGAACGATTGTGGCTGAGAACTATCACAAAGACGTACAAACAAAATACAGCTTCATCATTGCGTAGATTCAGCTCAATCTCAGCAAAATTCGGTAGGTTCAGATAATCATGCCTATACTGAGTAGGTGCGACACTCAGCTTGAATTGTAATGGTCGGTCAAACAATAGGATGATCTACACCGTCATCCCTTGCCAGGTCTAATTTATGGTTTCTATCGCCCGCAAAAATTTATTTCAAGATCTGCCTCGCTTCATTGTGGCTCAGGCGGGCATCATGTTTTCTGTCGGCTTGGTCACCATCCAAATCGGTATTTTGAAGGGGTTCACTCGTTCTTCTACCCTGTTGATTGAGAATGCCAATGCAGATATTTGGGTGGCCTCAGAAGAGTTGCGTCATTTAGAATTAACGCTTCCCTTCGAGTATAAAAAATTGGCTCAAGCTCAACAAGTTAAGGGAGTCGATCGCGCAGAAGCCATCATTTCCCAATCTACAGTTTGGCGGGATAACTCTAGCCAAATTGCTCCCATTCGGATTATTGGGTTCGATCCGCAAGACACTTTATTTCGCCCACAAACTCTTTTAGCAGGGACATGGAGTGATATCCAACAACCCTACAAGGTTTTTGTAGATAAATCAGATCTCGAACTCCTAGGAGTCACTGAGACGGGCGATGAAGCGGATATTGGCTCCTTCAAAGGACAGATAACAGGCATTACCTCAGGAACCCGTTCAATTGTTGCTAGTCCTTATGTTTTTACATCGTTGCCCAATGCTACGGCCTATCTGAATTCTGCGATCGCAACACCAACCAATACCCCTCCCGATCCACCCGCACTCACAGATAACAATTGGATTACCTTTATTCTGATCAAAGCGAAACCTGCCGAGAACTTGCAAGTCCTCAAACGACGTCTGAATGAAGCCTTACCCGGAACACAAGCCTTTACCCAGACAGAGCTGATCGAACTAACCCAAAATTATTGGCAGCAAAGTACAGGAGTAGGCTACATTTTGGGACTGGGAGCCGTAGTGGGAATTGTGGTGGGAACCGTTGTGGTCGGCCAAATTTTATATTCCTCTGTGACCGACCATCTCAAAGAGTTTGGCACTCTGAAAGCCATGGGTTCCTCCGACTGGTTTATTTATCGTGTCATCCTGGAGCAGGCCCTGTGGATGGCTGTGCTTGGGTATCTCCCAGGCATGAGTCTATGTTTGGGACTCGGCGCTTGGACGATCAAAGCCCAAGCCATTCAAATACTGATCAGTCCTACCACAGCTGCGGGCGTGTTGGTGGTCACCATCGCTATGTGTAGTGGTGCTGCCATATTCGCAATTCAAAAAGTCACCCGTTTGGACCCCGCTCTAGTGTTCCAATCCTGAGTCGTTTTTGCCAAACAGCATTGGGGACTTTGCCAACAAGGAAGATCCCCGACGCGTATAAACTCATTACAGATTGACAATCCCAATGACCTTAATGACCCGACCGCAAGCTGAGACCGATCGCCTGACTGCCGAACCTGCAATTCAAGCTAAGGGAGTCGAAATGGCCTTCCCAGCAGGCGATCAAATGTTTAAGGTCTTGAAGGGAATCAATCTAGAGATTCAAACGGGAGATATTGAACTGCTCATGGGTCCTTCAGGCTCAGGGAAAACGACCTTGCTGTCGATATTGGGAGGTATCCTCACCCCAACGGTAGGTCAAGTCTCCTTATTGGGCCAAAACATTACTGGTTTACCCCGGCACAAGTTGTCTAAGTTTCGCTTGCAGCATATCGGTTTTATTTTTCAGGGGTTTAATCTGTTTCCTGCATTGACGGCGTCGGAGAATATTCAAGCCATCCTGAATTTGAAAGATATTCGCGGACGAGCTGCCAAAAAAGAATCCTTAAGACTCCTCAAACAGGTTGGGTTAGCGGATAAAGTTCGAAGTCTGCCCCGCGATTTATCGGGGGGGCAAAAACAGCGGGTTGCCATTGCCCGAGCCCTAGCGGGGAAACCAAAACTAATTCTTGCCGATGAACCCACTGCTGCCCTGGATTCGCAGCGGGGGCACACCATTATGGAGTTGTTGCGTCAATTGGCAAAAGAAGAAGGCTGTACCGTGCTCATGGTGACCCATGATCCACGGATTATGGATGTTGCCGATCGAGTTGTACATATGGAAGATGGTTTGATTATGCCTGAACAGCCGGCCAATGTATCCTCCTTTGTGCATGAACCTTAGTTATAGGTCTTGATTCTGTTTGGTGATCCAATATAAAAAGGATAACGGTAAGTATCACCGATACGAGCAGAAGCTAAAAAAGAAGCAGCAGTAGTGTTAGCCCAGCATCCGAGTGCATGCATTTGTTAGAAGAAAGCTACTATGCTGTTTTCTGAGTAGAGCGAGGCTCTACTCGCCTGACAATATCGTCGCGCGTTGGGAGAGTTTTGAGATCATAAATGGCTTGGAGAGTTAGCCAAGAAGCTGCATCACCTCCAAAATAACGAGCTAAGCGTTCTGCCGTATCAGCAGTGACAGAGCGACGCTCTTTCACAATCTCATAAATACGAGTAGCTGGGACATTGAGAGCCAACGCTAGTGCGTTAACACTCATGTTTAGGGGAATAAGGAAATCCTCTCTTAGAATTTCTCCCGGATGTACCGGGCGCATACGATTAATTGCTTTACTCATAATTTTCTTTAGTGATAATCAACAATCTCAACATCACTAGGACCATTTTCTGTCCACACAAAGCACACCCGGAACTGGGCATTAATTCGGATACTATGTTGCCCTTTACGAGCCCCTTTCAAAGCCTCAAGCTGATTACCTGGAGGCGAACGCACAAAGTCTAGAGTCTGAGCAGCATCTAGTTGAGTCAATTTCCGAATTGCAACATCCTTGAAGGCTCTGAAGCTGCGAGGGTCACCCCCTTCAAACAAAGAACGTGTTTGTTTACAGCAGAACGACTGGATCATATCCTGAGCGTATTACGCGCAACGTAATACGTCAACAGTGATCCTCAAACCATTCCGCAAGTTGATTTCGCACATCAATAAAATCATTCCAAGCAATTCCATAAAATTGGGCTTTATAACTACTAATTATACATATGGCGGATTATAACTCCATTTTTGGGGGTATTATCCACCAGAAACCTGACAAATTCAAAATAATGACATTATTAAGCCTACGTTGGACAATTTCAACTCCAGGAGTATTATCCAGTCGTTCACTGTGTTCAGAAGACTAAGGTTGGGAATTTTAAGACTGCAAAGCTCTGCGCGATAAAGTGCCTACATCGAACGTTAGACTTGCAGGAGTATTGTTTTCTTTTTTCTCTCTGCTTATGCCTATAAGGTCAAACATTAACCTTCTCTGCCTTGTCTACTAGATCACCAGAAGTGGCCAAGAACCTTAGTTATGGCTAGATTAAATGTTTTTGTAACCGGAGCAACCGGGTTTGTCGGAGCCAATCTAGTGCGTTTACTGTTGTCCGAAGGCCATCAGGTACGAGTATTGGTGCGGCCCCATAGCGATCTGACTAACCTAGTCGGGCTGGAAGTGGAACAGGTGACTGGACAGCTCACGGATGACAACTTGAGTCAAAAATTACAAGGCTGTCAGGTGTTGTTTCATGTCGCTGCTCATTACAGCCTTTGGCGAGCGGACCGGGACCAACTTTATGAAAGTAATGTGGTGGGCACTCGCAATGTGTTGCAAGCCGCCCGAGACGTAGGTATAGAACGGACTGTCTATACTAGCTCGGTAGCTGCGATTGGGGTGCAGTCAGGTGAGAGTGCCAATGAAACGTATCAAAGTCCAGTTGAAAGATTAATTGGGGACTATAAAAAATCAAAATACTGGGCAGAGCAAGAAGCCCATAAAGCGGTGCAACTGGGGCAAGACATCGTCATTGTCAATCCCAGTACACCGATTGGTCCTTGGGATATCAAGCCCACACCGACTGGAGATATGATTCTGCGGTTTTTACGGCGACAAATGCCGTTTTATTTGAATACGGGCTTAAACGTGATCCATGTTCAAGATGTGGCGAAAGGGCATCTCTTAGCTTTAGAAAAAGGAAAAACAGGAGAACGCTACATCCTGGGCAACCAAAACATGACCCTTAAGCAGATCCTAGATATGCTGGCTGAACTGACAGGGTTATCTGCCCCTAGGGGAGAGATTCCAGCGTGGGTGCCGTTGACTACGGCGTGGTTCGATGAGGTGATATTGGCTTCTCTAGGGAAGACACCCTCAGTACCTTTAGCAGGCGTACACATGGCCAAACAAATGATGTTTTACGATCCGGCTAAAGCGGTTCAAAACTTGGAGTTGCCACAAACCTCTATCAGACTGGCATTACAAGAAGCAGTGGATTGGTTTGTCCACAATAATTACGTGCCCTAAGGATTTTGAGTTCGTCATTTCTTTTGCTTGGAAAGCTGCAAAATGCATAACGCCGCGTTAAAGCAACGGGTCATATTCTTGGAAGGTTTCGATCTATAGCGAACAATTGTCCCAGCTAGGGATAGTCCGTAAGTCTATAAGACCAATGAGGGCAGCAGCACGAAGTTGAAAACAACACCCAGAACAATGAAAAATCCACCGAATAAGAAAGACCAAAATCGGTGATAGCTATTGATCACGCGCCCGCCGTCGGTTCTGAGTTGAGTCAGATCCATCCAAGGGGCGATACTACGACGGAACCAGCCTGTCGTTCCCACCTGAGTTCCGATCAGATCTTTCACTTGAGATAGACCAAATAGGAAGTTGCCAATCGGACCAAATCGCGAAGAATAGCGTAGGAATAGCATGCCGCTTTTATCCTGAAGTTTCAAATCCGACCCAAACTTATAACCGGCTTGCCCGCGCCCAATCAGTTGACCTTGAAGTTGGACGGGTTGTCCTCGTAAAGGACTGGCATAGGGATCGGACATCAACGTTAAGATATCTCGCTGAGGAGCCTGACCAAAGTTGGGATACATGATTAGAGTTTTGGCGATAATGCCTAAACCCAATCCTATGAGCATGAAGGTAATGGGATTTGTCCCCAAAGCAAGTCCCAGAATTAATCCCACCCCCAAACCGATAAACTCTGCTCCATAGAGCAACAAATCTAAGAAGAAATGACTATATAGTCGTTGTTTATTTAAGTGGTGGCCTTCACCCACCACTCGCCCCATATCAAACTCAACATTCAGCCCTAGTTGCTCAGCATAAGTACTCAAGGCGCGGACCCGTTTGCCTGTCAGCGGATGGGTAGATTGAAGTTCCATCCAAAATGCCCAAGGATTGAACAAATCCCATAAAAAGACACGGCCAATTTTACTAGTATCAGAGGCCACTCGGTAGGCCGTTCCCGAAGAGGTAGCAGCTTTAGCATCATAAATACCTAAAGCCCTGGTACCTTCTAAGAGGCGGCTAGGTTCCTTAGACCGTTGCCCTTCTTCGACAATGCCGTAGGCAATTTTAACCAAAGCGCGGGAGAGAGCATTAGGATTCCCCGTGACTTCAGCGGCAAAGTGGTCTGCATAATATTCTCGGGTCCGGGACAGATACAAGACCAGGTAAGTCCCGATCAGGTAAAAGACATAGGCTGAGATCGCAGCCACCTGTAATGCATCTTTGCCTTTACTACTACCGCCTCTCCGCCCAGCCAGGATCGCAAAGGTATAGATCAAATAAGTGATTTGGACCAAAGTAGACGCCAAGGTCATCACCGCAAAATCCCAATGGACAATGTGGCCCAACTCGTGGGCATAGACCATTGCTACTTCATCTTCATCTAGATAGGTAAATAATCCCCGACTAACCACTAAACGCGCACTATTGGGCAGCGATCCATAAGTGAAGGCTGTCGGATTTTGATCTTCGATAATGCCTAAGCGAGGCATCTTCAGGTTACGTTCAGCACAAATTTTTTGGAGGATCTGGCTGGTCTCTGGACTGAGATGTTCCAACTCCATAAGCGAGACCCAATGGGTTCCGTACAGCAGTTTCTGGGTCCAGTCCATCAGCCAAGGGGAAAAGAAAAAGAGAGCGGCATTGATGCTCAAAGTCACTACTACAGCTAAGCCCAATCCTAAGGCGGGATTCTCGCTTCCGGCAATCAAGAATACACCCATCACCAGCACTAAAACCATGCCTAACAGTAGGCTCACGGTCACTCCAGAGGCCAGACTCAGATTGCTACTGATGCCAGACATGGCCAGTTTTACCCCAGCAGCACCTCGTCCCCCTTTAGGGATCTCAGGACGAGAGGCGGCAGCAACAGTGGCCGTGGGGATACGCTGCTCTTGATCTTGTTGGAGTTGGGGCAGGACTTGCTGGGCCCATTCCTGCACTTGCGGCAAAGGACTTGCGAGGAGAGGGCGGCAGAGCATTAACGCCTGCTCTAACTGGCCACAGCCTTGGTGGGCCATAATCAAGTACATTTGTGCTTGCACATGGACCGAACTTCCTGGGGCGGCAGTCTGCCAAACCAGATCGAGGATGCTAACGGCTTGGGCATGTTGGCCTTGTTGCTGAGCAGTAATCCCAGCTTTCAATTCTTCCTGTTGAGAGGCCACAAGCGGCTCCTTATGCTGTTGACTCCAGACCAAGACTGAACAATATATTCAATCGGAGAATTATGTCTATCAGCAGCTTATCAGTAATTTCTGAAGGGAGATGTGATTTAACTCCTCGTCAAGCCCGAAAAGTTATGCCAGACCTGCCAACTATCCGCTGGCAGTATAAGCAGGATAATCTGGCTTAGGCTAACTGCAAATCGGGACTGGGAGCTTGATCAGCGAGCTGGGCAACCAAGGTCACCCCAAACTCAACTTCAAAACAGGCTTTTTTAATATCCAAACTCCATAGCTCTAGGGCACAGTCATCATCAGCCTGATGGGCCTGGAGTTGAAGAGTAACGGATTGGCTAGTTGTGTCAACATCACACTGTAGTGATTGAATGGCTCCAATCTGACGTCGGTCCAGAGCTACCGCCATTTTTAACATAGCGCTAAGTTGATCAACAATTTGGCGTTGAGTCTTATTAACTAAGTTTTGGTAATTTTCATGTTTCTTTTTGGGTGGCCCCTTGCGGTGGTAACGGGCCAGGTTGGCAATAATCTCAACTTCGGCATCAGTATAGCCCAAGAGTCCGCCATGTCGGATCAAGTAGTAGGAGTGCTTATGATGCGCTGAATGACTAATGTAATGACCACAATTATGCAAAATGGCTGCGGCCCACAGTAAATGTCTTTCATCTACTCCCCAGTTGTGAAGAGATCCTTGGGTCTGGTCAAAGAGAGCAACTGTAAAACCAGCGATGCGCTCAGCCGTGGCCAACTCCACATGGTATTGGTGGGCTAGGTGCATAACACTGCGTTCTCGAATTGACCCCTGATAGCGAAGTCGATCTTCAATTAAGCCCTGCTTGAGCATCCAGTCCACAACAATGCCTTCTCGCAAGGCCCGCTCGCAAGTTGTGATGGCTTCTAGTCGAAGGAGCGCCATCGTTTCAGCCAAAATCACAGCTCCAGCTAAGATAATTTCAGCTCGGCGCTCTGTCATTCCCGGAATTTTGCAGCGTTCTGCATAGGTACACTTCCGCAAGTTTTGGATGAGTTCTCTCAGATCTATCAGGGTCAGCACATGGCCATGCAAAGAGGTAGGACATGCTCCCATTACATCGCAAGCATGTAATTTAACAATGCTTTCAATAGTGCCGGAAGTGCCGATCAGGGTGGGAATTTCCCCTGGGGAAAGCTGCGATCGCAACTCTTCCACGGGCCATTCCAACATGCCCCGAACGTAAGCTTGCAATTGTTCAAATTCTGATTTACTGACGGGATCGGTGGTGATAAATTCTTCTGTCAATCTCACAGCACCCACCTTGGTACTGCTTAAAGAGCGGGGGTCTTGGCCATTGCCTAAAATAAGCTCTGTTGACCCACCCCCAATGTCGATTATGATGTGGGGCTGCTCGCTGAACTCGATACCAGAAAGCACTCCCAAGTATATCCGTCGGGCTTCTTCTGGCCCAGAGATAACATTAACTTTGAGGCCCAGCTCGGCTTCAACCGCTCGAATAAAAGCTCGACCATTGCCCGCTTCCCGCACGGCACTGGTGGCAACGGCCTGAATCTGCTCAACTTTGCAGGCTTTGGCGACTTCTTGGCAACGGCGTAGGGCTGCGATCGCCCGAGCAATGGCATCAGGATGCAATCGCCCTGTATCCTTACTGCCTTCTCCTAAGCGGACGGTACTCTTTTCCGTATCAATGATATTAAAGGCCGGAATTTCGGGGTTTACTTTCACCACAACCATGTGGATTGAATTGGTCCCCACGTCTATAGCGGCAACGGTTTGCATGGCTCGTTTGGCCCCAAAGGCTTATCCCTGCTATGAACTGTAGGCGGTGGGGGGGACAGCGGTCAACAATGGGATTTTGATTTCTCGCCTTCAGATGTTGAGTTTGGGTTTCCAAAATGTATGGGTCAGTATTATTGAAAGCTCATCCAAGGCATCACAGCTTGATCAGTCATGGATAGTAAATAGTGCAGGAAAGTTTCTGCTACAACCGATAGATGTTTACCGGCAAGATAGGCGACAGACCATTGCTGTTCAATGGGGAAATGCTCAACATCAAGAATGGCTAAATCCGTATACTCTCGCCCATTTAGGGAGTGACGAGACAGGACCGAAATTCCTAGCCCACCTGCGATCGCCTGCTTAATCGCCTCATTACTGCCCAATTCCAGCTTGATTTCAACGTCGATATTATGGGCATTAAAAAGAGCCTGAACCGCTTGCCGAGTACCAGATCCAGGTTCCCTCATAATGAAGCGTTCTTGATTGAGAGCAGAGATATTTACATGCTTTTGGCCTACTAGTGGGTGGGTCGGAGGGGCAACCACCACTAACGGGTTCTTAATGACTGGCTGCACTTTGAGATCCATATGCTGAGGAGGATGACTGAGAATATATAAGTCATCTCGATTGTCCATCATCCGCTTTTCGAGTTGCAGGTGATTGGTAATCTTAAGGGAGATATCAATCCCTGGATACTGGTCACAGAAATTGCCGAGCAGACGGGGAACAAAATATTTACAGGTTGTGACCGTGGCGAGATGCAACTTACCCTGGGTCATCCCTTGCAAGTCACTGACAATCATCTCAAATTGATCGAGTTCCCCAAAAATAGCCTGGCAGGTCGAAAATAAGCGATTGCCCACCTCCGTTAAATAAAGCTGTTTCCCCAATTTCTCGAATAGCGGGAAGCCAACCGTCTTCGAAAGCTGCTTAATCTGGATGGAAACCGTGGGTTGGGTGAGATAGAGTTCTTCGGCGGCGCGAGTAAAACTGCCATGGCGAGCAGCAGTTTCAAACACTTTCAGTTGATGGAGAGTCGGCTGCATTGCGATCGCGCTGAGGGAGTATATAGACTAATATCGTTGCCTAGTTCCATTATAATAGATTTTTGTCTATTTATCTGTGCAGCTTAGCATCTAATGCTAGGGAAGATTTGGGCAATAAAAACTAAGCCTGAAATGGGGATTATGAGTCAATAAAGCGGTATAGTCATCCCAGGAGTATTTTGTCACTCGCAAATTCAATCTCTCCTGCTGGCAATCATTAGCGGTGCCCAAGTTGCCTCCCAAATCTTCAAAAACTAAAGTCATTGCAGTTCTAAATGGCAAGGGTGGTGTAGGTAAAACCACAACTGCAGTTAATCTCACAGCCGTATTTGCAGAAGCCCATCAGGTATTGCTGATTGATGCTGATCCCCAAGGCTCAGCAATTTGGTGGACGCAACGAGAAACCAATTCCCTCAAATTCCAAGTGCAAACTGGTACGGATGCCAAAGAACTCCAAGAATTACGCCGCTCCAGCAAACATGAATTAGTGGTAGTGGATACCCCACCAGGGTTAGAATCAGAGATTTTGCAAATGGTGATTCCTGTGGTTGACTATTTAGTGCTACCGACGCCGCCTGCTCCCATGGAAATCGCAGTCTTGATCGATACAGTCCGCACACTCGTTAAACCCTCGGGGGTGGCCCATCGAGTCTTGTTAACCCGAGTTGATCCACGTAGTCTGAGAGAAGCCCTAGATGCCCAAAACACCCTAATGGAGCTGGGAATTCCTGCTTTTCATGCCTTTGTACGCAGTTATAAGGCTCATGAACGGGCTGCTTTAGAAGGACAACCGATTACGCAATGGAAAGGGAAATATAGTAAAGAGGCAAAAGCAGATTATTGCCGCGTTGTTGATGAAATTGAGCGAGATTGGGAAAGGTAATGGCCACTAAGAAGAGTTTGTCAGATCTGTTACGGGAAGAAGCAACCAAAGGCACCTCCGAGAAGAAAGAGGAGGATGTAGCCACAAAATCAGCCTCATCTGCAGACACTGCAGCCAAAAAGAAAGCAACATCTACCCAGCAAACAAGCACGACTAAAGCAAAAGATACGACTCCCAAAACGGCGTCTACCGCGAAAAAAGCCGCGAAGACGACAACAAAAGCAACAACCGCAACCAAATCGACTGCTGCAACCAACAAGACATCTGCACGTTCAACCTCTGGGAAGAAAAAAACAACGGCTAAGCCAACCTCCCCGGCCCAAAAATCTACTACATCCAAAAAATCAGCCACAACCAAAACAACGGCAAAAGCCACCGCAGCTAAGAATGCTGCCTCAGCTCAGCCCTCCGCCAAAGCAAAATCTTCCTCCAGCCGTTCAACATCAAGACAGACGCAACCCACCAAAGCTGATTTAGAAACCCAATTAGGTGAGCTAACCAAAAACTTAGCAGCAGCGCAGACTACAGAAATAAGTTTGCAAAAGAAAGTGGCCCAACTAGAATCACTGCTTTCTGAGCAAAAGACGGCTCTACAAGAATTGACAGGTAGCATTAAGAAAACGGACTCTTTGCAAGAAAAGTTAGATCAAACCACAAAAGATGCAGTGCGCTTAGCCAAAGAGAATGATCGCTTGCAAAAGCAACTAACAGAACTACAAACAACAACGCCAGATAACAAGCCAAAAACCCAGAAGAAGTCTACTGCTTTAGCAACTTCGAGCCCATCCTCATCCAATCCCAAATCCATTTTCCACAGACCGATTCGGTCGAATAAGAGTGGTAAATCTTTTGACACTTGGTGCTACGACTAGCAGGCAATGAGTAGATCCCTAAGGATGCTGGTCGCCAAGCTGCAACCGTTCCAGTCCCCCCAAATACAGTAACCAGATTGCTACCACCAGCCAGTGGATTAAGGTTCCTGGCCAGATTGAGCCTGTGAGGATATAGGTGTAGGTGCAGGCTATCCCTAGCAACGCAGCTAGGGATAAGAAAGTGGTGTTAAAAAAGGTAGGATAACCTGCTTTGTAAAGTGTGCGCGCGTTCAAAGGATGATAAAGCACAAAAAGCATCAAGCTGAAACCCGACCACAGCAAAAGGGTTACTCCCCACACGCCTTCTTGGGGATGGGGAATGATCAGGCAGCGGAATAATAATTCTTCTACAAGAGCAGGCATGAATAAGCTGCTCACCCACAGTCGTAGCTGTATAGAGGGGGTAACAGAAGAAGATAAATGAGGGGGAGACAGGAATCTAGTCTGCATCCCCCAAAACCAGGCAATGAGGCCATAAGCCACTAAAATGCCGCCGGACAACAACCATCCTATTCGGGTCGGCCATGTGGTAGTGGCCTCCACGAGTCGTGAAAAGGAAAAAGAAATCAGCGGCCATCGACCCAATAATTCTGTAGGAGCCAGGGGTGTAATCTCAGGATTCCAGCCACCCACCTGGTTGGTTTTCAAAAACCATAGCGGTGCCCCTTGCTCCAGAAAAATCCGGGTGACTTGATCGTGGGCAACGCGCGGGATCAACGTTCGCCAGCTCAAAACTTGGTCCCAAAGATGATCGGAGTGAGTAAAACGGCCGCGGGGGGTTATGCCAGCCGCAATTTGAGCATTTTGTTGCCAGTCCCGACGAACAATCCCCAAGGGGGCGAGTTCTTTTTCAAAGTCATTCCCTAGAGCAGCTAATTGTTGAAATTTCTGCGTTTGGGGATGATGGGGATGGGCTGCTAGCCAAGTTTGAATCGCCGGGGTCGTTTGGACGTGATGTTGGATGCGCTTCAGGGTTTGGTATACGGCTTGGCTGGAATCTTGCACACAAGACTTGGCTGGGGTGACGAGAGCCGATCCGGTGCCATCCCCCACCCGGTAGCGAGCTGCCATTAGTTGGAGCTGACTTTTCAATTCTCTTAAAGGGTCTAGAAAAATCTCGCCAAACTGATAGGGCTGGGTGAGGGCATCATACTTTACCAGCACATCTAACACCGGGCGGCTGCCCAACCAGCCTCGATTCAGATGTCCCATATACTCTGCCCAATGGGTGGGTCCGGCAATGATTCCTTCTGGATTATGGGAATAGATCTGTTGATATTCAATCTCAAACTGGTGCTCCCCTGTAAACGGATCTTTGATCACAGTGGCAATGCCATAGGCAAAATGACCCGTTACCGTGCCAATGACAGCCTGAGGTTCTGCTTTCTGACCACCAATCCCCCCAAACGAATGAATGACTAGGGCTCGATCACCTACCTGCCAAGGATCTAGGCTTACCCGTCGGGAAAGATAGCTTGGATCGACCCTCACTCGGTGTAATTTACCTCTTTGAGCAGCGGTTTGTTGCCAAGCTTGGCGTCTGAAGTAGTGACGGCCTGCTCCTTGGCTAGCAAAATGCTGATCGGGCTGGAGTTGAAACAAGGAACGAGGGGCGATCGCCTTCACTTCGAACATCCCTTCAGCGTTGGCTGCCCCATACAGATACCAACCCGCATTGCCTGCGGGCGAAGCTGCTAATTTCCGAGGAGTGGACTGAAACATTCCTACAGCATTGGGTTGGTCCTGAGGAATACGAACGACTTCCTGCGCACCATCGAATCGCTGAGTCTTTGGGTTGTAATGGCGCACGCGCGTCAGTTCACTAGGGCAGGGAGGGGAGCCAGGACATTGACGGGGGACTAATTTTGATGTGGAGACTGGACCCAGAATCTTGACTAATCCGTAATCAGATCCAGGTATTTGCACTGGGTCATCTGCAATTTCCAAATGAGGTGTAGTATCCGTGACCACTCGAACCTGCTTCAAGGTGACTAAAACATCATCTATCGATCTAGCCCCAGCCAAAGATTGGAGTGGACCGACTTGCCGACGCCCATCTAAACGCAGGGGATGAACGTTGCCGGATTTCCTACTTTGATGAGCTTCAGCAGATAGCTTGATATCCTGCTGCACGGCCTGCACATAAGCTCGGACTTGAGTATTGTCTTGCCATTGCAATCGCACCGTTTGACTCACCAAAGCCGGAGTCGGAGCATGGAGCACCTCAAACCACACCCAATCTGTTTGGGTGATTTCAAGAGGAAGTATGAGTCGGCCAACCCAAGCACCCACAGGACGATAGACAGGGGTTGCCACATCACCCTCTATCGGTGAAAGAGAGGTTAGCGCAACTTCTGTCTGCATAACTTGCAATCCACTCACCCTAAGGTGTAGGAGCCCACAACCTAGGCAAATGATGGCCAGGCAGAGACTCAGCCAAGGCCAGCATGAGGCTCTATAAGAGCGATATTTCGGAGAAAAAGGGAACATTCTTGTAGGCAAATGCCTGAGCGCAAAAGACAGCACTGCAAGTCGGATTGTACCGTCAAACAACAAGTTTCATCTCAAAAACCTTGCTATTTTATAGTTTCAATGCTATTCAAAAGCTAGAAAATAAGGAATTTGAACCCGTTTGTCTCCTTATCGCGATAGATCTGATCGCTGATTCAGCATCCTAGGGCCATTCTGCTCTAAGACAATACTGAAACATTTCGACAAACTTAGGGTCACAACCCTTGTGATCGTCTTGTCTAGGGAGAGATAGTGATGAAACTTAAGTCTATGGTGGCTGTGCCAGTAACAGCAGTACTGCTAACCACCACCAGTATGCCGACAATGGCAGCAACAGATGTAGAGAAACAAGCTAGTGCCGAGAAAATTATTTATTCTGCCCAGAATGTTTTGGAAGAGATCTTGAGTGAACCCAAAACCCAAATTCCCTCCGAGCTATTGGAGCAAAGCGAAGGGATTGCCATTTTTCCAGGTGTGATTCAAGCCGGATTTTTGTTTGGCGGTCGGCGAGGAACTGGGGTCATGATGTTGCGGCAGGAAGATGGATCTTGGAGTAATCCTGCTTTTATAAATATTACAGGGGGCAGTTTTGGTCTACAAATTGGGGCCAAATCCAGCGATATTGTCCTGGTCTTTCCCAATCGCGATACGGTGAATGAAGTACTCTCTAGCTCCTTTGAAATTGGGGGCGATGTTTCGGGGACGGCGGGTCCGGTGGGGGCCGCTGCCATTAAGCCAACCGATGATTACAGCAATTCTCCGATCCTGACCTATTCCCGGAGTAGTGGCCTGTTTGGGGGTGTCGCCTTGGATGGATCCAAATTGGGGTTCAATCGGGGCAAAAATCGAGATCTATACGGCAGGTCAATTACCCCTCGCCGCATCTTTAGAGATCCAGATCTAGAATCACCCATCGTGGTGGATTCTCTCAGGCAAATTTTGGAAGAGTCAGAAGCAGGGACGTTTAGTCGCTTCTAAGGCTACTCTGATGCAGCGATGGTTACAACTGGGATTGACCTCAGTCATCTTGCTGGGTGCCGTTAGTATTGGCGTCAACCGTTGGCAGCGATCGCAACCCCAAATTCAAACCATTAAGCCTCTCCCTCAGCATGACCAGATTCAGGTGTTTATGAACCAGAATCTGGCTGCTTCGTTTACCGATCCCTACCGCCAGATCACCCGATCTGGAGATGATTTAGAGTCCATTATTGTCCAGCAAATCCAGTCAGCCCAGTCGACGGTAGATGTGGCGGTCCAAGAATTGAGATCGCCTCGAATTGCCCGGGCCTTGCGCGATCGCAAACAAGCGGGTGTACGGGTACGAATCATACTTGAAAATACCTACAGCCGTGCTTGGAGTAGTTTTACATCTCAAGAAGTGGCTCAGATGAATGCGCGTCAGCAGCAGCAATACCAGGCCAACATCCAACTGATTGATCGCAACCAAGATGGCAAGCTGAGTCCCGTTGAGATTAGTGAGTATGATGCTTTAGCAGTTATTAACAATGCAACTATTCCGTGGATAGACGACACTGCTGATGGTTCAGCAGGCAGCGGCCTCATGCATCATAAATTTGTGATTATTGATGGCCAGACCACAATGATAACGACGGCAAACTTCACGCTTTCTGGACTACTTGGAGACTTAGACAAACCTGACAGCCGGGGCAATGCTAATTCCCTCCTTGTCATTGAGAGCCCAGCTTTAGCTAAGTTGTTTACCCAGGAATTTCAGAGCCTTTGGGGGGATGGACCGGGTCAAACAACAGACAGCAAATTTGGCGTCAATAAACCAGAGCGAACTGCCCAAACCCTCACCATTGGCGACGCCAAGGTGCGAGTCCAATTTTCTCCAGCATCTGCTTCCATTCCTTGGGCCCAAACCAGCAATGGCCTGATTGGTCGAAGTTTAGCCCCAGCAAAGCGAGAAATCATGCTGGCCTTGTTCGTCTTTTCAGAGCAGTCCTTGGTGAACCAACTGGCAGTAGAACAAGCACAAGGCGTCAAACTTCGGGCGTTAGTAGACCCTCAGTTTGCCTATCAAAGCTATAGCGAAGTCCTGGATATGTTAGGCATCTCCCTAAGTTCCTCCCGACAGGGCACCTTAACCTGTCAAGCCGAGCCCCAAAATCAGCCTTGGTCTCAGCCTTTACAAACAGTGGGTATTCCTCAACTGCCAGCAGGGGATGTGCTGCATCACAAGTATGGAGTTGTCGATGGTCGCATGGTGATTGTAGGCTCTCATAACTGGTCGAAGGCTGCCAACCGCTTGAACGATGAAACCTTGCTGGTGATAGAACATCCCCAAGTCGCGGCCCACTACCAGCGAGAGTTCGAGCGCTTGTATACCACAAGCCGTCTAGGAATTTCGCCATTTCTTCAGCGCAAAGCCCAAGATCATCAACGGCAATGCGGAGAACAACTGACACGTCCTATCGAAAGGGTTCCGCCAAACTTATTAACTTCGGACAAAACTTCCCCTCCACCTGCATTGGCCAAGCTTGTCAATCTCAATACCGCAAGTCAGCAAGACTTGGAAGCACTGCCTGGTGTGGGACCAAAACTAGCTTCTCGAATTATCCAAGCTAGACAAGAACGCCCTTTCACATCGCTCGCAGATTTAGATCAGGTGTCAGGGATAGGACCGAAACTGCTGAAAACCCTGAGCCCACAAGTGACTTGGTAGGATTTCGAAATAGTAGCTAGCAGGGCAATTCCTGGATAGTTTTGATCCGCATAGACTGAGACAGTAAAATAAAAGACTATTGTTTATGAAAGCTTCAGCATAAACTGGCTGAAAACACCTTTCAAAAGTCTCAATTGACAAACCATTCAGCGCTTCCGCTGATCTTAAGGAGAAAACGTTGCTTACTGACACCTTTAATACAACAAAGTCAGAGGAAATTTTTGCCGCAGCGCAAAAATTAATGCCTGGTGGCGTCAGTTCACCTGTTCGAGCATTTAAGTCCGTGGGTGGCCAGCCCATTGTCTTTGATCGGGTCAAAGGGGCTCATGTTTGGGATGTAGATGGCAATCAATATATCGATTACGTCGGCACCTGGGGACCGGCCATTTGTGGCCATGCTCACCCTGAAGTCCTCACTGCCCTCAAAGAAGCCTTAGACAAAGGCACTAGCTTTGGCGCCCCCTGCTTGTTGGAAAATGTGCTAGCTGAAATGGTCATTGATGCCGTTCCTAGCGTCGAAGTCGTTCGATTTGTGAACTCAGGTACAGAAGCCTGTATGTCAGTCCTGAGATTAATGCGAGCCTTCACGGGCCGAGAAAAGGTAATCAAATTTGAGGGGTGCTATCACGGCCATGCGGATATGTTTTTGGTCAAGGCTGGATCGGGCGTCGCTACCCTGGGATTGCCAGATTCTCCCGGTGTACCCAAAACGGTTACCAGTGATACATTAACGGCTCCCTACAACGACTTGCAGGCAGTTCAGGCATTGTTCTCTCAGCATCCTGATCAAATTGCAGGACTTATTTTGGAGCCTGTAGTGGGCAATGCTGGATTTATTCCTCCCGATGGGGGCTTTTTAGCTGGCCTGCGCGAGATCACCAAAGAAAATGGGGCGTTGCTCGTCTTTGATGAAGTCATGACTGGATTCCGCATTGCCTACGGCGGGGCTCAAGAAAAGTTTGGCATTACCCCTGACCTAACAACTTTGGGTAAAGTAATTGGTGGTGGGTTGCCCGTTGGGGCCTATGGTGGCCGTCGAGATATTATGAATTTGGTCGCCCCTGCTGGACCGATGTATCAGGCAGGAACCTTGTCTGGAAACCCCTTGGCGATGACGGCAGGTATTAAAACGCTAGAACTACTCAGACGATCTGGCTCCTACGCTCAATTGGATGAAATCACAGGCAAACTTATCTCAGGTTTGCTGAAAATTGCCCAAGAGGCTGGCCATGAGGTCTGCGGTGGCCACATCAACGGTATGTTTGGCATGTTTTTTACTGCGGGTCCTGTGCATAACTATGATGATGCCAAGGCAGCAGACGCTAGCAAATTTGCTAAATTTCACCGCGGTATGCTGGAGCACGGTATTTATCTAGCGCCCTCTCAGTTCGAAGCTGGCTTTACGTCATTGGCTCATACTAATGCTGATATTGACCAAACCCTAGAGGCGGCAAAAGTAGTACTCTCCAACCTCTAGTTCGGTGGACTTAAGTATCTGGTCTTAAGCAAGAAAGCCTAAAATAGGAGAAGGCTGATTGCTCTTCTCCTATTTTTTTAGTTCTGGCGATTAGTCTCCTCAGAATTGGTGTAGACCGCAACCTAGTAGTCAGTCGAAATGTCGTGATCTCAGCCCTATACCAAGCTTTGGAGACAAACTTCGGAGCCATCTCACTCGACCAGGCTCACAGTTACAAAGACAGCAAAAATTTGATTACTTCTTGTCAAATAATGTGCTCAGGCTATCTGGATTGAGCATATTGCAATCCATTAATTTAAGGGTTAGGGCAGTCCCGACTCGACTGGCCACCACTTGCTTTAATTTGGGCTGAGTTTGAGCAGAAGCCAGCAGCTGGCCTTCCAGAGATAATCCTTCTGTCTTTCTACCCTTACTTTTACGCATATCATTTAGCAAATCACGCGTATCTTCACAGGAAGATGCCGAGATCCGGGCTGCAACGGTATCACTCATTCGCGTAATAATAGCCAGTGTTGTGTCTTCGGGAATCGGGAATTGAGATGGATTAGCTTGCGCATGGGCTTTGAAAGGTAAGGCTGCTGTCAGCATTACAAAAGCACAGCTTCCCAAAGATACTAAAGATTTGCTTCTCGACATGGTCCACTCCTAGAGATTTTTTGATTAATTGAAATTGTGTCTGCCAGTAAGGCAAGACTCTATTAGTAATAGAGATGAGGTTCTAACAGACTGACCTAAATAGATAAGTGTCCCTAAGGGGTTGAATACACCGACAATATCTTGCACTTAATCCAAAATACTCTTATTTTTTGGCTTTGGAATAAAATTAAAGATATCTTTTTTGTTTGTGCTAATTACAGGTCGGGCAAAAGATATAACTGTATTGCTGGTTTCCGATGCTAGGTTAGCTTTGTATTACTGGGGTACCTGCGGAGGGGGTAAGGGAATTGATGGCCCTGGATCAATAGAGGGCGTGGCTGGCACTGAGGGTTGCGCAGGTTTTGTTGGGGCTTGCCATTCCGTTAACGGTCGATTGATTGCATTCAAAAACGTAGTCGGCACAAGCACAACTTGCAAAGTGTCGCTGGGTTCTATCCCCGAATCAACTTGGGCATAAATAAAGCTTTCTGTTGGATCTTGGCCTCCCAACACTAAATCGTAGCTTTGCTTATTCTTGAGCATCACCTGAATACTGCCTGGGGATTGATCAAAGCCAAATTCTTTTTGTCGTGAAGCCTCTATAGAGAGTATCCGCGGGCTCTGGGTCGTGGCTAACAGGTTGAGTAAAAATGAGATTGCAGCTTCATCAGCGGGTTTATCTTGAGGCTTTTTCATCCGCCAAGTATGGGGAAAACTCTGTTGCGATCGCTCGAAAACCAAGGTGAGTTTAGGGGTAACCACCGTCAAAGCTGCTACTTGATCTTCATCAAACTGAAACAACTTCTGGGGCAGGTCCTGCTGCTCCGTTAATTCGTCTGAACTATTTTGAGATGTGGTCCACCAAATAACACCGACCCCACAAACAACGGCGGTTAACAACAAGGCAATCGTAGTAGATTTGAGCTTCATCCTTGGTTATCGGTGGTAAAAATCTGCAATAGTAGTGCCATCTGTCAATCTGAACTATCGTCTTTGCCACCACAGAGCAGCAGCAGTGGCAAAGGCAGTCATCGGCAACAGCACCAACCCCAGCAAATTCAGCAATGTAGTCTTTTGCTCAGAGATATCTAAAGTTCTTTGGATGACCTGCTTTGGACGGATCGAAAGTGTGGGGTCATCACTATCTGTAATTAACCAAGACACGGCGTTGACGAAGATATCACGGTTTACAGTTTGCTCAAAATAGGGGTCATCTTTGGCGAAGTCAGAATCGCCGATAATCACTAGCCGGGCTGCTTCTCCCTCCATCTCTGGTGGGGATGCCTGAGGGGGAGTAGGCGGTGGTACAGATTCTGTGGAGGCGGGTGAAGAGGGGGGTTTTGGAGCAGCGTTCTCTCCTGAATTAGCAGTTGACTGAGGCGCTGGGCTTGACTTGGACAAGGGAGTCTCAGTTTTGGAAGCAGATAAGGACCGTTTCAGGGCAACACCGAGGGTTAAGGGACCCTTACGATCTTTGCCGGCATTGAACTGAATTTGCTGACTGGTGAGATCGCTTTCTGCCCAAGCCTCGTCACTCGTTTGCAATAACTTGAAGACTTGTTGCCCCGATTGCTCCTGGATATCTATGGTTTGGGCAAACGGAAAGAAGGACAGCTTCTCGCTAAAACTACGAGTGATAGGGTGTTCTCCGTAGTTGACCGCCGCTGGCCAAGCCAGTCGCACATGCTGAGGATCCACAATCAGACGACCATCTAGAGTGACTCCCAAAGACTTAAGAGTGGGATTAAGGCCAACATCCACCTCAGGATCCAACATCAAAAAAAGATTGCCACCTTGCTTGAGAAAATTGTTAATTAAAGTGATCTCTGCTGCCAGCAAAGGCAATTTGGGTCCGGCAATCACGATCACATCAGCATCCTCAGGGATCTGCTTCTGTAACGAGAGATTGAGGGATTCTACGACAATTCCCTCCAGTTTGAGTTGATTGATAGCACCCGCTAAACTCTCTGTAAACCCGGATAAGGGCACTTCATTGTGACCTTGGATCACATAGGCTTTAGCTTGCCGACCGCTGGTCAACAAAGCTAGAGCAGGCGTTAAGTTCACTTCTGATAAGCCTGTCGATAACAACTTTCTCTGCTGACCGTACACTAAGCTGACGTCGCCTAGATTACGAACACTGTGTTTGCGAGCCAAACCTGGTTCAGCCTGAGGATCTACAAACCTAAATTTAAAGAAGTTAGGCTGTTGTCGTTGGTATTCCTTCAGCAAAAGTTGATTTTGCAAAACGATTTGACTTTGCGTCTCTGAAGCAGAATCATTGCCGAGAAACACCAAGACTTCAACCGGTTTTTGCAGAGAGGACAATACATTCAATGTTTGGGGTGCTAAAGAAAAAGTTTTTTGTTCCGTAAAATCAATTCGGAAGGGATAGCGCACCGTCATAAAATTGATCAAGCCGATAATCACCACCACTGCCAGGCTGGCAATCAGGGCATTGGCACCTGATTGTGTCAGTCGCCTTTGCCACCAACGATGGGTAGCCTCGCCAGCCATCCCTCGCCATCTCCCCCATAAAGAGATACTCAACAGTATCCCCCCACTGATAATTACAGCTAAGGGGAGGGATAGCCACTGACCCGAAACCAGGCCAGCAGAGAGACCCGCAATGATCACGGCCACACTGAACCAGCCTAATAAACTGAATAATTTGGAGACCTTTCGTGTCACGTTTGCGCCACCACCCTTAAAACACTAACCCGCTATGCCTGCCTGTTATTAATGTCGCTGAAATCGCAAAAAGTCGATGGATTGGGCAGTGAGAAACAAGCCCAACACAACATAACTGGCAAACAAAACGACACTACTCAAATCTAGAACCCCCTGGGTTAGGGTGACATAGTGCTTGACCAAGGACAACTGATCAAAGATAGTCACCCACGGCTCTCCCCATCTTTCTCCCCACAAGAACAACAATGACAAAAACAGAATCAGAGCATAGGTCAGAATGATGGCCAGAATAGAACTATCAGCTAGGGAAGAAATAAACAGTCCTAAGGATAGAATTGCAGCCGCCAACAACAATAGACCCAAGTGGCCAACGAGAAAAACTCCTGCAGCAATCGGCGGATTAGCATGACTCAAGAATAAAATTTCAAATACAGCTACCGGTAGCATCAAGCTTATGAACAAGGTCCAAACCGCTAAGAGCTTACCCAGAGCAACAGCCCAATTCGTAATAGGCGATGTTGCCAATAGTTCTAGCGTGCGATGTCGTCGCTCATCGGCATACAGTCCCATCGATAAACTGGGCATGATGAACATAACCAGCCACCACATCCCTGAAAGAAATGATTTTAGAGTTTCTTGGGGAACATCAACGACTTGGCCTGCCGCTTTCTGGGCGGTCCAGATCTGTACTTCGCTGACAAACAAACTACAGGCCATCAGCCAAAACACCCCAGCGATGATATAAGCCAATGAAGATGTGAAGTAGCCTTGTAATTCTTTGCGGAAGATCGCCACAATATTGTTAAAGATCAAAATCATGGGTTTTCCTCAGCGTCGTCTATCGATATTTCGGGTTCTGGCTCTAATCGGTCAAGGTCAGTGGCTGCGGTCTTGGGACCTACAGAGTCGAAGACATTCGGTGCGCTCTCTGTCGGGGTGTCCAGTTCTTGGGTCGTCAACTCCAGATAAATTTCTTCTAGACTAGTTCCTAAACGCCGCATTTCGTGTAGAGCGATACCACTAACATGAACCAAGTGATGAGCCAGTTGGTGCCCTATATTGGTGTCGGGATGACAAGTGACTCGTACTTTTTGGCGGATTGATGAGTGCCGTGTAGGGAGCCATCGCCAGGTGAGGACACCTGGGAGAGCCTGAAAGCAATTTTCAATAGTGTCTGTGGCTCCTTGTAAATCCAGTTCATAATTCATCTGATCAGGTTGCTGGGCTCTAAGATCAGCTAAAGTGCTGGTGGCAACGACTTTGCCATAGTTGATGATCGCCACTCGTTGGCAAGTCATACTCACTTCGGGCAAAATGTGAGTCGACAAAATCACGGTTTTATCTTGAGCTAAGGTTTTAATCAAATTACGAACATCAATAATCTGACGTGGATCGAGACCAATAGTCGGTTCGTCCAAAATGATGGCGGGGGGATCATGAACAATAGCCTGGGCAATGCCCACCCGTTGCCGAAAGCCTTTGGATAATTTATGGATTAAAGTGTTGTGGACATCTTGAAGATTGCACTGTTTGATTGCCCATTGCACCTGTTGGGGGCGATCGCCCGCTGCCAGCCCTTTGAGCCGACCCACAAAATGTAGATAGCCCTCTACCGTCATCTGGGGATACAGGGGGGGGACTTCGGGAAGATAGCCAATTCGTTGTCGCACTGCCATTGGCTGATCGTGAACTTCGTAACCCGCAATCCGAGCAGTACCACGAGTTGCGGGTAAATATCCCGCCAAAATCCGCATGGTGGTAGTTTTGCCAGCACCATTGGGGCCAAGCAGTCCTAGAATTTCTCCAGGTTGGGCCGCAAAGGTAACATCTTGGAGGGCTGTTGTGGAGCCGTAGATTTTGCTGAGGTGTTCAACCTCAATCATAGATTCTTGCACTCAGTTACGATGATCGAATTCCCCCTACAAACCTAGCTTATCTTCCGTTTGCATCTCCTGGCATCTTTCAGTTGTGACCGCAGCCCCAAAAAATCGTTCCCTGACCATGCAGAATATCTATCAACCCATTTGGCAATTATCCCAAGGGCATCTAACGCTCCTAGACGATTGTGCCCGCAAGTTTCAACATCGATACTTGGATCGCTTAGACACATCAATTAGCTTGGAAAATAATCCCCATCAACAGCTTGGGTCGCAGTTTCATCAACTCATGCAGCAACAGACGTTGGGGTTGGGGATTGCATCACTATTGGCAACGGATACCCGCCTACAAGCGTGGTTCGATGCCTTTGTCGAGATGCCACCACCGATGATCGAGGGAGCACAGGAGAGCGAACACCAACGCTTATATTGGCAAGATGGCTATGTGCTGGTGGCGATTTATGATTTGCTGATTCAAAGTCCGACTCAAGCCCAAATTTTAGATTGGAAAACCTATGCCTTACCCAAACGGGCTGATCGTCTCCGCAATCATTGGCAAACACGGCTTTATCTGTATCTGCTGGCTGAAACCAGTGATCATGTTCCAGAACAATTATCGATGACTTATTGGTTTGCTGAGGCGTCCATGCAAGCAGAGACAATGGTGAATTTCCTGACCTTTACCTATAACTCAGCTTGGCATGAACAAACCCGTCAAGATCTCTCCCGACTGCTGTCAGGATTGAGTCAGGGCTTATCAGCCTACCAAACGGGAGAGGCTATGCAGCAGGTTGCTTTTACCGATGGCAAATGCGTATCCTCCAATCATTGCTGTGAATTTGCGGAGCGGTGTCAACGACGACTCCTAGAAGATGAAGCGATTGCTTTGCAGAATTCTCTTATAGATATTGATGCGATCGCAGAGCTGCCCCTGAAAACGCCATAGCTCAGCGGTCAGAACCTACATTCAGCAGGCTACCTAGCAGAGTAGATAATATTTTTCACAGCCCTTACCAAGGAACGGCAAGATGAGTTGCTGCCTGCTGTTGAGCTTGATGAGATGCTTGGCACCATCAAGCCAAACTAAATGGACGGTCTGAAAGCATTGCAGAATCCACCGTAACGTAGGTTTGTACCGACATTCAGCAGGTGGTACTGAACGCGAAGCGCTGTGGGAAACCTTAGAACAGGTCACGGGGCTAGTCATCGGTGATAAAGGCTATCTATCACAATCTCTACATGCAGAGTTGGCGGAGTATGGTGTTGAGTTAGTCACCCCAGTACGCACCAATATGAAAGACAAGCTACCTAAGGCTTGGACCCATGTACTGCAACGATTGAGGCGGTTAATTCAGACGATTAATTGAGACGATTAATAGTCAGTTGAGTGAACGATTTCACTTTGAACGCATCTGGGCTAGGGACCGATGACATTTAACCAGTCGGATTAATCGTAAAATACTGGCTCATACGCTCTGTTGTTTTCTCAATCACCAGATGGGAAGAGAAATGCTGCACTTCGACGCACTGGTCGTTGATTAGTCGCACATCGCCTTATCTAATGAAATTGTAATAGGATTGTTATTACTATATTTATTTGCGAATAGTAAAAAAATATAGGGATGAAAGATTTCACCACAGTAAGTATTTTCACTCAGTCAATAATTATGGCTCTAATTAACTTTGATCCGGTTAGTTCACTTAACAGCGTTGGTGCTGGGTCACAGGTTCTAGACAATCAAACTTCGCTGATTAATGGCCAGACTAGTGACCTAGCAGTGAACCTGCTCTTCTTGAATAATGGACAACCTGTTACAGATGCTTTTCCACTTGTTTCCGACGATACTAACGTTGCAGCGATGGGCGATTCCTCTGCTTTGGAGGAGATTCTGTATCGGGTCAATGTAGGGGGACCCGAAATCGCTGCTATTGATGCTGGTATCGTTTGGTCAGCCGATACGTCTGGCAATAATAGCCCGTTTCTGATAGATCCTGGTAGTAATCATACAGCCTCGTTTCCAGCATTAGAGCCTGGACCCGCTGTTCTTAACACCACTCCTGATTCCATTTTCGATACTGAGCGCTGGGATCAAGAGGGTGGGTCAGAAATGCAATGGACCTTTGATGTTGAGGATGGTCTCTACAACGTTCGACTCTATTTGGGTAATAGTTTCGAGGGCACTAGCGAAACTGGAGAGCGGGTGTTTGATGTGGCAATTGAACGCACAGTCCCTAGTACCGTTGATAATATCGACTTATCTCATCAATTTGGCCATTTAGTCGGTGGAGTGATCAATAACACAGTCCCTGTTTTTGATGGAAAGCTCAATCTGGAATTTCTACACGGGACTGAAAATCCTTTAATCAACGGCATCGAAATTTTGAAAGTTGGAGATGCACCCCCCACAACACCAGCAGTTTCAATTGTGGGGGGTCCCTATATCGTCGGTGAAAGTGACAATCAGGTACAAATTTCTCTCGTAACAGACGTTACTATACCTAGTGCTGAATCCGTTGACGTTACCTTTGAGATTACGCCTGGAACAGCGACTGCCCAGGAAGATTATGAATACCTTTCTGCCACTGCAACTTTTAACCCTCAGACAGGGACGTATACAGATACAGTTTCGATGGCGGGTAGCTCTTCTGTGGCGACGTTCCTAATTGATATTCTCCAGGATACAATCACTGAACCAAATGAAGCATTTGCTGTCAAGATTACAGATGTCAGTCCCAATGCTGAGATTGATACAATACGACCTGTTTCAGTGACTATCACTGAAGGTGAGACACCAGATAGGACTCCACTTCAAGTTGAAGCAGAAGACATTACCAATATCACTGGCTATCGAATTGAGCAAAATGCGATTGCCTCTGGGAGACAGATGCTGAGTCTAGTCGGGCAAGCGGGTGATGAAGTCGGCAGCGCAACCTTTGGTTTTAAGAGCGCATCTGGCCAATATGACGTGGTGATTGGGACCTTTGATGAAAATGATGGTCGCGCCACTTTGAAGGTAACCCAAAACGGCAACATTATTGGCAGTAATGTATTAGACCAAGATCTCGGTGGGAATGCAGCAACGGCTGCTACCTACGTGGAGCGAACCATCGCGACTGGTGTGACCATTGCTAATGGTGATAGCTTTACTGTGACGGGACTTGAAGAAGGTAGTGAACATGCCCGGTTTGATTTTATCCGCTTTGAGCCAACTTTGAGGACACCAGGTACTACACCTGTGGATGTCAATGAGACACCAGAGGGAACACTCATTCGACTAGAAGCTGAGAGTCTTGAGAGTATTGCTAACTATCGGATAGAAAATATTGATGTAGGTTCTGGTGGTCAGGTTCTCACTTTTATCGGTGGAAGTGCAAATGAAAAGGGTAGTGCTACCTTTGGCTTTGACGAAGTGCCAGGGACCTACGATATTAGGGTTGGCACTTTTGATGAGAACGATGGTGTCGCTCAATTTGTGGTGGAACTCAATGACGCTGAAACTAGCACAACTACTGAAATTGGCATGCTTAAGTTAGATGCAAGTCTGGGTAGTAATTTGGCTAATGCCCAAACCTTCATCAGCCCAACGGTTGCTGCTGGAGTTAATCTGACATCAGGTGACCAAATTATTGTGAATGGTTTTGAAAATGGTAATGAGCATGCCCGCTTAGATTACATTGAACTTGTTCCTGTCATCTAGTCCTGGCTTTGTCACACCTTTATAAGAGAATAGAGAAACAATTGGTTTTGGACCAGCGGCAGCATTTGAACAGGACTATAAAATTTCGCATGTAAGCTTTATACAGTAGGGCTTCTAGTAGACCCAATTTTTTAGTCTGAACTTTGCAATTTTGCAGTGTTTAAACAAAATTCAACGAGAGGATGAGGGTTTGAGGCGTTTGGTTGAGCGAGACATCTTGAAACCGTAACTATCATCTGTAAGCCTGCACTGTGAACGCAGGACTTGTTAGGTTTGACCTATCGCCAGTTATCCCATACCGTTTGGGAATGCAAATATCATATAGTCGGAATGCAACCGGCCATAAGTTTTAGTCCCGTGGCTACTTTGTGGCAATAGTGGGAAGGGATAAACAAGTTATCTATCGTTATATTCGCCACCAAATACTCGCCACCAAAAGGCTGAGGAGCGTAAGGTCGAATAAATGAACTTGTTCCGGGCGTAGCCCAAATCTTCTTCCAGGGGTTCTCTATTAAACCTCCGGTTCTACCAGAGGTTATTGATTCAAAAATTTATACGAACTTCCGATCTTAAGGGCGGATTGTGGGCTATATTTTGGGTGAATTTACTTTGAATCTACTCGTTCGACACTAAATATGGTTGCCACCCCAGCTCTAACAACGGAACTCAGTGAATCCCAAAAAGCGGTTTTGCAGAAATATCTGATCGAGGATGAAGTCTCTTGGGAAGATGTTGCTCGCCGAGTGGCAGCGTATGTTGCCAGTGCTGAACCTAATCCAGAGCAGCAGCAATATTGGCAAGACAAGTTTTTCTCGATTTTGCAACCCATGAAGTTTGTGCCCGGCGGCTCCATCCTGGCCAACTGCAATCATGGTACTCGGGGCTTACTCAATTGCTTTGTGCTCTCATCAGAAGATCATATTCACGACATCACCAAGCTGGTGTCTGATGCCGTGCTCACAACTAAATTCAGAGGGGGCGTAGGCATCAACATTGGTGCTGAGGGCATGAAAGGCTATATCCGCCAAAAAGGGGCACCGTTTCAGGATGGCAGAGCCTTAGGTCCCTGTGCCGTTTTAGACATGGTGTCCGAGAACTCCAAAAAGATCACGACGGGAAATAAAGCCCGCCGGGGAGCGTTCTTGTTCTCTATGAATTGGAAACATCCTGATATTTGGGAATTTATTCAGGCCAAAACCCAATCCACCATTGATGCCAATTTCGCCAAGTCGATCATTGAGCAGTTGGCCCAAATGGCCCAGAGTGATACCCTGACTGAGCAACAACAAGAACAACTCAAAGCTTTGCACAGTGAGGTGGGGACTGCTTGGGTTGAAACTCATTTGAATCCAGAAGGGAAACGCGATCGCAGATGGCACAACGCCAACATCTCTGTGCAGTTAGACGACGAGTTCTTTGCCAAGCTCGATCAGGGTGATGAACAGGCCAATAAACTCTGGCAACGGATGGCTGAGAATGCCCATGCAACAGCAGATCCTGGCCTTCTCTTAATCGACAACGCTAAACGCCGCAGTCCGATTCGCGATTTTGTCACTTGCACAAATCCTTGTTTGGTGGGTGAAACCAAAGTCTTGACTCGGCATGGATCGCATCCCATTCAGAGTTTAGTGGGCAAGGCAGTCGAAATTTGGGATGGCTTCGGTTGGCAGGTTGTCGATAATTTCAGAGTCACGGGATTCGATCAAGCGGTGTTTAAACTGACCCTGACGAATGGCGAAGCAGTTCGAGCAACCGCAGAACACACCTTCATCCTTGCCAATGGAACTCGCAAGCAACTTAAAGATCTTAAGGTCGGAGAGTCTTTAGCCAGTGTAACGTTCGTCTCTCGCGTTTTAGCAGGCTTTGAAGAGTCAGAAGCAGAAGTAACGGTTACTGGAGTGGGTCACGAGTCGGATTACGAGATCCATTCAATTGAATTCTCTCATGTCGCAGATCGGGTTTATTGCTGTACGATACCCGATACCCATGCCTTTGCACTGACGAATGGATTATTAAGCGGGAATTGTGGGGAAATCTTTTTACCCCCTAACTCTGCCTGTAACTTGGGTTCTCTGGTTCTCACCAAATTTGTACGTTGTAGTCAAGACGGCAATGTAGAGATTGACTGGGATGATTTAGCCGAAACCGTCAAGATTGCCATTCGCTTCTTAGATAACGTCTTAGACGTCTCTGAATTTGCTACCGTAGACCAGAAACATAATGTCCGTCATGTCTTTCGCCAATTAGGGCTTGGCATTATGGGGTGGGCCGATTATCTGAAGATGGCTCGAATTCCTTACGATTCAGCCCAACACCTGAGTGAAATTGACCGTTGGGGAGCCTGGATTGCCGATCATGCCTATCGGGCCTCAGAAGCGATCGCAGCCGAAAAAGGCCCTTGTGGTGTTTGGGATCAGATCAAGGATATCCAAACGGGGAATCCTTTTGAACGTTGGGTTGACAGCGAAGGTCGTTCTTACGACGGGACAGAGGTGCAAGACTGCGATCACCAAGATCTAACTCAGGTGCCTCGTCGTAACTCAACGGTTCTTTCCATTGCTCCCACCGGCAGTATTGCCCAACTGGCTGCTTGTTCCTGGGCCTTTGAGCCAGACTTTGGCTTGACCTTGTGGAAGCAAGTTTTTGTGGATGCCTCTCGGAGTCAACAAAATTGGGTGCAAATCCTCAACCCTTATCTGGAGGAGCTAGACCTGCCCGAGGCTGATGCTGAACTCGTCAAACAAACGGGTTCTTTGGCAGGGACGGAGTATGGCCAGCAGCATCCTGATATTGCCCGTAGCTTCAAGATTGCGCGGGAAATTCCACCGGGCTGGCATATTCTCGTCCAGTCCAAATGGCAAGGTTGGATTGATTCATCCATTTCTAAGACGATTAATCTTCCTGCTCATGCCACGGTGGATGAAATTAAACAAATCTATCGTTTGGCTGCCAAGGCAGGGCTAAAAGGAGTCACCATTTATCGCTCAGGCACGCTAGATTCTGAGCCGATCAAGGTGGGGGACGGTGAGAAAACAACATAACCCCGCTGTCCACAGATAAGATATACCCCTGATGCAAGAGAGAATCATGGCCCAGACCGATAACTTATTAGAGCTGATAGATAGTTTCCCAGATGCCTTCACTGCCGTGCAGTCTACTGCTCCCACAGCTTTGCATCTAGCTCATACCTCGAATGCTGATTTAGAGGATTCGTCTCATGAAGCTTTAGATCCTCAACTCCGGCAGCTCATCACCGAATTTCCGAGTGCTTTTGTGGACCCGACCCCTGAGTCGCTGGCTAAAGCAGAAGTGGCTGGCACAGATTCAGCAAGTACCGTTCAGGAAATGAATGAACCGTTGCAGGCTTCTACTGGAGAGCACACGACAGCAATCGTCAACACTCAGCAGTCGGTTGTGGCTGAGTCCTTGACACCCTGGCAATCTGCCCAACCGGGACTATATTCCCAAGCGCTAAAACGGCAAGTCTCAACGATGACTTGGGGGCAGGTGGAGTTATACCTCACCTACGGGGATGGAGGCTTGCAGTCTCTTTGGGTGACGGTCGGCAAATCAGGAACAGAAGTGCAGTCTTTGTGTGAAGCGATCGCCCGCCTGATCAATCTATTGTTAGCTCAACAAGTCCCCATCCTAGATATTGCCAAACAAATTCGAGGTATTCGCGGAGCAGATTCTGAGGGGTTAGGTCCCAATCGAATTATGGGTTTGGCTGATCTGATTGGTAAGGTTTTGCAAGAAGCACCCACCGCAGTGACTTCTCCTAGCACTGCCCCTGCTCATGAGCAGACTGACACTCCCTCAGCACTCATGAGTAGTGGCAATGGGAACGGTCATAGTCCTAGCGACACAACATCTACAGATAAGCTCCAAGCAGAAATTTGGACCACCCTAACCGATCATGACCATGCTGCTTCAGTGTGCCCTGAATGTGGTGCCGAACTCCATCAGGTTAATGGCTGTTCGGGGGGAGCTTGTGTTGTGTGTGGATACAGTAGCTGTAGCTAATTTGGCTCAGCAGCCAAGACTATTGCGGAAATAAACCGAGTTGCATCTGTGAGATTGCTCTGGATGCTACTCGGTTGCAGATTCTGCAAGAACGAACTATTGCGTATACCACAAGTCAAAGCCACTGTCTGCATATTTAAGGCTTGCGCTGATCGAATATCTGCTTCCGTATCGCCGATCATCCAGGTCTGTGAAGGGCGAGTTCCCACGATTTGTACGGCTTCTTGCAGCAAGGCTTGCTTGCGTATTGCATAGTTCTGATAAGCCGCTTGGGTGTTGTGAGTGCCTCGAATTAGTTTAAAGTAACGAGCTAAATGATATTGCTGCAAAACTTGAATCGCTTGAGATTGGCAGCGCAATGTGACGACTGCGAGTTGAGCCCCCAAATTTAAAAGTTCTTCTAGGGCAGAATGAACACCGGGTTGCAGTCGGTCTTCCCGGAGTAGCAGAGGCTGATTGACAATGATTTGAACTTGCTGCAAGAAGTAGTCGATGTACTGATCATGAAGCCCTGATAGACGGGCAATTTCGTGATCGGGCCGCTTAGATTGTTTCAGGCTCCAAAACTGGTCAAGGTTCAAAGGGGTCAAGGACAAGACGTTTCCCTGAGACTTTGCATGAGCTTGGGTCTCTGCCAGAGCAAGCTGGTAGGTTTTGTAGTATCTGGAGGAGACATCAATCAGGGGACCATCCAGATCACAGAATATGGTCAGATGCGGTGATCTCTGAACAGGAGGTTGCTGTTGCCTAGCGACCAATCGGAGAGTACCTGATAGGAACCTAGAAATTGTTGAGGTTGGCGCAACCGTCATCAGCACAACTGATCCAAAATCAGTAATCTATATTCACCCGAATTTAACACTTATTTTAGGATCCTGACCAAATTCGATGTTCGATTAACCGCATATTGGAGCATCACTCATAATCATGCCCAGTTCCATAGGTCCATCCATCAAATCGGCGCTGCCAATAGTATTGTTGACGCGGATTGAGTGACCGGCTCCAAGACTCAAGCACTGGAATAAGGCGATGAAGTTCATTGTAGAGACCCAGTTTCAAGTAATGGGGCATCCAATCTAGCAGAGCCCCCAGCCCGACATGTGCCAAAATTTTGGGTGTCAGTTGAGGGTGTCGAAGCGAGATCTGCAATAGTGTTTGGGTGAGTGCTGGAAACTGGACAATGTCTTGGAGAAAAGGTTTGAGAACTGGATCGCCCAGTTGCTCCATTTCTTGAAAGACGATCTTGAGCAGTTGGTTAATTTGTTGGGGATGCAAATCGCGTTCTGCAGGTGCGCGCATGGATTCTTGGAACAGCCAGGTCACCGCTAGATTGGGTTGGTAGGGCTGCAATAGGTTGAGAGCATCAGTAGAGAGGGTATCTGTGCTCAAAGCGTCATGAATTCCCGCATCAAGGCGACGCAAATGTCGAATCATGGCCCCAAAACCACCAAAACTGAGGGGGGATTGACTACCACTACTGTCACCCATCGGCATAATCCGCGCCCAAGGGAATTGGAGGGGGCTGCGTTTATAACTAGGAAACATCCCAAACAGCGCCCGCAAAACCTTGAAATCGGTTAAGTCTGTGTTTTGGTAGTCCGGTAGTCGTTGCAGATAATCTTGAAATAGTTTCTCTAGACTCGGTCGCTGGGGATGTAGATCAGCGTAAGTAAACATATAAGTGGTACGACCGTCCCGAGCTGGAAAAGCTTCCCAGAAATACTGACAATGGTTTTCGATGGGGGTAAAAGAAACTAACAAATCCCCCGTATCCAAATGGGGCAACCCTTGGGCGCAGGTGCCCACAACTAAGCAGACTCCAGCTGGCTGTTGCCCCTGACGGGCTTGGGCGACAACGGGAGAGAAATGTCCCATGACATCTAGCATTAATCGTGCCGTCAATGTGGTGGTGTCAGTTTGAATGGCCACTCCATTGGAATGGACGACAGCATTGGAGAAAGCTGTTTTTTCTTGCAGCTGTCCACCAGCTTCTAGAAAACGGGTTTTCAGGGTATCCAACAGAAAAACCGGATCGACCCCAGCATTGAGAACATCTTCGACCCAAACAGGAGGTCCACCCATAAACTGAATGCGATTGGGATTAAATTCACTGGCGATCGCAGTTTCTAACTGGGCTTCGGTCAGTAATTCCAGTTCTACCAACACGCCCAGTTCAGCTCTAGAGATATTCCACTCTTGCGCTCGCCCCTTGAGAACGCCTCGCTCTAAAATCAGCACCCGCCAACCCCGTTGGGCCAAGGTCGTGCCGATCATGACGCCCAAGGTGCCACCACAAATGATCACATCCCAATCGACGGTCCCTAGGGGCATTGAACTTTCGGTAACCACCGTTGGCCTATCAGCGGGGGGGCCATGCCGCAGTTGGTGCCAGCGGCGATCGGCTTGTTTCAGATTCGATAAAAAGGGAGCGGGCAGTATTGCCTGTAAATCAACAACGTCGGTCATATCGAAGGCCCCTGCTCAGAGTCTAAGGAGGGAGAAAGTGAAGACTGGTAGGGCAATTTAACGATGAATGTGGTGGTTCCTTGCCGACTGGAAACAGAGATGTCGCCTTCTAATTGCTCAATGAGTTTTTGGACGAGGGCTAGCCCGAGCCCTGTCCCTCCCTGCTTCCAAGGATCAGCGTTAGGGACACGGTAGAATTTGTCAAAAATGCGGGGCAGCTCTTGCTCAGGAATTTCGGCCTGATTAGTGACCTGTAGACGTAACATGGGTTTCGGGAACTCTAGGTACTGAATGGTGAGTGAGACTTCACCGTTCTGGGGAGTATATTTACAGGCATTGTTGAGGAGTTCTGCCAAGATCCGGTCCAGACTGATGCGATCAGAGTGAAAAGTGGGAATGCCCTGATCACAATTGACCCGCAGGTCGAGTTCTCGATCTTTGATTCGAGATTGAAAGGGATCTAAGGCTCGAGGCAGCCACACTTGAATTTTGATCGGCTCGGACTTGATTTGATTGCCGCCTGCTTCTAGTCGTTGTAAGTCAAGGAGGTCATTGATCAGGTCTGTTTCTCGGCTACATTCAGCATTCAGAATTTTAATATAGCGTCGTTGGCGAGGCTCTAGAGGAAACTGGCTGAGCATGTGAATCGCCATTTTGATGTTGGACATGGGGGTCCGCAATTCATGGGACACCGTGCTCAGGAAGTCGTCTTTGAGGCTATTGAGTCGCTCTAGCTCCCGCATCTTTTGCTGTAACTGAGCCGTACGCTCTTCTACTTGGTGAGCCAGGTTAGTGTTGAGGTCCTGCACATGCTGGTGGAGTTGGGCTTGGTGAATTGCGATCGCACATTGATCAGCAATGGTTTTCACCAGCCCTCGCTCATCGGCATTCCAAGTTCGGGGGTCTCCTGGATCACTATTGTCAGTCTTGTCATAGCAGTGGTAGAGACTAATACTACCCAAATAATTCTGCAAGTATAGCAGGGGAGAGATCAGCACTGTTTGAATTTGGCATTGCTCGCAAATGTCCACGAGTTCTAGATCTAGATCCTTAGTATGGGAAAAAACGACCTGTTGTCCTTGGGCCAGCGTCTCTTGCGAATGTCGAAGGAACTGTTCATTGGCTTGAATCAAGTCCTGCCGACCAATGGCAGTATCGCTGACATAGTGATCGGCCAATTCGCCATTCGCATTCATTTGAACAATTAGGCAGTGGCTAGCCCCTAACGCCTCTGTTAATAAGCCCACTGTAATTTGCAAGACTTCAGCCGTAACCATTGTGCCGCGCATCGCTTGCACAATTCGGTTGATGATCGATTCTCGCTGAGCCGTATGCCGTAGTTTCTCTTCTGCCCGTTTGCGTTCAGTAATATCAGTGACATAGCTGCGCACCAGATCACTTTCGACAATATAGTGAATGGATTGCTCATAAATATTTTGCTCAAGCTCCACTTCCCGTACAAAAAAGTTGCTCCTAGAAGAGTGCTCCGTCTGTATCATCTTCAAAAGGCCCTGCAACATGGGGTGGGTCACCCCTTCTTTAGTGATATTAGGGAATTGCATGACAGCGGCAGGATTCAGATAGGTCACGGTTCCCTGTAAGTCCATTTCTAAAATAGGACTAGGGGTTAGCTCGGGAAAAGAAGCCATCCGCACCAAAGATGCTTCGCTCATATTGTGCAAATCAGCATCATTGGGAACTAAGGTCTGGAACGGGTTAACGGATTGGGACAGAATCGTCGATAAATCTGTGGTCTCACAAAATTTATCAAAATCTGCATCAGAAAGATTAGAAACCACGTAATACTTGGTCTTGACATCTCCTCCAAAAATCACCACATCTCCGTGTTTGAGATCGTGGGAAAAGAGTCGACGCCCGTTGACAATCAACCCATTGGTACTGCGCTTGCCCTGCAAGTCACCATCAATAATCCGAAACAGGAAATTAGAGGTTTCTGGCGCAGTTACTCGTAGCAAGATCGCATGTTGGCGAGACACCATCTTGGAGTGCAACGCAATTGAATTAGTGACGTCTCGGCCAATGGAATAGGTGGCAGCTTCTAAAGAAATAGTCCGACGACCTTCAGCATCATCAACAATAAATAAATGTCTGAAGCGTTGTCTTTGATCCTGTTCAAGGTTACTCACGATTTAGGCTTTTAGTCGCGAAGGGGTGAACGTTTAGTCTAGAAGAGTTTGAAGGTAGTATGCCTCGATTTCAAGCTAATTTACACCTGTGAACTATTGGGTCATCAGAGAAAAATATTGCACTCTACAAGGATTTTTTAGCAATTTTGCTTCATTTTGCTGCTTTGTTATGGCTCCACAATAGTACAGCGATTCCTCAAAGCATATCCTGACTTTAATCTAACCTGAAGATGGGAGTTAATTGAATTGATCAATGGCAACACATACCAACCCAGCTAACACCAGGATAGGAAGAAGCCCTCTTGGAGGTCATTGCTGATCTGGGTATCCCAATACTGATCTCAGCATTGATAGTGTATCCAAAACTTTAGACTCTAAATCCCACAAATATTGCCCAGAGAATGTGAGTCACTATTTGGCGACAAAAACAATGATAATGTCCTTCTGGCTTTGACTAGCTTCTTCGAAGTCGACAATGTCTCAACAGCCCTAGCAACCCCAGCATGAGACCTGACCCTAAAATAGTTGAGGGTTCAGGAACTTCAGCAACCCACCTATTCGTGCGCGAGTCACTATTGGTATCGCAAAATTGGCCTGCATCACACCCATTAAAATCCGGTCCATTAGTAAAATTTGGTTGTCCTTGCCGTTGTTGGAATCCAGCGGTGGGATCGTTGCCATTCGACTGGTCATGAAAGTTGTCAAATTGGCTAACGACAACAGTATAGGTCCCTGGTCCGAGTACTCTGTTAATGCGAGAGTCATAGGCTGAAAGCGTTGTAGGATCTATTCTGCCGTCTCTGTCATCATTAAAAGCAATAAAATTGCTGTTGCTATCAAACAAAGTCAAAATTGGGTCAAACCCACCTGGGGAAATTTCAACTTCAGTGTTTGCCAATAATCCGCCGCCGTAGGAGAGGGTTCTAATCCCTACCCTGGAAGAAGTGTCAACCGAAAAATCAAATAATGAAACGCTATCGTCACTACTTAAACTCCCTGAAAATGATTCAAAGGTAAGGGTGGCTGCACTTGCAGGTAGGGTAGCGGCGGCGGTAATACCTACTATCAAAAATGCGCGCAGGGAATATTGAAGAATCATCTGGAGAAGCCCCCTTTAGTTTTGTTATGGCGAGTATCAACTATTGTTTTGTTTCTACTAACGGATCAAAAAACTTTTGCAAGCTCAAAATCTATATAAAACAATCTTCTTGACAAATTTTCTATAAGAATAGCCTGGAAACGGTCCGATTTTGTCTAGAAATAAATTCTTTTTACGTATTAAACTTTGCCGATTTCTCCATCAATGAGCAGCACCTCAATGTTGATCGCTTATTGTGCCAGGGACAGCAGTTGTAGCGTTGGATATTCTAGCGATCTGACGATTGAAGTTGGGGGTCAGCCAGATAATCCCTGAGTTGGCGATGAATGAACAGATAGCCACCCCCCACTTTTTGCAATAATACCCGTTCAACCGCTTCATCCAAAAAACGGGCGTAGTTCCAGGGCATACTGCCATTGCGGCAAAGAAAGACCCTCAGCCAAAAGTGTTGTAGGCAGGTTTGGCCTCCTCCGTACAGAAAACCAGTCGTCATGCCATAAATCAGACCCAGAGTTGCCCAAGAGGCTGAAAAAGAGAGTCCTAAGATTGAGCCTAGAACACCGCCGATACCGCTAATCATCAAAGCAATGTGGAATGATTCAAAAATGCCTTGATTGGGTTTGGTTTTGGTTGCGATCGCAGGCCCCTTCAAGCCAGCTATGATGGCAAACACCAAACTGCCACATATCCCATAGGTTGATCCGAGAGAAATTCCACTCAGTATTCCGCCTGATAGCATCCCCATAGCCCCTAGCAAAACACCAACGGTTAACCCTAAGGGCAAACTAGCTTTGAAAGAGGGCAGTAAGTGTTTTAGTGCAGATGGAGTCGACCATTTCATCGTTTCCACTGTTTCGATTGTGGGAGTAGACCGTCCCAAAATCAGTCCACTTGTTAACAAGCCCACACTTCCTCCTAGATACCCTTGACAGCCAAGTCCCAGCAAACCAAACAGGCTGCTTCCGAGTACTACGAGACTCACTTTGTAGAGCCAATAGTGTCTTCTCTGCCCTAGCCAATCTGGTTGCAATTGCTCGATTAAGAACACCGTCTGCGATGATTGTGCCATAGATAAAGCTAAGGTCTTTAACCATTGATGAAGTTGTCTGGGCTCATAGGTTTGAGCAGTAGCGTGCCGTCGCAACATCCGCTCCATATAAGCTGCCCATAAGTGGGGGAGTAGTTGGGCGGTTGAGGCAGATCGGCGTAACGCTGAGGGAGAACAGCCTCGGTACGCGATACACATAACGCTCAGATTCAACGGCGAACTAGCAAATGCTTGCAGATCGGGATTGTTCTCCAATAACTGTTGGAGGCCCGTTAGCGGTTGACTCACTTGGGCAATATATTGCTGAATGTGTTGCGATTGCAGTGCCTCAACACAAATAGCTCCTTGCAAAGACAACTGCAGTGGTAATGCCTCGTAGTCTCGGTGACGGCAACAAATGACCATCTCTGTTGTGCCATGAGATTGGATGAACTGGTTAATTGCTTGGGCACAAGCAGCACGGACGCCTACCTCCACCTCATCTAGACCGTCTAATAACAAAAGAAGTTGTTGTTGACTTACCCACTCCTGAGCTAAAGCCTTAGAGACTTTATAGCTGTAATGCAGTTCTTCCACTAACCAATCTGCCAACTTTCGATGTTTTTTTGTCCAGGATGATAAGTTGAGCACGACTGGAATGGGACGACTCAAGTCTTTGTCGCTATTAGCAATGAGTTGCTCTGCTAGCTTTAGAAGAATAGTGGTCTTTCCTGATCCTGGCTCTCCCAAAATAAGCAGGGTTCGACCTTCTCCCATCTGGTCAAATAGTTCGGGAATACTGGGAGTTGCCTGAGATAAAACGGGAATCTCGACATCGATATATTGGTCGAAGGGTTGGTCAATTAAATGACTCTGAGACTTGAACTCCAGTTCTAGCAGCGTCTGAGCAAACAAAGACTTTTTCAACACGCCGACAACCCAAAACTGTTTTACCTTATTGAGGAGCACTTGCCGTTGTCGGTAATCTCGTTGGGATTGAAGTGAACGGGATTCTAAAGTATTTTGGTCGAGCATTGCTGAGAAATCACGAGGGTCTTGGACCGTGACATGGATAAATTGACCTTGAATTTGGTTGACGGTCAAATCGTGTCCTGCTATTCCCCCAATTTGAGCGTTCTCAACCGTTGCTTGTCCTGCGATCTCCAAACTTTGAGGCTTGTGTTTGGTTGTTAATTGATGTGTCATGATTTCAGCTTGGCTCCCCTCGATAAGTAGTTGTTTCCCACACCTTTCCAACTGAGCTATGCATGCCGCTATTGAGGCATCCAAAACCGTAGACCTTGTGCCATCAGGCTTGATGATTTAGAAAAAACCAGCTGCTACCCCTAACCAAGGCGACAGTTTAGTGAGAATAGGATCTATCTTTTGCCATAGTCCAGTTCCTTCATGCAAGGTTTCATTTGCACTTCTAAGCAAAGCGGTTGCCCGTTGTAGGTTTTTGGCGGCAAAGGATTTATCGGGTTCTTGGGCTCGGGCTTCTTCTGCAGCGACTTCGAGATGTTTGATGGCTTTCTCTGCGGTAACGGGTGCTAGGGAGGCTTGATTCAGAACATCTACCCATTGTTGGATTAATCCAACTACTTCAGCTTGAGTGAGCAATTTCTTAGCACTGTCTTGCTCAATATCTTGTTGTAAATTAGCTGTCAAATCTTGTCCTGCAATACCGCCGATTTGGACGTTACTGAGTGTTCCAGCTATATGCATTGTTTGTGAACTCTGTTTTCTAGTCATTTTTTGTTAGCCCTATAACTTAGTACTTGATTGAAATTTTAGGAAGATATTTTTCCTGAGTCAGTGACTTCGATCGAATAAGAAGTGTGATTAAGATATTTGATTTTTTGAAATAAAAAAATATAGCGTTTTACTCTAACGAAATTTATTCCTTCGATTATTAGGAAGGCCAAAAAAAGCGGACGTGCCTTGAGGCTTAATGAGCGAGCGATTGCCAGGATAATCCGATTGTCAGACAACATCGTCGTCTCTTTAGTACAGGCAGTTAGTTAACGCAGGGGATTCCCCATGGCATTCGCAAAAACTAGGACTTAGCGATTGGAGCGCACCCATGGCATTGTCCATCGGCAAGTGAGGCGATGGTACTGACGTCAGCATAAATTTGGCAAAGGGTGGGAGCAATCTAAAGTCAGTGTGTGTTGAGCGGGCGTAGGTCTCAAGCTTATTTTTTGTGGGTATGAACTATTTAATTTAGAGAAGTGGCTATTTATAGCAATTTTCAAAGCTAATACAGGTCATTTTTCTGTGTAATTGACATCAACCCATAGATCGGTTGTGAGCTGTGTAGGATGTGCCAATATCTTCGCTTATCTCCATGTAAATACTGAGGCGGCATGACATTTCCCCATTATTTTATTTGCACCATAAACTTAGATGCTTCATTTTGACAGAGCCTAAAATCACTCCAGGTCAGGCACTATATTGCAGAGATGAAGATAGAAGTTGGTTGTTTAATTTAGATCTTTACCCTACTTATTTTTACTGATATATTTTTGGGTTTGATTTTTAGGGTTGAAAAATAAGAAGTATAAGTATTTGTATGTTTTTCTATGCACGACAAAAATATACATGAAACTCTAAATTATACGTAGATTTATTGCCTGAAAGGGGCACTATAACTAATATGCAGCTATTTTCGTTGTGCAGCTTACAAGCTGAATAAGACAAGAAAATAGTTAGTTAAAAGATTAACAGAAATCCATAAATGGCTATCTTTTGATCACAACATCAAATAATTCGCCTGTATTCCGAATTAGTTTACTCGTGAATTAATTCCTAAAAATTTAGACTTTACTTTTTATCGTTCTTTGGGGGAGATCTTGCGATCGCAGGATCTAGTTTTCTATGCAAACTCATCAACATACTTCACATACAACAACTGATACGCAAACAATGTCTCATGCAGACTCAATGTCTCATGCAGATATGTCTCATGCAGACCCAATGTCTCATGCAGATATGGGGCTACCTCATGCAGATGATTTAGGTAAGCAACATGAACACGCGGCTTTTTTAGATCTCGTCTCTCACTCTCAGGCCACCCATAAAGCGATACAGGATGGATCGTGGTTTGACCCCAATACATGGGCAGGAGGTCAGATTCCTGGGGACGATGCCAAAGTCTTGATTGCCCAGGATGTAACTGTCACCTATGACCAAGAAAGTGCAGCTCGGATTACAACGCTACGTGTAGATGGCACCCTGCAATTTGCTGCCGATCAAAATACTCAGTTGTTATTAGATACCTTTGTTGTTTCACCTGAAGGTACATTACTGATTGGGACGGAGGAAAATCCGGTTCAAGCAGACGTGACGACACGAATCACATTTACCAGTGATACTCCCATCGATACCCACTGGGACCCAAAACAGCTCAGCCGAGGTTTGCTCAGTCATGGCCAAGCCAAAATTTTTGGCGCTGAAAAATTGGATTTTGTGGCCCTTGAGCAAGATCCGCTTGCGGGTGACGACGAACTAGTACTCAAGCTAGATGATATGAGTGAGCCCCTGGGATGGCAAGTCGGAGATCAACTTGTTTTAGGCGGCACATCCTTCAATTGGAGAGGCAACAATGAAGATAATTCCCGCTTTCAAGATGAAGTCTTGACGATTACCGAAATCAATGGCAATCGGGTTCGGTTTACGAATAACAATATTGCGACGGGAGATAACTCGGTTCTTCGGTTTGATCACAAAAGACCTGAAGGATTGCAAGATCGAGTGAACTTGTACATTGCGAATACTACCCGCAATGTTGTTTTTGAAACTGAGCATGCAGACCACATTCCCAATCAGCAGCGAGGGCATGTGATGTTTATGCACAATGCTGATGTTCAAGTCCTCAACGCTGGTTTTTATAACTTGGGACGCTCAGATAAGAATTTGATAGTGGATGATCCAGGCCAGAATGTGGACGGATCAATCGGTACAGGCACCAACCCTAGAGGCCGGTATGCTCTCCATTTCCACCGAACAGGCGCTGAAGATATCAACGGCACACCCGCGCTTGCTCAGGGCAATGCCGTAGTAGGCAGTCCAGGCTGGGGAATTGTCCATCATGACAGTCATGCGGTCCTAGAAGACAACGTTGTTTTTGATGTGGTAGGGTCTGGAATTGTTGCTGAGGCTGGCAATGAAATCGGCACTTGGCGTAACAATCTAACAATCAAAACGACAGGGGATGATAATTCTGCTCGTGATATCAATCCTTTGTCTCTGCGGACCAATCGATTTGATTTTGGCTTCAACGGAGAAGGCTATTGGGTGCAAGGGGCAGCTCAAATTGCCATCATTGACAATATTGCGGTGAGTGCAGCCGGAGCGGGCATAGAGGTATTAGGGGAGGATGCGGGTACAGAAGCCGCTAGAGATGCCCACACGATCAATGTAAATGTCCTACCTCAAGATTTGCAAGACGTTGCTAAAGGCAATGCAGACGAGAGTGTTGTTGATGTTGCTGCTGTCCCTTTAAGACAATTAACAGGGTTTCAAAGTTATAACAGTACTTCAGGTATTGGCCTTTGGGGACACATGACCAATGGGAATGGCCAGCTCGCAGTGAGTGGGCAACCCATTACAGCTCACAATTATCGTTCAGTCATTGACGACTTTTCCCTTTGGAATATCAAGGGCCATGGAGTGATTTTATGGTACAGCGGCAACATTGACTTACAGAATGGTCTGATTCATTCCCAAAAGCCGCGTACGATCGGGATTCATGTCAATGATACTTCTGTAGAGCAACGATACATCAATCTGCATATTGAAGGATTTAAGACAGGAATCTCTGTCCCCTACGATGCTGATAGAGATTTTGTCGGGTCTTGGTTACAGGATAGTACTCTGCTCAATAATGAACAGCATTTTGGTGTCACGCCTGGACACATTACGATTGATGAGCCAGACCTCCCCGCTTTTTTCCAGATTCAGGAGAACAACACCTTTGCAGACATTGCTGGTAACCTGGCTCCCTCCGTCCTCTTCACGAGTCAAGCGATTGGGGGACTCGCGCTCGGTTTTGATGCCAGTGCCTCTTTTGATCAAGATTCGATGTTGATCGATAATGCGAGTCAAGGCATTGTTAGCTATGCCTGGGATTTTGATGGAGATAACGTTGCCGATCGCTTTGGTCGACAAGTCAGCTACTTTTTTGACCAGGCAGGGTCCCATGACGTTACCTTACAGGTCTGGGATCAATCTGGAGCAGCCAGCTCACTGACCCAAACGATTGAAGTCGCACCAACACAATACGTTAATGCGTTTGAGAATGGTGATTTTTCAATCCATCCAGCTTTTAGGTTTGGAGGACGCAATCATAGCGATACTGCTGATTTAGGATGGTTTGCGGCAGAGGGTGTAACGCGGGATCCCAATGTTGGCCAAGGGGGGGCTGTGGTGCTGTCTCAAGAGTCTACTAAGCGCTCGCATCTAGGACAGACAATCTATGACAGCTCGATCAGAAGAGGATTACAAACCTTAAGCCTTGACCTGAGTAATCAGGAAGGACAGGGGACTGATAATGAAATCACGATTAGTTTATGGGGCATTGACGGAGAGTTTCTGAACTTTTCTAACGGCGATCACGGCCCTCGTCATGCTGGGGCATTGCCAATGGAACGCCAAGAGTTGGTCCGACAAACCGTAGGTGGTGATAGTTTTGATTGGACAACGCTGACTTGGGACCTCGACTTTGGGTCAGGCTATCAATTTTTAGTCTTCCAAATCAATACAGTGGGAACAGATGATGCTGATGACCGGGTGGTTGTCGATAATATTTTGTTAACAGGAGATGGCTCAGCAGCATCTGTAACCCCCAATATTTCGCGGATTGAAACATTGCCCACCATTTTTAGAGGATCAGCTATTAATGATTATGTTATCGGTGGATTAGTAAAGGATAAACTGTATGGCGATGAAGGCAACGATACGCTCAAAGGTCTGGCTGGGGATGATTATTTAAGGGGTGGTTTTGGCCAGGATCGTCTAGAGGGGGGTCAGGGAAATGATACGCTACGCGGTCATGATGGGAATGACACCCTATGGGGAGCAGAGGGTGATGACAGCCTCGATGGTGGTGAAGGCCATGACACCCTAGACGGTGGCAGCGGCAACGATACGCTCAACGGTTTCCTTGGTAATGATGTGCTCCGAGGCCAGAACGGCGATGACACGCTATGGGGAGCAGATGGCGATGATACGCTGCACGGTGGGTATGGAGATGACTATCTAGGGGGTAGTGTTGGCAATGATCGGCTGGATGGTCAGCAAGGTCATGATACGTTGCGCGGTCATGAGGGGAATGACACCCTATGGGGTGCTAGTGGCAATGACAGCCTTGACGGTGGTGAGGGCAACGATACTCTAGGGGGTGGTTGGCACAACGATACTTTAGATGGTTCCCTTGGCAATGATTTGCTCCAAGGTCATCACGGTGATGATCACTTATGGGGCGGAGAGGGTAACGATACGCTTGATGGTGGAGATGGTAATGACTACTTAGGGGGTAGCGTCGGTGATGATCGACTCAACGGTAAGCAAGGCAACGATACGCTACGCGGTCATGATGGGAATGACACCCTATGGGGTGCTAGTGGCAACGATAACCTTGACGGTGGTGCAGGCCATGACACCCTAGGCGGTGGCAGCGGCAACGATACGCTCAATGGTTTCCTTGGCGATGATTTGCTTCGAGGCGATGACGGGAATGACACGCTATGGGGAGCAGATGGCAATGATACGCTACAGGGGGGGTATGGAGATGACTACCTAGGCGGTAGTGTTGGCGATGATCGGCTTGACGGTGAGCAAGGCCATGATACGCTGCGAGGCCATGCAGGGAACGACTACCTATGGGGTGCTAGTGGCAACGACAACCTTGATGGCGGTGAGGGGGACGACTTTTTAGGCGGTGGTTGGCACAATGATACGTTGCAAGGTGGGGCAGGCAATGATTCACTTACTGGCGGCGCGGGACAAGATTTTCTGGTTGGCGGTGCAGGACGGGATTTATTCTTTTTAGATGAAACCGCGGATAGTGCGGACAGGATTCATGATTTCTCCATCGCTGATGATGCGATCGCATTCCGCTCAACTGCCTTGAATAATGTTCCTGTGGGCCTGCTGTCTGATCTGCAATTCACCTTAGGGACCTCGGCCACAACGGCTGACCACCGCTTTATTTACAATCAGGCCAACGGTGGTTTGTTCTATGATGCTGACGGTATTGGCGGAGCCTCACAGATTCAGGTCGGAACCCTCAACAACAAAGCCCAGTTAACCGCGGGTCATATCCAGATTGTGTAGTAAGAATGCTAGGGTTGTCGTCCTCCAAATTATGGTTTGGAGGCGACTTGCCATTTTTGGATCAGTTTCTGCCGCATTTCCTGGGGGTGTCCTTGATCGATGACTTGCCCTTGTTCTAGGAGAAAGGCACCGTCGCAATAGTCTAGCTCTTCTAAGCGATGGGTGACCCAGAGCGCGGTTAACCCGCGTTGTTGGACGAGCCGCTGCACTTGAGCTACCAAATCACCTTGACTTTCAGGATCCAAAAGAGCAGTGGGTTCGTCTAATAGCAGCACCTCGCAGTGGCGGGAGATAGCGCCTGCGATCGCAATCCGTTGCTTCTGTCCTCCACTGAGGGCGTAAATCGGTCGGCGTTTGAAATCAATCAAATTGACTGCCCCTAGAGCTTCGTTCACCCGCTGATGAATCTCAGCAATGGGTAGATGTTCTTCGACTAGGCCGAAGGCGACATCTGCACCGACGGTCGGCATCACCAACTGATGATCGGGATTTTGAAAGACAAATCCCACGGGTTGAGCCACATTGATTTGCCCAGACTGGGCCTGCAACAGGCCCACCAGCAGGCGTAACAGAGTCGATTTGCCGCTGCCATTGGTTCCCAACAGCATCCAAAACTCACCTTTAGGAACCTGGAGAGAGCAGTTTTTGAGCACGGGCTGGTGGGTTGACCATCCAAAGCATAAATTTTGCAAGTGGATGGCGGCAGTGGTCATGACCCGAGGTCAAAGAACCCAGCGGCTCGTCCGGCTCCGGCGGCCCCAGATTTATCAGAGAGTTGAACAGCCGTAATTTCGTTGACCAGAACGGCGGCTTTTTTATCTGGTTCGCGATCGCAGGTCATTTCTAGAATGGTGGGATTGCCAGACTTTATGGCCTCTAAAACTTGTTGATACAGGGCCTCAGCCTCTTCAGATTCTTTACGCTGAACCGCTAACCCAATCGGAGTGGCGCGGAGGGAAATTTCAATGGTGTACATACTTTAGGTCAAACGTGCCGTACTAGGTGCATTCACAATAAAAACAGGTCTAAGATCTTGAGAAAAAGACAGAAACCTGTGGTTGTCCTGTTCCAGTATTGCAAATTCCTGTCCAGACTGTGCAGGTTAGCGAGTCGATATCTGTCTCTTAGGGGCTGTGACTGCTGATCAGGTACAGCAGAGCCATGCGCACGGCGATACCGCTGGTGACTTGATGGGGAATTAAGCTCAGACGTTCGTCATCCATCAGATCAGAACTGATTTCTACGCCCCGATTGACAGGACCCGGATGTAAGATTTTGACGTGGGGCTGGCAGTGCTGAATGCGATCGCGCGTAATTCCAAACCGTTGATGGTACTCCCGAATACTCGGAATCAAATGCTGGCTCATCCGCTCATGTTGCAACCGCAAGGTCATGACAAAATCGGCTTGTTCAAGGGCTGGTTCCAAAGTCCAATGTATCTGGGCTCCGTATTCTGCAAATTCTTTGGGCAACAAGGTAGATGGACCCGCCAAATGTACCTCTGCCCCACAAGTCACTAAGCTAGATAAGTTAGAGCGGGCCACTCGTGAATGCAAAATATCACCGACAATCGCAATTTTTTTGCCCATCAGTAGGTGGGTTGTGGGCTGGTCAGGACTAAGGGTCGTACACAGGGTAAACAGATCGAGCAATCCTTGGGAGGGATGCTCATGGAACCCATCCCCGGCATTGAGTACACCCACCCTTTCCCCCAGGTTGTCCATGGCTTGGGCAATCATTTGAGGGACTCCTGAATGCTGATGACGAATCACCATCATGTCTGCCCCCATTGCTAAAAAGGTTTTGGCAGTATCTAAAATGGTTTCGCCTTTGCTCAGAGAAGAAGTCCCCGGCGAAAAGTTAAGCACATCGGCGGAAAGACGTTTGGCTGCCAGCTCGAAGCTGCTACGGGTGCGAGTAGAGGGTTCAAAGAAAAGATTGGCAACTAACCGAGCCTGGAGCGTAGGGACTTTTTTGGTCTTGCGATACAACACATCTTTGAAGCTATTGGCGGTTTGCAAGACGATGTTAAGTTCATCGACCGTAAAGTCGGCTAGAGACAAGACATGGTGACGGTTCCAGGGTGTATCGGTCATAAGCACTTAACAGCAGTAGGTAAGCGTTCATCAATGAAGCAACTCAAGGTGCTGCAAGCAGTATATCGATATTTGACCACTGACCACTGCCAGGACCACTTCTGCCTTGAACTTGTTACTGATATGGTACTTCGGGCGTAGGTTGATATTACCAACACTGAAAATGAGTACCTATGCCGATCTCAATCAACAGCTCGATTCTCTTTTGAGAAAAAGAGCGATCCATGCCTCTTTATATTTTTGATAACCACTCAAGGGAGGGCTTACGCTGCGTTTTTGCACAATCTTGTAAGTAAAGATTGATCAGGCTTTGATAAGGAATGCCAGTCTCTTCAGAAAGATTTTTGAAGTAACTGATGACGTCCTCTTCTAACCGAATAGTCACCTGTTTTTTTAGTTTTTTTATATAAGGATTTTTAGTGGACTGGGAAAAATCATATTCTTCTTTCATGAGAAAAATCTACGGTACTGTTGCCGTTCTTGCTTCGTTGCTTTGCGAGCAGAAATAATGCGGATTAGCTCAATATCTTCTTGATAGAGATGGCACACAATAAGTAACCGTAGTGAACTACTTATACCCAAGAGAACTAAGCATTCCTCATATTAGTTAAACTACTTTTTTGCGAGGAGTTAACGACTCAGTGATGAATACTAGATACCCTAGCAAATCATAGCAACGTTGACCTTTGCCTCTAATACCACCAAGGAACATTTCGTCAGACATATATTTAGGAAGGTATAGACTCGTGATTTGTCTTTCATCAGAGACAGTCCCACCAAGCTCGCGTAGTTTTTCAATGGGGTGTGATACAACCCAGTCTTCCCCTCGTTCGAGAAATTGCTTTCCTTCAAAAGTGTTTACAATTGCTTTCAGTGCAGAGCATCCAGAATAGACCGTTTGGAACTCGCCAAGATCCCAAAAAGCTTCAGTTAAGAAGACAAATGTCTCCTGTGCAATGTAAGGGTTTACATCTCGTTTATTTTCTAGTGGGTCTGATATCCAAACGGCAAATTCTCTTAATCCGGAAATCATTATCACCGTTGAAGTTTTCATCACTCCACAAACTCAACATATTCGCTACTGTGGATGCTTTTGAGATAATAAACGTGTGCGAATAAAATTCAAATCAGGTTGAATGCTAACTAGTCGTTGCTGTACAGATTCAGCTAACTGCTCTCTGTAATTTAGGTATGCTTCTACAGAATCTGGATGCCGAAGATAGTAACCAATTGTGTTATAGACGTCAGACAAAGATAGAGTTGAGTACCGATGAACGATGGATTCAGGAGATGCTCCATCTTGGAACGCACGGATTACAGTCTCCAGCAAAACTCTTGAATTGCCAACTCGCACTGTCCCATCTTCATCCTGGCAAAGAGGCGGTACCTCCTGCTCTAAAACAAGATTGATAGAACAAAGTCCTGTCTCAGCTACCCAATGATCGTAGCTCAACCTAGAGCATGATGCCCCTCCCAAAAAGCTAGATAATCGGCGAACAAAGGCAAATTGTGTTGCTCAACCTATCTATACTTGAAGTACAAAATAGACAGTAGTAAGTCACCATTCTCGAAGGGCGATCGCAACCCCCTCTCGCACATCCTCAACAACCGTATCGTCTTCAGATAAAGCTTGTAGCCTTATGTAGGAAAGCTCTGGCGCAATTTGTTTTAGGGCTGCGATCGCATGCAGTCTCACCCCCATATCTGGAATACCCAGCAGCCGTATCAAGTCTGGTATCGCTTCGGTATCTCCCAATTGTCCCAGGGCACTCGCAATCGTTTTATTTAGCGTCAGATCAGGACTCGGTTGATGGTGGAGACAGTGGATTAAAGCCTGAACAGAAGCCACTTGTATCGCTGTTTGACGGTTAAGGGTCAACGCCTTAATAATTGCCTCCGCCACCATTTGATCAGCATCATCAAACACCTGAAAAGAGGATGTCGTATGTGGCCAAAGCTTTTGCAAAAACTGTACAGATTGATGATTGCCAATCTGTCCTAACGCTTGAACAATCGTTAATTTCAAGGGCACTGGGACAAGGTCAGCACTCGCGACAGTTTGTAAAGCTTGAGCCGCTGCATCCGTTGCTAAGCGTCCGAGGGCAAGGGCTGCCGTCTGACAGACTTGTAGATCCAAATCGTTGAGTAAAGGTGCGATCAGCGCTACTGGATCTTGACCTTGCTCTGTGAAGAGTTGGGAGCGGTAGCTCATACTCATGATCGCAACCCGGCGAACTTTAGCATTCAGATCGATTAATCCTTGTCGCAAAGCTGGGACAATACGAGGATCATGGAATCGTCCAAGGGTTTCAATGGCAGTTATCCGCACCGTCACGTCTGCATCCGTTACCACGGACAGCAATAACGGCACAATCGCGGCATCCTGCATTTGGGCTAGGGCCGGGACAACTAGGGTTCGTGACTGAGGATCTTGGAGTAAGGGAGCTAGCGCATCCACTGCCTGTGGTCCGATTTGGGCCAGCATTTGAGCTGCAATTTCAGCAATATCGTCATCGTCTGTACTTTGTAGCAAGTGGACCAAGGCGATGACGGCATCCGCATGGTCAAACTGTCCCAAAATTCGAGCCACGAACCACTGCAATTCCAAATCTGTGGGTGTTTTATGCAGCAGATCGATCAAAGATGCGATCGCAGACTCACCAAAATTGGGAATTTGCTTGGCCGTTTCCCAGCGAGACTGAAAATCGCCTTGTTCTAACTCGGATAAAACAGAAACTAAGTCATTCACGACTGTTTGTAGATGGTTACCAATCCTATTCTCTCCCAAATTGCAAATACAAATTAACAAAGATCAACGGTTCTTCTCCGCTTTAGGTGATCCATTAGACGAATCAGAGAAAGGAAGTTTAATGTTTTGTCTCACAAGCATGAGCAGAGAAAAAAAGCTTATACAGCGATTTTCATACAGATAATACCTGCACGCCGAAAAGTCTTGCAGAGGCCACTTTATGTTTCAGATATGCTCCTTCAAGCAGCGATCCGCTGTAGGTGTGCAAAGTAAACGTCCAATAGAGAGACTCTATCGTGCAGAGCTTGGCAATCTTAAGATCTCCAAACTTGGTCTTCTGAACACAGCGAACGTCAGATAGTACCTCTGGAGTCAGAATTATCCGACGCTGACTTGATATTGCCATTATTTCGGATCTATCAGGTTCTTTGCAGATAATGCCTTTTCTGCCGGAGTGATCAGTGCTATATGTATCTCTCTTTTGTCCTTTAGACAGACGAAATTTGAAACGACGATATTACGTTTGGGGCGAATCCGAACATCAGACTATAGCGGTTGCCGTATGCATGAGGTACAGCCAATCTTCTCACAACAAAGTTTTCAACATCGACAATGTACTTCACCCAACTAAGAATCGCTATATTGACTAACGCAATCTCAATTTTATAGAGACTCTCCCGACAAGTAATAAAAGAGGGATATAACCAATAGTTACACGCTGAGAACACTAGACCTGAAGAAAAAATCTTTCATCTTGCTTTAAAGCTAGTCAGCCTCAATATCTAATTTGAACACAAACTTAGTCCAAAAATTTAGTAAATAACCAATATATTTTTCTCTTACTGATTTCCAGTAAGCTTGCTTATGTGTATTAATATCTAAATCTAAATTAATCTGATCTAGACATTCCTTATACTTAGTCCGTACGCTGTGGCAATAGTTTAGCTTTCTCAAGAATTTACCGTGACTTTTATTAATTGATTGCCAATCAACATAATGAAAATGTTTTTGTAAATACACGTCGATAATGTACCGACCAATTCGTCCATTTGCATCGTAAAAAGGGTGAATTGCGACAAAATCAGCGTAAAACCGGATTGACCTTTCTTGATAGCTATACGCTTCGTTAAATAAAATTGAAAAAGCTTCGTTAAGCTCTGATGTAATAAGTTCTGGCCTTGTACCAACAAATTTATCTCTCATCGTGCGCGGAGCAATGCCGCCAAAATAAACATTCCCCGCATTGGGGTCGCTACTTTGCCGAACTTGACCAGCATTATCTAGAATTCCCCGATATAGAAAGTCATGAACTTTAAGACAAAGCCGATGATATCCGTCAACATTATTTGGAACGGTGCTTAAAACATTACTACGTTTCTTTTCTAGTTCGCCATAACGAGCATATATGCGCTTTATTGCTTCCTCAGCTCCCAAATCAAATTGAGTCCCAAAGGAAGAAATAAGTGACTCTAAATAGGAAATTTCTGCATTCTTATCATGCTGATAGTTATTTCTAGAATTCACCCAACAGAAAATAAATTAATTATTAATTCATTATGAGGTTTCACCACTCCTCATTAAATCTATTTTCAGCCTCAATTAAAGCATGTTTGTAGGCTTCATAAGAAGAATACTTGGTGATTTCCCCTGCATCCTTTTCAGTCATATCTATAGTGAAGGAATAGTTATGTAAAGGATAAAATTCATTATTAGATAAATCAAATGGTCGAAAGTTATTGGCAAAATATTGCCCGCGATAATAGGATTTGATTAAATCACTTGAAATAATATTGTTGCGCTGTGTTTTTTTCCATGGCTCTTCCATATGAGTCATAGCTGAAAGTGTAAAAGCATCAAACTTTATATAGTTTTCAACTATAAAATCGACCAAGCCTCTTGCTGACTCATTAATGTGAACAGGATCTAACTGAGTAGGATCAATTACATTCCTTCCGTATTCTTTATAAGAGTCATAAATTTCTCTATTGACAGGGCCGTAATCCCAGTGTTCAAAACTTGCCGATACAAGCTCTTGCTCTGCAACTGTTGTCCAGACCTTGATGTAGTAGAGAAGCTTTTGGAGCTTCATAGGCGTAATCCCGTCGGGACTCTGTTGAGAAAACTGACTTACAACATAGTTTGACAGGGTAGTAATGTCCATATCGGCCTCCTCACCATAGTTTAGCGTACCCAAACTTGAGGTGATCAATGTCTAAGGATGGAGAAAATTTTCTACTGAAGTGAGACTTGGTATCCCCAACAATAGAGAAGCGCACCATCTCAACTCAGTTAACTTAGACTCGCAACAAAACAGGAGCATACGCTGTGTGTATGACTCAGATTACATCGCCGCCCGCTGAAGCCTAAGCCGCTTATCCTTTTTTACAGCTCATTAAAAAGAGGCCAAGAGCCAGATCAATGCATATTTAGCATCGTAATTTTGCAGAACCTACATTCAACCTATCACTTTAGTAGCAACAGATACGAACGTTCCTAAATGGACTCGCTAAGTTGGTATCCCAATTGCAGGCATTCCCTGTGATCACTTGGTTCACCAAGCGTCAAAGTCAGAGAGGATCAACCGTGGCTGAGAACATTGCAGCAACAGCGCCAAAATTGAATAAATTCGAGCGTTTCAAAGCGGAGAAAGATGGCTTAGCCGTTTTACCAGAGCTGTCTCACTTTGCCCAAATTGGGTGGGAAGCCATGGACGAAACCGATCTCACCCAACGACTCAAATGGTTGGGACTGTTCTTTCGACCCGTCACCCCCGGCAAATTCATGCTGCGGATGCGGATGCCCAATGGCATTCTCAGCGGCGGCCAAATGCGAGTTTTGGCGGCAGTGATCCAGCGCTACGGCGAGGATGGCTACGCCGATATCACTACTCGCCAAAATATTCAGTTGCGCGGCATCCACATCGAAGATATTCCTGATATTTTTAACCGATTTCAGCAAGCTGGCTTGACTAGTATGCAATCGGGGATGGACAACGTTCGTAATATTACTGGATCACCTGTTGCCGGGCTTGATGCCGATGAGCTGATTGATACTCGGGGTCTGGTTCGCAACGTCCAGGACATGATCACTAACAACAGCCAAGGCAATCCTGCATTTACCAACCTGCCGCGTAAGTTTAATATTGCGATCGCAGGCGGTCGCGACAACTCCGTCCATGCCGAAATTAACGATATTGCCTTTGTCCCCGCCTATAAAAACGAAAAACTAGGCTTTAACGTTGTAGTGGGTGGCTTCTTCTCTGCCAAACGCTGTGCTCCCGCAATCTCTATGAATGTTTGGGTCGATCACACACAAGTGGTCGATATCAGCGAAGCCATTCTGATCGTCTATCGAGACAATGGCTCACGGGCCAATCGTCACCAATCCCGAATGATGTATCTGATTGAAGAGTGGGGCGTAGAGCGCTTCCGGGCAGCCATAGAAACTCAAATGGGCGTTACGCTCCAGCCTGCAGCCGCTAAAGATGAGTTTGATTGGGACAAACGGGATCACATTGGTGTGCATGTTCAGAAACAACCCGGTTTGAACTTTGTGGGATTACACGTTCCCGTGGGTCGTCTCTATGCCAACGATATGTTGGAGTTTGCCCGCCTAGCCGAAGTCTACGGCAGTGGTGAGATTCGGCTCACCGTTGAGCAAAACGTGATTATTCCCAATATTTCTGATTCACGTCTGGACCCTTTTTTGCAAGAACCATTGCTGGACGTATTTTCTATTAATCCCGATCCCTTGGCTCGGGCCTTAGTGTCCTGTACTGGCAGTCAGTTTTGTAAATTTGCCCTCATTGAAACCAAAAACCGAGCTGTATCTTTGATTGATGAATTGGAGAATGAGCTAGCCGTCCCTAACCCCGTGCGCTTTCACTGGACCGGATGCCCCAACTCTTGTGGCCAACCTCAGGTGGCAGATATTGGCTTGATGGGCACTAAAACTCGTAAAGATGGCAAAACAGTCGAAGCAGTGGATTTATTCATGGGAGGCAAAATCGGCAAAGATGCCGAACTCGGTGAGAAAGTCCAAAAAGCTATCCCTTGCGATGAACTTAAGGACGTCTTAAAAGACATTCTTATTCAGCAATTTGGGGCTCAACCTCGAACGACACCTCGCCCAGCCGTTGGCACCGCCAGGTTAGCCCGTCAGCGCAACCTGCAGAACAACATTAACCAAAATGGTTTTGTGGCCTCAGCTCCAGCACCATCAACCTCAGTCGTGGCACCGCCCCCTCCTTCTATTCCTGCTTCACCCGCTCAGCCTGCTGTTGTTCAGTTTGCGGCGTCCGGCAAAGCGGTGGATTGCGACGATAGCCAGTCCTTACTCGAAATAGCTGAGGCTGCTGGAATTGAAATCGAAAGCAGTTGCCAGTCTGGAACCTGTGGCACCTGCACCGCCAAGCTAGTTGAAGGTAACTTCCGCTATGAAGCCGATCCAGAAGGCTTAGAAGAAGAGGATGCATCAACAGGGCATATATTGACCTGCATTGCCCACCCCATCGGCAAAGTTGTCCTAGATGCATAGTTCGTTTTTGGCTTATCACGCCGTTTTTGGCTGATTCAGTTTTTTATACCTGCTTTTGGAGAAGAATGCATGTTAACGGAAATGTGGTCGTTTAAGGGCCGCTACAAAATTCTACATATGACTTGGTTCGCGTTTTTCCTGTCCTTTGTGGTCTGGTTTAACTTTCCACCTTTTGCCACTACAATTGGTCAAGAATTTGGGTTGTCTAAACCACAACTTGGAACCATTGGTCTCTGTAACGTTGCCCTCACAGTCCCGGCTCGCATCATCATTGGTATGGTGTTAGACCGCTATGGACCGCGCTTGACCTACTCTTTACTGTTGATGTATGCAGCTATTCCCTGCTTGATTTTTGCTACAGCCCAAGGCTTTACCCAATTAGTGATTGGCCGCTTGCTGATGGGTATTGTCGGTGCAGGGTTTGTGATTGGCATCCGCATGACTGCCGAGTGGTTCCCTCCCAAAGAAGTGGGTACCGCAGAAGGCATTTATGGGGGCTGGGGTAATTTTGGCTCTGCCTTTTCTGCCTTCACTATGGTCTTGTTTGCTAGTGCTTTAAGCTTCTTGCCTGGAGCCTTTAATTTTGGGGAAGCACAAACGTTTACTATTTTAGGATTTTCTATCTCTAGTGCAGTGTTGAACTGGAGAGCTGCCATTGGTGGTTCTGGTATCATCGCCGCTATTTATGGCTTCATCTATTATGCCAATGTCACCAATACTCCACCGGGGAAAGTTTATCAACGCCCCAAAAGTGCTCGCGGTTTAGAAGTCACCTCTGTTCGTGATTTCTACTTCCTAATGGCCATGAATATTCCTCTAACCGGAATTTTGATGGTTCTGGCTTGGCGTTTGAATAAAGTCAATTTCCTAACCCCTTCAGCCATGTATATCACTTGGCTAGCTCTGTTGGGACTGTATGCATTTCAATCCTATAACTGCTGGAGTGCTAACAAGGAATTACTCGCAGGTCGGAAGCGCTATACCCCTGAAGATCGCTACAAGTTTAAGCAGGTTGCCATTCTAGAACTGACCTATATCGTTAATTTTGGGTCTGAGCTGGCTGTGGTCACAATGCTGCCTGCTTTTTTTGAAGGCACCTTTGGTTTAGATAAAGCCATGGCTGGGATTATTGCTTCCTCCTATGCCTTCATGAACTTGGTCTCCCGTCCGGGTGGCGGCATCATATCTGACAAAATGGGTAGTCGAAAATGGACCATGGTCGTTCTTACCGGAGGAATGGGGATTGGCTATCTGCTCATGAGTCAAGTCAATGGCAATTGGTGGTTGCCTGCTGCTGTCCTACTGACCATGATGTGCTCTTTCTTTGTCCAAGCCTCTGAAGGATCAACCTTTGCGATTGTGCCCTTGGTTAAACGCAGAGTCACGGGACAAGTTGCCGGTAACGTCGGTGCCTATGGCAACGTCGGGGCCGTTGCCTTTCTCACTACTCGCCTCTTATTTGTGGATGGGGCCGGTGCAGATCCCAATATGGGAGCTGTTAACTCCAGCTTTTTCCAAGTTCTGGGTATTGCAGGTTTGATTGTGGCTTTCCTTTGTGTTTTCTTCTTAGAAGAACCTCAAGGATCGTTTTCTGAGCACCATGAAGGTGAAGAAATATCCACGAATAGCGCTGTGAGAGCTAAGTATCCTACCGTTCTCTAAAGTCTGAGCAGTTGGAGCCTGATTTTCTGCAAATTCATACTTAGGAAAACCATAACTTTATGCAAGCCATAAAGTTATGGTTTTCCTGGTTTTTGCAAACTACAAAATCTTCATAATCTATATTATATAAAACCTCAAAATCTGAGCCAGTATACTGTTGTTATGTCTATGGCATGATTGATGAAGAATTAAGCGAGCTAATACAGTGAGTCTTTTTCAGATCCCAAGAAATATTAATTAAGTTGAAGAGCAATGCAGCTTGCGAACGAACTTAATGCACAATAATCATGTTTGCATTCTGATTGTACAAAGAGATACAAATCAGGCCAAAGGTATGCACTTAGACTAGGCAGATGCTGAGTCTAAAGTGTTCTTAAAGTTCGGCATAATTAACGGTGTGAGGTTACAGAAACACAATGTCAAAACATTTATCTTGGTGTCGATTTCTCTTAAGTTCCAGTGTTTTAGGGATAGTAATGCTGAATTGCTTCCCTGCTCAAGCTACTCTTGAAACATCCACCTCTGATGTGTTACCAGCACAAACAGATATAGGTCTCAAGGGTGAAGATGCATCTTCAACGGATATACTCTCTGTTGCAGACTTAGAACTGGAATTAGCCCAGGCAATAGATACGCCTGCCTCTCCTCAGTCTTCTATTGCAGATACAGATATTGAGGACAAACAAGGTGATGCTTATTTGCCAACTGATCCTAGCTTGCATACTCCCGATTCTTCCTTAGGGCAGGTAACTTCTGTCTCTCAGCTATCGGATGTTCAACCTGATGATTGGGCCTTTCAAGCGATCCAATCTTTGGTAGAACGGTATGGCTGCGTAGCCGGTTACCCCAATGGTACCTTCCGGCCTGATCGGGCCATGTCTCGCCGAGAAGCAGCGGCTTTGGTCAATGCTTGTTTGGATAATTTGAGCAATCGTTTTGCGACCAAAGAAGACTTAGATGCACTCAAAGCGTTGCAAGACGAATTTGCAGCCGAACTAGCTACCCTGAGAGGTCGTGTAGATGGTCTAGAAGCCCGCACCGCTACTCTAGAGGCTCAACAGTTCTCCACTACGACGAAACTCAATGGGGAAGCAATTTTTGCGTTCAGTGGTTTGTCCGGTGATGTGATAGGAACTGATGATGGTATTAGTTCTCAAGTCTCGTTGAATCAGCGTACGCGCTTAAATTTTATTACTAGTTTTACGGGTAAAGATCGTCTGTACACCCGTTTGCAAACTTCCAATCGCCAGGTTAACTTTGATGGTGCATCAGGCACCTTGCAAACTCGGCTGGCATTTGACACTGGCAACACAGATAACGACGTTAGATTAGATCGCTTGGACTATAAGTTCCCGATTGGCGACAATCTGGATGTTACTATATTTGCCAATGCGGCATTCCACCATTACTATGCAACGACCATCAACCCTTACTTTGAAGGACTAGGGGGCGGGAAAGGTGCCCTCTCCTTTTTTGGTGAGCGGAATCCCATCTATCGAATTGGTACGGTTGCGATTCCTGGTGTAGCGGGTGTGGGAACAACCTACACAATCAATAAGGAAAATGAATTTCGGGTTGACCTCGGTTATTTAGCTGGAAATGCTAATGCAGCAACGGCTACTACCTTGGCCAATGGAGATGATGAAGGTGGCTTGGTTGAGGGGACCTATAGTGCTTTGGCCCAAGTCAGCTTCAAGCCTACAGACAACTCGCAAATCGGTTTGACCTATATGCGTAATGAAGCACCCGATGGCTTAATGCGCTTTGGTACCGGCACAGCATTTTCTAATAATCCCTTTGATGGGGATGCTCTCAGTGGTAATTCTTTTGCCTTTGAAGGTACCTACCAGTTAGCTGATTGGTTAGCAGTCGGTGGCTGGTTTGGCTATACTATTGCTAATCAAGCTAATACCGGGAATAAAGCTGACATCATCAATGGCGCCGTAAATTTGGCCTTCCCCGACTTAGGAATTGAAGGGGCAACCGGAGGATTAATTTTTGGTGTGCCGCCAACAGTGATTAACAACGATGTGGCGACCCGAGAGGATCCGGATCAAACCTTCCATTTGGAAGCACTGTATTCCTTTCCAGTGAACGATTTCATCACGATTACCCCTGGAATGATTTATCTGATTAACCCTGAAGGGGATTCTGATAACAGCGATATTCTGGTGGGCGTGATTCGGACGACCTTCAAATTCTGATCAATACAGTCGATAGATAGACGTAGCCTCAATGGGGAAGGAAGAATATTCCTTCCCCATTGTTTTGAAAAATTATGCCATTCTGACCGACATTCAGCAGATGGTAGCCATCAAGGGATGATTTCGGAAGCCAAACGTAAATCACTCCCATCGATTGCCAAGGTCACCGGCCTTCCCAACGCCCAGTCATTACAGCAGTTTTGGTTACTTCTCCGTGGCAAGTTGAACACCTTCGACAAAGGCGAATCGCGCGGATTCTCTCAGCCTTAGCTGGTCGAGAACTCACTTTAGTAATTGATGAAACAGGAGACCGTAAAAAAGGACATGCCACCGACTATGTCAAACGGCAATACATCGGTAATCTAGGCAAAGTCGAAAACGGAATTGTTTCTGTTGATGCCTACGGTGTGATAAATAACATTACTTTTCCATTGACCTCTGAGGTGTACAAACCTAAAGCCCGTGACTATATGCCAATTGAAAAGTGGTGGGAACTGGTCATGAGCGCTTATCTAATGGTCATGTTGCACACTCCACCAATGCATCCTGAAGGGACAGTTGCCACTCAATTCAACAATTCAGTCATTGTCTCCGCGTTCACACAACATTCCTTCTGGAACAAGGGTAATGGGTGGAAAAACTGGCTCAACAATCTTCGTCTAATCCTACTGCCTTGGGTCAGTGCTAATCAATTAAAACCTTGGCTGATGGTTTTTCCTATTCCATAGCTCCAGAAAGGATTGCAAATACTAATTCGGCTCATGAATCAGTTCCGAGGTGACCCTATGACTGCACGATTAAAATTTTCCTCTGGCTAGAGTCATTGAAGAGCGATAACGATGATAGGGCTTTCCTGTTTCATGAGAGTAAATCAATTAAGTCGCACATCGTCTTTAGTAGGCTATTTATACAGAGTTAATTGAAAGATTGTAGCGTCCGTATTATCCGCAGATGTATTGGCATCTTCTCCATCTACCTCATCTTCAACATCGATACATTAGGGTTGAGCAAACCAGGCTGCGATCGCATCTGCCATGCTCACAGCAAGTTGTTTCTGGGCCTTCGGGTCCGTCACCCACTCAAACTCCGTGGGATTGATCATAAATCCCAACTCCATAAGCACTGCTGGGGCCACTGTCGGCCGCGTTAAAGCCAAATTATTCCAAAAAATACCGTAGTCAGGACGCTGCAAATCATCGACTAGATAATGGTGCAAAAAGACTGCCAAATCATGACTTTGGGCATGGTACCAAAAGGCTCCAATACCAGCCGTGTTCACGGCATCGCCGCTATCCGGCAAAGCATTGTAGTGAACACTAATAGCGATGGTTGGCTCTGTTTTGTTAATCACATCCACTCGATCCTGGGGATAGAGATCATCATCCCCCTCGCGAGTCATCACCACCGTGGCCCCCCGTTTTTTTAGCTCTGCCTGCAAGAGTTTACTCACCACAAGCGTCACATCTTTTTCCGGTAACCCCGTTGGTCCTCTTGCCCCCAAATCATTCTGACTCCCGTGCCCTGGATCAAGTAAGACTTTGACATTGGCTAATCCCTTGCCAGTGGGAGGATGACGTAGAGATAAAATCAGGCTGGTGCCTTCGTAACGGAGTTTATATCCCCACTGTCGCTTAGGTTTGAGCTTGAACTGATATTCCACTCGCCCCGGTGCAGGCTGTTGCCAATCCAACCGTCGAATGACGGGGTCATCGTTCATGGAAATAACATCGGTTTGGGCCGTCGTGTTATGCAGGGTGAGTGTGAAGGTGCGATCGCTCTGCTCCACACTGATGGGAACGGGGGTTTGCAAGGGAAAAACCACCTCAGTCCAACCGGGCACTTGACGACTACGAAGACTCCGAATCAGGGGATGGGGTAACGTCTTCTGAGCAAGGGGACGGGTCTCTTCGGCTTTAATCCAAGCCCCATACTCTAACCGCAGCCATTCGCCATCGCGCCCAGTCACCCGAGCCTGGGTGCCCTTGGGTAAGGGAGTTAGGCGAGAGTAGTCTGTACTCGGCCCCGTTCGAGCAACCCCTTGATCGCTGGTAACTTCAACCCCTGAAAAAGCTTGGGGGGAAAGAATTTCAATGGTGTTAGATCCTTGGCGCTGTAGCGTTTGTCCCCCTTTCGTGAGCCGAAAGACGGGTTTGCCTAAGACTCCGGGTTGAGAAAAAGCAGTACAACCTTGGTAAACACCCGCTTGATCTGAGCTTTGGGGCTGATTCTGTTGGATTAATGCCGCAGAGTTGGGAGGCAACTCTACTGCTGCTCCCTGGGATTGTAAGGGCACAGTCTGAGAACCAATCTGAACGGAAACTTGGGCATTGGGTTGAGCAATCGTCTGAAAACAAACGGGTTCATTGGGGAGCTTAGCAATATCTGTTTTCGGTTCTAGAGAGTCTTTTGCAAATCCTGTAGCTGCGGGCAAAGGGGAGGCCGAGGTACGAGTGATTTTCAGAGTCAGGGTTTGATCACCGTATTGGAGGTTGAAAGTATTCTCACCCATGTCTAGGAGAAAGCTAGGGGCAAAGTTGCCAGTGGGACTCCGATCAATGACTTTGCCATTGACGGTCACGTCTCCCTTGGAGGGTGCGGTGCCGATCAAGAAAATCTGAGCAGCAGTTGTTTCCTGTTCGTTGGCGGGATAGACCACTTGCAGAGCTTCACCGGCATGCGCAGGCTGAGAATAGGTCAACATCAGACTTCCAGCGATAACCGCTAATCCAAAAAATTGCTTCATAGACACTCCTCTTTACATTCACTTTAATTTGGCAAAATATAGAATTGAAATATAATCATTCTGTTATCTCTTTTAAAGTTTATTTGAGAAGTCAAAATTGCGTACCGAGGAGCACTATAACCCACAAAAAAGACAGAGAGAAATAGCACAGCTCTATATATAGAAGTAACAATATAAAGCTACTCTAGAAAACATAATATCAATGAAACTAAATATTAAATTTTATAAATGAAATCTATGTATAAATAGTTGCTTCTAGTTCCGTAAAGAAGACTATTGCTTTAAAAATATATTTATTGATTTTAGATTATTAAGAAGTAAAAGTGATTGCTGCAAACATTGAATTCTTACATGACAACGCCAATAGACTAGTCCTTGCAGTATAGAGTTTATTAAAACGAATAACGGATAATATTTAATAACATCAACAATTTTCTTGATTTCAAGAAGATTTCCATAGATCATATAGATTGAAAGAATAAATATCAAAGTAATAATAAAAGAAATCTTTTCATATGCTTTCTGGTATTCTTCCATAGTTGATATAGATAGTTCGAAATATGAGATGCAAGCTTGCAAAGATATCAGCCTAACTTCATAAAGAGACTTAGAAAGTATTTGATCGTGAAGTTTAAAGAAATTTAAATTTTTTGGCAAATTAAGAGTCTTTATCTTATCTTTGACAACTAGAAGTTGATGTGGATATGTATCCTTAGAGATTTCTGCAAATAATTTTGCATAAGCTATAAAAGTAAATACAGAGCTAAGTACAAGGCAAATTATTATTATTATTTTTGCAATCGAACTTGGTTCATTATCTAAAGTTACGTTATTGCTCAAGCTTAGAGTTAAAAAAGCGACAAAAACAACAAATAGTAAAAAGGCTATAGCTAAGAATAAAAAATACCATAATGAGTGATTTTGATAAAATCCCTGAAATATTCTCAGAACAAATGAGTATTTATTCTTTGCTGATTTAGTATTCTGCTTGCAAATGTCCTTATTTTCTCTTTTTAAAAAAATATAGTAATTTTCTTTAATTATCTCAAATATTTCATCTATTTGAGCGTCAATGATATTGTCTGGCATAGCACCTATTTACAAAATCTTTAATATGCTTTTCTTTTGCAGCTAAGCAGCTTGGAATAATTCTTCAAGTTCATTCAACGATTTAATGAACTTCTTCTTTGGTTAGATAGACACATAAATTTTGCCATATGATTGAAAGGTCTTAAGAAGTTATCCACTTTACTCACTGCTTTACACAATTTGTGAGCAGCTTCAAATTTGCTAAATCTAAGAGTAGGATAACAGCGATGCTTGACCCTTATGCGACTTTGTTCGACTGGATTCTCAGCGCAAGTTCGAATCTCACGCCCCACATCTTTACCTAACTCTTCTCCCATTAGGCGGGGGTATAATATTAAGTTATCTATCGCAATCTTGTTGGGTAAATCTAAAGTGCAATTATCTGAACAAAGAAGACTTTGCTGCTTTACGAATTTCGGATTTTGCTCAGACGCATATCAAAAAGATTACCAGCTTTACCAATACCTTGATAGATACAGCAGGATCTATCCCTGGGATGCGATATCAGTAAAGTATCGTTCAGTAACATTCAGCGTATTAAGATAGTGGCGGTTTCTCAATGTCGGATATTCAAGGCTGACACTTTCCCTTAATTTACTGTCCCCGGCCCTGAGCAATTTCCCGAAAGCATTGAATATACTGCTTATGTCCCCGAGGGAAAACCACATTCAGCGTTAATGGATCTTCTGTATCCCGATCATCTCCAGGACCTGAAAGGACTTGATGGGATAAACCCATACCTGATTGGGGACTGACACCGATGGGTGAATGAGAGATGGCCTCTACTTGCAAAGGCTTACGGTTTTTGACCTCACCACCACTGCTGTCAATGTAAACAACAACATTACCCGTATCAAACTCCTGGCCTAGCGTTTGGATCAGGTGCAAGAAGTTGCGATCGCTCCCTCCTCGCTTAAACTTCAATTCCCCCTGCTCTTCCACTGCTTTGCTCGTCACCGTATCGCCCACACCGATCATGGTAGGCATTTGGGCTGGATCAAAATTCTCTTTGACTAAGTCTAATAGTGCTGACTGGGACTGAGGAGCCTGGCGGGCATTGAAATCTTCCCCCAAAGGATACTGTCCCGTTCGATAGTGATAGTACCGATTCAAAATTACCAGTACTCCTACTTCTTTGATGCCTCCCTTCAGCATGAACTGAAAATCTGTCGTCCCTGCATCCAGATCTTGAGCGGGTTGGAGAATTTCATTGCCTTGCTCATCTTTACCCAGATTAGGGGCAAGATGGACAAAAAAAGAGTTCTCTAAGCCCTGTGATACCGCTTGTTGGAGCAGCTCCGCCATCAGAGATTGCATTTGTTGTTGCAGATGGCTGTACACTTCAATTTCATTGGCAAAGCGCTCGTAAAAGACATTGAGATTTGCCGTTGGAGACACTAAATTGTCTAGGACTGCCGCTTGCACATAGGATTGATAGTCTTCATGCGTGTCCTTGGGCAAGGACTGCCGCAAACGCCGACTCACTTGGTTGGGCACGGCCGCCAAAAATTCTAGTTCCTGGGGACTCACCCCTGGATGAGAAACTGAGCCGAAGCGATCTTGCCATTGCACTCCCCCTGCGGCTAAACCTGGCAAATACAGTCCTTTTTGGGCAACGGTCTCTTTACCTAAAGCCTTTTCAACAATGCGATTGACGCCACGATCACCAATATGTTCACCATTCGTTAAGACATAGAAATGTCTATCCAGTTGTCGAACAGCATGGATATAGGCTGGATCAATCATTCGGGTCAAGGGATTCTTCACCAAGCCCATGCAAACCCCGTCCAAATCTTGAATGATCAATACATTATCGTGCCGCTGGCACAGATCAATCAGAGCCTCATGATCTAACGACCAGGTTTGCTCAGACAAGGATAGGTTAGACATGCAGTTAGGAGGAGTGGATCGCAACGACTAAGGAAAGTAACTAATGCTGTTAAGCCGTTTTAGCTGGGATTTGCTCCTGCTGAGAAGACTCCGCTACAGACTTAACAACAACCCGCGGATGATTTTGCAAATGCACGGCTAACTGCGACTCAATTTCATGCCGCACAATTTGCCGATATTCCATGAAGTGCTCAATAAACGCAGTCGCAATCAGATATCGAGTTAGCACTTTTGGATTCTTTTGGATCATGCGGAACAAATTAATCCAAAACTTCCAGCGAGTATTGCGGACAACGCCTTGACGCCAGGCAAGGGTACCAATCGCTCGAATGTCGACCCAGCTCACCTTCTTGAAAGACTTGGTCCCCGATCCACCTTTGCGGGGGCGAATATTCATGCTCATAAAATGACGAAAAGTACGGTCAAGATACTTTTGAGGATCATATATGTTGCAGAAGGCTTCTACATATTCATTGGCAATTTCATCGATAGGGCGAGTCGGTACATAATTCATCAACGAGGTTTGATTGCCTGTGCCTTCTTGACCTGTTATCAACCGTCCTTCTTTTTCGAGGCGATGCCACAGTGCTGTATTGGGCAAAGCCTGTAGCATACTAAACAAGGCAATCGGAATATTGGTCTTTTCGACAAATCGGGTAATGCGATCGCCCGCTCCACTTTTTTCGCCATCAAAGCCAATAATGAACCCGGCCATAATTCGTAAGCCTTTCTCAGACATCGTATCGATGGATTCGCTGAGGGAATCACGGGTATTTTGGAATTTCTTAGTGACCTTCAAGCTATCTTCATCCGGAGTTTCAATCCCTAAGAACACACTTGTAAAGTTGCACTCGATCATCAGATCCATCAACTCTTCATCTTGGGCTAAGTCAACCGAAGCCTCAGTCGCAAAGTTGAAGGGATAATCCTTCTCTGCGATCCAACCGCGCAACTCAGCCAACAGCAGCTTCACATTGCGTTTATTGCCAATGAAGTTGTCATCCACCATAAATACTGAGCCACGCCATCCCAACTCAAAAAGACGCTCTAGTTCACCAATCAGTTGGTCGGGAGTTTTTGTGCGGGGCTTACGGCCATAGAGAACAATGATGTCGCAAAATTCGCATTGAAACGGGCATCCCCGCGAAAATTGCACTGACATATTGTCATAAGCAGCGAATTTCAACAGATCAAATCGGGGGATAGGCGTATCCGTGACGGCTGGTTTTTCCGTAGCTCTGAAAACACCACTTTCCTCACCGCGCTCCACCGCTTCGATGAACATGGGTAGCGTAATTTCCCCTTCGTCCAGAATCAGGTAGTCTGCACCCACAGCCTGAAAATCTTCAGGAACAGAGGTGGCAAAAGGTCCACCGACAGCAACTTTCTTGCCTCGCCGATGGGATTCTTTCACAAGAGTCAACATATCTTCCTTCTGCACAATCATGCCGGATAGAATCACCATCTCAGCCCAGTCCCAGTCTGACTCAGGCACAGCTTCAATATTGCGGTCAATCAGCCGAAACTCCCATTCTTGGGGCAGAATTGCAGCCACCGTCACCAATCCCAGGGGTGGCAATAATGCTTTTTTGTCAATCAAGGACAAGGTTTTCTCAAATGACCAAAAACTCTTTGGAAAGAGGGGGTATATCAGTAAAACTCTCATAGAGTGGTCATATCTCCTAAGTCCAAATACATCAAATCTTACCGCTTATTTGTTTTTTTTGCTGAGATTCAGATTCAAACCCTTCATTAATACAAATTAACCTTGCATTGGGCCAATTTTGAGAGTACTTCTCTGATTTTGTCAACTCCAACTATGCCTTTAAACCCAACTGTCTACGCACTCCTGTTGCTCCCATAAATAATAGAGGTGTGACAAAAGCCCCCGTCAAAATCAGGTGCAAGGGAAAGTGAAAATAGAAAAACCACAGGATCAAAACACCGTAAGTAGAATCCATGTGATCAATCACATAGAAAATCTTGCTATTCTCGTTACCAGGAGGAATTTGTAAGCGTCGTTTCACAAAAGAGTTCGGCAACTCAGACAAATTGAAAACAAAGCCCACTAGGAGTCCATACTCCAAGTAATTAAAATCGGATAGCTGGATGGGCAGGCCTGAATTTGAGAACAATGGTACCTCTAACCATTGCAGCAGCAAAGTACTGACTACACAAGTTAATGGTAGACTGATCAATCCTCTCCACCTTTTATTTGCTCCAAACCATTGGGTTTGAATGGGAACATTTAAAAGTTCAAATGGCTTTGTTTTCCACAGAAAAGATTCTAGAACACCAGCCATAAATAGCCCCGTCCCTAGCCACAGAATATTCCAAGTATCTTGGGCAACGTGAGTCCAGAAAAGCATTGTTTTCGCAACAGATTAAATTGGATATTGTTTTCGAAGAACAACTTTTTTTTATCAGTAACCTTGATCAAGTCACTTTTGACATTCGAGCCAAGGGTTGGTTGACGGCAACAAGCTTGTCATGGTTCCACGCTGGTGTTCGGCAAACGTTATCTTTTGATGATGTAGTTGGGGTGAAACCTAGCCCTGAAGACTATCCCCAAGGTTTATTAGGGTTGGTGATTTGTACCTATCCCACTTCTAGGACTGTACCGCAACGTCGACGTTTGCGGGAATATCGGTTCGCCTGTTCTACGGAGCAGATGCGATCGCACTGGATCAATGCCCTGCGCCAAGCCTTGTGGAGTCTACCCATTCAACCTCAAGAAGCGGTCAAGCCGCGTCACCTACAAGTGTTGATCAATCCCCAAGGCGGGCGACGACAGGCCCAACCAGTGTTTCAATCAATTCGGTCTGTTTTAGAAGCGGCCCATTACCACTTAAGTGTGGCTGAAACGCAAGGTGGAGAGCGGACCATACAGGCAGTTCGAGACCTAGATCTGACGATCATTGATGGGTTTGTGGTTGTGGGCGGCGATGGCACCGTTTATGAATTGATTAATGGTTTAATGACCCATGCAGATGCAGAAGCTGCCATTTTGAAGCCAATTGGGATCATTCCCGCTGGAACTGGTAATGGCTTAGGAAAAACGATCCTGGAGATATCTCAAGAATCTTACGATCCAATGAATGCCGCCTTCATCATTGCTAAAGGCCATTGCCAACCTATCAATCTTGGCATCGTCAAGCAAGATGGCCAGCACTATTACAGCATCCTTTCGCTAGCCTGGGCTTTAATCAGTGACATTGATATCAAGTCCAATAAATTACGTTTTCTCAAGTTTCTAGGCTCTTTGCGCAGTGACCTTTATGCCTTTCTCAGTATCTTGGCCCTGCGGAGTTATCAGGGCAAGGTTTCATTCATACCAGCACCAGACTGGCAGCCAAGTCCAGAAGTCCCTCAACCGCAGGTTCTGGCACTTTCTGCCTCCAATGCCAAGCAAACTGTGAATCACAAATCTACTGCCAATGGGCAAAGTCTTGACTGGCAGGTCATTGAAGGTGAATTTATTGCCCTTTGGGTCATGAATGTTGCCTGGGCAACTCATAGCGTCCTTGCCGCCCCTCATGCTCAGTTAGCAGACGGATACATGGATGTCTTAATCATCCGCAAAGGCATCTCTCGTTGGCGTTTGCTCACCGCTTTTCTCAAAATTTCAACGGGAGAGCACCTCTTACTCCCAGAAATGGAATATTACAAAGTTCGGTGTTTACATTTAGAACCACTAGATTCTAAAGGCTTGGTCGCTGTGGATGGAGAACAAATCAACCACCATCCGCTACAGATAGATGTTCTCGCCAACCACGGCCAGGTTTTTTGTCGTTAATCCGAACACCAACAAGCCGATGTATACTCTACCCCAACTGCCCGCATTGCCATAAGACTAGGGGCAACCATGCACGGATCTCTGAGATTAGGTGGAGCTACTATCCTCAATATGAAGTCAATCGCCCTATCGACTACTATTTTTGTTGCCATCGTGGGTTGCAGCGTTCCTGCTCATGCTCAAAACACTCCGCTTGTCCAACAACTCCTGAAAACGCGCTCATGTAGAAAGTGTAATCTTAGGGGTGCTAATCTCAGCAATCTCGACTTAAGTCATGCCGACCTCCAAGGTGCTAATCTCAGTCACGCCAATTTAAGTCAGACTAATTTGAGCCACGCCAATCTGGCCGGCGCTAATCTCTACTTGGCGAATGTCCAACAAGCCAATTTGGCGGCAGCTAACCTCAGTCAAGCCAATCTTGCTAGCGCCAAACTAGCAAAGGCCAATTTGCAAGCAACCAACTTGAGCAAAGCTAACCTCAGCAATACCTCATTGAAGGCAGCCAATCTCAACAATGCTGATTTAAGCCGCGCTTCTGTCAAGGATGCCGATCTTAGACAGGCCAACTTACTCAATGCCAATTTACAAGGCACAACACTGCCACATTCACACCAGCTAGATCAAGAAAAACAACAGATTCCAGCAGTTGATAGTGGACCGTCTTCACCTGCAAAGATAACAACTCCTCATGCTTTGCTTCTCCAGACTGAACGCCCTCCGGCATCTTCTCTTCAGTCTGAACAGGACGACAGTCCTAACCCAGCAGCCCCCATTGCCCAACCTCATCCTCCAGCTACTAATAGTCAGCTTGACTCAATCACTGCAATCCAGCCCAGCCACAGCTCACGCACCAATTCCCCCGGCTCGGTGCGACAGTCATTGATTTCTCAAGCCATTTCTCAGAAGTCTACTAATGATGCCATCACTCCACTGCCAACTTCTAGCAGTGCAGTCGATTTAGCACAAGTTGACCCAACGCCCTCTACCGAATCAGAAACAGATGAAGAGACTGAAATAGAAGACTCTATTTTCAGCCCATTGGCCAATCAACAATTTCAGCAACCGACAGCGATTCATCTACCCAATGGTGCTGTGTCTCTGAGTTTGTACAACCGCCTGTTCTTTCTACCGGGCGCAGAAGCAGATAGTGGGACCGCCGCCTATCCCAACGTTGGTGTAACTTGGGGCATTACAGACAGTACAGAGCTGGATCTGACTTTGCAAGTGGTGGACACAGGTACACCAGACCGACTGGGACCTTTCGGGGTTGTTAGACGCGTCAACAACCGCGATTTAACACTATCTGTTAAGCAAAGGCTGTGGAATAATCCTGACGATACCTTGGCGTTGAGCGGTTCTTTCGCTTTGGCCGTACCTTTAACGAAACGCACATTTGAATTTAGACCTGGGGGAATCGAGCAAGAAAATAAAAGTCTGATTCCATCTCTGCAATTTCCTGTCACAGCTACCGTTGATGACCGCTGGCAGTTTACCCTTTCTCCTACTGTTGCCTTCTTTCCCGATAGCAATGCAGTTTTTATCCCTCGTGCTCCCATCGCCAATCCGGGCTCTTTTGGCACCACCTTAGGGTTAAGTGGAGCAATTTCCTACCAAGTCCATCCCCGCCTCACCCTTTGGGGCGACGCATTTGTACCGTTCACGGGCAATAACAGTTTTAATCGAGATACGGGTTTGCCAGCAAAGGCGATCGCTTACAATGCGGGCCTGCGTTATTTTCTGAATCCTAGTTTGGGCCTGGATGTATTTGCATCCAACACGTTTGGCAGTAAAGGGCCGTTGGCCTTAACGGCAGACAGAGACTTAACCGCTCTTGGGGTGCGGGTGATCACTCTCCCGAGTTTGTTTGCAGCTAATCGCCGGTTCGCCGATAGTTTTAACCGTGATCAGAAGGGACAAGATTCGCCTCTAACCACAGATGGCCTAGCCTTTTTTGATGGCGGGACAGTACCCAGCCAGCGATTTCTCTTTCACTTGCAGGGGGGCGGACAAGGCATCATGACTGCCTTGCGCTATGGCATCACCAAAGATTTTGAAATATCGACTTATTTGGATTATATTTTTGGCGAGGTGGATGAATCAGAACAAGGTTTCGGGGTTAAACTCCGGCTTCTGAATCAGGACGAAGGGGCTCCCTTCACTGGCAGTGCTGCTGTCACCGTGGGCTTGACTAACAATCTGTTCGATAATTTTGATAACAACAATCGCAATGGCGTCTTTCGCCGAGGGGCTCCCAAGGATTTTCCCTTAATCTTCAATACAGATAGTCCGGAAGGACGACGCTTTGTCGTCACCCTATCCCTCCCCCTTCACTATGAATTAAACGATCAATTGTCCTTCTGGTTCACACCCATCACTAGTTTTGTCCAACGGAATGGGGCAGAACGAGCAGGATTCAATCTGGGCGGCTCCGTAGCAGTGATCCGTGATATTAGTTTCGTGGGTGAAGTGGGGGCAACGTTCTTTGGTTCTGGCAATACATTTATCGGCAATACGCTAGCGAATCGGATTCCCTGGTCTGCAGCGATTCGCTGGAACCCCAGAAGTATTCTAGGCGGAGATAAAGAGGGTAATCAGCCCAATATCGAATTCTATGTCACCAACCGCGTCGGATCGTCCACTTGGCACCAACTGAGAGTCAGAGACCAAAATGAAATTACCATTGGGGCAGGGTTGTCTATTCCCTTTTAATTCAGAATTATTTTATACAGAAGGTTGTTGGATGGAATCGCTTTTGATTTTTCGCAATTGACCGTGTTAGGTTCTCTGTTGCCAGATTTAAAGTAAAAATTACGATGTCAGAGCATTCACAGTCTCTCGAAGGTTCCCCCCAGGCTACTGCTAGTACTGGGGAAGAAACCATCACAGTCCCTGTTTCTCTTTTAGACAAAATTGTTCAGTTTTTTACGATTAAATTAGCGAGATCACTGGCTCGGTTTACCTGGATTACTCCTAATCGGGTCACTTGGCTCTCTGCTGGCATCGGTGGTCCTTTAACTGGATGGCTGATTATCCAAGAACAGTTTTGGCTAGCAACTGCGTTGGTGGTAGTCAGTGGTCTTATGGATGGCTTAGATGGTGACATCGCCCGAGAGCGAAATCTGACTTCGATTGAAGGCGGTATCTTAGATAGCGTCTTGGATCGATACGTGGATTTTTTCTTGATTGCTGCCTTGATTCTGGTGAATCCTCAAGACCATCTTTGGGTCGGTCTGATCGCCCTATTGGGAACAACGATGGTGCCCTATATTCGGGCTAGGAGTGAGGTCGCTGGCAAAAGCTCGATTGCCAGTATTGGTAGCCGCGCCACCCGGATCGTAATGATTATTTTGGGACTTCTGACTCAGCAGTTATTGATCTTGCTGGTCGCATTAGCCATTATTTCTAATATTGCTGCAGCTCATCGATTTTGGTATGCCCTGATCCCATCTGCAAATCAGCCCACTTCTTCTTCCTAGCAGACGATTAGGCTCCTACAGCTAAGACCAAAGTTGCTATAGTGATGACCTGAACGATGTTTCGTTCTGCTGCAATTGGGGTGAGGAAGTCATAAGACATTCGATATGGTGAACTCTGGAACAAGAAAGCGGCTGCCTGAGTGGTTGCGACGCCCCATTGGCAATGCCAGCCATCTATCAACGGTGCAGCAGATTGTCAAACGCCATAATATTCATACGATTTGCGAGGAAGGCCGATGCCCCAATCGAGGTGAATGTTATGCCCAGAAAACCGCTACATTTTTATTGATGGGGCCAATTTGTACCAGAGCCTGCTCATTCTGCCAGGTGGATAAAGGCCATGCGCCTCAGCCGTTGGATCAGCAAGAGCCACAAAAAGTCGCTGAGTCTGTGCGCTTATTGGCGTTAAAGTATGTTGTCCTGACCTCTGTTGCGAGAGATGATTTACCTGATCAAGGTGCGGGCTGGTTTGCTAGAACGATGGCAGCCATCCGAGACACTAGTCCAGAGACTAATATCGAAGTATTAACACCCGATTTTCGAGGCGATCGCACCCTCATCTCCACCGTTGTTGAGGCTACCCCTGTCTGCTATAACCACAACCTAGAAACAGTTCGACGCCTCCAAGGCCCAGTCCGGCGAGGAGCCAAGTACGAGCGATCGCTACAAGTCTTGGCAATCGCTAAAGAACTTTCCCCCAAGATGGCCACAAAATCGGGCCTGATGCTGGGCTTAGGAGAAACCGAAACCGAGATCGTAGAAACGATGCAGGATTTGAGAGGGGTGGGCTGCGATCGCATCACCCTCGGACAATATATGCGCCCCTCCCTAGAGCATCTTCCCGTGCAAAAATATTGGCACCCTGATGAGTTTGATCACTTAGGGGAGATTGCCCGTTCTATGGGATTCAACCACGTCCGTTCTGGCCCTTTGGTGAGAAGCTCCTACCATGCTGGAGAGTAAAGCTTTTCTGCCTGAATCTAAGATCATGAGATAGGATCACTGAGTATTCTTAGATCTCTACTATCCTTAATGTCCAATCAGCCCTCCGTTGCCGTTGCCCATCTCGGCTGTGAAAAAAATCGAATTGATACCGAACATATGTTGGGGCTGCTGGTCGAAGCTGGATATCCCGTGGACAGCGACGAAGCCTTTGCTGACTATGTGATTGTCAATACCTGTAGCTTTATCCAAGCTGCGCGGGAAGAATCAGTACGGACCTTAGTCGAACTGGCAGAAGCCGACAAGAAAATTGTAATCACTGGCTGCATGGCTCAGCATTTCCAAGAGGAATTACTGGAAGAACTGCCTGAAGCCGTTGCTTTGGTGGGAACAGGCGACTACCACAAAATTGTAGATGTCATTCAACGGGCAGAAGCGGGTGAACGGGTAACAGAGATAACAGCAGAACCCACCTACATTGCCGATGAAACCGTGCCCCGGTATCGCACCACAACCGAAGGCACTGCCTATGTTCGTATTGCTGAAGGCTGTGATTATGGCTGTGCTTTTTGCATCATTCCCCATCTGCGGGGCAAACAGCGATCGCGTTCCATTGAATCCATCGTTGCTGAGGCCGAGCAGCTAGCGACTGAGGGGGTAAAAGAGCTGATCTTGATCTCTCAAATCACCACCAATTACGGCTTAGATTTGTATGGTAAACCCAAGTTAGCTGAACTGTTACAAGCATTAGGCAACGTTGACGTGCCTTGGATTCGGATGCATTATGCCTACCCCACGGGCTTGACTCCAGAAGTGATGGCCGCGATTCAAGAAACAGAGAATGTATTGCCCTATCTGGATTTGCCCCTACAACATTCCCATCCTGAAGTTTTGCGGGCGATGAATCGGCCTTGGCAAGGCCAAGTCAACGATCAGATCATTGAAACCATTAAGGCTAAGTTACCAGAGGCTGTGCTGCGGACCACTTTTATTGTTGGATTTCCCGGCGAGACCGATGCCCACTTTGAACATTTGTGTGACTTTGTCCAGCGGCATCAATTTGATCATGTGGGTGTATTCACGTTTTCCCCAGAAGAAGGTACACCTGCCTTTGATTTATCCAACCAGCTTTCTCAAGATGTCATGGATGCGCGGCGCGATCGCTTAATGGCCTTACAACAACCCATTTCCTGGCAGCGGAACCAAGCCGAAATTGGCAAAGTCGTCCCTGTGCTGATCGAACAAGAGCACCCTGGTTCTGGCCAACTCATTGGCCGTTCTGCCCGTTTTTCTGCCGATGTCGATGGTTTGGTCTATATTCACCCCAATATTGATACAGATATAGCAACGTCCCCATCAGCTTGCCTAGGTTCAATGATGCCTATCCAAATCACAGATGCAGATGCTTATGACTTACACGGTCAGTTTGTTACATCTACATCCAAGCTCGTGAAGCACTAAATGGTAACGCTCCTAGCACTTAGCAGTGATTATTGCCAATATAGAATTTCATAGCTACTTGATTTATCGTGCAATTTGTAACACTTTGTTGCAGAATAGATACACAAGGATAAATATTGTCCTAAATTGTCACCGCCAACTTTAAAACTTGTTGGTATTTTACTGCCCTTCATCTTGGAGCCATTCCAACGGAGTGGCATTGACCGCTTAACTTCATACTTTGACGAGCAGACACTGATAGTCATGATTCAGATGCTGCGGTGATTGCTCGGCAGACGTTTATCTGCACGAGCGGCAGTAATCCGTATTCACCTCTAGGAGAGTTCATGCCCCTATCGTTTAGTCAACTTGGTCTTTCACAAACTCGTGTTGATTGTTTGGAAGCCCTTGGGTTCGCTACACCCACCAAAATTCAAGCAGAAGCGATTCCTCATCTTCTGGCTGGTCGAGACATCATTGGTCAAGCTCAAACTGGAACAGGTAAAACCGCAGCATTTTCTCTGCCTATCCTAGAGCAGCTTGATGCCAGTATTAAAGCTCCTCAAGCTTTAATCTTGACCCCCACTCGAGAATTAGCAGTTCAAGTCAGTGAAGCCGTATACGAATTCAAAGCCGATGGGGCGTTACGAGTCGTTGCCATTTATGGGGGTCAGTCTATCGATCGGCAAATTTCCCAACTCCGACGCGGGGCTCAAATTATCGTTGGTACACCGGGTCGCGTCTTAGATTTGCTCAGCCGAGGTGAAATCGTTCTGGAGCAACTGAGCTGGTTCGTATTAGACGAAGCCGATGAAATGCTTAATATGGGCTTTATCCCTGATGTCAGAAAGATTCTCAGCCAGGTGCCCAAACAACGTAAAACAGCCTTTTTCTCGGCCACGATGGCTCCAGAGATTTATAAGCTTTCCAAGCAATTCTTGAACGATCCAGTGACAGTCACTGTCGAGCAGCCCAAAGCAGCGCCGACCCGGATCAATCAAATTGCCTACCGCGTCCCTCGGGTTTGGGCTCGATCTACCGTTTTGCAAGCAGTTTTGGAACTTGAAGATCCTGAATCTGCTCTGATCTTTGTGCGGACTCGACGAGAGGCTGCCACATTGACTCAACAGCTCCAATCAGCAGGATATAGCGCCGATGAGTATCATGGCGACCTCAGCCAAAGTCAACGAGAACGGCTGCTTGATCGATTTCGACAGCGGCGTATCCGCTGGGTGGTTGCCACCGACATTGCTGCTAGAGGTTTGCATGTGGATGATCTGACCCATGTGATCAACTATGAACCCCCAGATAGTGTCGAAAGCTATGTTCACCGCATTGGTCGAACTGGACGGGCCGGAAACGAAGGCACAGCCATCTCTTTGGTGCATGCGCTGGATCGATGGAAATTACATGAAATCGAGAAGCATATTCGCCAAGATATTCCCACAAACCCCACTCCCACTCGATCCGCCATCGAAGGGCAACGGCTAGAAAAACTGACGAAAGAACTGCATGGCGTACTGACTGGAGAGCGATTGGCATCTTTCTTACCGATCGTTTCCCAACTCAGTGAAGACTACGATACTCAGACGATCGCAGCAGCAGCTTTACAAATGGCGTTCGATCGCTATCCTACTATTACTGCTAACCTTGATGATTGGTCATCTAAGAGTTCTGGCCGGAGCCGCAAATCTAAGCCAGCTCCCAACAAACGTCATAGTTCTAGTCGCTCTGAAATCTCCGCTTCTAGTTGAGTTCAGTAGCTGCTGGGAAGATTGCTAGCTTGAAGGCAAAATGTGCCAGCAGAAGAAGGAAATGTAGAAAATGTCTTATTCAGGTTCAGCATCTACATCTCCTTCTTCTGCTGGCAATGGTTCTTGGGGGGGCATAGGTAAGTTGCGCAGACGTTGGGGTCGGACAGGTTTAGCCGTAATGCTACCTTTTCGACCCTCCAAGCTGGGCAAGGCAGGGAATTTTTGTACAGGAACATCTACTACAGCTTGTTTCATAAACTGTTTCCAAGCATAAGCCGCAGTTGCACTAGTGCCCTCGGTCGGATAATTATCATCATTGCCTAGCCAAACACCAGTCACCAGTTGGGGAATATAACCAACGAACCATAAATCCCGGTTATTTTCGGAGGTTCCAGTCTTACCAGCGACGGGCCGACCGATTTGGGCAGACTGACCTGTCCCTGAGGTCACGACCTGCTGCAACATCCAAGTTGTAATAGCGGCGGAGGATGAATCCAGTACAGGCTTTTTAGTTGGCCGCCTTTGATAGAGTACTTTCCCCTGCCGATTGGTAATCGAACGAATACTGTGGGGCTGGGTACGGTAACCTTGGGCAGCAATCGATCCATAGGCGCGAGTTAGTTCCATAAGCGTTACTTCATTGGCCCCTAAGGCAGTGGAGTAGTAAGACTGCATAGAAGACTGGATACCTAGCTCATGGGCTAGCTTGATGGTGGGCTTGAACCCAACATTGATCAAAGCTCTGACAGCCGGAACGTTGGCGGATTTAGCCAGGGCTTGGGTCATGGACATCCAGCCTTTATAGGTATGTTTGTAGTTTTTGGGCTGATATCCATCGACAATAAAAGGGGCGTCTTGGAAACCATCGTGCGGAGACAGACCTGAGGCGATCGCAGCCGCATAAACAAACACCTTAAACGTAGATCCAGGCTGGCGTCGAGCTTGAGTGACTCGGTTGAATTGAGACTGTTCAAACTCATTCCCCCCAACCATCGTCTTGATTTCACCGTTACGGGGATCAAGGGAGACCAACGCCGCCTGATCAAACCGCTGAGTATAACCATCGTTGTAAACAACATCTTTGATGGTCTTAGTGGCTGCTTTTTGCCATTTCAAGTTCAAAGTGGTTTCGATGGTAATGCCCCCACGACTCAGAACATGCTCCGGCAAGATTTCTGGCAATTGCTGCTGCACGTAAGCCGAAAAGTAAGGACTTTGATCTTGCGCACTAGGGGGCAACTTGGCATTCAAGGCCATGGGTGCTTTTTGGGCAGCAGCGGCTGCCGCAGTTGTAATCGACTTAGTCCGCACCATTCGCTCTAAGACAAGATTGCGCCGCTCTCGAGCCACTTCAGGATTGAGCAATGGAGAGTACAAACTAGGTGCTGCAGGCAAGCCTGCTAAGGTCGCACTTTCTTCCAAATTAAGCTGATCCAGTGATTTGCCAAAATAGACCCAAGCCGCATCAGCAACGCCATAGGCTCCACTACCTAGATACACCTGATTCAGGTATCTCTCTAGGATTTCGGCTTTGGACAACTGGGTCTCTATTTTTTGCGATAAGCGCGCTTCCTTTAACTTTCGCAGGATCGAGCGTTCTTGACTTAAGTAGGTTATCCGAGCCAGTTGTTGGGTAATCGTGCTGCCCCCTTCCACTAGCTGCCCAGACAACACGTTCGTGACCATTGCTCGCAAAATGCCTTGGCCATCAATACCTTCATGCTTAAAAAAACGTCGGTCCTCTGTGGCAACAAAGGCATTCTGTAGTTGTGGGGGAATTTGATCGATACTAACCGTTCGTCGACTAGACGGCCCACTTTGAGACAGGATGGCACCATCCGCAGATTTTAAGGTGAGCGTTCCTCCTGACATCTTGGTTTCTGCAACTAAATAAGAAGTATTAGGTAGACTCATTTCTAGGGCAATCCACCCTCCGCCACAGGCAACCCCAGTCATTCCTAAAACTATTGCCAGCCGTTTGAAGGATCGCCAACCGTGAGAGATTTTGATTTTGTCGCGGGCGGTCGCTTGTTTAGGCGTAGCAGGCAGAGCCAATTTGCCCGCTACAGCAGTCTCGGTAGTTGAGATCGGACGAAGAGGTTTTTGAGGGTTAGAACGACGAGAGGTCCGCTGCTTTTGTTGGCGTCGTGCTTGTTTCTGATGCTTTCCTTGCTGCTCCAGTTGACGGCGCTTTGCTTTTAGCTTTTTGCGAAGGCTGTCCGTGGAGTCTGGAACAGGCTCCAAGTAGGCCAGCGATTGTTTCTTAGCTTTGTTGATAGGATGAATAGATCGAGGGGATTGACGAGACTGTTCTGAGGATGTTGCCGCCTTCTCAGCAGAACGGATCTCAGAAATTTGTTTAGTCACAAAACGCCCCTTTTGCTTCTGAAAGTAGTTATTGGATCAGCTTTACAATAATTCAGACCCATGCAACTTGGGACTTAATTTAACGCAATGTCACCAAATAATCTACATCGTGGATAAAATTCCATCGAAATTACTTTTTTAGATTGGATTTGAGGTGAGAGCTCGTTAACCTGGTGCTGCATCCAGTAGGCTTGCGTCAATTTTTAAGTCTTATTGATCTAGTTTATGATCCCCTGCGTTCTAATGCAGGGATAAACTAAGTCAAAATCAGTGAGATCATGGCTTTAATCCCTTGACCTTACCGCTATTTTGCAATCTGCTTTGGTTAGGAACGCCATGAAACAGATACTAAAGCAAATTGGAGGAGCGATCGCATTCTACTCCTGCATCCCGCTTCCCCAAGCTTGGACCCTAGACTTTGAGCGGATTGCTCGCTGGTCACCCTTGGTCGGCATTCTGTTGGGAATTGGTATCGGCCTAGTAGACTATAGTCTTTCCCTAGGGCATATGCCGACTCTCACTCGCAGTGTCCTAGGGGTAGCAATGTGGGTGGGTTTAACTGGAGGACTGCATTTAGACGGAGTAATTGATACTGCCGATGGTCTGGCCGTCATGGATCAAGAGCAGCGCCTTATTGTTATGTCTGATAGCCGCACCGGAGCCTTTGGGGTAATGGCTGGAAGTCTCGTGATTCTACTCAAAGTTTGTGCCTTGAGTGATCTCTCTACACCACACTTCCCCGCCATTATCACAGCGATGGTTTGGGGGCGAATGGCTCAGGTCATAGCGATTGCCACCTACCCTTACCTCAAACCAGACGGCAAAGGGGCTTTCCACACAGCATCTTTTCAAGGGAGTGGTGATTGGTGGCCGGGTGGCATTATTCTTGCAGCTATTGCTCTCGGTCAATATTTTTGGCAACCTTTAGCGTGGCAATCCATAGTATGGGCCACCCTCAGTAGTAGTGGTCTCTCAATTGCAGTAAGTTACTGGTTTTACTATCAGTTTCGAGGGATGACTGGTGATGTTTACGGTGCCATCGTAGAATGGACTGAAGCATTAATTCTATGTTGCTTGACACTTATCTAATCAATTTTGTCAAAATATAGAGGCAAGCATGAGTATTATCGAGACTCCACGCTATAATGCTTCTCAACAAAAGCTTTCTCGACAACGGTATCTAGATTTCTGATGTTCGTGCTTCTGCGAAGAAGCGACGTAGCCTGGAATCTACCAGATTTTAAACCTTCGTTGACGGGGCCATCGGCACAGTATTAACACCAGATTTGCGTTCAATATTGTCAGCCTTGCCAAGCTCTTTGTAAAGATTCTCGCCACTTTTTTCCTGGAATAGCAGGAATCACCCTGACTTTGCGAGAAGATTTTGGATCTTCTCAAAAAATCTTTCCATTTCCTGGTGATAAATCTACGATCAGTTTCCAATATCCATTTCAGTTGCAGACTCTCCCAAACTTTTGAACGTCCAAGATCCAAAATCTACATTGTTATTGCGAGTTAAGCCTCAGACATGAAATGCGTTGTCTGCTGGCTCAGTTTTTTTGAGGAATTTGAATGCCCAAGCAAATCATAATTGCCGAGCAGCATCGGATAGCTGCTGTATTTTCAGAAGATCAAATCCAAGAACTCATCGTTGCCACGGGTAGCCATCAAGTTGGGGATATCTATCTCGGCATTGTTGAAAATGTATTACCTGGCATTGACGCTGCTTTTGTCAATATTGGAGACGCTGAGCGCAATGGTTTTATTCATGTGAGTGACCTGGGTCCTGTCCGCCTCAAACGCAACTCTGGAGCCATTACTGAGTTACTAGCACCCCAGCAAAAAGTTTTAGTCCAAATCATGAAGGAGCCCACGGGGACCAAAGGTCCTCGACTCACTGGCAACGTCTCTTTACCGGGTCGATATCTAGTGCTGATGCCATCGGGAAGAGGGGTTAATTTATCACGTCGCATTCGGGCTGAAGATGAGCGGAGTCGCCTCCGAGCATTAGGAATTTTAGTGAAACCGTCTGGCATGGGCCTCCTCGTTCGGACTGAAGCAGAGGGCGTAGCCGAAGAAGCCATTATTGAAGATTTGGAACTCCTACAACGGCAATGGGAGAGCGTTCAGCAGCAAGCCACTTCTACCCGCGCACCTGCACTCCTTGATCGGGATACGGACTTTATCCAGAGAGTATTACGAGATGTGTACAGCAGCGAGGTCAACCGGATTGTCGTGGATTCTGCTCCGGGCCTAAAACGGGTTAAGCAACATCTTGTGAACTGGAACAATACCAACAAGTTGCCCCAGGGCGTGCTGGTGGATCAGCATCGGGAATCAACCTCAATCCTGGAGTATTTCCGCGTCAATGCTGCTATTCGAGAAGCCTTGAAACCACGGGTCGATCTACCTTCAGGTGGATACATCATCATTGAGAAAACCGAAGCGCTGACGGTCGTCGATGTTAACTCTGGTTCTTTTACCCGTTCTGCTACGGCACGCGAAACAGTTTTATGGACCAACTGTGAATCTGCAGCAGAGATTGCCCGCCAACTCCGATTGCGCAATATAGCCGGTGTAATCATTATCGATTTTATCGATATGGATGCCCGGCGTGATCAACTGCAAGTCCTAGAGCATTTCAACAAAGCACTCAAGGCAGACAAAGCCCGACCCCAAATTGCTCAGCTCACAGAATTAGGTCTAGTCGAACTGACTCGCAAGCGTCAGGGACAGAATATTTACGAACTATTTGGCACTCCTTGTCCAACCTGTGGTGGCTTAGGACACTTGGTTCACTTGCCGGGTGAATCGATACCAACTGTGGAGGAGATGGACGGAGCAGAAATTAGCCGATCCAAATCAATTGGCACGTCCGGTACTTCTCTGCCCAGTATCTCGCCAGCTTTGGGTGACCCGATCCATCTAGATCCTGCTGAGAATCTGCAAGAGCTGGACTTGACAAACCATCCTAGCTACCAGGAACGGGGAAATCGTCGACGTCGGCGCCGATCTCGATTAGGGGATAATCTGGCGCGCGAGTCCCTCAGTCCCCGCTTGATTCGCCAAGGATCATCTTCTGATTCTAAGCCCGTGAAAAATATCACTGACACGAGTGGATCGGTAAAAAGCAGCAGCGATCGCACTCGGGGCCGATCTGGTAGCTCTCGTCAACGGCAAGAGACCCCTCCAGAAGTCATATCTGTGACGATGACACCAGAAGAGCAGGATATTTACGCTTTCATGGGTATCTCTCCCTCAGTCCTGTTTCCAGGAGAGATCAAAAAGCCAAAATCAGCTGTCATCGAAGTTTTAGCGCCGGATGGTACGCCGACGAATACATCTTTGGTCGAGGCTAAGGCAACCCCTGAAAATCTAGCGGAGAATGACGAAACCTCTAACGTAGAGATGCCTATCCTTGCTAAGGTTTCTGAAGAGGCGACTACTACGCAAGAGGCGACTACTACACAAGAGCCTGTATCAGCTCCCACCGCTGAAAGCACGGTAGAAAAGGGGAAAAAGTCTGCTGCTAAGTCTAGTACCAGCACATCCACTCGCCGTCGCCGTCGCCGATCCTCTGCCTCATCTGCCAAACAGCTTTCGTTGCAATCCGATGGAGACGATTAAGGAGAATGGCTATCTTCAACTGCATCTGCTAAAACTTGCTGAAAGAGCTGCTCAACCTGTTGCCAAGCATGAGCAGCCGCTTCAGGTTGGTAGCTGGCACGTTGATCACAGCAGAAACCATGAGTCGCAGGGTAGGTAAAGATCTGATGTTGAATAGCATGGGTTGAGAGCGCAGTCTGGATGTGCTCGACGTCTTCAGGTGGAATTAGGTTGTCCTGGTCACCAAAAAAGGCATAGACAACGCCTTGGATCTGAGGTGTCAGGTTCAGCGTCGCCGTGCCACCCCCCGGTGTCATAGTCGCGATTCCAGCACCATAAAAGGACGCCGTCGCCTTAATCTCTGGCAAGGTAGCGGCCAGATAGGCAACATGGCCACCAAAACAAAATCCGATGGTGCCAAACAATGGTTTTACCTCAGGACGTTGTTTAAGATAGGCCAACGTAGCTTGGACATCACTGAAAAGTTCCACTGCAGTGGTTTGATTTTTGTAGAGTCTGCCTTGTTCTAAATCACTGGGAGTATAGCCGACTGCAAAACCAGGGGCCTGGCGCTGGTAAAGTGCCGGAGCAATCGCTACATACCCTAATTGGGCGATTTGCTCGGTGACCGCTTGGATATGGTCATTGACACCGAATACTTCTTGGAAAACAATCACGGCTGGCCAGGCCCCTTGGTTCAGGGGACGAGCTAGGTAGGCATCGATCTGCAACGCTCCATTCGCAAGGGTTACGGTTTCTGTTTGAATTTCAATCACAACGCTTTCTAGCCATCTCTTCATTTCTAGTGTCTGAGAAGGACCGCTGTTTGCAAAGGGGTGACTATCTTGTTGCCCCCTATCCGAAGACATAGATTTCAGCTTCGCCTGTCAATGACCCTCTCCAGCCCATATGATAGAGGGATTGCCGCTTTATTATCACTCTTGGCCTATGATGGTCCAGTTCGTTATTCAGCCTGATAGCGAGATTCCAGCTTCAACGCAGTTGTTTAATCAAGTGTGTTTTGCGATCGCATCTCGGCAATTCCCACCCGGATACCGATTGCCCAGCACCCGTCAGTTGGCGATGCAAACGGGACTCCATCGCAACACCATTAGCAAAGTTTATGAACGCTTAGAAACAGCAGGTTTTGTAGAGGCCCAGGTCGGCTCTGGAATCTATGTTCGGGCATTAGGTCAAGAATCTTTACCGATTACCGAAGAAGAGAATGCTACCCCTGTGCCTGAACTGATTGAGCAGAGTTTGGATGGCTTTTTACAGCGAGGCTACACCCTGAAGCAGGTTGAAGATCTCTTTCTGAATGCGATTACCGAGCGACTGCGGGCCAGCACCAGTGTCATCGTTACGGTCCCTAAGCACGACTGGGGGGCTGGGGAAATTATGGTGCAAGAACTTGAGCAAGCCCTCTCCATTTCTATCCAGTTGGTTGCCCTAGAAGCGTTAGCCGATTATTTGAAAACCAGAAAAGCGGCAACAGTGCTGACTGTTCGTTATTTCGCCACTCAAGCCGAAGAAGTATTAGAGGCGGTGCAAGCGAAGCGCAAGGATCCGAAGGTCTTTCGGATTATTCCCATTGATATTTATGACTACTCAGAAGAACTAGAACTGATTAAAGCGTTGCCAGAAGGCAGCCGTCTAGGGATAGTCAGCCTCAGCTCTGGTACGTTAGGGGTGGCTGAAGTCATGATCTACAGTCTGCGGGGTGAAGATATTTATGTCATGAGTGCAGAATGCAATGATCCCTACAAATTGAATGCTGTGATTCGCCATGCTCAAACGATCATCAGTGATCAAGCCAGTTATGACACCTTAAAATCAGCTATTTTGGCGGCTGAACCAGACTTGATTCGGCTGCCCAAGATTGTTTGTTGCCGCAATTATATGGATCCTCAATCTATTGAATTGCTGCAACGAGAGTTGGGACTTGAAGAGACACCCACGTAATCTCCCTTGGCCTAGCTATGCTGGGCTCCACAGTTGATCCTAAATCAGTGCAACAGGGATGGGGTCCCCATCTAAAACTGCTTTACCCTAATCGGCATCGCTGCCCTGAATTCCATAAACATTCCTAGCAGACACGTTACAGTCGCAAAGACGTAGGATAGGGAAGTAAAGGGTTCTATGCTGCTGGGTGAGAGTGAGAGAAAATCGCTAGACTAAACCCAACCCCACACAGCAAACAGAATCGTGATTGCATTAAGAGATATAAACCATGAACGTCAGCCTTAGTCTGGCCCTGAACGATGACCATCTAGATGCCTCCCAAGAAACCCAGCAACGCCAATTGTCCATTGCCGTTACTGCTGTAAATGAAACGGGGTCCGGTACAGGGACGCGCAACGCCCCCTTAAACTTATGCCTGATTTTGGACCACAGTGGATCGATGTCTGGACGACCCTTAATTACGGTGAAAGAAGCGGCTCAAAGTTTAGTAGATCGGCTCAGCTCTGGTGATCGCATTTCTGTTGTAGCTTTTGATCATCATGCCAAGGTATTGATCCCCAATCAACCCGTGGAAGATCCAGAGCAAATCAAGACCCTGATCCAACGGTTAGAGCCCAAAGGGGGCACAGCGATTGATGATGGCATGAAACTGGGAATTGAAGAGTTGGCCGTTGGTAAACAAGGCACTATTTCCCAGGCATTTCTGCTGACAGATGGCGAAAACGAACATGGAAATAATCAACGCTGCCAACAATTTGCAGAACTTGCAGCTAGTTACAATATCACTCTCAATACCTTAGGCTTTGGTAGTCATTGGAATGAAGATGTCCTAGAAGGAATTGCTGACGCCGGTGGAGGCAGTCTTTCCTTTATTGAAAAACCAGACAATGTTTTGGATGTCTTTAACCATCTGTTTACTCGGATTGAAACAGTGAGTTTGACAAATGCCCATTTCTTGATTTCTTTAGGCCCCAGGGTGCGACTAGCCAACCTCAAACCTGTGGCTCAGGTCACCCCTGAAACAGTGGAGTTAAGCATGACTGAGGAGGGAGATCTCGCTGTCATTCGCTTGGGCGATTTGATGACCAAAATGCACCGGACCGTCCTGGCAAATCTTTACATCGATCAACTTCCTGCAGGTCGGCAAACCATTGCGACGGTTCAAGTCCGCTATGACAATCCTGCTCTGGGGCAAACCGGTTTACTGTCGGAAACAATTCCTGTGGAACTGACCGTCACTGACAGCTATCAGCCCACCACCAATCCCGAAGTCCAGCAGAATATCCTCGCCTTAGCCAAGTATCGTCAGACGCAAATTGCCGAGACAAAATTACAGGCAGGCGATCGCGCAGGGGCTGCCACCATGCTCCAAATGGCTGCCAATACTGCCTTGCAAATGGGAGATGAAAATGGTGCAACAATTTTACAAGGCAGTGCCACTCAACTCCAAAAAGGGGAAGAACTATCAGAACGCGATCGCAAAAAAACTCGAATTGTCTCTAAAACCACGCTACAGGCACCCTCCTAACCCTAAAAAACGGACTATGTTTCATCACTATGTACCGCTGTTAACCTTATTACTTCAAGGGCATCTATGACTGCCTTACTCTTCTTGGCCGCTTTTTCCATTCTCGGGGTGGGGTATTATCGCGCCCGACCTATGGGACAAATTGGCTTATTAGCCTGGCTACAGTCCGTAGTCCTCATGGGTCCATGGTTACTTCTGTTTGGTCTTCTCAGCTTAGGGATTACCCTGGACTTGGCCAGCACGCTGTTTATTGTAGTGCTGTCTATTGGCTTTTATATCTTTCTCGGTAAACGTTTACGTCAACTGGCTCATCAAGAAGCTAGTCGTTCCCATCCCCCCATCTCCCCCCCAGAAGTCAACCAGACAAATATAGATGATCAAGATACAGCTCCGACCCATCCCTATCAAGAAACTAGTGACACTCAACCAGCCCCTTCCTCCTCTCTAGAAAAAACGGCCAACCCGACCATTCCTCTGCCTGTGCCTACGGAAGATCTGAAATCGATTCAAGGTATATTTGGCATTGATACCTTTTTCGCCACAGAAACAATCCCCTACCAAGATGGCGTGATTGTGCAGGGAAATCTTAGGGGAGACGCAACTACCGTTCACGCTCAGCTATCTGCACGCCTCGACTCTGTATTATCTGAGCAATATCGTCTGTTCTTGGTCCAAAACACCGATGAGAAACCGATTGTAGTGGTACTGCCCAGCCGCAACGACCCCAAAGCTGGGGGTTGGTCACAGAAATTATTTGCGGTCATTCTCAGTTTCGCTACAGTAGCATCCTGCTTGATCACGGGTGCGTTTCTGCTATCGTTCAATCTGATTGAACAACCTGAACGGTTACCAGAAGCACTACCCTTAGGCTTAGGTTTAGTCAGCGTATTAGTTGCCCATGAAGTAGGCCATTATATAATTGCCCAACGCTACCAAGTGAAATTAAGTTGGCCTTTTCCCTTCCCAGCCTTGCAAATTGGTTCTTTCGGCATATTTAATCGGTTTGAGTCACTGCTTCCGAATCGTCAAAGCCTGTTCGATATTGCTTTCGCAGGTCCGGTAGTGGGAGGACTGTTTGCTCTGATATTACTCGTCCTGGGATTGATATTATCGCCGTCCAACCCGTCTTTGCCCCTTGATATCTCTTTTCTGCGGGGTTCAATATTTGTAGGCACGCTAGCCCGTTTATTTTTAGGAGATGCCCTACAAGTCTCCAGGGTTTTGGTTCATCCCCTAGTCGGTGTGGGCTGGATTGGTCTAGTGATTACAGCCCTCAACTTAATGCCCGCTGGTTCTCTTGATGGTGGCCGCATTATTCAGGCCATCTATGGGCGCAAGATTGCTCGTTTATCGACCTGGATTACCTTAGTCCTATTAGCACTGATTGCTCTAGCAAACCCTATTGCCTTATATTGGGCGGTCATCATTCTGTTACTACAGCGAGATCTAGAGCGGCCCAGTCTGAATGAATTGACGGAACCCAACGATACTAGCGCCGCTTTGGGGTTAGTCGCCCTGTTTCTGATGGTAGCAATCTTGATGCCGCTCTCTCCCAGTTTGGCGGTTCGCATGGGGATTGGAGTATAGAAATCGATGAGTTGAGAAACACGAACCTGGCCCATTGATACCCTTGGCACCACAACGGTTCATGACAGGAGATTGACCCTCGTGCAACCTACCAACACCATTTATGCCGTTATTGGGGTTCTGCTGAGCCTCTCTGGGCCGTTGTGCCATCCTGTCCGCAGTCAATCAACAGCACCCACCTTACAACAGGCTAAGCAAACCTTAGAGGCAGGAGCATATGATCAGGCCGAAACCTATCTCCGACAAGTCGTGATCCAACAACCTGAGTCCGCGGAAGCCTATTTCAATCTGGGTCTGAGTCTACACCTACAGATGGAACTAGAGGCAGCAATTAAGACTTATCAACAGGCCATTCAGCTAGACCCCACCTACGACCAGCCCTATACCAATATGGGTCTGGCATTGATTGAATCTAACCAATTGGATGCAGCCAGTACCGTTTTCAATCAAGTGCTATCGCTACCCGAGCGGGTAGAATCCCCAGCTAGCATTCACACGTTGGCTCACTACAATTTGGCAATTATTTGGAAGCGGCAGGGGAAATTAGCGGCTGCCTCAAAAGAAGTGGACGCAGCCTTAGCAATCACCCCTAATTTTGCCCAAGCCCAAAAGCTCCGACGGATGCTCCATTAACCATCAGCACGATTAAATGGTTCCCTCCAGGTGTCTTGGGTAGATGGGGTCGAAGTTAAAAGAGCAAGATTATGCTGGATAAATACGGAGACGACGATTGGGATCTTCGCCAAAACTGCGCGATTGCAAACGGTAGTGTTCAATGAGTTCATGTTGCATTTTGCGAATACTGGCAGATCGAGGGAGTAGCTCCACGGGCTGTCGTTTGGGAATAACAATTTGTTCAACGGCTAATCGAGCTTCTTCTAAGGCCTCGATTTCGTCATCATCACTACTCCCGGCAAACAGCTTTAGATCAACCAGTTCAGGGGTGCCGGGGTCATCCATATTCACCATGCGGCGGAGTCCTCTAGCAATTTGAGGAATGGTACTCGATTTAACCGTATGAATCGGAACTTGGCGGGTCTTCGCCAGGTTGCGGAGTTTGGAATGATGTTTGAGATGCGATCGCAATGCAAAAACCACGTCTGCATGATCAATATCCTTTGTCAGCACAATCGGCAGATTCAAGGTGGTAATCACCTGATCCAGTTGAGACCGACTCACTGCATAGGGGTAAACATGCAGGGGCAGATCTTCACCGTTGGGGCCAGCAGTGTGGTTGAGAACATTGCCGTACTGATCTTGCTGCTGAAATGAGGCATCGAGTAGGGTTTGGAATTCATTGCTATCGGTCTTGTCTACAGCCGTTGACAGAGGCACGGGCTGCATCCGACCTGAAGAATGCCAGCCACTCGGTGCCAATTCAATCGGTGGGGTCGGCTCAGCGACAGGGGCAGTAGATAGCTCATGGGTGATCGTCACCTTGCCGCTGTCGCTGACGGTCCGCACTTGAGGATTAGGCAGGCGGCCCCTCAGGAGATTATCGATTGTGTGAGCGACCTCCTCATGCACAATCCAGCGAGTCCGCTCCAGCATTTCCACGGCAATATCAAAGGTGGGGGGAGCTTTTCGTTCCAGAACGCTCTTTTGGCTGCCCCGTCTGCGAGCTTCATCATCTCCTAGGGTGACAGACTGAATCCCACCCACTAAATCAGACAAGGTCGGATTTTTCATCAAGTTTTCAATGCGATTGCCATGGGCCGTGCCAATCAGTTGTACACCCCGTTCGGCAATGGTGCGGGCAGCTACTGCTTCCAGTTCAGTGCCAATTTCATCGATCACAATCACTTCAGGCATGTGGTTTTCCACCGCCTCAATCATGATTTGGTGCTGCAGTTCAGGCCGAGCCACCTGCATGCGTCGAGCCCGCCCAATGGCAGGGTGAGGAATATCGCCATCTCCTGCAATTTCATTAGAAGTGTCAATGATCACGACTCGTTTGAGAAAATCATCGGCTAATACGCGGGCAATTTCCCGTAGTGCCGTGGTTTTGCCGACACCGGGTCGCCCCAGCATTAGAATTGAACGGCCACTTTCTACCAGGTCACGAATAATATCGGTGGTTCCTAAAACAGCTCGCCCTACCCGACAGGTCAAGCCAATAATCTCCCCTGGGCGATTGCGCATCGCACTGATCCGGTGCAGGGTTCGTTCAATACCAGCACGGTTGTCCCCACTAAAATGGCTGACCCGGTCGATGCTGTAATCTAAGTCTTCGCGGCGAATGGTTTCATTAGACAAGTATTCGGCTTGATCTGGGAAGCGGGCTTCTGGTTGGCGACCCAGATCCATCACCACTTCAATCAGAACATCGCGTTGAGGGTGATGCTGGAGGTGCGATCGCAACCCTTTGGGTAAGATGTCGAGGAGCTGGTCAAGGTTATCGGTAACGAGTTGACGGTCTCCTGGTGCTAGTTCAACCATAAATCACGGTGGAGAATGCAGTAGTAGATGATCGAGTTGTCAAGATATTCCGAATGGGTGAGTTCCCCCCTACTCATCTTAAGAAAGAACTGGCAGGGGAATCTCGACCATGCTCTGTAGCCACAGGCAGTCGGTTGAAGACAGCAGGTTTGAGTTCTCCAACCAGTGACACTGCCACTGCGATCGCCCTTTGTAGTAAAACAGGATGATCTTCTAACTGATGAGTTGGCAGCATCTCCAGTTCAGTCTGAATGGTCGCTAGCTGATGCCGAGCATAGCTGCCATAGGCAATACCTGCTACATGGTGCTGAGGAGCTTTTATCCCACTGGGAGAGACCATCAAATGTGGATGCAGTAACCCTTTGGCTTTGAGTTTAGCAATAGTATGCCAATTTGTGCCGCCCGCCAGTTGAACATAACCAGGGAGCTGGGCTTGCAGGACTTTTTCTGCTAGAAGGACAGTGGCCCGGGTGGCCCCGTCACCAATATCCCCACTCATGGGGCGACCATCGGTTTGCCAGATTAAGGGACAAGGTAGGGGGGCCATCAAGTCGTACAGACTAGCGAGGTAATCTAGGAGCCCCTCCCCATCGGGACAACTGATCGCTAAAACTTGTAAGCGGGATATGAAGGGTGCCAAGACTTGCCATAAACGCTGAAATTCTGTTATTCGCCCAACTTGGGTATGAATTTCTAAGGCCTGTACTCCCCCCACTTCGATCAACGGTCCTACTGTTTCGGGTTTAGCAGTATGAGCAATAGTTGTGATTTGTGCAATGGGACAGACAGGCAAGCATCGTCCACAGCCATAGCATTGGTCGACCAGGACACCATCTGGACTAGGAAATATGATGGCATCAGCAGGACAAATAGTGACACAGGGCTGAGAGCAGTCTGTTGGACAACGTTCAGGGTTTAGGGTTGCCTTGCGAAAATGCGGATCTTCGCCGTCATTAAGGCTGACCATCAGCACAGGATGAGGTGTCTTGGGAGACAGGTCAATAGCGGTAGCGATCGCATCCCGCGCCACTGCAATCACGGCTGGATCAGCCGCCACATCAATGCAGTCTGCACCCGCCAAGGTATAAGCCAAAACCAAGTTGCGCACTGCGGGCAAATGTTGGTAACTGGCCCCACAAATTAACTTAAACCAATGTCCCTGCTGTAGGGATCGTAAAGGAGAGGTATAATCAGCCACCCTTTCAGTCTAATGGGAAATGATGAGAGTCGGGTTAAAAGCGTCAGGCAGCAGCCACAATTTGGGATAAAGGCTGCCACTCAAAGGAGCGAGCGCCACCCAGTTCCACCACAATTTTTAATCGGGGTTCTGATGAGGCAATAGCATCAAGATAGGCCAACTCTTGTCGGGCCAAACGCTTGCCATCGTAAAGCCACAGAGCCAGCCCCTTAGCTTGGGGTGGCAGATTATCCAATTGATAGCTGACAAAGGGCGGCAAGAAATAGGTGCGAATATCATTCTTGCCCAAGTGTGGCGGTCGAACCCCATGAACATCCGTAAAGTAGGAGGCTAAATCCCCGAGTCCTGGTGCTGACACAAACAAAGTCAGATAGCCCGTCGCTCGGAGTCGCCGTTTATAACGACCTTCAAACCCACCTTCAGGCGGGACATAAATCCCAACAGCATCCGATTTCTCTACAGTCTGAATGAATTTTTTGCCGGTAACGAGCAGTGGCATGGATCGAAACGTATCCTGAGTGGTGATGGACGCAAAATTACTTATCCTAAACTTACACGAAATTCAGGAACACTGTTCATTTCTCTGCCATTTCTTCGAGGTCAGATATTCGCAGAGACTCGCATGATTTGTTCGCGTTTTACGGTCTCTTTCCGAGATAGAGCCTGACCCCTGAGTTTCTTGGCTCCGAACTTTTATGCGAATGTGGGTAGACTAAGCCTACCCCCTTGCTTTCTCAACCGATGCAAATCCCCTCTTTACCTAAAACTTGGCAGCAACGGTTGTTTCAAACCATCCAAACTCAACCCCTGCCCCCAGAAGACTCCATCCTCTTGCGAATTGGCGTTCAGGTGTTGGTCTGTGTGGGCATTATGGCGACTGACACAGCCGTTTCTACCCTGCACAGCTTGTGGGCCATTCCTCTAAGTTTAATCGGGGCCACTTGGAGTTGGCGGCAGCGGCATCGCCGCAATACGGTGGCCAAAATTGGGATTGCCATCGGCATGGTAGCCGTATTAGCCGTATTCCTGAGTCGATTGGTTGGGCAAGCCGGAGATTCTCGAATCTTGTTGGCCGAATTGCTCATTCAAGTCCAAATCCTCCATGCCTTCGATTTACCGCGTCGGAAAGATTTAGGGTATTCAGCAGTCATTGGTGTGATCTTAGTGGGGGTGGCGGCGACGGTCAGTGAAACTACGATTTTTGGGGGATGGTTACTGCTCTTTGTTGCCGTGGCATTACCCGTTTTAATTCTGGATTATCGTTCCCGTTTAGGTTTGTCCGCCTTCAAACGGCACTCCCTTAGTATTCCACCTACCCAGGTCGGCAAAGTCTTGGTGGCTGTAGTGACGTTGGGATTGGTCATTTTTGCCTGCTTGCCTCGTCTGCCGGGTTATCAGCTCAGGACTCTACCTGTGAGCGCCACGATTGACTTTCAGGGTAAGTTTGATGCTCAACAAATTGTCAATCCTGGCTATGGACAAGGGGATAGTGCAATGTGGGACGAAAACGGTCAAGGGGGGAAAGCCCTTACGGGAGACATTACCTTCAATGATCAGTTCTACTATGGCTTCAACCCCACAATTGATCAGAATTTGCGGGGACTCCTCAAGCCAGAAATTGTGATGCGGGTGCGATCTCAGGCCCCTGGTTTTTGGCGAGTCTTGGCCTTTGATGAATATACGGGCCAAGGTTGGAAACTGTCTCGCAACCAAGATGCGGAAACCCTCAAACGACCCTCTTGGTCCTATCGATTTGTCATTCCCCAAATTGGGCAACGCAGTCGGACCAAAGAGGTGATCCAGACCTATTCCATCGTTGCCCCGTTTCCCAACCTGATTCCAGCTCTAAGCCAAGCCCGAGAAGTTTACTTCCCTACCCGCGAAATCGCTAGGGATCCAGAAGGTGGCCTGCGATCGCCCGTACAACTTCAGGACGGCCTCACCTATTCAGTGATTTCGGATGTGCCGTATCGCGATCGCCAATCTCTCCGACGCGCTTCTCGCAAGTATCCCCAACCGATCCGCCAACATTACTTGCAACTTCCAACTGAAATTGCCCCTCAAGTTCGAGAACAGACGGAAGCCCTATTGGCCCAAGCCAACCATTCCCCCATCTCCGCCTATGAAAAAGCCCTCTATCTAGCCCAAACCCTCAAGCAAACCTACACCTTACAACCCGATCTGCCAGTCTTGGACCCTCAAGCAGATTTAGTGACTGCCTTTCTGTTCCAATATGAGGGAGGATATCCCGATCATTTTTCAACCGCGCTGACCATGATGTTGCGCTCCATCGACATTCCAGCGCGTCTAGTGACGGGATTTGGAACGGGCCAGTTAAACGCATTTACAGGTTTATACGAGGTCCAAAATATCGATGCCTATGCCCTCACCGAGGTTTATATTCCCCAGTATGGTTGGTTTGCCTTTGATCCGATTCCGGGACATGATCTAGTGCCGCCTTCAGTGGAGGATGACTACACCTTTTCGATCCTAAAATCATTTTGGAGTTGGGTCGCAGGTTGGTTACCTTCACCGATGATGAATGGCCTCACAGGGATTATTGCCGTGATAAGTACAGGTCTGGCTCAAGTGTTAGGGTTTTTGACTGGCAGTTGGCAAGGTTGGATCGCAGGACTATTGATACTGAGTAGCTTGGCGGTTCTGGCTTGGCTGACGCCACAAGGATGGCGATTGTGGCGATACCGCCGTCGGCTGGCTAGCCTTCCACCCATGGAGCAGCTTTACCAAAACATGCTCAATCTTATGCTAGACACAGGCATCCCCAAGCACCATTATGAAACCCCATTCGAATATGCTAATCGGATCAATAAAACTGCTACTCAATCTTTGGCAATACTCGTTTCAGACATTTCTGATGCTTATGTTAGCTGGCGCTATGGCCAACACAAACACAATTTCAATCGTCTCCAACAGCATCTTCAGGCGCTAAAGAAACAGGTGCGACACTCAAAGACCAATCGGAGACTATCACAGCCCTAATCCACAGACTCAGTTCTGTTAAAAAATAGAGCCAGAAACACTAGAAAAAGAATATAGCCAGAAACTCTATCGTTGAGAATCTATCTTTGCAGTAGACGTAAAAGTAAATTCTGATCAATAAATCGTCCATACTAGAAGTAGAAATAACATTTAAACTGACATCCCTAGCCGCTAAATTTCTCTGAAGGAAGTACAAAATTAGGTGGTTTCACGCATATGTTCTTAGAGAGAAACCGTCCATCCTAAGAATGAGAGCATATCTCCCAATAGAGTTGTACTAAATCAAATCTGTCACTTGCCATCTTGCTGAGCTGGTAACTGCCAAAACTCTGATTACCAACTACCAAATCAGTTAGTCTATGACCTATACTCCAAGCCTCCAAACAGCCGCCCAACAGGATAAGCCACAGGTTGCCCCTGCAAAAGTTTTACAGAAAGTCATTTCTGAACAACGATCTGGCCGGATCACAATTACCGATTCCCGCGATCCGTCCATTAGTTGGCGGGTGTATTTAGGCGGAGGCCAGATGCACTTTGCAGAAAGCACCATGGGCCATGCAGAGCGACTTCCCTACATTCTCAAAAAACATCTTCCTGACTTTAGATTAGCCGAGCCTTTGCCCAACAATACGTCTGAGTATTCCTTGCTGTGCAACTATTGGCAATCCCAAAATTTACCGCTCAACTTCTTTCGAAAACTGTTGGCCCTCCTTACCCAAGAGGCCTTGATGCAGTTTTTGGCCCTACCCCAAGGTTATCTAACTTTTGAACCTAATGTAGGTTTGGACCCATTACTATTGTCTGCAGCCTTTAGACAATTAGTCTTGCCGGTACGAGACCAAATTAATCAATGGGCACAGTTACAATCTGTGATTGGCTCTCCTTTTCAAAGACCCCATCTGGAAGACTCAGATCAATTCTTAAAATTAGCGTGGCAAGAAAGTGGTAACGGCCGACAGATGCAAAACATGGCCAATTTACTAGAACAAAATTTGTGTTTCTACGAACTAGCCACTCAGACAGATCGGGATACTTTAACCCTCGCTACTGATTTAGCTCCTGCGATCCAATCTGGAGTCATTAGCCTACATCCTTACCAAGTCATTGAAGCAACCGTTCGTCCCGTTATTGCCTGCGTAGATGATAGTCAAACCATTCAGCAATTTGTCAAATTGTCTTTGGAAGCAGAAGGCTTTGAAGTACTGCAACTGATGGATCCTAAACAGGCTTTAACGGTCCTGATTGAACAGCAACCCAACCTGATTCTGATGGATATTGAAATGCCCAAGATGGATGGCTATGAGCTGTGCCGCATGGTCAGACAGGTAGACATGCTCAAGGAAATTCCCGTAGTGATGCTCACAGGACGGGAAGGGATTATTGACCGCATGCGCGCTCGGATGTCAGGGTGTACTGCTTATTTAACCAAGCCATTCAACCCCCAAGAGCTGCTGGCACTCGTCCAAAAACTAACCACTAGCGGAGCCGCTATTCCCCAGGAAGTGTAAACCTAGAACCCTTTGACATTAATGTCCTGGCGCTAGATTAGCAGGGTTCCTGTCGGCGTTCAGCCGTTCAAGCACTATTAACGACTCACCTAACGTCGACGACGGTAGTGTAGAAATAATTCGCCCTCAATTTGTTTGACGGAGAGTAACTCTAACCAAGGCGCTTCTTTTTGCGGCCACCCCTCACCTGCTAGAGGCGTAGGGGTTGAGGCTCCCCCCAGCAAGAGTGGACAGATCGTTAGATGGAGTTCATCGATCAGATCCTCTGCTAACAGGGCCGCGACAATTTGGCCACCGCCTAGGACCGCTAACTTTTCAATACCTAGAGACATCATTGTCTCTAATGTTTTTGCCCAATCAATCGAGTAATTAGATGTCTCGTGGGCAAAAATTTGTTCGAAATGAGACTGGTCTTGCCAGGATTGAGCCCCCTGCTCAGTCGTAACCAGCCAATGGGGGACTGCTTGCTGAAAAAATTTCAGGTTGGGATCTAAATCCCCGGAGCGGGTACAAACGATTTGAGCCGGTTGCTCCGGTTGCCCACGCTCCAAGCGTGCCGTAATCAGCTCCTCGGTTGTCACCCGCATTGCCGTTTCCCCCGCTTTGAGCGTGGCAGCTCCAAATAGAACGCCATCTGCTATAGCCACCTGGCGTTCTAAATGGGCATAGTCCTCAGAAGACCCAAATTCTGGCGGAGAATGCTGGGCATCAGTAATCTTGCCATCTGCACTCATCGCTAACACAACCGTTGTGGTTGGACGGCGAAGCCTTTTCTCAGTCATAGTTGAACTCTCTTCGTCAATAATAATAAAACTGCTTTGGTAGGGTAGTGTGATCAACAGTGACTTAATCGGGAGCTTGCAGCTTTGCCCCAGTTTGTTTCTCAAGCCCAGCCCCCATTAGAATTTATACCGCAGTCTCTTAATCCTGTGGTAGTGGAAACTGTGCGGTTTTTACTGCCCCTTTGGATGCCCTGGAAGTTGTCAATCACCGCTGTTGAAGCTGAAAATCTGGAGATCTTAGTCAAACAGTACCAATCATTTCAGGCTGGTGAGACTCGCTTTTTGATGGCCTTTCGACATCCCAGCACGAAAGATCCGTTTGCGATGTCTAACATGCTGTGGAGACTTGTCCCTAAAGAGGCTCGCAAAGCTGGTATTACCTTTAAAACCCCAACCTACAGTCACTTTATCTACGATCGCGGCATTCCGTTGTGGGCGGGTCAGTTTGTCTCCTGGTTATTTCCGCGTTTAGGAGGTACTCCAATCTTCCGAGGCAAAGCCGATCGGGTGGGTTTACGAGCTGCCCGCGACTTATTTGCCAATAGTCCCTATCCTATTGCTGTGTCCCCAGAAGGCGGTACAAATGAGCATAATGAATTGGTCAGCCCTTTGGAACCCGGTGTTGCCCAATTGGGTTTTTGGTGCATTGAAGACCTACTTAAGGCCGGACGATCTGAATCCGTTAACATCGTGCCTTTGAATATTCGCTACAGCTATGTGTCTCCGCCTTGGGCTGCCCTAGAAGACCTCATGGAAAAGTTGGAGGCCCGAATAGGCTTGTCTTCTCAGTCGGGGACAGCTCCCAAGCTACTGGCCGATCCCCGCTCAGATGCGTTGTATGGTCGAGTTTTGCAGGTGAGTGAACGTCTCTTACAGGAAATGGAGCAGTTCTACAGCCGCTACTACCATCTTCCCCATTCGCAGTCATGGGATGAACAGGCCAATGGTATGCCTGATCGGAATGCGAGGTTGGCATTCCAACTTAAACAACAATTAGATATCGCTTTGCAAGTGGCTGAGGCACATTTTGGTCTGGCTGCCAAAGGCACATTAGTGGATCGCTGTCGGCGCTTAGAACAAGCGGGGTTTGATCGTATCTATCGTCAGGATTTGGAGCAGCTTACCTCTTTAGAACGAGGTATGGCCGACTGGGTGGCGCAAGAGGCAAGCCTAAAAATTGGCCATATGCGGATGGTAGAGCGTCTGACAATGGTCAGCGGTAACTATATTTTGGAGAATCCCACGGGCGATCGCTTTGCCGAGATTATCTTAATACTTTGGAAAATCATGGCTTATATTCAGGGAGAGGATCCCCATACTCCCCCAGCTTTAGGGCCACAAACCTTAAAAATGACGATTGGTGAACCTATCTCTGTGACGGAGCGCTGGCCCATCTATACAGAGAGCCGCCGCAGTGCAAAAACAGCCGTTAACGACTTGACGAAAACTATTCAGATAGCCCTTGAGGGGATGAATACACTGAAGTAGTCGCTCTTAACGAATTTGCCCTTGTCAACTGCAACAGACCGTCGGACACTGGAGGATGGAGGCGATAGGCAGTTAAGGTGTCATTTATATGAAAAAAGTTCTTGCAATTATTTTGGGTGGTGGTGCTGGCACACGCCTTTATCCGCTGACAAAGCCACGAGCGAAACCCGCTGTCTCTTTAGCAGGAAAGTATCGCCTCATTGATATCCCTATGAGCAACTGTATCAACTCTGAGATCAACAAGATCTATGTGATGACACAGTTTAATTCTGCTTCTCTGAATCGACACGTTTCCCAAACTTATAATTTTTCTAGCTTTAGTGATGGGTTTGCAGAAGTGCTAGCGGCCCAACAAACACCAGAGAACCCCAATTGGTTTCAGGGTACGGCAGATGCTGTGCGGCAGTATACCTGGCTACTAGCCGATTGGCCTGATATTGAGGAAATCTTGGTGCTTTCAGGCGACCATCTCTACCGTATGGATTATCAGGTGTTCGTTCAGCGTCACCGAGAAACGGAAGCCGACATTACCTTATCGGTATTGCCAATCGATTATAATCGGGCCTCTAGTTTTGGCCTGATGAAAATCAATGATGGGGGTCGGGTGATTGATTTCAGCGAAAAACCGGAAGGCGATGCCCTAGAAGCGATGAAAGTGGACACGACCACCCTAGGCCTGACCCCTGAGGAAGCAAAAGAAAAACCCTTTATTGCCTCTATGGGCATCTATGTCTTTAAGAAACAGGTTCTCATTGATTTATTACGCAACAATCCAGAATCTACTGATTTTGGTAAAGAGATCATTCCTGACTCGGCTAAAGATCACAACGTCCAAGCCTTCTTGTTCAACGATTATTGGGAAGACATTGGCACCATCGAAGCCTTCTTTGAAGCTAATCTGGCTTTGACGAAACAGCCGCATCCTCCGTTCAGTTTTTATGATGAAGAGGCTCCTATTTATACTCGGTCCAGATATTTGCCCCCCAGCAAGTTACTAGACTGCCATGTCACCGAATCAATCATTGGTGAAGGGTGTATTGTCAAAAACTGCCAGATTCATCATTCCGTGTTAGGAGTGCGATCGCGGATTGAATCAGGATGCACGATTGAGAATACCCTGATTATGGGAGCTGACTACTATCAGCCTTTTGCTGAGCGGGTTTCTATGGTTAAAGACACCAACGTTCCGATTGGGATTGGTGAGAATACTCAGGTCAATCGCGCCATCATTGACAAAAATGCCCATATTGGCCGCAATGTCAAAATTATCAATAAGGATAATGTTGAGGAATCCAATCAAGAGGATCATGGGTTCTATATTCGCAGTGGCATTGTTGTGGTGCTTAAGAATGCTGTCATTCCTGACAACACCATTATTTAGTTGATGATGGCAAGGGTAAGAGGATCGCTATCCTTGCACATGAAACAAATACCGATAGACGGGCAAGCCTTCTGAGAGGGTCAATTGCTCTCGTTCTGTGGTTGCAGGCAAAGGATTTTCTTGGAGCCATTGCTGGGGGGGATGGGAAGAGGTGAAAGCGGGGTGTTCTGAGATGCGATCGCACATTTCAATCGCCACTGCCAAAATATCCGACTGAATGAACACAAATCCCCCCGGCTGGACACAGGTCGCTAATTCCTGTACAAGTTGGGGCTGCACAACTCGCCGTTTTTGATGCCGTCGCTTGAACCACGGATCAGGAAACTGAATGGTGACCCCTTGCACTGAATCTGGGCCTAATAACGAGGACAAGGTGGTATTGACATTGCCAAACAAGTAATGCAGATTGTCGAGCTGCAACTGGTCGCGGAGCTGATTAGCAGACTCGACCAAGGTTCTGCGAATCTCTACCCCTAGAAAATTGTGGTGGGGTTGAAGCTGCGCTATTTCTAGCAAAAATTGTCCTCTAGCACAACCAATATCTAGGAATAGAGGCTGATCAGGGTTGGCATAGATTTCGGCCCAGTTTAGCGGTGCAATCTCGTTCTGAAATTTTTTACTCAGCGGATTAACATGCTGACGAACCCGAACACCCATGATGCCTGTAACTGATAATTTGAAGACAACAATTAGCCCAAGCGATCTCACTTGAGTTAAACAAGAAACGGGCCAGGAGGGATTCGAACCCCCGACACCGTGGTCCGAAGCCACGTGCTCTAGTCCACTGAGCTACAAGCCCTAGAAGCGTATTCATGGTAACAGAGATTCCGAGAAACCGATCTATCCGTAACAAGATTTGTGCGTCAATTGGTTAGGATATTACTATGCTCATAATTCTGCAAACTCTGGCCCATAATGCACTAAGCCGGAACTGATGTCTGATTCGTCACCCGCTAATGTTTTCACCATAAATGCTTCTCCAGCGCCATATTCGTTCTCCAACCCAAAACGATGGGCGGGGCCAAAGCCAAAGCGGCTGTAAAACGATGGCTCCCCTAATACCACCACAAAGGGAACATTCAGCAGCAAACACTGCTCTAAACCAGATTGAATGAGCGCTGAGCCAATCCCTCGGTGTTGCCACTTGGGTATCACTCCGACAGGTGCTATCCCTAAGGGTTGATGGTGATAAGAAATATTTGCCACAGTGATGGGACTAAAAGCAATATGGCCAACAACCCTTCCTTCAACTTTTGCTACCAAAGACAGGGAGAGATGATGGCTAGCTCGAAGTTGATTGACCAATTTGGCTTCTGCTTCAGTGGGGAAAGCTTGGGCATGAGCAGCATAGATTGCCGAAATATCACTTGATACTTCAACCCGAATGAGACAGTTGGATGGGTTCATACCCAGAACTACTAGTTGCAGCACAACTATACAAGCTATTGATAGCCTTGCATACAGGAAGGGAATGTCAAGCTGCTTTCATCCCTACTTCAACCCGAACCTCTAGACTTGCGCAAGATAACATCTTGACTAATTTATCAATACTAAATCGTTCAATATCTTCAGTCATCAAGTCACTGATTCGGGGTTGAGTCTCACCAAAAAAATCAGCAACCTTTTGCTGCGTCCCTCCTTGAGATTGAATGAAACTACGCAAGCTCAGCATCAGATCAGCTCTGATTTTCAGATTCTGGGATTCCTCTATGTCAAATCCCAGATCAGTAAATACATTTTGACTGCCCTGAGTCACCTTCAACTCTTCTTTCTTCATGGCTATCTACTCCTTTGACTTATGGTATTTGACCATTTGCTGATAACGTTTCTGTCCGACCTCAATATCCGTCTTCGATGTCTTCTGAGCCTTTTTATGGAACGCATGCAGGACATACACAGCCTCTTCAAACTTGGCTATATAGAAAACTCGGTAAGCATCCTCAGTACGGATTCGAATCTCTTTAACCCCAAAACCAACGACAGAATGACGTTTAAACCTACACGGAATCTATACCTGAAAACAATATGCCCAACACAATCATCGACCGACTTTTCGGATACGTCGCAACTGGCGACATCGACGGAGCGATCGCACTCACTACTGATGACATCATATTCGAAGCCCAAGGGCCATCAGATATTCCGATCTACAGCGTATTCAAAGGACACGACGGCGTCCGCACCTTTTTCTCCACCCTTGGCGATATGTTTAATACTGAAGCATTCGAGGTTCGATCAACGATTGAGAACGACAACGTTGCCTTTGGATACGGATATATGCAACATCGCGTCAAACGCACGGAACGCGTCTTTAAATCTGAATGGGCGCTGTTTTGCAGGGTCCGCGATGGCAAGATAACGCATTATCGGATGTTCGAGGATACTGCGGGTTTAGTGACTGCTTACTTGTGATTGTCCCCACAGCACGATGAAGGTGAGGGAAAATTGCCTTAGAAACGAGAACGAGAGCCAGCTCATTTCTGCAAGAACGTCGCTTCCCAAGTGTATAACTCAATAAAGTTGCTACACTCCGATCATCCTCCTGCCATGTGTGCTTAGTTTTAATGGATGTGTTCCATCGACTCTCCACCTTTGTTGGCCTAGACCCGGACATTCAAAATAAGCTAATCGCCTCCGTTGTCGGTCTGGTGGCCGTAGCCGGACTTCGCTGGATCTTGCTACGGTTGCTCAATCGTCGGATTAAAGATCCACGAGTCTTATATCAATGGCGCAAGGGGATTGGCTATATCAGTTTTGGTGCCGCTATTCTGATTTTGGGCCGTCCTTGGATCCCCGAACTCCAGAATATCTCCACCTTCCTAGGGATTGTGACGGCAGGTCTGGCCGTCGCTCTCAAAGATCCCCTCGTCAATTTAGTGGGCTGGGCCTTTATCCTCTCCCGACAGCCGTTTAAAGCGGGCGATCGCATTCAAATGGGAGATCATGCTGGCGACGTGATTGATATTCGCATTTTCCAATTTACGCTGATGGAAATCGGCAATTGGGTAGCAGCGGATCAAAGTACGGGTCGCATCATTCATGTCCCCAACGGTAAAGTTTTTCATGAAACCGTGGCCAACTATTCCCGGGGGTTTCAACATCTCTGGAATGAAATCCCTGTCCTTGTCACCTTTGAGAGCGATTGGGAGCAAGCTAAGCAGATTCTGGGAACCATTGCCAACCGCCATGCCGAACACTTGAGCAACACGGCTCAATCACGATTGCAAGAGGCGGCCCAAACCTACATGATTTTCTATTCCAAGCTCACTCCAACCGTTTATACCTCAGTCAAGGACAGTGGCATCTTGCTGACGATCCGGTATCTGTGTGAACCTCGACAACGGCGAGGGACAGAGCAGGCTATTTGGGAAAATATTCTCAGAGCCTTTGCCCAAGAAGACAACATTGACTTTGCCTATCCCACGCAACGGTTTGTCACTGCTAACTCCCAGGCTAGGCCAGTTCACTAAAGCTATCAAACAGGGGTGAGGGAAGCCAAAGGATCAGGAATCGTTTCTGAGGGGGCTTGAAACTCACCCACGTAGACATATTCCAAACGTAGTTTCAACCAAGTGACAAAGGTTGGGTTAGTCGAAACAATGGCTACGCAGGGTTGAGGACATTTAGCTTTAATGGCTTGCATTTCGGGTAGTTCCAGAAACGCGGGTTGTTTGACAACCCAAAAGTCAATCTCTTTGTTTTTTTCTTGGTAATAGCGATGACGTTCTTTAAGAACTTCTGCGAAGGGTTCTTCTTCGAAGAGATAGTGTTGACTGGCAAGAGCGTAGTGGTAGGTTTGCATGGCTTTACAACAGACAATATCGAGTAGGATTGAGAATAGTCAGGGATAGACCCTATGCAGATATTATCTCAGTCCATCAATCGTTTTGGATAACCGAGGGGTTGAAAGTAGAGCTGCTCTTCGCCTAGATTTGTTGTTCTGCTGCATAGATCGCCGCCCGAGTCGTTGCTACTGCGGCCATATCCACAGAGATTGCCGTTACCCCCCATTCAATCAGCTGACCAATCAAGTCAGGATATCGAACTGGGGCTTGACCACAGATCGAGCAGGGAATCCCTAACTGCTGGGCCGTCTTCACGAGTTGGGACATCGCTGCAATCACTGCAGGATGAGTCTCGGAATGTTGCTGGGTGAGATAAGCATGTTCTCGATCGACCCCTAACAACAGTTGTGTTAAATCACTCGTACCGATGGCAATGCCTTGCACACCCGCCTCCACATAGGCTGGCAACTGAAATAAAACGGCTGGTACCTCGGCCATTATCCATACCTGTATGTCCAGATCTGCCGCTTGGATGCGATCGCGACAAAACGCAAATTCTTCGACTGAACGCACAAACGGCAGAATGAGTCGCAAATTCTGGCACCCTTGACGGCAAAGGTGAGCCAATGCCTGCAACTCTAAGTCAAATAGGGTCGAGTCATAAACATAATGAGACGCCCCTCGGAGGCCCAGCATAGAATGTTCCATGCCACGGTCTTGTTGATGGGAGGAGTGGGCTAACGCATCGTTGACAATATCCAGCGATCGATAAAAGACTGGGCGGGGCTGCCAGGCTTGGCCGAAAGACTGTAAATGCTGACTCAGATATTCCACGAACTCAGCAGCACTATGCTTTTGTATCCAAGCGTAGGGGGAATAACCTTGACAAATATCTAGGAGAAACCATTCAGCTCGCAATAAGCCCACTCCCTGCACAGGTAGTTGCAAAGCTCGCTTTAACAATTTTGGTTGACTGAGATTAATCCATACTTGCGTTTGCAGCGGTTCCAGTTCAGGATCGGTGTGTCTGTTTGCAGTTGCAGTTGTTGTCCTTCGTAGGGGCTGAGAAGCAGCATAGACCTTGCCTTTACTGCCATCTAACTGCACCACTTGCCCAGATTGCAAAGTTTCTAAAGCGGCAGCGGCACCCACCACGGCTGGCACTCCCAATTCGCGAGCCATAATTGCCCCGTGAGAGGTGTATCCACCCGTGGTGCAAATCAATCCTGCGACCTGTTGCAGCCAAACAACATCGGCAGGCACCACCCGCTCAAGCACCACAATCTGGTCCACCACTTGCTTAGACTTAATCTGGCGATGGTTCTGCAATACCACTACCGTGGCCGTAACTTGGCCAATGGCAGCAGCTAACCCTTGAATAATTTCTAGAGCTTTGTCATCAGTAGCTGTCGGAACATCCCCCCATAAATCTGAGGGGTTACCCATCTGTGGCATCGGCAACGGAGCCTCCGTCCACACACTGACTATTTTCAGGTCTCTACTCGCGCCAGCGACAAACATCCATTCTATAACTGGAGAGGAAACCAAGAGAGGCATGTCCTTCGCCAGAATCAGCAATTTCGCGAGTTCTTCTTCACCCAAAACACAGGCTTCCTCCGTTTTGGGGTTCAGAGCCGTACTGACCAAACCATCTGCTCTGGAGAGAACCTGATCCATCGGTCCAGCCGTTGTGGCTTGGTAGGAACAGGTAATATGACCTGTTTCCTCTCGCCAGGTTTTTGTCTGGAGATCGAAGGAATATAGCTCTGGAATCACCTCTCCGGTCATGATGCTTTGGCTAAGACCAGGGGTAGCTTGAATGTGGATGTGGGTGTCTGTTACAGCCAGAAACCCCGACATCTGTGCCAGTTTCATAGGCTGAAAAACAATTCCTAAGCGGACTTGATCAATTGGAATCGCTAATTTTTGCATTAGCAAGAGGGTCTGAGCCGTAAATAAGCCAGACCACACACTTTTAATAGCCTGTTCAATGGACATCTGTGTCGATTGGCAATATTGAACAGGCAACATCCTATTAATTTGGGAAGTAAACTCAATCCATGATGAGGGAAGGGCTAAGGAAGGTGTGAGGCGCAGACATCCACTCGACAGACGTTGTATCTCAGCCACACTTGCTTGTAACCAGGGAGGAAAGGGTGATGTTGTCAATCCTCGACGGATTTCGTCTGCAATGACCTGTAACTGCAACGGTTGGTCTTGCTGTAGATGCAAACTCAGTTGGGGAAAGTCACTGAGAAAAGGCGAGGACCAAGGAATTGAGCGACAATACTGCTGAAGTACTGTCGTACTCAACAGCAAACCTGGCAAAACAGGTAAATCATCTTGGGTCAAACGAGTTAACCCCAGTGCTGTTTGGCCAACCATTGAGGGCCGAGCAGCTTGGAGTTTATCTAACCGATATAAGCTTTCCACAGAAAGGTCTTGAGCAACCAATCTCATCCTAATCTAAACATCCAACAGTCTAGAAGTTGTTACAGAACCCATGCAGAAATATATCAATACCTTTAGTTTCAGATCGTAATATGAAAAACAATCTGTTCGGTGCTGTCAGCGCAAATTTTACTACAATAGTCCAACGAGCCAGTGCAAAAACTACATGAGTTTTCGATGGGGCCGAGCTTTTTTATCCCAGCTTCACCAGCTTAGCTTGCAGCCAGCTTGCGCCCTGTGCAAACGACCCGCAGCCGGTGTTATGTGCGTAGACTGTTCTCACCAGCTAGCAGGGTGCCAAATTTCGACCGCACTCGAGGTTCAAAATGATGGTTTACCTTTGCTGGCGTGGGGACATTACTCAGGGTTTCTCAAGCAAGCGCTAGCTCAACTGAAATACAATCAAAAACCTGAGATTGGCCAATTTTTAGGACAGCAGCTGGGAATGATGTGGCTAGCCTCTCACAATCATCTCTCTCGACCTGTAGTCTTACCTATTCCGCTACATCAAAGACGAGAACAAGAAAGGGGCTATAACCAAGCTACTCTCATTGCTAATGGCTTTTGCCATGTGACGGGTTTAACGTTAATTTCTAATGGCCTTATAAGAAGGCGAGCTACACAAGCTCAATTCAACTTGACAGCTCAGGAACGGTTTACGAATGTTGCCCGTGCTTTTAGATTGGAGCCTACCTTTCTCCGACAAGCTTACCAAAAACCGATCTTGTTGCTAGACGATATCTACACCACCGGGGCGACAATTCATTCAGCGACACAAACCCTAAAAGAGGCAGACCTGCAAGTGGCAGGAACAATAGTGGTCGCTAGAGCTTAGCTCAGTTGACCGACCAAGTAGGCAGTTTCAAGACTCCAGCCAATGAGAAGACCAACACTACCGAAAATAACGATAGCTGACAAAGCAACGGTGAAGGGATTGTCAGCGTTGTCGAACTTCATAATGCCTTTGTTGAAATCTGAAGACATAATTTTAATTCCTTTGCATTAAGGTTGTTAACTAAAATTAACTTAACATATTTTAATTGTTATTGCAAGTATGCCCGAACATATGCATTATGTTTCATGTTGTCGGGGTCGATATCAAGGTATTCTTCTGTACTGCTTTCTCTGACTTGTTTTTGGCGACACAGTTTTCTATTAATTTCGCTAAATGCAAGGCCGTTAGAGCCTGGTTGTTACTGATACTGGGGGGGGTGCGATCGCAAATACACGTTACAAATTCTTCTAATTCTGCTCGCAATGGATCCTGAGAATAGGTCTCTGTGGTAGGGGGACAAACTGTGTGTTGCTCAGGAGGATAGTCTGAGTCGACAGTCTGACTGGATTGTAAAAACCGATGCATTTGGGCTTCACGGCCCAGAAAATTAGCTTCGATGTCAAAAGTTTGTCCCCGCACCCTCAACCAACGCCGTTTGTAGGGAGAGATCTTGCTAGCGGTTAAAGTGCCCAAGAGGCCATTGCCGAACTGCAAGGTGGCGGTGGCAGCAGCCAAATACCCTGACACCAAATAATGTCCCTGAGCCGAGACAGCTTGGACAGGGGCAGCAACCAGGAGAGACATTAAATCTAAATCATGAATCATCAAGTCCATCACCACGGAAACATCACTACCTCGGTCCAGTTGGGGACTCAGGCGTTCTGCGGCCAAGTGTAGAATCGGACTTGCTCCTAAATGATGCTTTAACGCTAGAAAGGCAGGATTAAATCGTTCGATATGTCCCACCTGTAAAATGCGGTGACATTGTCGAGCTGTAGACAGCAGCGATTGGGCCTCAGAGACCGACGTGGCAATAGGTTTCTCGATCAAGACATGACAGGGCGATCGCAAACAATCTAGACCAATATCGTGATGTAGCGGAGTGGGAACGGCGATACAGACTGCATCTACATTGGGGAGTAACCCTCGATAATCTTGAAAATAGCCAACACCATAGTGTCGGGCTTGGCGAACTCCTCGTTCAGGTCGAATATCACAAATGCCTATCAATTGAACAGTTGGCAATGCATTGAGAATGCGGGCATGATGTTGTCCCATATTGCCAACACCAATGACGCCAACACGCAAAGGCAATGCAGGAGCAGGATAAATCAAGGAATGAGCGATCAAAGATAGAGTGACTCCTGGGTCAAGGAACAATAAGGATAATTCATAGACAACAGATTGGTCGGGACTTGCAGATGGATGCTATCACGATTCAGATTGTGCCAATTTTGTCGGCATTGCTCGTAGGCAGCCGATACAATAAGGCGTTGTCGCTTGCCAGATTAAGTAACTTTCACCGACTTCAAAGTTTCCTGTTCTAGGGTGTCGGTTAGCTTGCTGACGACGCGTCACGATTACTGATCATGTCAGGAGCTTTGCAGTGAAAGCAGTGGTGTTATTATCGGGGGGCTTAGACTCATCGACCGTTCTGTACCAAGCCAAAGCTAATGGCGCAGACTGTTATGCTATTTCCTTTGACTATCAGCAGCGCCATCGTCAGGAGTTAGATGCAGCAGTTGCGATCGCCCAGTCAGCCCAAGTCCAGCAACATCAAATCGTAGCCTTTGATCTCAGACTTTGGGGCGGATCGGCACTGACGGATACCCAGATAGATCTGCCCACACGTTCCATCCCAGCGATGGCAAATCATATTCCTATTACCTATGTTCCCGCTCGGAATACCATTTTCTTGGGCTTTGCCCTCGCTTATGCGGAAACCATTGGCGCAGACCAGGTGTATATCGGCGTCAACCAATTAGATTATTCCGGTTATCCTGACTGTCGCCCCGACTATATCCAAGCGATGCAAGAGGTTTTTCGATTAGGAACCAAACAAGGTCGCGAAGGCCAACCTATTGAGATCTGTACCCCCCTAATTGATTTGCACAAATCTGAAATCATTGAACTCGGGAACCGTTTGGGTGTGCCTTGGGAACAAACCTGGTCTTGTTACAGTGATGGCGGTGGGTCACCCCCCAAAGCCTGTGGTCAATGTGACTCCTGCAAACTACGATTAGCCGCATTTGCCCAACTTAACCTGAAAGATCCAGTGACTTATATCACCTCCTAGACTCGCCGCGCCCACCCGGACCATAAAACTACAGGGAGGATAGGGCAGTCAGAGGGGAATAGCTAACACCGAGCTGGGTTCGAGGGGGCAACTCAAGGACCTCTTGTCGCCACTGATGAGTCAATTTTCGGTTTTTCTGACAAGAGAGCAGCTCAAAACGGTTGAATGTCCCCCTCAAACCTATCGCCAGGAGGTGATACGTGCCATAGTAGATTTGCAAGCTGCCAGAGAATATTGCAATAATGGCAAACGCTTGTATGAAAAGCAAGCCCAAGAACTGTCTCACTTCTATCAGCTAAAAGCTTCCGTGTCGTTTAAGTGATGTCACTGAACGAAAAAGCAACGAATTGATTGCCATGACGTTGAGTCGTTTATCCGTAAGAATCGTAGTGTTGATGTAGACAGAGTGTGATCAGAACCAGAAAAATAACAAAGAACCCCATCATTCTGGGTGTGATGGGTCTCCTGGTAATTAGTGTTGGCATCGTTTGGTACGTTCGAGCCAATCGCTGGCCCTGTAAACGTTTTGATTCAACGAGTGGTTGCGTGAGTAGTGTCCAGCTACAAGTAGACGCATTAGGTTTTGAGGATGCCAATATCAGGGCAGATTTTGTTTCACTTGATTTATCATCAGGTGGTGAGACTGCCCTAGTAGGTTTTCGGGGGTTGCGCGTTGAACAGAATGCTCAGGAGGAAACCTACAAACGTCTTTATGGCATAGTGGCACTTTTTAATACACAGAACGGCAAATTAATTAGGATTCTGCGTGAACTGGAAGGAGCTAGAAATGACGATCGCATTCCAGATGATCAGTTGTTTGATGGAGTCGTTTTGACTCAGGATGTGGCTCTATCTCCTGATGGGAGTTTGGCAGCTAGCTATGGGATTGGGGAAAATGAAAATAGCCTGATTGTACAACGAACGGCTGATGGCAGTAAGGTCAAGACAATTTTGGAACGGCGTGATTCTGCCAGACGGGGTTGCTACTCTATGCTCGATTTTAGCAAGGATAATAAAGTTCTACAATGCCGAAGTACTCTGCACTGGCTTGATAGCGATCAGCACAAACGCTTGGTAGATAAAGATGGCAACTATATCTATCCTTTTATCGCCGATAGTTCTATTAGGTATGCTGTTGCCCCTGATGGGACAAAAATTAGGTATAGATCTTCGACTCTTTCTAGTTCTGGTTTGATGGTGACTGCACCGGGTAATGCCCCCCAACGAATAGAGCCCCTCCTTAATCTACCGGGCAATGCTGATCATAATTTTATGTTTTCGCCCAACAGTCAGCTATTTATAGAAGGGTATACCAACCACAAGATCAATGGCATACAACATCTATTGCCATCGCCTTTACGACGGTTGAGCGCCGTTGCTATTTGGACTCGCAATGCTCAGTTGAAACGGATTTTTTCGACCAATAAACGCTACCGAAATCTTGCTTGGTCGCGCGATAGTAAGTATTTCGCTCTCATTAACCAGGACTTGAGTTTACAAGTGTTCAAAGCCCCGTAAACTTGAAAGTCACTCAGGTTTGTCAAATGTATCAACTGGCAAACATTGAGAGACTGCTCAGAAGTCTACTCTACCGTCACAGATTTTGCTAAATTTCGAGGCTGATCCACATCTAATCCTCGCAACGCCGCAATGTGGTAGGACAACAATTGTAGCGGTACCACCGTCAACAAAGGCGAAATGATTTCATCCACCGCTGGCACAGGCAGCAAGGTATCAAAGGTTTCCTTCGCTTCCTGCTCGTCCATTGGCGTCACCCCAATGAGTTGAGCATCTCGCGCGCGCGCTTCTTGGGCGTTGGAGAGTACTTTCTCAAACACTGTACCTGGCATTGCGATCGCCACCACAGGCACCTTGGCATCTAATAAAGCGATGGGGCCATGCTTCATCTCTCCTGCAGGATAGCCTTCGGCATGGATATAGCTAATTTCCTTAAGCTTCAACGCTCCTTCCAGAGCAATCGGGAAGTTAATCCCTCTACCGATGTAGATAAAGTCCTTCGTCTCCACGAAATCATGGGCCAGGGTTTCCACATAGCGCTCTTGGCTTTCTAAAACTTGTTCTAGCTGTGCGGGTAGTTGCTGCAACCCATCGATAATTTCGCCTAAACGCTGGGGGGAAGCCGCCTGTCGTTGATAGGCCAAATCAATTGCTAAAAAGTAAAAGGCCATCAGTTGAGCCATAAAGGTTTTGGTCGCCGCTACCCCAATTTCGATACCTGCATGGGTATCAATAATGGCCGGTACCAGGCGGGCCAGAGAACTTTCTGGGCGGTTGGTAATCCCCAGTAGGCGGGCTTGCTGGTGAGGCGGTTGCTGGGCGCGGCGCTGTTGCTCCGTTTCTAGAGCTGCTAGAGTATCGGCCGTTTCCCCTGATTGCGTCACCCCAATCGTTAGGGTATTGGCTGTTAAGGGGGAGGGCGCGTACCGAAATTCCGAGGCATACTGTACCACTGTCGGAATGCCTGCCAACTGCTCTAACAAATGCTTACCGACTAAGCTGGCATGCCAACTGGTACCGCAAGCCATGATCTGGATATTTTCCAAGTTTTGGGTTAGGTCTGGGGCCAAGTTCAAGCGGATGGGATTGGTGCTGCTGCCTGGCTGCCAATGACTATCTAGATATTGCTCCAGACTGGTGCGAACGACACCGGGCTGCTCATAAATTTCCTTGAGCATGAAATGTTTAAAGCCTTGCTTCTCCACCATCACCGGATTCCAGTTGAGGGTGCGAGGCGGCCGACGGACGCGGCTGCCATCGAAGTGATGCAGCGTTACCCCCTGAGTGGTGAGTCTAGCCAGCTCTTGGTTTTCTAGGGTTAATACTATTTGAGTGTGGTGAATCAATGCGGGTGTATCGGAAGCGCAGAAATATTCTCCTTCCCCAAATCCCACTACGAGCGGTGCTTGCTGCCGAGCCGCAATTAGCTCATCGGGAAAATCAGCGGATATGACTGCGATCGCAAATGCCCCTTGCAAACAATTCACTGCTTGCCGCACTGCCTCCAACAGCAGCGATGGATCACCAGCATCAGATGGAAGAGCTTGCAACTTCTCGGCAATTAAGTGGGGAATCACCTCCGTATCGGTTTCGGAACGGAAGGTGCAGCCTCGCTGTTTGAGGTCTGCTCGCAGTTCTCGATAATTCTCAATAATGCCATTTTGGACGACGGCCAAGCGGTCTAGGCTGTCTCGATGGGGGTGAGCATTATGCTCTTCGGGTTTACCATGAGTCGCCCACCGAGTATGACCAATGCCCAGGACCGCAGAATTATCCCAAGTGGCTAATTTTTTTTCGAGATTATGGAGCTTCCCCTTGGCACGAATACAGTGAAGTTGCGAGGCCAAAACAGTGGCAATACCTGCAGAATCGTACCCCCGGTATTCCAACTTCTGTAAACCAGACAGCAAGATACCACTTGCCTCTTGGGGGCCAATATAGCCGACAATACCGCACATAGTTTGCTGGACTCTCTCTTGATCACCACTAAGGCAGTTTGACGCAACTTAGTTAGAAATGGCAATCCCTCGATCCATCTATCTCAGTTCTCTGGCATGCAGACATCCCACAGCATCACGGATAATAGTGATAGATCGGGAAGTCTACACAGGTCTTAGTCCTCGCTAGTGCTCGCTTCACGTTCTAAAATTAATGTCACAGGACCATCATTTTCGAATAAATTGCTGCGGCGATGACACCCGGGGCAGCTTTGTCAAAGGAGGGGCGTCGACCCTTACGACAATCACCATATAAGGTAAATTGGCTCACCACTAGCAACGCCCCTTGAATATCTAGAACGGACTGGGATAGTTTGCCAGCTTCATCCGGGAAAATCCGCAATTCCAAGCATTTACGGGCCATCCAATCCACTTCTTCTTCGGTATCAGATGCTGTAATTCCTATTAATAAATTTAAGCCTTTTTGAATATTTCCAACAATTTGGCCCGCAACTTCTACCCGTGATTCCTTAACTCTTTGCAAAATAACATGCATAGGATTTGCAGAAATGATAATTGAGTGAAAGCACCAAATTCCTAGGGGAAAGTAGATTTGAGATTGATCATAAAAGGCTCAGTAGCCAACCCTTTCCGTGATACACTAATCAAAATAAAATGCCAACCCGAGGGGGCAAGAAACGCAATAATATTAACGAATATTAACGAAGTATTGCCTAAATAAACTTCTTAAATTAAAAGCCATTTCATAACTTTGAAAAAATTGGAGAACAATTCTTGAAACAAACTTTTCAAAGCTCCCTGAGACAAACCGTTCAAAGCATGGGGACGTTCCAGAGCTGGTTGCTTTTCAGTGCTGCCATGTTCTTAGTCTCCTTACCGGTACTGATCCAGGCACCTTTAGTCAGAACTTGGCCGTGGCTGAGTCTTGTTGGCACAGGGGGTTGGTTATTGGGAAGTTATGGGTTAATGAAACAGGAAAAAACCCGGATATGGGGTGATTTGCTGTTTGGGTTTGCCTTAGCTTGGTTCTCTGGTTCAATTTACTGGGGGTGGTTTCGGGCTGAACCTCTCTTGCATGTACCGATGGAAGCTATTGGTTTGCCTATTGCCATCTGGGCACTCTACAATTCTCGCCTCAAAATTGGGTCTTTGTTTTTTTTGGGCTCTTTGATTGGCTCAACTGTCACGGATATCTATTTCTTCTTGGTTGATTTAATGCCCACTTGGCGGGTTTTGATTCAAACAGACCAAACCGAAGCGATGGCATTGCTTCCTCAAGCCTTAGAACATACCCAAACCCCGTGGGGAAGAACTTGGGCAATGGTTTTGGTGGTGGGCCTTTGCGTGATGAGTATCCGTCCCCTGCTTCCGCCTGAAACATGGACGGCGCAAAAAGACCAGCTGTGCTGGTGGGCATTTTCTGGTTCGGTTTTGGGAACATTACTGGTAGATAGTTTGTTCTTATTAGTGGCAACCCAGTTTTAGTGCAGTCTTCCAGGCTTAATCCACTCCTCGAAAAGAATCAACTCAGACGTCAGTTGCTGGCAAAGCGTCAATCGATGCCTATTGAGCAATGGCGTCTTTTTAGTCAAACCCTCTGTCAGCAGTTGCTGGATTCTTCCCTGTGGGAGCCAGCGCAAACGGTATTGGCTTACATGGCCTTTAAGCAAGAGCCGGATCTAAGCTGGCTATTTTTGCAAGGGAGCAACCGCGAATGGGGACTCTCCCGCTGTGTGGGACAGCATTTAGTTTGGCATCGCTGCAATCCCCTCAACTCTCAAATGCTGCAAACAGGCAAGTATGGAATTTTGGAGCCTTATCCTGATTGTCCAGAGTTATTGTCCACGGATATCGATCTGATTATAGTGCCGGCAGTAGCGTGCGATCGCAACGGCTATCGACTCGGCTATGGCGGCGGCTATTACGATCGCTTACTGGCATCCCCAGCTTGGTCTGCTATCCCCACCATTGGCATTGTCTTTGCCCAAAACTTGTTCGATCAGCTACCAACCGAACCTTGGGACCAACCTCTCCAAGCCGTTTGTACAGAGAAAGGGATTATTCAGTTTTGATGAGCGATTCACTTCTTGTTCATGTCTCACTTCAGCAATGCCCCAGACTGCATTGACCACAGACTCCAACCAATGAGAGGGTTAGAAGAGGTGAAAGTTTGTAGCAGTGTCTCAGGCGTATCTATGACAAATTACTCTTTTGTCAGCTTTCCTATCCAGAAGAAGCTGTTTACCTGTTTCATATGCCTAAATTTGCTGGGAGCTCTGGGGGTTAAGTCCGTCCGAGCCCAAACTTCTATCGAGATATCACCGCCAACTTCCGATACTGCCAACACAACGACGAAGGAGGGTTCTGCAGACCAAACAGACCAGACAAGTCCTTCCTCAACATCTGAGGCGTCCGTCACCGACAATGTGCGTTTAGGGGATGATCGGTATGCCCAGGCTGACTACCAAGGAGCAGTGGAAGCCTATAGTCAAGCGTTAACAGCCTTTAAGTCCAATGCCTATGCACTGTACAACCGGGCCAATGCATATCGACAATTAGAGAAGTATGACGCTGCGATCGCAGATTACACCTCAGCTTTGCAAATCGCTCCTGATAATCTTTTTGCTTACCTGTATCGAGGGATGGCTTTCTCCGCAACTAAACAGCCTGAAGCGGCAATTGCTGATTTTTCCAAAGTCATTGAAAAGGATCCTAATCGGGCTCTCGCGTTACAAAAGCGGGGGGAGAGTTATTTAGCCAGCGGCAATGCAGAAGCTGCCATCCAAGATTTACAGCAAGCAGCATCACTGTATGAGCAAGAAGGAAAATTCAGTAAACAAAGTCAAGTCGAGGATCAGCTTAAAGAAGCTCGATCTGCAAAATCTAAAAACTAGGCGGCTCTTCGATCTGAGTCGACAGATGTTTGGCATACCACCATTGTTGTTGTGTCGGCGGCAGACGATGAATGTAGAGCGTAATCACTAATGGGATAGTGCCTTGGTATCCCAACAGCTCGACGCAGTAAGATGGATAGCGCTTTGCAGATAAATCTGCAATCAAACGGCGCCCAATTCGCCGCCAACTCGGTTCTTTCCCCCGCCACTGCAAACGACAGCATGGCCAAGGCAACTGTTCACGATCAAACAAGCGACAACAGGGACCAACAACCCGATAACTAAATTGATTGCCAGGACTTTGGAAAACGTACCCTGTGGGCCAAGGATGATCGACACAGCGATCGGCTAGCTTGGCTGATTTGTGAGACGGGAGCTTAGTCACGTTTGTTAGCATTATCGTCGTCCCTATAGGGATAGCAACTCGGCAACGTTAGTTCTGCGCTTGCAGAAAAGCTGCGACATCATCAGCGCTGGGTTGGGCTGCGATCGCACCCGCTTTGGTCGTGGTTAAGGCTCCCACCGCACTGGCATACGCCATCATATCCTGTGCGGACTGCATATTTCCTGGATGGCCTAATTGTCTCAATTGATGGATAAAACCTGCCACAAAGGCATCTCCTGCTCCGGTTGTATCCTCTACCGCAACCGTAAAGCCAGGATGATCACCATTAATTCCAGGGAAGCAATAAGTACATCCCTTTTCACCCGCAGTAATAATTACACCTTTGACATCAGGTAGCTGATTTGCAATGGCTTGGGCATCGGTTGTGTGCCATAACCACCGGGCCTCTTCTTCGGCTAATTTCAAATAATCGGCAGTGGGGACAACCTCCAAAATCGTCTGGCGTGCTACCTCTGGATCAGCCCAAAATACGGGTCGCCAGTTAACATCAATCAAAATTTGCACCTGATGTTGTTGGGCAAGTTGAATCGCTTGATGCACTGCAGCCGCCGACTGGGGATAGGCAAGTTCCAACGTTCCTAGAATCAAATACTCTGCACTGGCAAATAGATCTTCTGGTAATGAGCCTGCCTGTAAGTGGGTATCGGCAAAGGCACTCGTGTCATACTCTCCAAATCCAGCAAATGTTCGATCCCCGGCTAAGGTGCGGGTGACATAGACTTGGCGGGTAGGGGCATGGGGATGTTCTTGGATGCCCTCAATATTGACATGAACCTTCCGCAGCACCTCTGTGAGGTGCTGGCCGGGTGCATCCATCCCCACACAACCCATAAAGCCGGCCGATGTTCCTAACTTAACTAACGCACAGGCAACATTGGCAGGAGCCCCACCCGGATAAGGTGTCCAGGATTCTACAGCCTGTAATTCCCGACCGGGCTGATCGGCAAGACAGTCAAATAAAATCTCTCCCAGACATAAAACATGGGGACCTGGCATCATCCAACTCCTTCAGATCAAGATCGATAGCCCCTGAGTAAACCTATCTCAGTTTCTTGGAGACTCCTCTTGCAACCTGTCATAGCATCTTCTACTTTCTGAACAAACTAGCAGATGTTTACAATAGAAACTCCCACCTGCTTCAACATCTATGGTGTTATCAGACTATCAGAGATCCGTGGGACGAACTGCTGCAAAAATTTCTTCTAGAATCTCTTGGGCACCTTGTTCTCGCAGCTTGTGAGCTAGCTCTATCCCTAATTGAGTACTGTTACTAGTGGGCCCTGATACCTCGTCTTTAATCAACCGTTGACCATCCAAACTCGCTACCATCCCAATCACAGTCAACTGGTCATCGATGAGAGCTGTATTAACGCCAATAGGAACTTGGCAACCGCCTTCCAACTCATTGAGGAAGGAACGCTCCGCAGTACAGCGCTGGGCAGACGGTTGATGTTCCAAGGCTTTGATAAAGGTCAAGATGTCTTGATCACCCTCGCGGCATTCAATACCCAAAGCTCCTTGCCCTACCGCATGCAGCGAAATTTCTGCAGGAATGACTTGATGAATACGGTCTCCAAATCCCAGTCGTTGCAACCCGGCAACTGCCAGAATGATGCCATCATATTCTCCTGCATCCAGCTTTTGTAGCCGGGTATTCAGATTGCCACGAATATCCTTGAACTCTAGATGGGGATAGTGATAGCGCAGTTGAGCCAGCCGCCGCAGCGAAGATGTACCAATCACGGTTCCTGCTGGTAGCGTGCCAATTTGATAGTCTGTGTAATCTTCATGCACCACCAAAGCATCGGCCGGATCGACCCGCTCGGTTACAGCCCCCAAGCAGAGTCCTTCAGGTAACTGCGTCGGCAAATCTTTGAGAGAATGAACGGCCAAATCTGTATCTTGGCGAAGCATCGAGACCTCTAGCTCCTTGGTAAACAGTCCCTTGTCCCCAATCTTGGCAAGGGCCACATCCAAAATATTGTCGCCTTGGGTAGACATGGTGCAAACTTCAAATTCGCAATTAGGAAAATGCTTTTGCAGTTGCTCCTGAACCCAGTGCGTCTGCACTAGAGCCAGTTGACTTTTGCGGGAACCAATCCGAATGACACGGCTAGGGCTAGAGACAGACATAGAATCAAGTTGCTAATACAAGCAAAGGTAAAGATGGCATACCTCAACAGCTTACAGAATTGCGGGGGCACCTGGAAGTATACAGCCTGCCTTCTGATCAAAATACTTGACGTTCGCGTAATCAAATCGCATATAGATAATCAGCGTATGCTCGTCTAGCAATCAAGCTAGGACTGTGGCATGGCAGATCAACTTACCGTTACGACTGAGCGTATTGATGATGTAGTACTCC
>Ga0209185_1000062_pt1 | contig 175528 bp, 166 predicted proteins | sample SidtaG_2_FD_187425 | JGI IMG/M metagenome (GOLD analysis project Ga0209185, IMG submission 187425) | Marine algal microbial communities from Sidmouth, United Kingdom - Sidmouth_Asex2 metaG (SPAdes) (version 2) | ecosystem: Host-associated > Algae > Red algae > Unclassified | place: Sidmouth... | reverse complement strand
GTACTTCTTCTTGCGTAGTATCTCTATCTCACTGCGTTCTGAGTCACTTAGGTATGTATATTTCTTTTTCATAGAGCTTCAGTGTAAATGATGGGGGTGTCCTAGTACATTATGGGGTTTAGGAAGCAAGCCCTCTTTTATATCTGCTTTTTTAAGTATTTCTTCGGCCCGCTTTAAGCACGTAATTATATTTACTGGACATGGAGATCCTTGGTCCTTATTGCCGTATAACATCTTATTTGAAATCTTTTCACTAAATTCACGGAGGCTGCTATTTATTTCATCTAATGTCCTAGAATTAATACCTTCACTTAAAACATGCAATTCATCTACGAAATAGAGCATATTTGAAGATATCTCAATAACAACTCTAGCAATTATTATTCTAGATAAATAGCACAAACTAGTATTCAACATCGTCTTTAGTTGTGAAATATAAGCAGCACTACTAGCTCCTAGAAATGATTTTACTCTAGAAATAGTGTCGTCCATTCTCAAGAGTAAATCTCCTGATTCACAACTAATCTTCATATGAGCGAAACGATCTTTAAAAAAAACAAATCTATTATTGGTGCAAAATTCAACAAGAGACTCAAGGAGTGCGCTTGTCATACTGATAACTTCTTCTATATATCTTTCATTATATGAAATTGGGCCTCCTATTCTTTTTGTAAAATAATTAATTGCGTACTCATACTCTAACCTCCTTCTCTCCTCAACAGATACCTTGGGCAATTCTTGAGAAAAAGCGAGAATATCACTTGCCCATGAATCTTCTAGGAAATCCTTTTTATGGTCTTTAATGTATTGAGTCCCGAGTCTCATAACATTGCCCCATAAATGCTCTTCTGATTTATCATACGGTATTGTTAATCTTTTTTTCTCAATAACAAAAAGATCAAAGCATTCTTTTTTAAAATCTTGCAAGTTTATCATAAAAAATATTTTAATAATATAACACTTAAAAGCAAGAAACACATACCGCCCAAAGGATTGCAATTGTGTTCATTATTTTACTTGAAGCTATTTCAAATATTGCTCTAATTCCTCATTCGGGATAAATATTTCTGTGTTGCAATGATATTGATCATCACCCAATTGCTTCCCTTGCAGTAAAGAAAGCCCCTCGGAATCAAGGCGTAAGTCATATTTATTTTCCCCATGAATGTTAACGTGATAAAAAATCTCCTCCTCGCTCTCATATTCAAAAATACTACTGAGGCATTCACCTGTATTATTAGCAAAATGCTCTTCTTCTGCCTTTATGTATATTACATTCAAAATGTCTCTGGTGAAAATATCGCTGAGCGTTTTATCATTTTTGCTTTTGAAATATTGACCTAACTCCTCATTCGGGATAAAAATATTATCATGGCAAACAGAGAGAACATGAGGGAAAGAAGGCGAGACGTACATCCCCTCTTCCACGAGCGCAAAGCTCATTTCATAACTACCTTCGTAATCGCCCTCAAGCTCTTCCTTCGTGAGAGATTCTGCACACACATCATCGAAATCAAGAGAATCATAATGCTCTCGCGCATAATTATATATACTGTCAACTACCGAGGGCTGAAAAATATCTTTCAGAAAAACCTCATCGCCCGTGTATCGATCGAAGGTTCTCAGCCATGCAATATGGCTCGGGTGTGCCCCGCCAGCATATATGCTTCCAGAAGTATCAAAAGAGATGTGCTTATCTACAACGCCCATGAGATGACTTGAAGTCTCATTATAATATGAAAAGAAATGAAAATACCATGCGATGAGCTCATCAAAATCTAAGGCCTCGAACTCTTTTTCTAAACATGGAATGTCTGTATCTGTTATTTCTCGCTCGTCGCCAAAGCCATTTCCTAAATTGAAAAACCACAAACTACTATCAGCATAATTATCATTATTAAATATTTCATCTAATACCAGCTGTTTATCTCTGTTCATGATTAATTCATACACATGTGAATCTATCAAGAGCACCTCTTCTATCTCCCTCGCAACTTCTGGATCTATTCCATCAACAATTTCAATGCGCGAAGAATCCGAGTAAGGGATCCATACATTACGATAGGTGATACCATCTTTTTCTTGAATAGATTCATCAATATATCCTGGATTTGTCTACATCTGGCGCTTTATTCTTTAGAGGTATGAAATTGAACAATCTGATGTAGCGAGACCATCTCCAAGATCCTCTGCCTGAGCATACTCATCACTGATATTAATACCAATATTTCCTATACCATCCGCAGGCTTATCTCTACTATTATTTTTCGTTATAAAGAAAAATCCACCAATTATCAAAGCCGCAATAGCGGTTCCGATAATAATGAGTAGATGATTTTCTTCTGAGTAGTTTGTTTTCTGTGTTGTTATTTTTCTTCATGGTGATAATTATATCACATCACTTTTTCTTCTCTCACTTCCACTTCTTTTATCTCAATATCACACACGGGTGGCTTGAATAGGTGTCGCATAATAGAGATAATCGATATCAATGAAATAACAATACCCAACAAACCAATTTCTTGCCCATGTAATGGTAATGATGCGAGGAATCCCACGCCAATCAATGATGCCAATGGACCTGCGAGCGCAACACCACATGCCGCACATCCAATACCAAATAAACCAGCAACAAATCCCGCAACACCTGATCCGAGTTGTACCTTGGACTTCTGAGACTTATGATATTTGATATACACAATCACCAAGAAGATATTGATAGCCGTAAGGAGTGACAACGAGATAGCTATGAATAACCCTAAGGGCAAATAATTAACCTTGATAGCTAATGCAGTGCGTACATGCTCGAAGACTTTAGAAAGAAAAGTCGTATTCCCTAATACAGCATTTTGTACACGCACTGCTGGAATATTCGAAAGCACTCCAAACAAAATAAATACGACGAAACTCCCCATCAATACTATCGCCCATCGCCATGGTGAAAGGAGTATTTTTTTAATACCTGTATCCATATGAGAAAGACTGTACGTTTTTATTATTCAAACGTACAGCGTAATCTTTTTTTATTAATATGTAGTCCTCTTTCTAAATCAGAAACTAATTTATTTTTTATAGCTGAAAGGCGTCATCCATATAATTCCAGAAGGTATCATTGTCCGACAATTCACCTACGCACTGCGCAATGACTGCCTTTTCGAATCCGAGATTCTGATATGGCAAGTGACGATAGACCCATGCAACTTTATCAGGATTATTATCAACGAGCTCATGAACGACAGGGTGAAAGGCTGCGCAAAATCCGCAACTCAGATCAGAGAATTCAATAAACTTAACCGGTGCATCAGGATTACCATAGACAAAGTCATCTGCGCGTATTTCTACAGAGTCAACTTCTGGGAAACTTGACTCGACACCTTCAGGAACAATGAATGAACCTTCTTCTACCATCATATTTACAATCTCTTGAAGAACGCGAGAATCACGGACAAATCCAGGAACAGATATTGCCTGCTCCCCGTCTGGAGAAACAATCACACTATTAGGTGTTCCTCTAATTTCGCGTACATCTCGGGCAAACTCAAGCTCGCTTTGGATAAATGATTCAACCTCACCATCCTCGATACATGCCTGGAGATCATTTCCGTTAATATTGTGTTCATTTTCTGCAAGGTCTATAAATTGAGCAATTACATCCTCAGCAGTAGTGGGAATTGGGGCATCATATGCGCCTGCGACACTACCACCGCTATTACCATAAGCACCACTACCGCTACCATTACCACCTGAGAAAGCCAACCCTAGCCCCACCCCAATACTCAGCACACACGCAGCAATGACAATTGCCTTAGGAGTATCAAGCCCACCTTTTTCTTTATTATTTTTAATTTTTTTTGTAGTTTCTGACATACATAGTAGTATTTTTATATTTATAATTTTTTTAGACCAATCATTCTGTAACCTTCATATAGCTTAGCACATGCGCACCTGAATAATCAAATACATACAACGAATGAGATTTTTAGCTTATGCGTCTTGCTCTACCGTTTCCCCCAAGGATAAAGGAGTTGCTTCGATACTCTCTATTGCCGATTCTTCTTCAGAAATATGTTCAGCCGGAAGCCCACACCCCGTAGCTATTGCAAGTTCATTGAGTGTCATGAAATCTTCTGGTTCTTCAACTTCTGGGAACACCCAATATGGAGTGGCGTCGACACCTGCTTCTTGGCATTGTGCAATTGACTCCTGATCTCCATACTGCTGACTGCACTCTATGTACGGAAGGAGTGATTGTGCTTTTCCAAATAATTGCTTCTGTCGAGTACACACAGGGCATGTTGCTGCACCATAAAATATTGCACCTGAATCTGTAATGCACTGAGCAAAATCTTCATAAATACTCGGCTTGCTCTCATGGCGAAAAACAAGAAAAGCAGCTAATACAATGAGCACAACAACTACTAAGGGAGTCACAAATGAGGTCTGTTTCATATATCAAATCGTTTACAATTAAAAATAAAGTTTCTATAAATAATCACGTATGTCTGGCAGTGTAGTACAAGAGGCCCTCTGGTGCAATCCTTCTGCTGTGCAAATGTCTGGGGCGATATTTTAAAAAGATTAGTTTTACTTTTCTTCTTTTTTCTCCTCTTTCTCTTTGGCTTTTTCTTTTTTTATTTTTTCGTCTTCTTTATCTATTGTTGCCTGCTTGCGCTCAATCGCTTTCTCGACTTGCGAGAATCGCGACAAGAGGAATACTGCTAGGCTACCTAATATAATTCCAATAAGATTAAGAATGAAAATAATCAAAAACGTACGCGCCACAATGAATTCACCTCGTGAAATAGCAACGCCGATATACGAGATCGGTGGCACCAAAGACACAACAATGGCAATCCCTGGTAGAATCTCTGATGCCTCACGGCGGATCCATGCATATGTTACAGCAACACCTGATGCCAATGCCACGATAAAGTAAAGAAAGGTTGCTGAAATCGTATTAATCGCTTGTGGGAAAATTACATCACCACCAAAAAGAAAACCAAGTACCAGAGAACCTAAGGCAATCGCCATGACTGATCTAAAGAGGAGGGCTACCTTTTTCTGCAACAATTTAATCTGACCTGTCGCAAGCGCTAATGAAATAACGAGAATTGGTGAAAGCAGCGGAGTAACGAGCATTCCCCCAATGATAATAGGGAAGCTATTAGTCAAAATCCCTCCTGCTATAATAATTGCAGAAAGGATTAAGAGCATGTAATACAATTCTGATGGGCGGCTTTTCTCGATGAGCTCGCTCGCTGTGCGATATTTCACGCTACGCGATACTTCTAGCAATGAATCCGGTTGAGAGTTTTCCATAAATATATGTACGTAATATACGCATATTATAGCACGCTGTCGAGATTGAAAGTGCGTTGACACAAGTGCTATACTATAGTTCTTATGCAAGGAGCAACACTTATTTCATTCAACCAAACATTAGGAGTATTCATAATTGTTGCGCAATCTTTCGCTTTTATCCTCACGATATGGCTCATTTTCCCCAAAATTGTTCCTGCACCCGTACGGCCATTCATTCGAAAATATGGCCTGATTGCCGCATGGATCGTAGCATTATCTGCTTTTGCAGGACCGCTCATTTATTCAGAAAATGTCGGCTTTGTTCCATGTCGTTATTGTTGGTTTCAGCGTATTGCCACTTTCCCTCAAGTTATTCTTTTGGGAATTGCCAGCATACGACGTGACGCATCAATTATCTTTTATAGTCTCCCTTTAGCAATTATTGGTATTCTCATTGGTACGTATCACTATCTCTTGCAGTTTGGATTTGTTGGAAAAGACGGAGGAAGTTCATGTGGCGCGGTGGGGCAATCTGTTGCATGTAATTCTCTCTATGTATTTGAATATGGATATATTACGATCCCCCTTATGGCTGTAACAGCGAATGTGCTTATTGCGCTTATACTTATCTCTTTGAGAAAGGCACGCGCAGTGTAAATGACACCCAGATACAAATAAATACTTTTCTTTAAAATAGCCTATATTTCACAAGAAAATACCTCACAAAAAAACCAGGCCATATGCCTGGTTTTTATATTTAAATCTGCAATAAAAAAGGTCGTACACTTTTGTACGACCAATTTGAACTATTAACTCAAAACTCACTATTAAAAAATAAGTTTATATCAGTGACAGAAATTGCCCATCACTAATATTTTCGAAGATGTATTTATAATAGCATAATTTTTATGCATTAAGAAATTACATAGTACTCTTTTAAAGAATACTATTTCTCTCTCATTATATAGAGCACACTGGCAATACTTCCAAAAATAAATGCTCCGTATAATATCGTGATGAAAATTGCCTGTTCTGGGAGCTCGATGCTGCTCTGCCATAACTTCCTAATAGATGAAAAAGGATGAGAAACTATTTCCCAGGAATTAAGACGCGGGTATCTCCCAAGGAAGATTGCATACCCAGACAATAACGACATCAGGAGAGCAACAGCATAGGCCCACACGCTTTTCACAGAGAACCTGAAGCGCTGGGCGAGCATCTGAATCAAAAGATACAACGCAATCACCCCACAAATAATTCCCAGTATTCCGAGGCCCAGCAATAGCATTTCACTGAGCCATATACTCCCGCCCGATAATGCATCCCATTCATCACTCGCAATGACATACACTGATTCTGGCTTGGGGTGCAACCAGACTAAATGACGCAAATCTGTCATGAGATAATACGCATTCGGCACGAATATAAAACTAAAAAAACCAACAAGCCATCGCCACCCGCTCCTCATGCGTGATGCGAAGAATGCCAGGACTACTGGAATCACTGCCAAGAGAAGATTCCACCCCATCGAGAACCAAAACTTCCTCTCAAGTGAATGAAAATAGAGAATCACGAACATGGCAACAAGCCAAAAGATAAAGACGTAGATTCCACGGCGTATTGTTTTGCTCTGAATGAGTTTTTTCATTTAAAAATAACTATACTACTAATCTAACTATTATCGAGAACTTTCGAAAACGCCCTTTGAAAGAGTCATCATGCGTCCATATGTCTGATCTGCTAGGCACATAGTTTTGGAAGCCTCCTGGATATCAGCACATGCCTCATCACGCATGCGTATCCAATCGCGCTGTTGATCGCGCAATATATCTACTTGATATTCCATATCTTGCTCTGAATACAAGCGAATTAAATTTTGATAAAGACCATTAAGAATGCGATCATATTCATCGTGCATACGAATTGCCTCATCCCAAGATAGCTCGGTAATTTCGGCCCGAGAACCTATTGATAGTACTTCTGCAGATTCAAGTATATCACTCCAATTATTTTCAATTTCTATTGAATAATTATCAACTTGTTCAATATATATATCATCGCCATCCATTTTTTTCTGATTTGCCTCTTCTTGTGAATACCCATATCGTTCATTAACGCCACCAAATACTCGACCCATCGAGAAGTCATACTCAATGGCAACAATATGCTCGCCAAAGCGCCTTACGCCTGATTTCACACGCCCACCACCAGAGCCATATACAATATTGTATGATTGAAATCCGTTAATCTTTCCGCCAATAGCCTCAATTGAAAGATCCCACCCCTGATCTGCAGGCATTCCTTTTCCGCTATATGCATCATATGGATTAATCTCCGCGTTAGAGTATATCGCAATACCATCTAGATACATATATTCATGCACAAGGATATCTGAATGACCATTAAATGCTGTCTTCTCTATATGATCTCCAGATCCGATAATTGGAATTGCATACTCAACCACCGTTCCGTCTTCTAGAAAAGATGTATACATGAAAAAGTCAATCGTCTCTGTTGTGTCTTCTTGCTGTAAGACTTGCGTATCGCTCGATGGATTAAAGCCAGTTATTTCGTTTGTATCTTCTGTTCGTGAATTTACTAACTGTGGATTGAATTCAGAAATGGATGTATTTGATCCACTATTATCCACATCATCGGAGATCTGATTCGTTAAAGCGAAAATTCCACCAACGAGGACTACTACAGCAAAAAAAAATAGGACAAACTTTTTACGAAAATCTATATCACTCATGAATTCTATTATACATTAAATTATTATTACAGAATACAAGAACCGTTCTTAGTTTTTTACTAAGAACGGTTCTTGTATTTAAAAATTTATTTTGCGTACTGCTCTGCTTCTTCGAGCTTGACCGACAAGAGTTGCGATGCATTATCGGGGCCGAGTGTTACACCAAAGAGATTATGGGCACGTGACATCGTTTCGCGATTATGCGTTACTACGACGAGCTGTGACACCTTGGAAAGCTTCTCTATCATGTCACCGTACTTCTTGCTGTTCGCCTCATCGAGCGCAGCGTCAGTCTCGTCCAATACCAAGAATGGTGGCGGATTAACCTGTGACAGCGCAAAGAGTAATGCAATGGAGGTCAGTGACCGTTCGCCCCCCGAGAGCATCGAGAGCTCTTGAACCTTCTTGCGAGGCAACTTCACACGAATATCAATACCCGTCTCGCTCATTGGCGTATCCAGGGCGCTCACATTTTCGCCTTCAGTTAGCCCCACACCTTCTTCATCTGTTATTACAGGTTCATCTTTTTTCTTACGCGTGCGTTTTTGCACCTCAACAATATCCAACTCTGCCTGACCACCACCAAACATTAATGTAAAATAATTATGAAACTCTTCATTGATGCTCTTGAGTCCTTGTTTGAATTCTTTATGAAGCTGATCTTTTAAATCTGCTATAACGCTATTGAGCTCAGACAGTGAGGACTCAAGGTCGCTAATTTCTTTCTCCAAAAAGTCGTCACGTTCGAGCGTATTCTCGTACTCTGTCATGATGTCTCCGCCAGATCCGCCACCCATTTCTTCGATTTTGATTTTCATGCGCTCAATTACCCTACGCTCGTCATCAAGTGATTGAATGATATCCGCATCAATTGCATTGAGGTTCGGATATTCCCAACGAGGCTTTATCTTGCTGTACGCGCTGACCTGATTACCAAGCAAAGTTGTGATTTCGTTGATTTCTTCACCAAAATGCTGCTCTTTCAGACCGAGCTCTTGCTCACGCGCACTAATGAGATTCAATTGCGTCTCATGGTTTTGTAGATCTTGGCGTAGAGCGTAAAAGGCTTCACGCGATGCGGCATTGTGTGTGCGCTCTTCTGCTATGGCGGTATCTACCTTGGTGCGGCGCTCTTGGAGCTGAGCTTCTTTATGCACGGTATCCGACATGAAATGCGTGAGCTCGCTATATTCCTTCTGTAATGTATCGAGCTGCTTTGTAAGTACATCCCGTTGTGTTTGCGTAACTCCCGCTTTCTCATCATTATTCTTTGCCCTTTGTGCATTAGTGTATGCTACCCAATCCTTCACCATACGATCACACATGACAATACTATTGCGCGCACGCTCACGTGAATCATTGAGTGTGTCAGCTGCCATGACGTGCTTAATATTTTTCTTAATCTGCTCAATCCAACGACGCACTTCATCGAGGGCAACATTCCCCACCTCTTCGCGATCAGATTGAGTCTCAGCATTATCAGAGGTGTCAGATAGTGTTGCAATTGTTGATTCGAGTGATTCTATCTTACCCTCAAGTCGCCCAAGTGATCGAGAAATATCCCCCTTCGCAGAGTGTACTTTTTGAATATCACTCACGATATCCGTAATCTCTTGATCCAATGCTGAATTACCCTCCTGTGCAAAGAGCGTGTGATGCTCTTCCATCTTTTTCTTCAGATCTATAATTTCTTTATTAATCTCTAATTTTTGCGAAGTGAATCCTTGCGCCTGCGCTTTCAAAAGGCGCGATTGATCATTTAAATAGACAAGAGCTTTTTCTTCGAGCTCTTGACGTAAAAGATTTGTTCTTTCAATTTTTTCGACTTGGCGCTTGAGGAATTTCAGGTGCGGGGCAATCTCACGACGCAACGTGTATGACTCTTTTAAATTCACACGTGTTTTATCGAGTTTGCGTTGTGTTTCCTTTATGCGATATTGGTACACTTTCAAGCCCAAGGCATCTTCGAGCATTACACGACGCTCTTTGGAATTAGCATTAAGAAGTCGGTCTGCCTCGCCTTGCGAGATCATGTGATGACCCGATGATCCGATATTTACCGACGCAATGAGTTCCATGATGTCTTTGAGGCGGACCTCGTTACCATTGATCAAATATTTATTCTGACCATCTGCGTAGACCTCGCGCGCGATAACAATCTCGTCAAAATCAACAGGAACTTTTGCATTGTCAACTGATGAGAGAACAAATACGCGATCTTTATTATCCAGCGTAATCGCAACTGCAGCCCGATTCATGCTGCGGGCACCAGCATCTGTGAGACCCTTGAAAATGAGATCGGTTCCCGCGGCACCACGGAGACTCTTCATCGATTGCTCACCAAGCACGAATCGAATAGATTCAACGACATTAGACTTACCAGAGCCATTAGGCCCAACAATAGCGCTAATAGGGGCATCGAAAATAAATTCGCTTTTATGGGCAAATGATTTGAAACCTTGGAGTTGCAGTTTTTTCAGTCGCATAGCAAGTGTCTTTCGGGCATTCATAACAGTGATTTCGCGTCGCAGTGCTATTAAAAAGGCACTGAACATTAGTCTGGAGTATACCAAATTTTTCAGAAGTGAAAATTATACAGATAGTGTTTTGTGTGTTGTTTTAAAAAATTTACACAATTAACTCTAGCCCAGCGTGATCAGAAACCTCTTCACTGAAAACTCTACATGATTTCACCGGATATTTCTCAGAAACCAAGAAGCAATCTGCAAAAGGCGTCTTCTTTCGCTTTTCATCTAGACAGTTGACGATCTGGATACAGACCGCATGAGATTTAGACTTACTTGGGAATTGATCTTGTTCACCCAAGAAAAAAACTGATCTAAAATTTGTTGGATTTCTTTTTTTTCTTACGAACATAGCAACACCATACTCTAAATGAAATTCAACTGGATCTCTTCCAAGATACCCATCTTGCCGGCTTGTGAAATACATTTCAAATTCTTCACCAAACATATTTTGAAGAACTGAAAGCTGGTTCACTTGCCAATCATTTACTCTCTCATCAGTAGATTCAGTATGAGAAACTTCTTGCATGCAGAATACCTCGGTAGTATCTTTCTGAGATTCATAAATGGGATTAGCTTATCAATGAGCTTTCCATCCAAGTATTTAGTGTGACTATTTTCATAAGATATCATTATTTTTCTACTAAATAAATACTACTCCATATTCCACGACATTTTGGTGAGGGCGGCTTTGGCGGCTTTTTGCTGTGCTTCTTGTTTAGAATGCCCCGTTCCCTCTGCTACCATCTTATCTCCGAAGAGAATTCCTACGGTAAAGAGCTTGGCGTGATCCGGGCCCACTTCGTTCATCACGGCGTATGTTGGTGTTACTGACATGATCTCTTGTGCTTTTTCTTGAACCCATGATTTTGCATCCTTCCAGCTCCCATCTGCGAGAATGCTTTCCATTTTAGGGAACAATTGAGCCGCAATGAATGTCTGCGCAGCATCATATCCCTGATCGAGATACAGTGCACCAACGAATGATTCAAAAGTATTCGCGAGAATATAATCTCGCGCCTTTCCCTCATCTTTTGATTCACCCTTTGATAGGAAAAGAAACTCGTCGAATCCAAGCTTGTTAGCGGCATCAGAAATAGACTCCGTTCGCACGAGAGACGCACGGTACGCCGTGAGCTCACCTTCTGGGGTATCAGGATACTGTGCGAAGAGGAAATCTGTCACGGCAAGCTCTAGAACAGCATCACCTAGGAATTCGAGGCGTTCATTATGTCGCAGACCTGCAGTTGGATTCTCGTTAATATATGAACGGTGAATAAAAGCACGTTCTAATAAAGCGTCGTCCCTGAAATTAATAGCTACGCGCTTTTCTAGTTCTGTGTAGTCTTTTTTTATATGCATTTTTTTAGTATACGACCAAAGCTTTGAGACAGAGGTGCACGGCACGCTTCACCCATGTTGCAAAAATTTCGTTGCATGTATTTAAGTTGTGTATGTAATTACAGGATGCATTCTCTAATATAAAAAAGAGTAAATAAGAAAAATAACTATTGCACACCTGTTGTTTTGAGACTAACAAAGTGTCTATTGCTATGCAAGAGCATAACTCATTATGTCATGCTCAAAACCCTATTCTTTAGGAGATTCAATGAGCTCGGCAATAGCATCAGTCATTAATTGCGTCACGTCTTCGTACATATTCAAATCTATAATTTCACTTGCCGCGAACCATTTGGCATCATTGAGCCCACCTGATTCCTCATCGAGAGTAAGCTCTCCGTACGGTGCAGTCCCGAGAAAATAACTCACTTGTTTGCGTACACGACCATCCTGTGGGTGATTGGCGATATATTCATTCTCCCCAAGTTTTTTATCAATAGTTATATCAAGATTAATTTCTTCTTTTAATTCCCGAACGGCTGCCTGCTCAGGAGTTTCGCCTTCTTCAACAGTACCCTTAGAAAGAGTCCAATAACCAAATACATCGTGCACCATGGCGAAATGAAGTTCCTGTGCCTCATTATATGCGTATACTATTGCACCTGCTTTTTCTTCTATAGGAAGCTCTTCGAAAGGGATCTCTGCCAGAATCTGTCGACGTGATTTTTGATCTTTGCCTGGCTCGCCTATCTCTTTATAGACCGCACCGAGCACACCATTAACAAAGCGCCCTGATGATTCTCCACCGAAATTCTTGGCTAATTCGATTGCCTCATTGATTGCCACCTTTGGTGGTACTTGCTCATAGTCACCGAACAGGAGCTCGTAGAGCCCTAATCGCAATACGTTACGGTCAACCGCATTGATCTTGTTCAGTGGCCATTCAGGCGCAGCCTTCACAATAACATCATCGATAATGGTGCGCTTTTTAAGAATTCCTCCCAATAATTCCTCAATGAATTTAGTATCACTCATTCCTGGAGCAAATTCAGTAGCATTATATCGCAATACATCAAGTGCCTCCTTGATAGAATCAGGGTTATAGTCAAAGGCGAAGAGACTTTGCATTACAAGCGAACGTGCGAGGTGTCGATGGGCCATATCTCAATTATCAATGCATTACCAAAAAAAAATAGAAGAGCTCGTGTCTCAGTATCAAATCATGATGATTAAATACTGAAAAGTGCAACGCGAGCGAAGTGTATGCATGTGTACCCTAGTATACACGCTTTTACCGCATTATGCATCCTTTGCCACTAATGTCTTTTTAGCTTGACGCTTCTCAACACGAGCAACGATATCAATTACTTGTGCGCCACGATAGAAGCCACACTTCATACATACGCGGTGACGTAGTTTAAAGGCTTCACAGTTCGTGCACTTTACGAGATTCTGTGTTTTCAACGCGTGATGTGAGCGTCGATTTTTTGTATGAGCACGTGTGTGCCTCATGCGAATTACCATATAGTGCCCTAGTATACATGCGGGAACGAATTTGACAAGGACTTACAGAGTAGGAACGAGAGCAAAAAAAACAAATGATAGAAGAAAGAAGACGGTAAACGTTCCAAGAAAAATAAGCGCTGCCATTGCGAGGGCATGTATAACATTATGCTTTTCTTCTTTTATGTATTTTTCTCCTTTTTTGGAAATTATTTCACCCTGGAAACGGAAGGCCAACACAAGGGTAATCCCCGTATATAAGAGAGGTATAAATAGTGGCGAGCTCGTACCAAGATACCCCTGCCCAGAACGGTGTGTAAAAAATATGAGCAATAGGATAAATGAAATACAGATGATTATCATTCCGGCAATCCACGTGCGCATCGCTTGTTGATCTTGCTTTAGATAATGAAAGTTATGGCTCAATGCATGAACAGCCCCAAGGGGCCCACCAATGAGAGCCAACAGGAGCATTTGCGCCCAGCTGTAAAAGCGTCGTTTTTTGTATGGCTCAAAGATCGGCATAGAATAGTAAGTGCACCAATTATATCATGCATGTCGCAAGATCAGGTGTGGAACATTCATCACTCTCTTAGTCTTTAATCCAACTCTTTCTATGCACTTTATTAATGAGCCCATGACTACGAATTGCATCATAGTGACCCTGTGTGCCATATCCTTTATTTTGACCAAAAGAATATTCCGGGAAATCTTGATCAATCTTTAGCATACGCGTATCGCGTGTGACTTTCGCAACGATCGATGCCGCGCTGATTAATGGCACCCGAGCATCACCCTTGATGATGGTATGCTGGTGTACATATTTTTTTTGAGCCCATAAACTTCCGTCACATACAATCAGCACGCGCATTGGATCACAGGAAAATTTTGACAAACCCCTAGCGACTGCTTGATCAAGTGCTGAGCGAATCCCCTTTTCATCAATAATTGCTGGGCCCGTTGAGCTAGTAGCATAGTGAAAAAGAGCGGGTTCGCATATCTTTTTCAGCTGTGTGATGGTCGCATGCACTTGTTCACGTTTCTTTTCAGAAAGCTTCTTGGAATCACGCGCACTGTTGCGTAGCTGCAAAAGTAGCGAGTCGATTTCTTGTAACGTATTTTGATCTTTATAGTTCGTGGTTGATTGGGCGCGCCGGTTGGAATTCGTGGCGCGCGCCACTCGCCCGGCCGGCGCGCCTCCTAACCTCTCGCTATTCACAGACTTCACCAACCCACGAATGCCGCTCCCTATGAGACCCTTCTGAGACTTGGTGAGGCGATCAATGTGGGGCGCGAACCATTTACCGCCCAAACCATATGCGAGGAATATTTCAACGGGAACGGCAACCATACCGACGGTCACCGGACCGGCAATCGGCCCCCGGCCCGCCTCATCTACCCCTATTACGTGTGTGATTTTATTCGTGAGCATACGGACGAAGTTTTTCTTCTAAAGGATCACTATGCAGTAATTCGAGATTTTCTACTGATGTCTTGCTGGTACTTAGAAGGTATTTATATATACAGCACAACTGGAACTACTAAACTAATCATCTCATTTTTTAGGCAAATTCTTCTTCGATGAAACACTGGCAACCTCCTCTATCTCTAAATCAAACGAGCCGTCCAATAATGCATTTTCTTTTCTTGCTTGTTTGTCTTTATAATTCCGAGAAGATACAATTGATTCATTAGTAACAGATTCAATATCTTTTCTAGCACTACCTGCAACTTGACCGCCAAGCTTTGCTGCTTCTTTATTCTGCTCAAACCCTTGCACGTCTCTTGCGCGGGCAATCTGAGCAGTAGCCTGTTCACCTAGTGTTGTTAATGTTAGCTCTAAGGGCGTCATATTATCACGTAACGACTGAGACTTGAGCCCCTTTATTTCTTTATGCTGCTTAATACTAATATCAAAGGTCGCTTCAGAAATTGCATTAGTTAAAATACCATATTGAAATGACTCATTTATACCTCTTTCATTCCACTCGGCTTCAAGTTTTTCTCTAGATGCCTTATTGTTTATTCTTGACTCAATCCACGCATCATCATATCCTTTGGCTCTGTATATTGCCATAGCCCTTTTAATTGCAATGTCAGGATTCTCTAATTCTTGTATTCTTTCAAACCCAACCTTTGCGAGCCATGTTTTAAACGGCTCTGCCTTTTTTGTAGGCACTGATTGTACAATTCTAAAGATACCTTCCATATTTACAAAGTGAGTTTTTTGTTTACCGCCCTCACTTTCAAAATATAAGGTCTCGACAATTTGTCGATACCTTTCATCAAACCCCTCATCTCTTTTGCGTAATTTACCTATGTAATCAATTCCATTTTTTGTATCCACCAAAGCCTCAACAACATCCTTAACAGAAAACCACCATTCTCCTCCGCTTAGAACTTTTCTAATCTCTTTTTTCTTAAACAATGAGATTTCAGATTCGCCCTCTTCGGCAAACATATTCATTTGATTATCGTTATTTAACATATCTAAAAACACTATATCATATTTAATTACAACTCAACCTTATAAAAAATTTCCCTGTCAATCTTCACGCCCCCAAGCCCGAAGTGCTATACTCAAAGCATGTCTCCCGATCGACCATTCGTGCATCTGCATACCCACTCGCACTATTCCCTCCTCGATGGACTTTCCAAAATTCCCGAGCTCGTCAGCCGCGTCAAAGAGCTCGGTATGAATGCTGTCGCATTGACTGATCATGGAGCCATGTATGGCGCCATTGAATTCTATCGTGAATGCAAGAAGCAAGAGATCAAGCCCATCATCGGTGTTGAGGCTTACATGGCTGCACGGAGCCACACTGATCGTGATGCAGATCTCGATCGCAAACGCTATCACCTCACCCTTCTGGCAAAAAACAAAACAGGCTACGTGAATCTCATGAAGCTGACCTCTATTGCCTCGACCAAAGGTGTGTACTATAAACCACGCATGGACGAGAAGCTGCTTCAGGAATATCACGAAGGCATCATTTGCCTCACGGGATGTCCGGGAAGTCGATTCATTCAAGCCCTCAAGGATAAGGATGAGAAAGAAGCTCGTCGTGTACTGGAATTCTATATAAAGACCTTTGGTCGGGATCATGTGTTCGCTGAAGTCATGATGCACAAAGAAGTCGAGTGGTATATTCCCCTAATCCCAAAAATCCGCGAGCTCGCCACAGAGTACCAACTCGATATGGTTGCTACGTGGGATTCACATTACCTCACCCCAGATGACCAAGAGGCCCACAAAACCCTTCTTCATATTAATACCAATAACAAAGACTTCGAGATCAAAGGGGATTATTCACTCATTGACCCTGACCATGCCTACACTATTTTTGGCGAAGACTTTTCTGACGCTGTCGCCAACACACAGAAGGTCGCTGACCTGGTCGATATAGAGATCGATCCTGACGCATGGGAATTCCCCTCTTTCCCTATTCCTGATACTACTGATCACGACACCGTCTTGAGAGAGACCTCATACGCCGGTATAGAGAAAAAAGGCCTTGTAAAGAATGAAGAAGTAACCGAACGCATTGAATACGAATTAGGAATCATAAAAGCAAAGAATTATGCCTCGTACTTTCTCTCGGTTGCTGACTTCATTCGCTACGCGCGTACGCAGAGCATCCCTACGAACACCCGAGGCTCTGCGGCAGGTTCGCTCGTTTCATACTTGTGCGGTATTACTAATGTGAACCCTCTGGAATATGGACTCCTCTTCGAGCGCTTTCTCAATCCGGAGCGCCCTTCCCTCCCTGATATTGATCTGGACATCGCCGACACAGGACGCGATGCTATTATTGATTATGCTAAAGAAAAATACGGCCATAATGCTGTTGCGCAGATCGGAACCTTCGGAAAAATGCTCGCCCGCGGTGTGGTGCGCGATGTCGCTCGTGCCCTAGAATACCCGTACAGCGTTGGGGATCGGCTCGCCAAGCTCATCCCTATGGGGTCACAAGGATTTGGTATGACCATTGATCGCGCCCTCGAGATGGAGCCTGATTTTAAATCAGCCTACGAAGGAGAGCGTGATACCCAAGAGATCCTCGACCTCGCCAAGAAAATCGAAGGATGCGCCCGCCATATCTCGGTTCATGCAGCTGGAGTCTGTATTGCTGCCTCGGGTGATGTAACTGACTACTCTCCAGTTCAGATGGATCCAAAGGGCGGGAAGCTCATCACTCAATATAATATGTACACGGGCTACAAGGGCGAGAACGTTGTTGGTATGCCGAAGTTCGATTTTTTGGGACTACGGAACCTTGCCATTCTCGCTGATGCTGTGGTTCGCATAAAGAAGATTCGTGGGATTGACCTCGTGCTCGATGATATCCCTGACAATGATGAGCGAGCGTATGCACTCTTGGCTGATGGGAATACTTTGGGAGTGTTCCAATTCTCGAGTGACGGTATGAAAAAGTGGCTACAAGAGCTCAAACCCTCGAATATGGATGACTTGATTGCCATGGTTGCCTTGTACCGACCAGGGCCTATGGCCTTCATCCCAGACTACATTGAACGCAAATACGATCCGAGCAAGGCAGTGTTCCTCGATGCACGACTCGAACCAATCCTCAAAAGAACACACGGGATTATTATTTACCAAGAAGACATTCTCTTGATCGCTACGAGGCTTGCTGGATATTCATGGCTCGAAGCTGATGGCTTTAGAAAAGCGGTAGGAAAGAAAATTCCAGAGAAGATGAAAGCGGAGTACAAGAAATTCACAGAAGGCTGTATCGAGAATGGCATGAACACCAAAGTCACCCAGGAGCTCTGGGATCAGATCGAAACCTTCGCAGCATATGGATTCAATAAATCCCACGCGGCAGCTTACGGGCAACTAGCCTATCGTACAGCATACCTCAAGGCGAACTATCCTGCAGAATACCTCACGGCAATTATGACTGCTGAGTCCGGTAATGTTGAGAAAGTTGCCGAGGTTATGCAGGATGCGAGGAAGATGCACTATGAAATCATGGCACCGGACGTTAACGAAAGTTACTCTGACTTTACTGTTGTGGTTGTTGAAAATAAAAGCCAAGAAGAAGAGCTTAAAGAAAAATCTTCCGAAGGTTCATTCCATCCCCATGGAGACTACACGCCTGATGGAAAATTCATCACTAACAGGATTCGCTATGGTCTCAAGAATATTAAAAACTTCGGTGAAGAAATTGGTAAGGTAATTATCCATGAACGCAAAACCAATGGACTCTTTGCAGATCTCAAAGATTTCCTCGAGCGCATCCAACACCGGAATATGAATAAGAAGTCTCTCGAGGCGCTCATCCTCTCAGGGGCGCTCGACAACTTTGGTCACACTCGTGGGAAGCTGATGTCGAACCTCGAGACCCTTCTCTCTTTTAATAAAGATATCATTGGCACCAAAAATGATTCACAAGCTGACCTCTTTAGCCTCATGGAAACAGAAGTCACGAGTGTGCTGAATCTCGCCGATGCACCCGATCTCGAGCTCAAAGAAATGCTCGCTCAAGAAAAAGAGCTCCTAGGTATGTACGTAACAGGTCACCCACTTGATCAATATGCCAACAAGCTCAATGCGGCGCCTCTCAATATCGCACGCACTAAGCAAACGCTCGGGAATACCCAGACCACCGTCATAGCTGGCATCATCGAAGATGTTCGTGAAATCCTCACAAAGAAGGGCGACAAAATGGCCTTCGTCAAAATGCGCGATATGTCTGATACTATCGAAGTGGTGTGCTTCCCAGAAACCTACCGCACACATATCAGAAATCTCCGTATTGATAAAATTGTTGCCATAAAAGGCAAATTATCAGACCGCAATGCCGAGCTCTCGATGATTGCTGACTCGGTGAAGGTTTTGTAATAATTTTTATTTTTGACCTCTTCTTGATTAAAGCAGTGCTATGATGCAATAATATCATCTCTTGAATACAATTCAGACTCATCTTCGAGAAAATCAAATCTGCCCCCATGAAGATTAATATAGGTTATATCGTTTATATCTTTTTTTCATTGATATAAAAAGTTTTATCTTTCAAAAGCCCTCTCTTCATTCTCTTTCAGGAGAATTACTTCTAGCTTTTTCTTTTTTGCAAAAGTATTCACTTGATCAAGATATTTTTTTGACTTCTCCGCCGATCGATCGGCGTGCGCAATGATTATGTGTTTTTCTGTATCTGCAAACGATTCTTCGAAAGAAACTTTGCCTTTTTCATCTACAACTATATAGTATGGAGCAAATATCTTGGCGCCTGCAGAATCACCGTAATAAATACATGAGGTGCTCAATCGATCAAAATCAAAATGAAATCTGTCTAAATAATCGATAATTGTATGGCCGCCGCCGCACATAATTACTTGGTCGAATGAATCCCATTTCACAAGCTCTTGGTAATTCCGCTCGATGACCGTTGCACCAGCAGCTCTCATTGGGCGAATGATTTGGTTCTGATACCCAACAGGCTTGGCGAGATTCACGACGGCCGTCTTGGCGCCACGATTAATCTCAGCAGTAATATGTTTCCCATGTCGAAAAATCATACTCTCGGCAATCGATGCATACTCATCACTGTTGTAACCCCCTGAAAGAAAAAGCTTCATACACAATAATATTAACACACTGAATAGCCAGTTCTATATCCACGTATTTTAAGCATAATGTTTTTCCAGAAGGCTTTTCGTTTTTCTTGTCGTAACAACCTTTCCCCTTTTTTAGTGCACGTATAATCTACATCGAAGCTTTCAGTCTCAGATTGAAATTCGAAAAAAGACGTGCAAAAACGATGTGTAGAAAGATCGCTTCTTTTATTAAAATAATCCATCCGCTTATTAACCTTCCCATTCGGATATATTGCTAGAAATTCTAGTCGTACATAATCAAGATTTTTATTATTACGATACCCACCATAAGTATGTGCATCAGAAACAATGACTGTTCTTTCATTATTTGAAAAGATATCAATCGGCATGCCACGGGGCACCTCTTCTTCCAAAATTTCTTGACCAGAATATGTTTGGAAAAGAAGGGTGGGGTGACACACCTCGAACTGCCCCTCCATGCAATCATCTGGATTTTCTTTTATAGTAAGGAGAGATGCCCCAGCCCCATATACAGTCAGGCCAATTTGCTGATTATCGACATCATGTGTGACTATTTTCCTATCAATAATTATATTTCCCTTTTCATTTAAAAATCTAAACGTATCAGTGAAATCGACTCGCAACTCACGCGCATCATTAATAAGCGAGCCTGTATATTCAAAGATCATTCCCGGACGTAACACGTTCTCGATAATTTCTAATTTATCACGTACTATTACATTTACACGCTCACCAGTGCCATTAATAGATGTTTGCAAAATGATCTTATCGTCATCATCTCCAATCCCACGCTCAATAGATTGAATACGGAATTCCGTAACAGGTAACGGTTCCCACGCAACCATATCAATAGAAATTTCTCCTAATAATACGCCGTGTGAAGATCTCGAAGAAATTTCCTCAGACACCTCGCCGCTTACCTTGTTCACATACTGATTCACGGCATGTGATTCATGTATTCCTATTCCCAATAATACAAAACCTGTTAGTCCTAACAGGAAATAATTCATCATCTTTTTATTAAAAATTTTCATATATAAAGTATATCACAGGGTGTTACATGCATTGTATTGTTCTATGTTTATATAAAAAGCTCTAAATATCTGTTCGTATAATTCCCAATCTATACGGGATAGATCCTATGAATTCTCTTATCGAGTTTTTCCATAGTATTATATTCCCCTTTGAGCTACATATTCTTTTGATTTCGTAATCTTGTCCAGGAATCTCACTTTCAATATACGTATAATCACAAAATGGCTCAATGATCTGACCATCTGCGAATATCCCCTGATGAAAATGATCTGCTCTTTCTCTATTATCTTGGAAGGTAACAACGAAATCCAAACGCGTGCCCGCTATATTTTTTGAATTACCTGAATGACGTATTGGTGCAATATGTGCAAGTACGAGAGATTCGTATTGCGCAGAATTTATTTCAAGGTCTCCGCCCTGCCTAATTTCTGCTCTTTTAATCCCCTCTTCCCCGGCAGTCTCAACAGTAAGCGATGGATCGCACAGCGACAGCGAGGTAGGATCCTCAAAGCAATCAACGACCGTATCGAATCCTCGCACGAGCACTGATTCATCGGCTGCTACGAAATGCATCGCCGTATGATCTCTATGAATATCGAATCTTTTCATGACCACTTTTACATGACCATTTTTGTAAAATGAAATTCCTCTGTAATCTGGATAAATATTTACTTCGCGGGAATCTGATAACCCAGAAAGCGGATGCTTGTAGATCATTCCAGGCGCTACTTTTTTATACAGCAATTCTGGCACATCATTAAAGATGAGCGTGTACTCTCCTCTCTCATTAGATTCATATGCTTTCACTACTAATTGATTCACATTACCTACATTGGTCTCAATTGAAGAAATGACCAGGCTGGCCTTAGTATTATCATTCGGGATAGCGTACTCGGGACCGGGCGGGGTAAGAGGTATTGGCAATTCATTCATCGCATGAGTGTTTTGTGTTGTCATAGATACAAAGATAATAATCGCACAGAAATAATATGCTATTTTTCTACTAAAAGTTTTCATAGGAGAAGTATATCATAGGGTGTAATGTACCAAATAAAAAAAATCTGAATACAAAGAAACAGAGTTTTTTACTCAATATAATCTTATATATTACACACTAGCCTTTTGTAAGTCTGCATATCAACGAGACCATTTTGATTGATGCCTTGCGTTGCTTGAAACTGCCTTACAGCACTCTCAGTTAAAAAACCGAATACACCGTCTATAGATAGACTTGCTTTATTCTTGAAGTTGAGCATTACTTGCAGGATTTTGACATCCATTTCACGCGAAGGAAGACCACGAGAAAGAGGTAGGTTAAACAATGTCGGACATACTATTGGCGCCACAATCTCCATAGGTGCTGATTTCGGTACATATTGTATCAATTCCACAGACTCTTCTTCTAATTCACAATCGACATGTTGAGACCCCCAATACTCTAAAACAGGAATTTCTTTTAGGTCATTTAATACCATCACTCTTGCGAAACGGAAAGCTAGCTCATTGCCGCCCACATTTCCTACTTCTTTTATGTCTGTGATAAAAGTATCGATATTTTTTTCTTGACCAGATAGCTTTAATGCGTCGCCTATTTTAATATCTTGAGGATTATTATTTGAGCAAAGATCTTTTACCATAAATGAATCTAAACAATCGCCGTCACAAAAGTAGTCTTTTGAAAAAAGCATTGCATAAGCACCATTTACTTTTAAAGTTGCTCTAGTGTTATAATTAGAATATACGGAACTCAAATGCAAAACGCGCGCATTCTTTAAATCATCTGAATCAGGCTCAAAAATATTATCTTTACTCAAAAGAATATCCTCGCTTAAATTGATTATAAACTCCCCTGAATCATCGAATATTGAACCATATTCAGGGACAGTTAAATTGATGTACATACCAGGCTCAATTAAAGAATCAAGGACATGTTGGGAATCTTCAATCAGAAGGAGTCCTTGAGTATCTTCGTATTCAACATCTAGCCCAATATAATTAACCTCTTGTCGAGTAATCTTTGATATATTATCTATCTTAATAACTGCTTGCTTTGTAAATGATGGAATAAATGCATATGAACTACTTGAGAAAATTAAAAAAAACAGAAACCCGAACAACACACCCACACTCAATTTTTTGCTAAATAATTTTGCTTTCATAGAGTTTTATTCTACCACAAAAAACCACCATGCGAGCGATGTACGTTCACATGGTGGTTTTAATATATGCATTTCTTTTATAAAGAAAGGAAAGTGAGCGAGCGCTACTTATCTTCTCCTAAACATATTTTCAAAAAATATTAAAAATCGCTCTTTAAATCTATTAAGATTATTTTTTCGTATTAGCCTCTCTCCCTCTTTGGTACATTCATACTCTAATGGAGACTGTTGATCGTAAATCTTTTTAAAAGATGCAGAGCAAAAGCGATGCATAGCATACCGATGAAAAGCTTTATCATTAATATTAATAAAGCCCGGATGCCATTCAGGTTCATTAAAAACTACCAGAAACTCTAACTGCGCATAATCAATATTTGAATCTTCTTGATACTCACTATTTGTTAAAGCATCAGAAAGAATCACTGTATGCTTTTCTGTCGATAGAATATCAATAATATCACCACGAGATACTTGCTGTTCTAAAATTTCACCATCTCTGTATACCTGAAAAGAAAGGCCTGGGTAACACATTTTCTTTGTATCAGTGACACAATCATTTTTATTTTCTTGAATACTAATTAGTGCCCAAGTACCACCGGTAGCCATCGCCACTTGCAGCTGATCATATTGTACCGTATGAGCAAACCTATCAATATGAAAACCTTTATCATATTGAGAAAGAAAAGAAATCTTATCTGTAAATTCTATTTCTAAGAAGCCACTGGTAGTATCTACTCCCTCTTTTTGAAGGCTCAAAATCATCCCTGGGCTAATTGCTTCTTCCAAAAGACCCATCTCATCACGAATCATAATATCTATATTTTCATCATTTTTTGTATATGAACGCAATATTATATTTTCATTATTTCCATCCGATGCGCGGTCGATAGATTCAATAGTAAATTTATTAAATGGAATTTGCGGCGTCATATCATAAAGAGAAAGCGCATATAAACTTTTTACGCTAAGAATACTGACAACCATGAACGCCAACCCCAATAACAAGTACTTCGTTTTATTTAATGAAATATTCATATGTACACAATATTAACATAAAAATATTTCTTTTTTATCCCCACACAAAAAACCACCATGTGAGCGATGTACGTTCAGATGGTGGTTTTTATATATGTATTTCTTTTATAAAGAAAGGAAAGTGAGCGAGCGCTACTTATCTTCTTTTACAAAAGGAATACCGATGTGTTCAAAAAATGCCAAAGCTTCCTCTTTTGTCTTGGCCGTCGTTACGAGCGTAACTGACATACCAAATACGTTCTTGATTTCTTCATCAGATGTCTCTGGGAAGATTGTGTGTTCTCTAATACCGATGGTAAGATTCCCCATAGGATCAACCGCTGTTCGCTTGATACCACGGAAGTCCTTCGTACGCGGTAATGCAACATGGATAAGCTTCTCGATGAAACTCATCATGCGCTTCCCACGCAAGGTTACCATCTGGCCGATGACATCACCTTCACGAATCTTGAAGTTTGCGATAGACTGACGCGCTTGGCGTGGTGCTGGTTTTTGACCGGTGATCAGTGCGAGTTTCTCTGTGACGAACTCGTTCCACTTACGATCAGTACGTGATCGCTTTCCCGTACCAACGCTCACGATGATCTTTGATATTTTTGGTGCCGCCATTGCATTCGTATAACCGAAGCTTTCTTTGAGCGTCTCAAAACTTGTTTGAATTTTATCTTGCGTAATCATAAGCGTATATTAGACCTTGGCACCGCTTTTCTTGGCGATGCGTACTTTATCTTTACCCGTTCCCTCGTATCCGATGCGTGTTGGCTTTTTAGTCTTGGGATCAATGAGTGCAACATTCGATCGGTGAATTGACGCAGGGATATCAATAATTCCCCCTTTCACTTCTTCTCCACGTGACTTCACGTGCTTTTTCTTGAGGTTAACCCCAGAAACAACAACGCGGTCCTTATCATGGATGATACTTTCAATTTCTCCCTTGAAGCCTTTATACTTTCCAGCAATCACCTGTACGGTGTCTCCTTTTTTAATTGCCATATACTTTATATATATGTACTGACGTCTTAGAGCACTTCTGGTGCTAATGACGCAATACGCTGATAGCCACGCTCTTGGATTTCGCGCGGGATGGGACCAAAAATACGACCACCTAATGGTTCCCCTTTTTGATTAATAAGTACTACTGCATTATCATCGAAGCGGATGTATGATCCATCCTTGCGACGAAACGCTTGCCGCTGACGTACAACTACGCCGCGTACTACTGCCTTCTTCTTGACCTGCTTGCGTGGCTCTGCCTTTTTAATTGACAGAACGACAAGATCACCAAGTCGTGCATAGCGACGCTTCGAACCACCAAGTACTTTAAAGACCTGACCAATTCGCGCACCACTGTTGTCCGTGATTTTAACACGTGTTCCTGCTTGAATCATAGGTCTTATTCTTCACCCTCATCACGACTTGCACGTGTAATGCATTCCGTAACGGTGAAAGATTTAGTCTTTGATAATGGTCGACACGAAGCTATATCCACGAGGTCACCAATGTGATACTGGTTCTCCTCATCGTGAGCTTTGTATTTCTTACTCACTTTGTAGTATTTACGATACTTTGGATGCTTGATGAAGCGGTCAATTTTAACCACGACTGTTTTGTCCATCGCATCAGACACCACCGTACCGCGGAGCGTCTTTATTACTTTTTTTGTTTGGTCTGTTGTTGACATATAATCAATAATTATGAGGCGTTAAGCATTGATGGTGGCTTTGGCGCGATTAGACAAAATTGTCTGAATTCGCGCGATAGCCCTTCGATGATTGCGCACGGCTTTAGCATCGTTGCCTTGTGCACCAAAAACACCTGATAATTTACGTAGCTCGTCGCGATGCTCAGTGAGTTGCTTGCGGAGATCCGCATCTTTCATACTCATTAATGTGCTGAAGGTATTTTTCTTTGCCATAGGTATTGCAAAAGATTCTCGTCATGATGAAGGTATTAATAGTATTAATACAAATCTCCACGAGCGATCACTTTCGTTGTTACGGGCAATTTGGTTCCTGCTTTACGCAATGACTCGCGTGCAACATCTTCAGGAGCACCATCTACCTCAAATAATATTCGACCGGGAAGGGTGTCGAAGCAAAATCCTTCCGGAGCTCCCTTACCCTTACCCATCGGCACCTCTGATGCCTTTGCAGTATATGGACGATCTGGGAAGATACGGATCCAATACTTAGCTGTTTTTCCTAATGTACGAATGAGTGCCTTACGCGCTGCCTCAATCTGTCGTGACGTAATGCGGTGCTGACTGGTTGAAATCAAGGCATACTCACCATTCTGAATCGTGATACCGCGCGATGCGATACCACGCTTGTCTGGGTGCTTTCGTGCTGATTGCCAGCGACGATATTTAACTTTCTTTGGAAATAACATAGCAATGATGATGGAAGGAAATGAAAAGACGTATCTTATGCATCTCCTTTCAGTTCGAGTGAATCACCTTTGTTGATCCATACCTTGATCCCAATACCCTGACCACGTACGGGAATAGCTGCATAATCAATGTCAGCACGAATAAATTGCAATGGAATAGGGCCGCTCTTCACCTGCTCACGACGTGCCATGGTTGCTGAACCACCGACAAGTCCTGATACGACGATGCGTGCTCCTTTCACACCACGTGTTGCCATTACTTTTTCAAGAATTTGCTTGATCACGCGACGGAATGGCATACGACGACGTAATCCTTCTTCGACCATCTGTGCGACGATCATGGCGTTAGCCTCAGGGTTCTGCACCTCAACGATATCGAGCTTCACTTCACCAGTCATAGCAAGGCTATTTTTTCTGATGAACTTTGCGATATCAGCGTTGAGCTTCTGTGCACCTTCCCCGCTGCGACCAATAACCATACCTGGACGTGAAGTTGCAACGATAACACGTGTATGATCGCGGTTGCGTTCAAACGTAATATCAGCAACAAAATTTCCGTGGAGGCGCTTCTCGAGATATTCACGCAACAGTACATCTGCGCGTAGATATTCTCGATATTGCTTTCTATCTCCCGAGAACCAACGTGACTTCCAGTCGCGCAAGGTTACCAATCGATATCCATAAGGGTGTGCTACTTGTGACATACAATATTATGATTATGTAAAGTTAGCATTCTTGGTGAAGCGCAATTACTTCTGTCCAAGCATGATTTTAATAATACTCGAGCGACGGCGGATAGGATTTGCCATACCGCGCGAACGTGGACGATAACGCTTGAGCGTTTTGCCCTCATCTACGGTGATAGTTTTGATCACTAATCCATCTGTGTCGACTTTGAAGTTGTTCTGAGCATTCGCCAATGCAGAGGATACAAGCTTAGATACTGCAATTGCAGCACGCTGAGGCATGAAAGAAAGTTCTGCGAGAGCGCGGTTGGCGTCCATTCCACGGACCAAGTCCGCGAGGAGGCGCACCTTGCGCGGCGATTGCTGGTAGTTTTTGAGTTCTGCTTTCATAAAAATAAAATACTCAATTACATTAAACAGCACGCGCAGCTTTGGCTGCAGCGATTTCTGCTTCGCGTCGCTTCTGTTCGAGCTCTTTCATAAGCTTACCTCCGTGACGATGAAAAGTCTTGGTCGGTGAGAATTCTCCCAAACGATGACCAATCATGTCTTCGGTAACGAGTACCTCGAGATGCTTACGCCCGTTATATACACCAAAGCGAAAACCAACAAATTCCGGTGGAATCATGCACGCACGATCCCAAACCTTAATAAGGTCCGTTTTTTGTGGGTCTTTGCCCTCTATTTTTTTCAAAATACGAGGATTGATGTATGGGCCTTTTTTAAGTGATCTTGTCATAGGGTGTTATGAAAATACGAAAGTCACGTACAACAAACTAATAATTTTTGGCATCTTTTGAAGAAATAGTATGCGTACAGATCAAAAAGAGCACGAACTGCATGCTGCTTGCTGATATGTGTGACACATGAGGCAACGAGGGATTTGTGATCATACATTGTGTCAAGAACACGAATGGATGCAAATATCGTTACACGGTATTACCTTCTCAAGATGCCCTCATACTACTGATTATAGGGATTTTTGCAAGTAAAAAAGCCATTAATCGGTCAGATTAATGGCTTTGCTTTTCCTTAAAAAAATTCCTCTCCTTACTTATTTATACAAAATAAATAGCATAAACCAATCGTAGCCCCAGTAGGAAACATGCAAAAATATTTATAAAAAAAAGCTTTTTTGTGACGCTTACTGATTTTTTAACTTTTTGTAAAATAAATACAAAAAGTTGGTATGATAAAAAAAATATCAACAGCGCAACCTTTGATGGCCAAACATTACCAATAACTTCAAAGATACGGCCGAAAAAATCTATAACCACAAAAAACATTACGAGCGAACAAGAAGAGAAAAATCTGCCTTCCCAGGCGTAATATAAATGTGCGAGCTCAACCTCTTCCATCGTTGGCCCATTACCTTCATTGGTACATAGAAGATCTTCCATAAAATTATTTTATAAATGTTAATAAGAAACAAAACAACAAAATACATTGCCCTTATTGGCTTATTTCTCACTAACATTCTTCACAAAAAGATATTTTCAAGGAGATGGCTTCGTCTAAATTCAATGAATATAATACACTTATATACTGTTCTGTCAACATGTAACACCCCTCGATACATATACAGACACAAATGTGCGTTGTAATGCCCGCATGGCGTGTTCGTGAAAAAGTACATCATTATATTTCTTTACACTTATTATTTATTCTCATATTTTCTCCTGTTATTTTTCTGTGGAGAATTGCACTTTTTCTTCTTGTTCCATGAGCGCGCTCTGGTATGATCAAGGATATGACGCGTTCTTCTTCACCCCTTCTTATTCATGATCTTGATCTGATGACACAATATCAATCAGGTGATCGTGATCAGGCACTTTCGAAAATATATCGCGAGAATATCGACGTGGTGTATAAATATATTTTTAAACATTGCGGGAATCGCAACATTGCAGAAGACATCACGAGTGATACCTTCATGACCTTTATCGAGAAGATTGAGAAGTATTCGGGAACTTCGCGCATTCGCACTTTTCTCATTGGGATTGCCATTAACAAGCTCAGGCAACACTGGCAAAAGAATCCGAATAATGACTCTCTTGATCGCGAGGATTTCATTATGCCGATCAGCTCTACGAATGTACCCGAGGAGCTCGCCGATCCTGATATCCCAGGAATCCACGAGCAACTCGAGCCACATATGAAGCGCATCTTGCAGGAACTCCCTGAGAAATATCGCACGGTCCTCCACTATCGCTTCCAAGAGCATCTCACATCCCAAGAGACTGCCGAGAAGATGGGGCTCAGTCCTGGAAATGTGAGAGTCATCCAAACACGCGCCCTCGAGAAAGCACGGACCATTGCGAGGGGAATGATTGATAAAGGCACCATACAGCTCCCTCAAAAGAAGAGGCGTATAGAACAAGAAGCACCACATCAGAGAAACAAGGAGGAGATGCCGAAAAAGAGCACATCACCACCTAATCCAAAAAACCCTTCTAAGAGAATCGATGCCATACACACACGTACATAATTTTTATGAAAAAACAAAGCGCCAATAAAACAACACGCAATACCACGAACAAGCTTGATCACGAAATCATCAAGGCGCTGCGTGGTGCAAGTTTTTCTTCAGCATCAAGGCGCTCTTTCAAAAATGATCTCCATGATCGATTCCTTCAGCAGGCCCGAGTAAAGAAAGCCACCCAAGCGAAAGCAACCCCTGTTATCGCAGCAGCTCCAATTTCTACATCTAATACTTCTCAAAAAACAAAGGGTAAGAAGAAAAAAGGTTTCCTTTCCCCTTTCATGCACCAGAATCGCCTGATCCTCATAGGTGCACTCTCGCTCTTGCTCGTTGTGTCGAGTACGATTGCCCTGAGGAATGATCGGGGATCACAATTACCCTTCTCGGTAGAAATGGCACGTGACACCACTTCAAGCCAAGACGTCCAAGAAGATACCGCATCAATGAATAATGAAGAGAACAGCGCCGTAGTCGCTGAGGTATTTGAAAAGAACGAAACACGCGTGGATCCTGATGAAGAAAAAGTCGCCCAAACACCGAGCACCCAACAAGCAACAACGACGGTGATCGACAACAGCAATCTCCAGGGAACATCCGAGGCATCAGTAGTGATTATTGATGCACCTGCAGATACTCAATCTGATACTCCGAACATGGGAACCACCCCTGACGGCAACCTTTCTCTCTCTGTTGCAAATAACAATACAGCGAACACGGTGGCCTCGAGCCCACCTGCATCACCGGATAGTTCTAATATTGTCTTTCCAGGAGAATCACGCAGCTACGCATACTCGGATATTTTCCAGGCGCTCGAATCACTGACGTTGAGATATACCAGCTCAGATATATCGACTACTATCCGACAAGCTCAAGTCAGCTCGAGCAATATCGAGGGCCCTCTCTCGACTGTCCGCGGACATGAGACTGGGAGCGGCTTCACCCAAGAGATCCTTTTGAATAATCCAAATGATAATCAGGCGACACTCGTCGTGTTCTATAATTCTGATGGGAGTCATTATTACGGGAATGTATATATTAAAAGAAATGATGGGAGCTTCGTGAAAACACATGAAATTCATGCACGCGACACGACCGGATTCCATACACTCTCATTGGATTTGAGAAAGCTCTTTTACGGGGAGTAGATTGTTCGTATGATTCTATTTTTTTACATATGAAAAACACCCATTGCTAGGTGTTTTTTTGATCTCCTCTCTATCAAATTACTTATTCTCATCTATTTAATAAATAAGAAAAATAATCTCATAGAGAAGGGTAAATACAATGTATTTACCACGCATCTACTATCCAAAATGGATAGAAAAAGAAAATGACTCTAGGACGTACGTTTAACAAAATAACCTCATGCAGCCTAGCTGCAACATATTGATTACTTCAACCTAAATTGTATCCCACTCGCATGGGCTTTCCATTTCATCATATATGCCGAGCCAATCGAACACTATGATCTACAACTTTGCCTGCACGCATGTAGCCGCGCTTCCTCCAATCTATAACTCGTGGAGGGTGAGATAAATTAAAGAGGAATTATATTTGAATAGTTTTATCAAATATAGGATTACCTAGGTCAAACTGGACCTGATATCTCCTACCACCTCTCTGACCTTCTCCACCGTCAATTACAGTGAAAGGAAGTGGCTCAGAGATTATCTTTATGCTAAGATCCTCGTAATCTTCAGCATGCTCCTCGAGGTATTCTTGCTCAAGGAACTTAGTCAAATCAACAGGACACCTCTCGTCCTCATTCGAGGAAACAATATCTAGCCCCACTAATTCGCCATCATTCGCGGTAATTTTCCGCAAAACGGCATATTGTACATCGCCTTTTTCGAAAGCTGCCTTGGCGCCTTTCGAATTTTCGAAGAGGTTAATGTGAACCTCTCCACCGTGCCCTTTTGCACGGCTCTCTAATTCATTTTTTAGATTGATCATCAACATTACCCTTATCGCCGGGTGGGCGTGGCCACTCTACATTATTCAAAAAGTTAAATAATGTGAGCAACTGATTTAAGAAATTATTCATATTTCAATGACCTTAATTGATAGTATTATATCATTTTATGTATACTTAGTCAAGTATATATTCTCATGCAAAAAAAACACCCATCACGGGTGTTTTTAGCATTTATTTTAAGAATATATCTCTTATCGCTTGGTCTTGCGACGTGAGACAATAGCGTGATTCGAGTACTTCTTGGGACGACGTGTCTTTACACCATAGGCAAGCTTACCTTGGCGCGTTTTCGGACCGCGACGCAATCCAATTCCCTGCTTGCCTTCACCACCACCATGAGGGTGATCTACCGGATTCATGGCAGAACCACGTACCGTTGGGCGAATTCCACGTTTGCGATTACGTCCTGCTTTACCGATATTCACGAGCTTCCACTCGCCATTTGATACCTCACCTACACAGGCGTAGCATGTCTCTGGGACTTGGCGAATTTCGGTCGATGGCATTTTGAGGCTCGTCTTGCCATCATTGTGCGCTGCAACTTGGATGAATGATCCTGCTGAGCGACCCAATTTTGCTCCACCTTGTGGTTGCATTTCTACGTTGTAGACATAGGTTCCCGCAGGAATATTACGGAGCATCATACGATTACCCGGAATAATGTCCGCCTCCTCAGATACGATGAAACTCTCGCCTACCTTGAACCCCTTTGGTGAGAGAACATAGCGACGCTCCCCATCGGCATAACACACCAATGAAATGAAAGCCGTACGATTCGGGTCATATTCAACCGTCTCGATCTTGGCAGGAATATCCATTTTGTTATACAAAAAATCAATCTGTCGATACTTTCGCTTCACACCACCTCCTTTGTGGCGCGTTGTTATGCGACCCTGATTATTACGGCCTCCAGTTTTTTTCTTTCCTTTTACCAGTGCCTTGTGAGGCCTATCTGTTGTAAGAACTCCACGATAGGTCACCACGGTCATACCGCGACGCCCTGGAGTTGTTGGTTTATACTTTTTCATACTATATATAATGCTTACGTATCGGCGAAGCTAGCCTTTAGTTATTGTTAATATTCTCTCATGTCCCTTTCTTTATACTCTATGCGAATTCAATGGTGTCACCCTTTTTCAAAAATACCATGGCCTTCTTCTGGCCCGTCGTCTTCCCGCGACGTCCGCGGAAAAATCGAATGATTGGTTTTTTGATACTCACAGTAACCTTTATAGGATCAACACCATAATAGGATTTGATTGCCTGTTTGATAAGGATCTTGTTCGCACGTGATGCCACATTAAAAGTATAAATATTGTGATCTGCCCCAAGGCTCGCTGCCTTTTCAGTCATGCGTGGCTTTTGCAACACCCATGAGAGATCCTGGTTAATATCTACATATTTTGTTGGCATGCTTGTTTTTTCTGTATTCATACGCATTCCCCTCATTATTCATGAGGAGTATCAATAGATTAATAATTACTTTGTTGTTACTTCTTCTTTCTTTTTCAAACGCTCTGGTAGAATCGTATCCAATGTATGATGACGTGATACGAGAATCTTGTCACACAATGCTGGATCTACTATGAGTAGATATCGGTGATTCACCACATCGAGTGTATTGAGCGAAAGAGCATCAGTAACCGTCACATGTGGAATATTGCGTAATACTTTGACGAGATCCTCATTGTATTCTGGCAATACAACACAGAGATTCGAACGATTCGTTCGCGTATTGATTGTAGAGAATCCATCAACGCTCTCTAGGTTCTTGAGCACTTGATTGATGTCACGTGTCTTGTCAGATGCTCCAAGACTATCAACGAACACCATTCGCCCAGCTGCAAGCTTACCAGATAGCGCCGTGTACAATGCAGCAATGCGCATCTTGCTGTTAATTTTCTTGGTGTAGTTACGATCATTGCGTGGCCCGAAAGTAACTCCTCCACCTACCCAAATAGGACTACGGCTCGAACCGTGTCGCGCGCGACCAGTACCCTTCTGGCGCCATGGCTTTTTACCTCCACCAGAAACTTCGCTCCTGTCTTTGGTATGCGCCGTTACTTGTCGCTTGTTGGCAAGCATTGACGTAACTACCTGATGCACGAGATTGTGATTTTTTTCTTGACCAAAGACAACATCAGAAAGATCAACTGATCCTGACTTTTTGCCTGCGTGTGTATAAATATCGTATTTCATATTTCAATAAACGAAGCGGCTATGCCACTGCTTCTTTAACAATCTCGAGTAAGGTACCGCGACGACCTGGTACTGCCCCTTTGACCAATAATGTATTTGTTTCTGGATCAACAGCAAGTACGCTGAGATTCTTGACACGAATTCGATCAGATCCCATACGACCTCCCATGCGCGTTCCCTTGAACACACGACCTGGGCCTGTTGCACCAATTGATCCTGGCTCACGCTCAGAGTGCTTCTGACCATGTGATCGGCGACCACCCGCAAAGTTGTGACGCTTTACAACACCCTGGAAACCCTTACCTTTTGATGTTCCTGTTACGTGAACGGTATCACCAACATTCATAATAGTGAAAGGATCGAATGTCGTCCCCTTCTCTACGCCATCAGGCAATGCATCCATGCGAAACTCCACAAGATGTGCGAAGCTTCCCATATCTCCCCAGGCTTTTTTCTGGGCTTTATTAATGTTCTTCTCTTTACGAGAACCGTATCCGAGCTGAACGGCAGTATAGCCATCCCGCTCTTCACTACGCACATCAGTGACTACTGTTGGCAATGCGCGCACCATTGTTGCGGCGTATGCGTTACCATTCTCGTCAAAAAATTGCGTCATCGAGAGCTTCTCGCCCACAATTGCATGTATACTCATATAAATAGTATGTAAAATAGAAGACTTTCATCTTCTTTATGCATGCACAGAATCACCTCTTCTGAAGATACTTGTATATTTAGCGTATCGAGAAAAGATCCTGCTCATTGGTTTATCATACCTCGACAAGGGGCAGCGGATAAACATAAGTCCTGTAATATTCTGTCATATGCACGTGTGTGATATGTCATCACTTTTTATATAAAAAAGAGAAAATACATCACACGCATTGACAAGACCCTATACTAGCCATAAGAAGGAATTTTGCAAGGGTTTTAGAAGAATAGACTTTATCAACTTTCTACCACCTCCCGCCGAATCTTTTCAAGAATGAGTCATCGCGTGGTGTATCATGATGCTCTGGAATACCGAGACTACGCAATCGACTCAGGAGTTCTTCATATTCCTCGTGATGAGCAAGATCATATACACACCTCACATTTCGTGATCCAAATCGCATCACTACAATATATTCTGATGACATGCCCCCTTTATGATCAGATGAAACCGCACTCACATAATGACGAAATTTATCCATTTCTTCCAAATTATGCTTTCGTGTATGAGTGAAAAAGTGCGCATCTACCTTATTCTTCTGCGTATACAACGTGACCTTGTACGGCGCAAACAGGATGCGCGCAATCATATAGAGCAGAATAACCCCAGCGACGATGAGGAAGATCAAAAGATATCCGTACAAACTCTCTACGAAATTCCAATACCGCGCAAAGAGTCGCAATGCGAAACTCGCCAATACAACATCTAGGAGGAACAAGAATGCGAGTACATATAACCCCTGTCCCTTTTTATAAAAGCCAATAGTGTCATTGCTCGCGTGAGCACTCTGATGAGTAGCTGGAGCAGGAATCTTTCCTTGTTGATGAATTGAAGAAGTCATAGCGCACATAGGTATAAAAATATAAGCAACATTACTGGATAATGTAATTTCTCTCTTCTTATTATATGATGCTTTGCTCGTTACTCAAAGGGGAAACTATCTATCTTAGAAACATGCTGTGGCTAGATATCCTTATGAATCAAGGAGCTAATATATGTCTGATATGGCATACCCTCTTGAGCAGCACGAGCTTTTATTCGAACAAGATCACGCTCTGGTAAGCGAATAGTTATTACCTTATTCTTCTTAAGTGTTTCTCTCGCAACGGTTGCGAGTCTTTTTTTATGTATAGCAATATTCTTTACAGACTTCCACTTTCCTGCTTCGTATGAATCTTGTATTTCTTTTTCTGTTTTAGTTTTCATAAATAGTTATCTTTACTATAATTTAGTTACTATTTCTTTTTATATTTCTTATTCCGCTTGCGGTCAGGAAAAATTGTCTTGAGAAAAAATACTTCCCTATCTTGTATACATGGAACACAGTACACATAATCATACACTTCAAAAATAATAATGTATTGATCAGGATATTTCTTTTTGTTTTGATGTTCTACTACATCAATAAGGTTGCCCTGTTCTAATGCAATAATTACATCCTCGAACGATATACCTCGTGACCGTATAAGTTTTCTATTCTTTGCAGGCTCCCAATCGAAGTACGGCATTACTCTATTTTAATTTAATGTATATTGATTGTCAATACATATATCATACTCACCCACTGAGGGTGAAGCATCAAAATCACCAATAGAAAAAGACGAGATTGCTCTCGCCTTTTTCTATATGATCTTCAGATTCCTGATTCCCCCCTTATACCATCTTGATGTCAGCTTCGACACCTGATGGTAAGTTGAGATTGGTCAGTGCTTCGATCAATTTTTGAGATGGATTTATAATATCAATAAGACGCTTGTGTACGCGAACTTCGAATTGCTCACGGGCATCCTTATAGACGAATGACGCACGGTTAACCGTATATTTCTTGATTTCATTCGGTAGTGGCACAGGCCCCTTCACCGTTGCGTCGTTGCGCGATGCAATATCCATAATTTGCTTTACTGACGAATCGAGAAGCTTGTTCTCGTAGGCTCGTAGGCGAATACGGAGTTTTACATCGGCTTGAGTTTTTGCCATAGACGTTTTTTTGCAGTTGCAAAATTATTACCATTTTGAGAATTTTTCTCTATACGAAAGCATAGAGAAATATTCCTTAGGCAATAATCTTGGTCACCACACCAGCACCGACGGTACGCCCACCTTCGCGGATCGCAAATCGAGTCTGATCCTCGAGGGCTACGGGTGCACCAAGTTTTACGACGAGATTCACCGTATCTCCTGGCATCACCATCTCAGTTCCTTCTGGGAGCGTTGCTTCTCCCGTCACATCAGTTGTACGAATGTAGAACTGAGGCTTGTATCCATTAAAGAATGGTGTGTGGCGTCCTCCTTCTTCCTTCTTCAAAACGTACACTTCACATTCGAATTCTGTATGAGGTGTTACTGATCCTTTAGCAGCAAGAACTTGCCCACGTGTAATTTCTTCTTTCTTGAGTCCACGCAAAAGAATTCCTGCGTTGTCCCCAGCTTGACCTTGATCAAGTTGCTTGTTGAACATTTCAACCCCAGTAACGGTAGTCACTGTAGTATCCTTGATACCAACAATTTCGATTTCCTCACCAACTTTCACAATACCACGCTCGATCTTTCCCGTAACCACGGTTCCACGACCTTCAATTGAGAAAATATCCTCAACAGGCATAAGGAATGGCTTTTCAAGATCACGCTCTGGTGTAGGGATCCATGTATCAACGGCTTCCATCAATTCTTGAATTGATTTTGCATACTTGTCTTCTAAATCAGTAGCTTCAGAAGCTTTCAATCCTGACCCCTTGATGATTGGTGTATTAGCACCATCATAATCGTACTTAGTAAGGAGTTCTCGAATTTCTTCTTCGACAAGTTCGATCATTTCTTCATCATCTACCATGTCACACTTGTTAATGAAAACAACCAATTTTGGAACACCAACCTGACGTGCGAGCAAAACGTGCTCACTTGTCTGTGGCATCATTCCATCAGTAGCCGCAACAACGAGGATAGCCCCGTCCATCTGTGCAGCACCGGTAATCATATTCTTGATATAGTCGGCGTGACCTGGCGCATCAATATGCGCGTAGTGACGGTTTGCCGTTTCGTACTCCTGGTGAGAAAGGGCAATAGTAATACCACGCTCTTTTTCCTCAGGTGCGTTGTCAATATCTGCGTAATCGCGCTTCTCCGCGAATCCCATCATGCTCAACACATTAGTAATACCAGCTGTAAGTGTCGTCTTCCCATGGTCAACGTGACCAATGGTACCGATATTTACGTGTGGCTTACTACGATCAAAAGTATCTGCCATAGCTTGAGTAAAAAACGTCTCGTACTTGCCCACATTCGAGTGCGTATAGAGAATACTTCTCTACGAATCGATAGTTTACAGCCGAATAGACCAATACCGAGCGCTTTTTAACTTACATAAAATTTATAAATATATGCGTACAAGATCTTTCTTTATAAAATAAGACTTGCCCGTATAAAAATGGATACTAATCGATTAGAGGGAATTTATCAAGGTGTTAATTAATTACTATAACTGACTACCTCTTATGGTTTCTCTTACTTCTTTATTAGTATTATTAAATGAATCTGAAACTGCACCTTCATTAATAGTTACATCAATACTTTGGCCTGGCAATAATGGTTTTTCAAAAGTAAAATTAACTTGATTTCTTGATTCATCAGATGATGGCACAATAGTGAAAACAATCTCTTGATCACCTACTCCGTTAAAGATAACTTCACCCTCTGACAATGTATTAGAAATAGCAGTACTGTCTGTGATGAATAAAACTACAACGAGATATTCATCACCAGTAGTAGCATCTCTTTCATTTGAACCAAGTATCACAATATCAGGACCTTTTTCATCATTCTGTATTTCATCATTTGAATTACCAATCACAGTTATTGGCGTCAGCGTAGATGTTGTTGGTCCCGGCTCACCCACAGGTAATCCACCTGTACTGTTTTGATTTCCACCTGCCGACTCACTCGTACCGGCCGCACCGCCACTCGATGCTGAATTCTCGTTCACGGTTGGTGTTACCACCACATTATCGAATCCGAGAGTCTTCACAATCGTATTGAGTATCCCGAACACTGACGCCATAATGAACATCCCTACAATTCCCCACATCATATGTCGGCGCCCCTGATTAGACTTCTCAGGATTATCCTCACGATTCTGCAAAAACATACCAATCCCAAAGAAAAATAAAATAAGACCAGCAGAAAACAGAAATGCTATAAGCGGATTGATAACATATTTATTCACCCCATCAACCAGCCCCTCAACCCCCAGTGGATCTATGTTCGCCTGAATGAGTCCCAGTTTAATATCTTGTACTATTTTTGAAGAAAAAGAAAAAAGCGATTGATCTATCATATGCTGATATTATACCGCTTCTCTCATGCTTTCACGAATGGTGCCATGTTTATATCTCGCTCATATCTATTCTAGATAATAAGTATATTTATTTATTCTCTAGATATACTTTCTCTACATGGGCGAGTTGTTCTGGGGTATTGGCGCCATATGCCTCATTGCTGGGGAGGTCTACCGTCATGACGGTGCCGAATTCCTCAAATGCTCGCGCTACGAGATCCGTCAAATACAGTTCGGCTTGTGCATTATTTGCCTCCAATGACGCAATGCGCGAAACGAGCCAATCATAATCGAAGCACATCACGGCAGGATTCACCTCATGAATAGCGAGCTCGTCCTCTGTGGCATCTTTCTTTTCAACAATCTTTAACACATTATTATTCTCATCACGAACAATGCGACCAAAGGCGTAGAAGTGATTTTCTAATTCATCATCGGTTGCATGTACGGTCGCGAGAGAGAGTGGGCAATCGTGCGTCTCGTGCTTGTCCATCATAGATACAATAGTGTCACCACTAATTAATGGCATGTCACCATAGAGCACCAAGACCGTTTTGGTATGATCAGGAACTTGCGTGAGGCCGACCTCAACCGCATGACCTGTTCCCAATTGCTCTTCTTGTAACGCATAACGATATTCAGGACCACAGACTTCTTCAACTTTTTCATACTGATATCCTGTAACGATTACCGTGTCATCCTTCATACTAATATCTGACAAGGTTCCCAGGACATGCATGATCATAGGAACTCCCACAACTTCCGCCAATACCTTGGGGAGATCCATATTCATGCGCGTTCCCTTCCCCGCAGCGAGAACAACGACTGCGCGCGTATCGCTTTCTTTATGATGAGTGCTCGTAGATGATTTCATAAAAAGTTTTCTTAAAAAATTCATACTCTATTTACTTGAGGAGTTCTATAATCTCCTGAGCATAGCGATCACCAATAGTGGCATACCCTTGGGGATCACTCTGTGCAACAATGAGTCCTTCATAATTCATGAGATAGACATTCTGTGATGCTGCTGCGGCAGATTCGCGCGCAGTGAGGAGCTCTACTCCGCCATTGAGCTCTTCTAATTCGGCCTGTAGATCAGCTGGGAGCTCACTGACGATAGCTGTATATTCCGCAAGACTGAATTGTGTACCGATCAGGAATGGCATAGCCTCGTTATCTGTTTGTTTTTTTAATGCATCTACAAGCGCCCCTACTTTCTCATCATATTGATCTGCATAAATATTGTGGTGCCATACGGTTGCAACAATCTCTGCATCAGGGATCGAGCGGTTCACTGATTCGATACGATCACGTAGAACTTCATAGAGAGAGAATGAACCATCCTCGATGCTATTGAACGCACTTTGTGGCAAATACATATCAACCGATGCCCCGTCAAAGGCCACCTTAACAATACCAATGACATCTTCTGGGTATGCTTCCTCGAGAGATTCTGCGAGAGTAACCTCGAGTCCATTACGGTTACCGAATGGTGAAATATTCACCCATCCACCATCTGCGAGAGCCAATTTACGATTAGTCTCCTGTCGCGCGTCGGCTGAGTAATCCCCCTGCTGTGCGTATCCAATAGCGTGCTCATCACCGAGCACGAGGACAATCTTGGTAGGCAATTCGCCGGTTTCAGCATCAATATGCTTGACCGGCTTTTTGCGCGCCAAGCGAGTAATCCCAAAGATGATCAAACCAACCAGGAGCAACCCAATGAGAATCCACATCCAAGATCGATTAGCTGATCCTGTGCGCCCTTTGCGTAGTGGTGTTCCTGCAGTACCTGACCCTGGCATGTGCTGTGTGCGTACTTGTGCGCGGAGCGTGTTGTTGGAAGATGAACGATTCATATAAAAATTAGTGAATTACTGGAAATTAAGCAAAATAAAAAGCCTTCATATACTTTCTATATTTAGAAAAAAGTAAAAAGCTCGTATGTACTATTATACCTCAACCACCAGAAACACAACGTCAAAAAAAAATCAGACTGAGAATGTGATATTTGGGCAAATCATAATCAATTCATCCGTACTATTATATGTATGAGTAAAAATTGACCGTGAATAGACATGCTTTTGTTATACAAATTCACGGCCTCTTGTGCAAATAGTATGAAATAGAGGTAAAAAAGCCAAAATCACCAGAGTGAGAATGTAGAGGAAAATTAGAAATTAAAAAAAGCAGCTAAAGGATTCATAAGATCCTTTTGGCTGCCAGATCAGAATATAATTATTTTATTCTGATTTTAATTTTTTCCTCCTCAACCATGAGGGTTATTTTGTTTTTTGGGATAAATGATTCTACCCAGATTGCTGGGCATTCGGCATCTGCAACAAGGGTGAGTCCCCAGTTTTTTCGGTATAAGCTATCTTCCCACTCCCATAATGCCGCCTTAGCAGCATCAATGGATGAAAAAAATAGCTTCACACTCTCGCCTGGAGAGCATTTGATCTTTTTGGGGTTGATGGGGCAAGTTATCTTAGTACTTGGCGGCCCCGTGGTGACAGGCGGACCCGTGGTGAATTTGCTGATTTTAACAATATTCAAATCCTCGTCAAGTGTGAGATGCAGCATGACATCAGCGGTATCAAGCGCGTATCCGCCGACTTCTTTTCTGGCTCTGAATTGTCGTTCCATTAATACGCGGGCTTTGCGTTGGTCGAGTTGGTTATAGTCTGCCTGCAATTTAGAAATTTTAATGGTCATTCCTCGCGGAAAACGCGTCATGAGTGCTTGCGTGTATGCTTCGACAGATTGTTCGCTCACCTCTGTACCGCCATCTTCTGCTGCTTGCGAACTCAAGCGGTCTGTTATCTTCGCGCCTTCGGTAAATAAGGCTTCAAAGGCTTCGACTTGTGCGGTCGAATACTCCGATTTACCCAGTTGGGAGAGTTCGCAAGTGTTGAGATAATTTTCAATCAAGGCATCTATCTCATCGGCTGCCTTTCGGCGTTCCTGCCAATCCAATTTCTGCGCTGTGACGTTTCCCGATATTATTATTGATAGAATAAGAAATAATATTTTTTTCATAATTAATTTATTATTAAAATATAGAAAATATGCTTTATCTGCGTATTTTCCGATGCATTCCAAAAAACTACCAAAAAGATTGCTAATCTCATGGAATACATCGATTTTTAGCCTATTTTCTCAAAAATTAACCATAATGCATGAAAAATCAACGAAAACAAAAAACCAAAACTTTATGCATTTGTGAGAGAACTCACTATTGATAGTATTATAGCATGGTAGAATTATAAAGTCAAGTAGTTATTTGAACATACCTATCTGCTTTTTTATTTTACTGCTGCAACAATATTTGCCTGATCTTGTATAGCTTTTTGCATTACCTTTGTATAGATCTTTTTCTTTTCAGAAGAAGATGCATTGCGTATAAAACGAGAAAACGCCGTAGATTCTATTTTTTTATTTTTTCTGATAAAAGGTATTTTCATAATTGTATATTTAAACTATCTTTAGTGTAACCGTCTCGAATATGGTTGTCAATCCTTTCAATATTACCTATGTACTTCGCGTCAGTACCGTCTATATTTTTAGACAAAAGATCAACTCTCACCATATCTCCAAACTGCTCTTTTATACGATCAACAACTTCGCGAGAAAAGAAAAATTGATTTACAAATACTGATTTCTTAATTCTTCGCCCTTCTATTTCTTCTCTTTTTTTAACAAAATCCCATGCTTGTAATGGATCCTGATAAATATACATAATTTGTACGAATCGACCACGTTTTAATGATCGTTCAATATTCTGGAGTGATTTTTCATACTTTGAAAAAGTTCCGTCCAAAATAAAACTTTGTGAATTCTTTAGAGCCTTATCATGGATAGCATCTACTAATATTGATGCTGCCGCCTGAAACAGGTGTGAGTTAGTTCCATTATACTCTTTAAATTCAGAACGTAACTCGTCAGCGTCTATACGCAAAATAGTTCTATCTACAGCCTCAATAATGCGCCTTGATGATTCAGTCTTTCCAGCACCAGGAGAACCCGCCATGAACATAGAGACTGGAATATTCTCCTCTGCAAAATTACTAGTACTTGTGTACTTTTTAATAATTCTTTTCTTATTCGCCCGGGCATATGCAATTGCCTGACTCTTAATTATATGTCCATCTTTCTTGCCCATAGCACAATGTAAGTATATCATTCAATCCAATGAAATATGGCATCTTTATTTTTCAAGTCTTCTTGAGATCAAGAAAACCTAAACTAGATTAGTACGATCGTCTTGCCCCTCCTGATCGTGAACCTCCACTAGTACGCGATCCACCTCCATATTGACGACGCGGTCCGCCATGGCTACTGCGCGCATTTCCTCCTGATTGCTGCTTTTTCATAGCATTTTCTGGAACGAATGTCAGCGCCTTTCCGCGCTTGGTACCACGACCGGTTCGTCCGATTCGGTGCACATAATCTTCGAATGTTTGTGGGAGATCATAGTTGATCACATGACTCACGTCATCGACGTGAATACCACGGGCTGCAACATCCGTTGCAACCAATACCTCTACGCGCCCTTGCTTGATGTCTTTCAATGCACGCTGACGTTGTGGGTGAGTCTTGTTCCCATGAATTGACGCTGCAGGAACTCCTACCTGCGAGAGATCTCGCGAAAGTCGCTCGACGCTATGCTTCATCGCACCAAAGATAATAGCGCGTGTTACCTCATCGCTCTTCAAGAGCGTTACGAGCTTGTCGAATTTCTCTGACTCTTTGTACATAACTACGTTCTGCTCGATGCTGTTGGTAACATCTGTTTTCTTTACTGAAACCGTAATTGGCTTGTTCAGGAAGTCATGCACGAGATTCTTCACACCTGGCGACATGGTAGCCGAGAAAAAGAGCGTCTCGCGGCCTTCTTTTGGAACATTTTTCAAAATCTTCTTCATATCACCAATGAATCCCATATCAAGCATACGGTCTGCCTCATCCAAAATAACCGTCTTGATATTACGCGTTGGCATCAATTTTCGATTCATCAAATCGAGCACACGCCCTGGTGTACCGATAATGAAATGCTGATGCTGACGAAGCGCCTTGATCTGTGGGCGAATATTAATTCCCCCAACACATACGGCTGAAGAGAGCTTCATCCCCTTGGCAATTTTCCTGAATTCATCATCGATCTGCATTGCGAGCTCACGCGTTGGCGCGAGGATGATTGTTGACCGCTTGGTATTACGAATAGTCGCATCAATTACGGGAATAAGGAATGCTGCTGTTTTACCTGTTCCCGTTTCTGCGAGACCAATTACATCATGCCCCTTGAGAATCTCTGGAATAATCTGATCCTGAATAGGAGATGGCGTAATAATTCCCATATCTGTCAGGCGCTCTACAATACGTGGATCGAAATCCATATCGCGAAAAGCATGAGTAGGCGTATACACCTCCTCTTTATACTCAACAGGGTTGGTATTAATAAATTGCGACGGATTGAATGATGGCTGCCTTCGCTTACCACCACCACGATGTGATCGCCCACCACCTGAACGGCGACGTGATTGACCACCTCTTTTTGATCCAGAACTCTTTGATCCTGACCATGGTCGTTGTGACGCACCAGCTGATCGTCCCTGGCGTCGAGCACCAGAGCCTTGTCTTGTTGTTTGCATATATAAAATGTAGGAGAGAATAAAAAGCTCCCTCGGGCTGAGTAGGTAATAGTAATTACAGGACGAAAATGGAGAAGTTGAAATATTACTGCATTATTTGTATCCTGCGTTAAGCTAAAGATAATTGCTTAAAAAAGATAAAAATGTTCCTGTCCGCCTCCGAGCCCTACACGAGTTTCAAAAGCATACATGCATACTACATTATAAGATTGTTTTGTCAAATATTATAGAGAAAAGACAAGGCTAGGCTTCTGTATCTAGAAAACAGCCTTATCCCTTGAAGTAAACGATCGTTCACTGTATACTTGTAATCATGTCTCTGAATAATCATATTACTGCATTGCGCTCATTCTATGGCGATCACCATCGCATGCCCAGTTATTCTGAAATGCTTGGGCTCTTTGGCTTTGCATCAAAGAATGCCGTATTTAAAGTAGTAAACAAACTCATAGATGCAGGATTCATTAGTAAAGATGGCCGCACTATAGTGCCTACAGATCTCTTAACAGGTATACGCGTACTTGGCGATGTTCAAGCTGGATTCCCCACCCCATCCGAGGAATCACTGATTGATACGATGAACCTTGACCAGTGGCTCATTGGTAATCGCGAGGCGACATATATGCTCACGGTATCAGGTGATTCTATGCGCGATGCAGGAATTCTAGAAGGCGACGTGGTTCTGGTCGAGCGCACCAATAATCCCCGTGTAGGGCAGATCGCTATTGCAGAAGTAGATGGCAATTGGACCATGAAGTATCTACATAAAAAATCTGGCAAATATTACCTCGAGGCAGCCAATAGTGCTTATCCTGATATCTATCCTCTGGGAGATCTCAAAATTGAAGCCGTCGTTACTGCAGTAGTGAGGAAGCTCGAATAATCAATAATCTCAATACTATGCAACGTATTCTTCATATAGACGGTGATTCATTTTTTGTTGCTTGTGAGCAGGCCATGAATCCCTACCTCCGTAACAAGCCCGTCATTACTGGACGTGAACGCAGTATTGCTACCGCCATGAGTATAGAGGCTAAGCGTGCTGGGATTACTCGTGGAATGACGGCATGCCAAGCCAAAAAAATATGCCCCAACCTCATTGTGGTTTCTGGAAATTATCTAGCCTACGCTATTTTCTCACAACGGATGAATAGTATTCTAGAGCGATATAGCAATTGCGTTGAGGCATACAGCATCGATGAATCATTCGCCCTGATTGATGACAGCATTGATGCGCATGCGATCAAGGATGCTCTCGAAATAGAATTGGGCTTGAGTTTTTCGATCGGTATTGGTCAGAGCAAAACCCTTGCCAAGCTTGGTAGTAATTATAACAAGCCATCAGGATGCGTGATAATCGATGAACATAATCGCGAGGAAGTATTACATAATACACCAGTACAGAAAGTATGGGGCATTGGACGCAAGAGCGCTGCGAAGCTCATAAGACATGGCATTACTACCGCTTACGAATTCACTCAGCAATCTCAGGAATGGGTACGCAACACCCTTCACAAACCTGGTGTAGAAATATTCCATGAACTGAGAGGCCAATCTGTATATCCACTACACGATAAGATATCTCCCCAGAAAAGCATCAGCTCAACCAGAACCTTTTATGAGACCTCTGGTGACCGCGAATATATTTGGTCACGCCTATCTCAGAATATTGAAAATGTATGCGCCAAAGCGCGCAAGCAAAATCTCTTGGCAGGCACAGCAACATTTCAGCTCAAGACCCAGGACTTCACGTACCATACGCATACAATTAAATTCTCATCGCTTGTTAATACGCCTGCGACTGTACTCTATGCCATTCGCCCATTATTTGAAAAAGCCTATCGGAAGAACACAATGTACAGAGCGACAGGAATTACCCTGAGCAATCTCGCACCTCAACCTACCCAACAATCACTCTTTGATGATTCAGAAAAAGAAAAACGAGAAGACCAGCGAGAGCTCTTCAAATCCATCGATACTCTAAATAATAAATATGGCAAAGGTACGATCCATTTAGGCTCGAGCCCATTGGTCAGTAAAAATATTTCGAGGCAATCTACTCATGAACCCACTCACCCATCAATTCACAAAACCATAGGGATTCCCTGGCTGGGATTGGTGAGGTGATATTTATAGATGTGATACATTTTTCATTCCAATCTATTTTATATTATAAGACTTCTTGCACCCTTCCCACCTGACCACTCTCAAGCATAACCTTGATTCCGTGCGGATGTTGCGAGGAGTTAGTTAGAATTCTTTCAACTACGCCCTGAGTTAGATTGCTAGTTCTTTGATCTTGTTTTAATACTATATTTACAGTAGCGCCAATTTCAATATCTTCTCTATATCGCCCGTCTTTTATCATATACCTATTGTATCAGAAAATTTCTATATTCCCGAAAGAGCTTTCGGACTTGATGCCTGTAGAGCTCCTAAATGACATTAATTTGAGGCCTTGATTATTCATTGAGTGCGGGAGATGAGACATGTTCTAAGAGAAATATAAACTATTCCCCTAGCTTCCTAATCTCCATAATAGCCCTTCCCAAGAAATTGGAACCGCGCTCTTCTTCTGAATCGTAACCCCAGAAGGTATCCTTCCACGTATTCCCTTCTACGAGTATTTTCCCTTTAGTCTCATCAAGAAGCCTTTGTAGAAATGGATGTTTGAATTTCTGGATGAGTAAATCTATCATGATATCCATTTTGATATCTGGCCAGTCAGTACGTACTAATCCATATTCTCTCAAGAAGTCAGCAATTATTTTAATATTACCAGAGGTAAATGAATAATTACTGAAAGGGTAACTACTAGCATCTATACGTACTCCATGTCCTCTTGTAGCAAGCTCTGCGTTTATTTCTTCGAACTGTTCCTTAGAAAGCCCCCCATTCCGTAATCAACTAGGACACTCTTGTTACAATAGCCTCATGCGAAAACAAGGAAAATTAACTAAAGCAGAACGTTTAGAGCTCATGATTTTGTATGAAAAAGGATACTCTATGAGATCAATAGCAAAGGCCCTAGAGAGAAGCCCTAATACCATTAGCTACGAGATTAAGAAGAATAGTGTATGTGGTGAATACAAGGCACGTAAGGCACACAGTAAGGCTCATGTACGTAAAAGAATGAGTAAGTTCCAGTGGAAGAAGATTAATCAATGTGATGAGCTAAGAGAATATATTGTTACAAAGCTTGAACAAGGGCTCAATCCAGATGAAATATCAGGAAGAATGAAATTAGAGAAAAAGAGCTTGTATGTATCTAAAACAGCAATCTATGACTGGCTACGTACATCACGAGGTGATTACTATTGTAAGTATCTGTATTCAAAGAGATACAGGGTAAAGAAACGAAAGAAGAAGACCCAAAGAGTAATGATTCCTGATCGTATTGGTATTACAGAACGATCTCGTGGAGCACACAACAGAAGTAGATACGGACACTGGGAAGAAGATACCGTTGTATCAGGCAAACGAGGATCTGGGGCCTTGGCAGTACTGATTGAGAGAAGAAGTAGATATGTTGTGATACGTAAACTAAACACCCTGAAGCCATCTGAACATGTTTCAGTATTGAAAGACTGTATACAGCCACTAAAAGTACTTTCCATGACCTTTGATAATGGCATTGAGAACAAACAACACACCTCTCTAGGTATCCCTACCTTCTTTTGTGATCCCTACTCATCATGGCAGAAAGGTAGTGTAGAGAATGTAAACAAAATGATACGACAATACATCCCTAAGGGATCTGATATCTCACAGTACTCAGAATCATACATTCAATGGATACAAAACAGGATAAACGAAAAACCCAGGAAGATCCTGAGTTATCGCTCAGCAAGAGAAGTTGCTATACTGGGTAAGATTATTCATTAGGATAGAGTGTCCTAATTGAGGGTGGAATTTAGGAGCTTGATGAAGACATCTGTATCAAATTTCGCTGACTGATAGGCATGCTCAGACGAAGGAAAGGTAACGCCCTGATAGACAACATCAGCAATGTAGAAATTCGACAGGAAGGTCCTCCTGAATTCTCCTATATAGTTTAAAGGGATCGTATTAGCAATGATATCTGACATTGGGAACTCCAGCGCATCAGCAGAAATAGTGTATTTGATTCTATCCACTATTGTAGTAGCAGAGTTTGCTAAGTCCCTGTATTCCTTTATGAGTAATTGTTTTTCTTTCATTTCCATAGCCTACTAAAGATATCAATATCACTCAAGAACATCATTCGTAGAATCTTTTTCATTATTATTAGATACAAGGCTTTTGGCTAATTCAATTATTCTCATGCGAAAGATAAACCAATAACCAGTCAAAACAACTGCCATTGTGTGGAACATTGAATAGAGAATAGGAAATTCAACAATTGAAGGGTGAGGTATTTGTCCTGAGCACACAACGCACATACTCAGATTATCGCATGAAGTAAATACTCATACAATGTAAAACGCTTGAAACTCTTTCCTTAATCATTATCTTAAAAAAAATTAACACAATTAATTGGGCTCATCTATGTAGCTGAATGATACACATCCTGAACGTCATCATTGTCTACGAGCAATTCAATGATCATATCTAGCTCCTCCTTGGCCTTGCTGTCAATCTCTATTGGCATATTGGCGATCCAGTCACGCTCTTCATTCTGTGTAAAATTCCATGCGACAGACCCTGGCGCCCCGAGCGATCCACCATTCTTGGAGAGGATACTTTTTACCTCTTGACCCGTACGATTCGTATTATCTGTAAGCGCTGTAATAATCATGCCAACTCCTTCTGGCCCATATGCCTCATACATCAAGGGTTTTGTATCTCCTACATCTGATGCCTTTTTGATAGCTCGCTCCACATTATCTTTTGGCATGTTTTCTTTGTAGGCTTTTTTGATAGCCGAGGCCAAGCCAGGTGATGTGACATCTCCATTGGCCTTTTTAGCCTCTACTTGAATCAGACGAACCAGCTTGCTGAATACCTTTGCCTTCTTTGCATTGTTGATTGCAATCTTTCCTTGTTTTTTATGTGATGATCCCATGTATTAAAGTATACATTTTTTATTGATAGATTCTACCCGATGCAACGAAAATTCCCCAGGCATAGACCTGAGGAATTAACGTTGTATGGGTGACTATCGGGAGTTGAACCCGAATCGCCGGTACCACAAACCGGAATAATAACCATTATACCATAGTCACCATGTGCGTCTTTTTATACTGCATTCCTCTCGGAACATCTGAGTTATACCAAAATGTACCCTAAAAGGCTAGCCTTTACGCTCACGTGTGTGGCGGCGCGCAATGAAATGAGCGAATATCTGGCTTCCAATAATTCCCATTACTTCGAAAATAACATATCCGAGTAAAAATATGCCTGCACTTACAGGGATCCTAGCAACAGAACCTAGAATAAAAATTATCAACCATGTTGACAGTGATACAAATCCAGATGCAAAAGCAAGCTGCCTGAGCCACGCAACATCATTCTTTTGATCAAGTTCCTTGTCGAAAGCGATCATTTTTAATCGCGGAGCCACAAGTACATTCAGCACAATCCCATTCAATATTACAACTACTACTAATATCATTTTTGCTATAAACTTGGCACTATCGTTATAGACATCGGGAGCAGAAAGGTATAGGCCTATTCCTGAAATTATTATCCCCACTAATGCGAACCATAGGGTACTTGAAAGTATACGCAGCACACGATCCTCTGCATTTGATATGGTGTAGTTACGTGCGAAATTAAAAAAGAATACGTCACTCAAAAGAGTCCCCCCCAAAGCAATTGCTGCAGCAATTGCATGAAGTATGAGCATTATTGGTTTAATATTCTGAAAAAAACTAAGCATATCTCACTTGTGATGTAATTCCTAGAGAGACTCTTCAAGGGTTTCATATGTCGCACCAGATGAATACACCTGATAAATACCAAAAATTAAACCAGCAAGAATTGCAATGAGGATGAGCGTCTCAAGAACAAACCAAAAGGCCCGTACCCCCGATCCGGCAGAATCATCTGAGCGTACTTTGCTCGTATTTCTCCCGACTTCACGTCGTGTTATTAGCTTTGACCGAGGAGACATGACCGATGATTGCATACTACTAGACACGGCTGATTTTGGATACGCAGGAGATGCGGCAGAGGCAACAGGCTGCTGATAAGAGCTCGCTACACGTGGTCGCTCCATAGTCATCGTTGCGGTTCCAGACATCGATGAAGTGGTCGGTTGTTGAACAGAATTCATAGTACGAGCATTAGCAGGCGTGTGTACATCCATAAGTGGGCCCTTCTTTACTACTGAATGTGTGTTCATTTCTAAGCCAGACACAGTACTGTCAAGCCCTGCTTGGAGAGTATTAGATGTCGTGTTAACACCCGATGCTGTTCCAGCAAGCGCAGTAGCCCCTAAGCCAGTTGCTGCTGCGCCAATTGCAGAAGCCGTCTGGGCAATAGCGCCAGCGATATCAGCGACCTCATCATGAGAAGCACTTTCAAGTACATGATCTGCGTGTGGCTTTTTCACCTGCATAGTACTCATAGGTGAAACTACCGAATGATTAGGCTTATTACTAGGAGAAGAAGCCATTGGCGAAAGGTGTGTTGGATCTCCCATAATTGGAGATGCAATTGCCTCTGGCTTAGTGGCGAGCACAGTACCCAATGCTGGCGATGCAACTTTCCCCATAATGGAATCAAATGCTTCTCCTATAAGACCCTCTTTCCAACCAGCTTCCTGAAGTGCTGGGCGTAGTTGTTCGAGCGTGAATCCAGCTTTCTGCTGTTCACGGATGTATGTTAAAAGTTCTTGTGTAACCATATGGGCATCATTATACCGTACTCGCCACACTCAGACGTACGAGTTTTACACACATATGATTACCATATGCTTTCTTGCGGGTCATTCCTGTTATTTTCGAATCCTAAATTTCATGTATACCGTACTCGTAATTGTTTGTTCGCCCACTTGAATTGCCACACTTGGTTCAGGGTATGCTTGTTCATTATATGCAAGATCTACTTCATCCATTGTTCCAAATTCCACTAATTTTTTGGCATCCATCATTGCTGCGCCCATTCCATAATCATCAACTCTTGCATATGGCATAGGCTCATAGCCATATGAATTCTCACTAAAGTCTAATCTCTTCCCCAATCGAGCATCGAGTGACTTTGCGAGGCGCTTGGCTTCCTCTTGAGCTTTAGCGATTGCTTCTTCGCGCGCTTGGATGCGTAATTCATCAGTATCATCAATATGCAAATGAGGTCCATTCAATGAATTAACACCAATATTACCAAGGAGCGCCAGTACATCTCCTGCTTTTTCTAAATCACGCACCGTAACTGATACAGATTGAGAAAGCTCATACCCCACCAAAACTCGCTCGCCACGATTATCAGGCCATTCGTACCGTGGGAATGACTGGTAGTTCTGTGTTGAAATATCTTCTGTATCAATTCCTAATTCCTCGAGCCCTGCTGTTATCGCATTAACATCATCAGAGACGCTCTCTTGACTCGTTGCAATGTCCTTACCTTCTGACTTAACGGTGAAATTCACCAATGCCGTATCAGGAATAGCTTGCACCTCACCCGTTCCTTGAACATCAATGGTATCTCCATAATAATTAATAGCATCCATCCGCCATGACACTAATCCTACAATTCCCCCGATAACAACCGCAAGGGTGAGGAGGCTCATAAATACACCCGCACTCCAATAAAAAAATTCTTTTGCTGTTTGATTTTTCATAAAAATATACACGTTATGTTTATTGAGTAAAAATTAAGCACACCTTATTCTTCTGCTAGTATATCATGGAGTGTTACACATGCAGCTCGTGGATTACCTCCTCCATATACAGCAGATCCAGCAACAAAGCGATCAGCGCCGGCATCCTTCAATGAACGGATCGTTGACTCGTTCACACTGCCATCAATTTGGATAAGCACATGAGGAAATGCTACACGAAGAGATTTCACCGTATCAATGGTTTGCTCATCAAATCCCTCGCCTTGCTTGCCAATCTCGGCAATACCCATTACCTGTACACAATCAACCATAGGAATATGGGGGAAGAGATCGCCTTCGAGATCGATATCATTTTCAACAGCGATGCCGATTTCGATAATATCACGCACGCCCTGGAGGCGACTGATCATTGCCTCAGGAGTATCACCGAGAGATTTCCTATGTAAAATAATACGCTTTGGCCCCAGGGCAATCATTTGATCAATCCACTTTTCAGGATCTCTAATCATGAGGTCAAGCTCATAGTCGAGGGTATCCCATAGAGGCATACCGTATTCTTCGTCTTTTAAATCCTGCCATGCCTGATCGCCTACACCGTCAGTTTTGCGTATCTGTACATAGGGCCATGTCATATCATCAGTGAGCATGCCATCCATAATATCAATCTGCACTGTTGTTACTGATTCAGCAATCAGATTAACTTTCTCTTGGATCTCACGAAAGTCCCGAGGCATAATTGCCGGAATGATCGTTGAGATTTTTTGTTTTGTTTTTATTATTTTCATAAGAGAATAGTACTATGAAGTAAGGGTATCTATTTTCTCAATACGCCGAACATGTCGCTCAACATTTTGATCAAATGGTGTTGAGAGGAAAATGTTGATTGCACGTATGGCGTCTTCATTATTTTCTATAAAACGCACACCAATAGAGAGCACATTCGCATTGTTATGCTTGCGTGTAATACGTAAAATATCATATCCATCTGCACCTGGCGTCCCTTCTGATTCAATTTGATTACTCATTGCATGCGTCCCGTACCAAGGCACCGCACGGATCCCAGCAAAGCGATTCGCTACGATTGCCTCACCGTATCCTGATCCACCAAAAAAGATCCCCATTACATGAGAGCCTTCATTAATCGATTTCTGCAATGCTTCTGAAGCGTTCGCCATAATATCTGGATAATCATCTTGAGGGTTAAATGAGCCTGCCCCATGATCAACAATCATCGGCTGTGGATCACGGCTCTGTAAGTAATCTCTTACGTATTCTTTCATCTCATATCCTGCATGATCTGCTGCGAGGATCATCGTTGGTACAACATATTCGTTCATACAATTATTCTATCATAAAAAATGTCTATAAAGATTTATTATGAAATAAACTATTCAGTAATATTATATTTTTATCTATAACCAAAATACCTCACCCAGCCACGCTCTTGGCGCGGCTGCCCTCTCCTATATAGGAGAGGGCGATTTTGCCTGCGGCAAAATGGGGTGAGGTATGTAAGATTATTCTACTTTTTTTTGCTCGATGAGCTTTTCTTTTTCTTTGATGTGCTTTTTTTTGCAGTTGTTTTTACTTTCTTTTTCTTTTCAGCCTCTTTCTGTTTTTTCAATTTTGCTCGTTCCTTCTCGCGCTCGCGCTGCAACTTCTCTTTTTCTGCCTTCTGTTTCTGCCGCTCGCGCTCACGTTCTGCTTTTTCTTTTTCAATCTTTATAACCTCTTCACGCTTAGCAAAGAGTTCTTTCCCGGCCTTTGTAACGTGGGCAACCAATGCAGATGAATATCCCATTTCATTGTCATACCACGCCAATACTTTCACGAGATTCCCGCCAACAACACGTGTGAATGAAAGATCAGCAATGGATGCATAGGTAGACCCAATAATATCTGACGAAACGATGGGCTCCTCTGTTGCGGTATAGATTCCCTCCCAGCGCTTCTCATGCGCTGCATTAGCCAGAATCGCATTAACTTCATCAACAGTAGTATCGCGCGATGCAATGAAAGTAATATCCGCAAGAGATCCCGCGATCACAGGAACACGAACTGCCATACCATCGAACTTCCCCTTTAGATGAGCAAGCGCCTGAGCTGTCGCCTTGGCAGCGCCCGTGGTGGTTGGAATAATATTCACTGCTGCGGCACGCCCACGGCGTGGATCTTTACGATGCGGACCATCCACGAGATTCTGCGAAGCAGTATATCCATGAACCGTTGTGAGCATCGCCTTTTCAACGCCAAGCTCCTCAGAAAGAATCGCCATAACCGGAGAACCAGCATTAGTCGTACATGATGCATTCGAAGTGATCGAACATGTTTGGAAAAGTTCCTCATTCACACCCATTAATACTGTTCCTGCGCCAATACCCTTTTTCGGCTCACCCTTGGCAGGTGCAGAAATAACCACATGGCCTGCTCCAGCATTCAGGTGCTTCTGAGCGAGAGCATAATCAGTAAAGACACCTGTTGATTCAACAACGACGTCAATCTTGTTTTTCTCCCATGGTAATTTTGATGGATCAGATTCTTGTGTGAATATAACCTTCTCCCCATCAATAGTGAATGACTTTTTACTACGCGCAATGTTCACATCATACACCTCATCTCCCTGCGCAGAATCGTATTGCAAGAGATACATGAGATTATCCAGATTACCCAGATCATTGATTGCGACCACTACAATCTGATGATGCTCGAGTGCGAGTTTGAACACCGATCGGCCAATGCGACCGAATCCATTAATCGCGAGGCGAATTTTTGGTTTCTTGGTGGATTTTTTTGCGGCAGGCTTTTTGCTGGATGAAGATTTCTTGGCTTGTTTTTTTGTTGAAGGTGCTGGGGGCATACTTTTTATTATTATTAAAAATTAAAAAATGTGAGTAACGTATACCAGTATACCAAACTCACATGCATCTGTATTAGAAGTTTTCAATAGATACACTTATTCCTGGGGAAGGTTTTTAAATCTCCCATCCTTATAAGGCGGAACACAGATTTCAGCATATTCCATATCTCCAATTGCCTGCCACTCCATGATATTCCCTTTCTCTACTAATACTTCTGGTGCATCTCCTGGAAAATGATATACATGCATGGGCTCCTTTGTATTTTCACTTTTCCAAATACGTAGTATTGCCTCACCCTTCCTATGGATTTGATAGGTTTCTTCTCCACCTACAATCAACTGCCGCGGTGATCGAAAGCCCTTTGAGATATTAATAATTCCTAAGTCTTTCGAAGCGCTATTTACGAATTCATAGACATCACAAGTAACACCTTCTTGCACAGTGCTTGTCTCAATATACTTAATCATTTCAACGTTGTAAGCATCGATTCTTTTCATATGTATATGATTAAATGTTTTGGAATGATTTAAGAATATCTACTTGATCACTACCATTAATTTCAAAACTCATCACTGTAAAAAGTGGGCTCTCAAGATTATACAAATAGATTGCATCAGGGCCTCGATGGTGGTTGGACCAATTATCCCATAGTCCGAATTCCCTTCCGTGAATATCTCGACTCTGAGACCCCTCACGGAAAGCTAGTACCTCATCCACATCAAAGCTACTAAAGCTCGTTTCAAACTGAACCCTCTGCTCTAAATCATTTGCCGCTTTAATTGAATAAGTTTTAAATTTTATAAAATCCACCAAAGATGCTGTCTCATCCTTAAATGGCGTGCTAGCAAAATTACTAAATTCCCCTCTCCAGTCTCACGATCATACACAACCTCACCATATTCTGGTGGATATGAGAATTCAAAGCCGATCTCTTCATTCGTATAGGTAACCCAATCATCAGGGATGATTATTTCTTGGGGAGTAAACACGCCCGAAGCATCCGATGACGGATCAATGAAGCTATCTGAAACATCAGGAATATTCTCGATAGCTTCTTGACGTGCATCTTCTCGCTCTTGTGCTGTCTCGGTAAGTGGCGCAACGCGATCATCATTAGGTAAAAATGTTGCAGGCTTCAAAAATAACAAGAAATACCCAATGAGCACAAGGATTGCGAACCATATACAATATTTAATAAATTTCCACATACTTATGTTACTAGTATACCAAATTATTTCTTCTTGTAGGTTTTTTCATTTCTTCTTCTAATATCGTATATATGATTCTTTTCATCAATCGAAAAGTAAAGAATGCGATAATCACCAACACAATATTTATGTACGTACGATCCAATAATTCTTGATCCACGCAAAGAGCCGTCGAGAATGCCATCGACCGCACGAAGCACCCGTACCTGATCTTTATTTTTCATTTTTAAAAACAGTTTCTTCAATTGGCGCATACACATTATTTATTTTCATCTTCAATATGTTTTCGTAATGCCTCAGCAAAATCCTCCATCGCTATCCCTTCCCCATTATTATCACGCACTGCATTCCAGAGACTTTCCTCATTCGCAGCAAGAGGAATAATGGGCCGAATAATGAGCTCGCCTGAGTCTTGCAATTCAAGCTCGACCGAGTCGCTCGGATAATATTCACGCCACTTTTTGGGCAAGGTAATTTGCCCTCGCTCGCTGACGCGCTGTATTTTTTTGTATTTTTTCATCTTTTCCATATTTTCATATTATAGGAAAATAGGTATTTTGCAAGATTATTTTTACTCAATACTATATTCAATCGCTTCAGTAACACTAGTCAGCACTGACTCATATTCAAAGTCGTCTATTCTGCTGGGATTAATTCTCTGCGACTTGATCATCTCATCTGCAAGTTCTCCGTACATCATACGCATTGCCCACACGGGAATTCTCAAAAAATGAGGCTTTTTCAAAACACGAGCCAATTGTTGAGAGAAATATTTTTGCCTCACGGCTTCACCTGAAATCATATTGTACACCCCTCGAATACGCTCATTCTGGATACTCTCGAGATAATATTCGATCAAATCATCTGCATGTATCCATGGTAGAAATTGTTGCCCGTCACCCAAGGCGCCACCAAGACCTTTTCGGTAGATTGGGAGGAGTCGTGCCAAATATCCACCAGTTCCTATAATATGTCCTTGGCGAAGAATAACGGTTCTCACCCCATAGTGCTTTTCAATATGGCGTGCCTCTTGTTCCCACGCAGATACAACATCGCTCAGGAATCCCTTACCCTTCTTGCTCGACTCGTTTAGTATCGTATCGTGTGCATCGCCATAATATCCAACTGCTGAAGCTTGAACGAGAACTTCCGGTCGATACATTTGCTCTTCAAAGAATTCCCCCATGCGCCGCGTCGTCTCGACACGTGAATCATGAATAAGTCTTTTCCGTTCAGGCGTAAACTTACCTCCGATAGAAACTCCCGCTAGATTAATATATGCAAGCGGGTGAGTGAGCGTGTGCCTGTCCTGGTTAGAAATTTCTTCATTCCAATTATTGCGTGTATCAGCTACTATAGCATGCGCGCTCGTTTCGTACTTCGGCGTATTGAGATCGATAATCACTGGCATGTAGCCCCTACTTATCAATAGAGGGACAACTTGTGATCCAACAAATCCCGAACCACCTAATACAATCACTTTTCGGGATCTTGATCCCTTTTTTTGTGTATGCTTTTTTGATGGAAATTCTTTATTACTCATATTTTCTAGACTTTTTATACACTCCAATAACCCGCAACACCTTGTTGTTCTATTTCTTTTTTATGATCTTTCAATAAGGCATTGAACTCCTTTTTATTATGCACCTGTGTAGAAATATTTTCTTTATGTTCTATATCCAAGACTCGAGCAGGATCAATCGCAATAATAGAACCATCTTTGTTTCGAAATTCTATTTGTAGATGCAAATGGTTATGCTTGCCCTCTGGCGTACCAGAATCACCTACTATCCCAATGAGCATATCATGAGGCGTATTGACTTGAGGGTATGATCGCATACTAATTTCACGAAGCATTTTTTGATACCGCGAGAAGCCAACTTTTACTTCTTTCAAATGCATGTACAAACTATACATAACAAACCCATCCTCAGTCACAATATGCGGATGGGACATCATGACGTAATTCCCATTCTGAAGTGAATATCCTGCATATTCGAGAATCCCACTACATACAGGATACACATCGTGTTTAGTGATCGCATTAATATCGATTCCTGTATGAAAATAGTGTGATTGATGATTAATAGGATGATACTGAAAACCATAATGTCCGAAGAAATCATTTATATAAGCTCGGTCATCACGCAATGGATGCATTAAGTTTTCACGATCAGATATATATTTGAAAACATGCGTCCAAAAGTCACCTTCTATATTCTCAGGGATGCGGTGTTCTCCGCGAACTTTTCCATAGACACCTGGCCGCTCGATACTGTGTGGACGTATCTCACCGAGAAGTATGGTGGTAGTGTCTTTTTTCATATGGAATGTGGTGATTTTCTATATCTATGCTATCTCTACTCTTCTTTGATTATACTATTTTACAGCCTCAATATCAAAACTTAATGTAAAGGTATCAGAAACCGCTGCGTCAGCAATATCTGGGAAGAACTTAATCGATCCGAATTTCATGCCATACACTGTACGATCAACCGATGCTTCACCAGAAATTTTCACCGTGTCACCTTCAGACACAATAGTAACAGGCACATCAATTGATTCTGTTGTATCGCGAATAGTTAGGTCCCCTGTAACAAGCCCTTCTGCAACATCATGATTTGTAACCGTAAATTGAGCTGTTGGATGATTTACAATATCGAAAAAGTCTTCGCCTTCGAGATGCTCACGCAATGATGTAGCCGCATCACCTTCAATATCAGTTACAGTAATTGCTGTTGTATCAAACGTAATAGATCCACTGGTGACCTTTCCTTCACTATCGAGACTGAATGTCCCACCCCCGATACCAATGCCCCCTGTGTGATTAGTTCCAATCTTAGTCCCTGACCAATTTGCAGAACTTTCGCTATTATTAATAGCATACGTTTCCCCTGTTATTTTGGTCACCTCAACTGCTTCTCCCGTCTCTTCTGTCGTATTTCCTGCTATTGCAAGAGGGACTTTTGGCTCTTCAACCATGGCAACGATCTCGGTTCCGTCTGGTGCGCGAGCCGTTACTGTTGCTGATGCATTTTCATTTTGTGATGCGTTTTTGCTCTTCCCACCGAATCCACGTATTCCAAAGATAATTGCTAACGCAATCAATATAAGAACAATAATACTCACTAGATATTTCATAGGCATTCATTTCTGTGATGATTAACATTCCGTCATCATGCACTATTAATTATTATATTTCGTATCCTATCACTTCTGTATTCTTGGGAACACCCCATGTGTTTAATAGATCACGAATATCTGATTCTGTCATAACCTTTCGGAATGAGACACCTTTTTTTCCGTGCACTCGTTCCTTACATTCATTCCATGTTGTATCGAAATATACAGAACCCTCAACATATGAAAGATACCCTAACGGCCTTCCTGTTGTTTTCTTTTTTTGTTCTTTTTTAGAAGCACGCATCACGGTAAGCTCTTCTTCTCGTGGTGGCTGTATGAGCAACGCGTAATCAGTATATTCGCTGGATGATCCTCTATAAGGTGAAAAATTATCATCTATATCAGCATACGCTGTAGCAATTGTGTCAGCACGTTCATTGCCAGGAATACCTGCGTGCCCTGGAACATGCACGTATGTTATTGGTACATCAGCAAGATCTTGGGCGAGAGTGTGCACTTTTTGCCAGAGCTCCTTGTTACCAATTATTTCTCCATCTTTTTTGCGCCATCCATTGCGTGCCCAACCATGCATCCATGAAGTAATTCCTTGATGTACATACCGTGAATCTGTATACAGGTGCACCGGAATCTGAGTGTACGTACGGTCGCGATCTTTTTTAAAGAAAATTATTTCCAATGTTCGCAATACAGCCAAAAGCTCCATTGCATTATTAGTCGTATGCTCATACCCTTCACCTTTCTCTACAATTTCATCAGCATGCATATCTATGAGTACCAATCCATATCCACCTGGGCCAGGATTGCCACGCGCTGCACCATCTGTATATATTATGATTTCTTTTCTATCCTGACTCATGTAATGTATATATTTATTTAAGTACTTTCGATTGTAACACAAATACCCGCTTGAACTATCAAGCGGGTATATCCTATTCAATTATTTACCATCTACGCAATAAACAATCTTCAAAAAAATTAATTACGTATGTATTTCTGCGTCATAAATCCCTGCCCATCCACGCATCTCATATGTATAAAATACATGCCAGGCACTAAATGATGCGTACTCTCTTCATGATATCCCTCATGGTAAGTACCATGGTATACTTTTCTTGCCTGAGTATCGAAAATACTCATAACAACATCTCCTTGAGCATGTACATGAATAGCCTCTTGGCTCACATAAAAATTCTGAATACATTCGCCACCAATGAACTCATCGCCCCTTGTAGAGCTCACCCATGGTGAATACATTATTGATCCATCAGATTCTTCTGCGCGGATACGATAGAGCGTATTGCCATTCTGTATTGCATACGAATCATGGCGATATGCTATAGCACCACTATCTTCTGCGCGTGAACGATACTCTGCGATATCTTCGTATGATTCATTGCCACCTGCATCGAGCCTACGCTCGACCACATACCGAGCAATGTCTTCTTCTTGAGCAATTTCCCACACTATCTCATCATAGCGATCATGAGTAACGACATACACATCTTCCCAAGCAAGTGGTAAGTATAACTGCGGCTCCTGGACAACACACAGCTCAGCGCTGCTGTTATCAATCTCGATACACGCGGTGCGATAATTATTCGTCATATTCTCAGCGATACTCACAATATACGTATCCGGACCAATGCCAATGCTCCCTGAAAGGGGTGCAGTAATAACATCTTCGTCATTAATATCCAAGACATAGGAACAGCCATTGGGCACATTCACTCCTAGGTATCCAATATCATGCTCGTACCATGGAACCGTATCTACTGGCCACCAACGCCACATGAGGCTCTCGTAACAAGAAAGATCAACAATCTCTATAGCTTCGCTGTCGAAATTGTTCGTCAGATCATTCTCGATACACGATGACAAATCATCATTCACTGCCATAAGTACATAGTAGCTTCCTGGTGTATATATAAATCCAGCATCACCGCCACCTGTGAACATCTGATTATCTAATGCAACGCGCATGTCTCCATAGATGAATTCATCTGGACCAATCTCACGATATTCCATATCACTCAATCGAATCTTCCATGAATTATAGAATTCATCAATGTATGCAAGCCAGCCACGAATACCTACCTGCCCCACATCAGCATCGCTGTGATTGCTCACACGATAATTGATGGTTAGTGAGTCACCGAGTGCGAGATTATTGTCTGGCACCGCACTCATGATTCTCATTTGCAAGTCAGGAACTTCATCATCAGTAGTCAGTGTAAAAGGGATAACGAGGAAATTATTATTACCCCCATCTACTCCTTCATCAATAGTATTGTATGGATCAGTCAGCACCTCGAGATAATTAATCCCTTCCTCGCCTCCTGAAATCTCAAAGCTCAATTGATGCAACTCATATCCTCCCATAGATATTCCTTGGCTATATTCAAGCCCTGTAATGTACCTTAAAAATCCTGTAGGCTGATTCGTCTCTTGGAAAAGGAAAACCTCTGAATGATACATTGCATGGTTATTCCCAATATTACGTGTCACTAATGTGACTCCCATTGTGTGCCCTACGGTGATACTTGGTGACAAAAGATCGAGCACTTCACCTGTAGTCTCATCGCGTATTTGTGCGATAAAGCTCACATAATCTGGATAACCAGATGCTAAAGGCTCCACAACAACTTCATACGTAACAATTGAACACATCCCTTCATCCAAATCATACACACCGTAGCGTGTCGTACTGTTCGATACTATGTTTATAGTATTACAATCATACCCCGAACAAAGAATCGTACTGTACCCATCATCCATTTGCCATTGGTAATTCCCAGAGCCACCACTAACAGAAAGCGCCATTTGAGCGCCCGATGCAACGGGGTTGCTTTGAGAGCTGGTAATTACTAAATCTGATACTGATTCTTGTGGAAGTGATTTGAAAATATTATCTGATGGCTGCCAGCTAACGCTCAGTGTATATGGAATATACGCATCATTACATGGTGAGATACTCCTGAGTCCCACATCTATAATTGGACAGGTCACATATTGCGTAAAATCTATATCATAGAACGCACTATGCGAAGTATTCGGATACACTATTTCTGTATACACGGGATCATTACTATCTAACAAATCATCGTATACTACTAATTCCATTGGCTCGGTATTCCCCGCGATCAAGAGACTAAATGTTCCTGAATGCGTAACAGGTAGCCGGACCCAATCTTCGTCACTAGGACACAAAACCCGCTCGGCTGAACCATTCTCTACTTGGGAATCGTACGGATTCCCTACGCCATTGAACCAGTATCCTGCATATGCCTCGTCATCATCCTCGCCCTCATATTGATCATCGACACATGGAGAGCTCACCCCTTCACAGCATGCTAATTCTGGAAGTGTTTCGAGAATTGCCTCATACATCGCTTGAGCGATCTCTTCTTGGTAAAATGGATCATCGAGAATCGACAAGTTGCTAGCATTCGTATGAAATCCAATTTCACTCAAGATACTGTATCGAGCGTTACCATATCGTAATACACCATAATTGTTATTAGAATTCTTGGGACTTCCTGAACGTATGCCCATTCCTGTAACATTATCAATAGCCGCGTCGATGTTCTGACCAAATGCAATGCAGTCTTGATATGTAGGATTACTTGAGGTCGTATAATACGATTCAATACCATTTGATTGGTAATCTTCACCACAAGCATCTGGGAATGCACACGATGGGCATGCATTTGTATGTAACGACAAGAATAACTCAGCATTATTATCATCAACCATTTTTGCCCTCTCATCAATCTTAATCCATTGCGTATTCGAAGTGCGTGTCATATGGACCAAAACATTATTGCAATTCTGCTCAAGCTTATCTCGAATTCTTAATCCAATAGCTAACACGTTTTCAATCTCATCAATACATTTACCACCAGGACTACAGCGCATAATTCCAGAATTTACTGGAAACTCTAGCGCTGAGCCACAGTTGACGCCGATAGGTAACTCATTTTGAAGTAAATATCCATGACCTGGATCAATAACTATTGATATGTCTTGGGCATTAAATACATTCCATTGAAAAATCAATAAATAAAAAACTATTATTTTTTTCATTAGTTACAAGTTTTGTGCACCATTTGGTGCAAGTGAAGAAATATCAAATGATTTTTTAACATGAGAAATCTTTCCATCTTCTGTGATATCAAAAATAACATGAAAATAATCATCTTCAAAGAAAGCGTGCTCTTCAAAACTTTGAGGAGGGTTTCCATGTAATCTCATAAGAATTCCATCTTCTAAGTTTGCAAGATAGTGACGGCCCGATTCAAATGCAGGGTGATGCGCGTTCACATCAACGTAATTAACAAATTGAATTAAGACTATATTTCTATCTTTTGAATACCAAACAATAGAATTCTCATCTGAATCTTCTACAATATCCCTTCCGAATATATCGAAGAATCTCTTCTCAATAAGTCGTGCCTGCTTAAATCCTTCTTGGGCATCATTCCAATGACCCGCATAATACATTCCTTTATATAAATCACGATATTCACGAGTTTGAATATCAGTGACTTCTAAGGATTTTTCTGGATAGACATCAAGGAAAGTAATTTCAGTAATTTCCTCCTCAAGGGAGATTTCATTCTCTCGCTCCGGATCGTCTTTAACTATCGGAACTACCTGTGTAATTGTCTCTTTGGGTGGTGAGCATGACTTGCACAGCAGTGCAGTAATACCCAATGCAATGATGAACACGAATAATGCGCCCATGCGGAAAACAGTTTTCTTTTTCATAAATACTATTTTATATGTGATGAAATAATGTGAGGATCAATGATGTCGATGAGATCATCGACGCAAAAAACAAGCTTCAATTGTTCTGTGTTTCTTCTGTTCTAGAATTTTATATTTACAAAGAACGTTGTTGCTTTGATAAAAGTATACGTATATACGTATACTTTTCAAATTGACTTTTGCACAGGCATATTGTGGTTTGATTATTTTTCGAGGATTTCTACCGCACGTACGAAGTCCTCAATCATCATTCTATACTCCAAACGACCAGCAAATCGCGATACTTCCAAAGCGCCGATCATATACATAGGACGCCCTGATTCTGGCTTCACAGAAAAGTCATTGATGTCAGTATAGAATTTAATCCCCTTAATGGTGTTCCCCATTTCATCACGCACTATTATAGTGAGGTGCTGATTCTCCTTGCCGAATGTCGAGATGCCGCTGACTTCTCCATGAATAGCGACGCGCGGATCAGGATGCGCCGCACCGTGAGGACCGAGCACCGAAAGCTTCTGAAAAAAACTCGGCATTAGATCATTGATGCGCGGCATGAGATCGACGGCTTTCTTTTTTTCTTTTGTAGTATCTGAAGTTTTTTCTAATGTTGTTTTTTGGATTTGATATGCAGCATTGAGTTTCTTTTCCAAGTCATGCACATTACGCGGATCGAGTGCGAATCCCCCAGCCGCATCATGCCCGCCGTAATGAATGAAGGCATCCGAAGCCTCCTTCATCATTGCATATACTGATATATCATCAGTGGACGATCGGCACGATCCCTTCAGAGTATTCTTATCATGTTCGCCCCATACGAATGCATGCGCATTGTAGAATTCCGTAATCTTGGACGCGATGAGGCCCACAACACCCAAATTCCAGGAACGATCCCCTACAACAATTACCGAGGAAGTCTCTTCACGATCCGACATCATGCTGTGCACGTGCTTCATAATTTGGGCGACAACGGTTTTTCTTTTTCTGTTAATAGACTGCAGGTGCTTGATCTGAGTTTGAATCACCACGGGGTCCTTGGAGGAGAGGAGCGTGAATGCCTGCATCGGATGATCCATACGCGATGCAGCATTGATCAAAGGCGTTATCGAAAATACCACATCCTTGGGCGTCATATGCACGAGCGGAAGGCGTAAAGCTGCGCTGAGCATCTGCAATGACTTGCGGCGTGTTTTGCTCAGAACATACATACCGTACCAGGCGAAAATACGATTCTCTTTGTGTAGTGGGACCATGTCAGACAAGGTCGCGATCCCGACGAGGTCCAATTGCCACTTTTCCCAACCCTCAACCGGAATAGTTATATATTCAGGCAATGATGATTCGAATTCTCGCATTTTTGTTAACAGGGCGCGCACTAATTGCCAGGCAACGGCTGCTCCACAAATCATCGGGTCAGGATAATTCCCGCGCTTGGGATTAACGAGGGCGAATGCCCCAGGCATTTGCTCAGGGATCTCGTGGTGATCTGTGATGATGACATCTATGTTCGCATCTTGGAAAAGCTTCACTGTCGCAACTTCGGTAGAGCCCACATCAATAGTAATGATCAAGCCAATATCTTTTTCTTGCGCATACTCGAGCACATGCGCATGGAATCCGTAGCCTTCGCTATGACGATGAGGGATATATACATCAACATATTCTCCATAGCCAATCTCATGAAAAAACTCGCTTAACAACACTGCCCCAGGAATCCCGTCAGCATCGTAGTCAGCGTAAATGAGGATTTTTTCTTTTTTATTAAACGATTTTAATATGCGCCCAACTGCCTTTTCCATATCATCGAGTAAATAGGGATCAGAAATATGATCATACACAGGCGCGAGAAAATCCTGAACAGCATCGTGGGGGATTTCTGCTTTTATAAGATATTCGAAAATAGCATTTGGTAGCACACGCTCTTTCTCATACCCGTCACGCATTTTTTGTATTGATTGAGCACTAACGCCCTGGTATGTGTATTGGAAAGTTTTACTCATAGTAGTGCGAAGTGTACCACACCAAAGTCCTTGCATCATGAATGTGAGTATTTATAATTACATCTCTATGACTATTTTTGAAAAGATTATTGCAAAAGAAATCCCCGGCGTGTTTCTATATGAGGACGATCTATGTGTTGTGATCATGGACGCATTCCCTACTACGCGCGGACAATGCCTCGTGATCCCGCGAGAGGCCATTGATTATGCATTCGATTGTTCTGATGAGCTCTATCTACACCTCATGAGTGTGAGCAAAAAAATAGCACGCGCCCTCGATGCGTCGCTGAGCCCTGTGCGTACATGCATGGTGATCGAAGGCTTCGAAGTGCCCCACACCCATATTAAGCTCTATCCAATATGTAAAGGAGAAAAGTTGAACACCTCAGGCGGCGAGCAGGTTGAGGTAGAAGTATTGGAAAAGCTTGCGGAGGAGATTAGGAAAGGGTTATAATTCAATATATGATTCGAACCATGCAAGAAAATCTAAATACAACTAATCCAAATCCAGAAACCCCCGAAATGAAAGATGCTCGTATATATCTTGATAAGATTATTGAACATACTACTGCAAGCAAATTATCAAGGCTCGAGCGTGAATCCCTTCATAAAAAAGAACAGGACTTCAAAGAAAAGACTAAGTATGTCAAAGTATTTGAGAAATTAATTGAGCGCTATGGAGCACAGGCGGATCTAGAACACCTCGGTAATAAATTATTCGAGATGCATATTCACTCTGATATTTCTGACCTCGTACCAGAACTTCCCGAAGGCTATGCATTCATGGGCGGTGCGGTGCGTTCAATCGTTATGCGTGAACTAGGCATTCATGCTAATATCCCACCGCGCGATCTCGATATTGTACGCGTCGGAGAAAATAGAACACAAGATAAAGAGTTATCAGAAAAATATATGCCCGAAGATGCATCGCACGGATATGGCTTGAAAAAAATTCGTGACGATTATTTCAATACACGTGACTTTACTATTAATGAGGCACTCTATTATGATGGAAAAGTATACCTCACCAAGGAATGTATTCTCGATATGCTGCGTGGTATCATTCGTTTCACCGATGATAGGAAAATAAAACCTGAAAAAAAGCTTCTTAGGCAAAATTATCAAGATGATGACTACGATGGAGAGGACAGAGAGGATGAAGTTTTTGATGACAACGGAGAACGCATACAAAAAGACAGCGGTGAGCCTTATTATATAATTGATACAATAATACTCCCTAAGGCCTTGAGGTTATGCGAAGAAATGAAGCAACGAGGGCTAAATTTTACCACTGAAGAAGAGCCTTACACGATTACGGATAACATAAGCATATTTCAAATTGCAGTTCATCTCAGGCGAGCAATGGAATCAGGGCCGAAAGTAGTAGAAGGATATCTTGATAGACTTACAGAAAAAGAAATAATCCCACCAGAAATACGAAATCTAGAAATGCTCATGCGCTATATTTCAAAATATACCTCTGGTATTGTCTTTAGACATGCACCTACACGACAATTAACGATTGAGGAAGAGCTGCTCGTAGAATATGCTGATCGCGAACCAGGTAAGGAGAGGGATATGGGCGACCTCTTTGAAAATCATATGGCTGAAAAATACGAAATGCTCCCATTCAACCAATCAATGCGTAGAGGTGAAAAATAACATAATAAGCAGAAAACCCGCAAGGCTGAACCTTGCGGGTTTTTAAAATATTTCTTATCACACCGCCATTACAAGCCAGAGAAAAGCACATAAAAATAGATATGTGAGAGAGATTGTGTTTGTATAAAAATAACAAGCACGTGAACTATGTGCGGCTCTCTAGCTTATGATGAGGTACGATATATTTATTTGAGTGTCGTAAGGTTGAACCTCACGACACTAACTACCTTTTTCATCCTTTCGGAATCATCAGTCGAGATACACATCTCGATAAAGGTAGGGTCAGCTGAAAAATTCAAACTGACCCAATTCATTTGATAACCCCCGTACTAATATTATGTACTGCTCGGGGTTATCTGGTTCTATTATTTCTGTAACTTATCTTTCATCCCCGCAAAGAGGTCTGAAAGATTATCTTTGGCGATTTCCCCTTTGCCTTCTAGGGTCACCTCGACATCTTCTCTGCCTTCATCAACTTCTTCCATTTCTCCAGCACCGAAGAGGTAATTAGCAATTTCATAATGGGCTGAGGATTTATTATTCTCTGCCATTCCTATGAGGCGCATAGCTACATCCTCCTTAGGATTCAACAACTGCTCGCACTTCACGCGACCGCAAAGCTCTTTCATCTCATCTCTTCGTCGATTCTTCCCACATGTTAGCTCGTCTTGGGAAGACTCTCGCATCTGCTTCGTTCTGCCGCCGAGCATACGCTTGATAGCATCGAGCATTACGAGGCAGTCTTTTGCCATTTCCAGGCGATTCTTGCCAATATACTCGACGAGCCATGTTGGCAATTCAGATTTTTTCTGATTCTCTGAGGCTGTATATTCAGCCAGGATTTTGCTTTTGCCTTTCGACAGCGTATCCAGCAACTGATTAAGCTCAGCTATCGTGCCATCCACCTCATTGCAATCGAGAATGCATTTTACTACATCCTCAATCATACTTATGACCTGGTTCTCATCAGCCTTTAAAAGCCGACGCTCATCATTCGTCAATTCTGCAAAAAATTTATCAGCTACACTCTTGGCGATAGCAACTTTTCGTATTGCATTGAAAACAAGACTACCAGCGAGCTCATTGCTTCTTTCCCCAATAGCGTTTTGTAGTTCATTATCGAACTTATTGCGCTTTGCGAAAGATGGCGAGTATTTTTCTGCATCAAATTCCTCAATTTTTGCAAAGAGATTAGATTTGTAAAACCCACCTCTTTGATTTTTTAAGAAATCTGGCATGAGATTGAGCGCATGCTTCTTAACCTCTTGCAAGAAGCTTGACTGGAATCTCCGCATGAGAATTTTATCAATATTATTGATTAGTTCGTCGACAGAGTAGCCAGTTGCCGTTGTTGGATGATCACTCCCAATGAGATTGTCTTTATATTGCAGTTCAACCTTTCTTCCCCCAGGCAAAGTGACACCTCCTCCAAGACTCTCGCCTTCCAAGTCACTATTACTAATCTTAGTACTTGCGGAATAGATGTAGCGATCCTCGCCACTAACGTATTGACTATCGTAACCAATCGAGAACTCCTTTTCATCGATTGTAATGAGGTCAGGATTATCTCTATGCACCTGTTCAGTGCGAGACAATAGTTTCTTACTCACATCTAACTGCAACACACTCTCACCCACTAATTTTACTAGCCTATCAAGGCTTGTTAATTGATGTCCATCGAATTGCTCACGATAATGCGCGAACAAATTCTCTTGAGTAAACTCAGGTAATTCACCACCTGATCGCACCCGGAGGCGAAAATATTGCCCCACCGCGTTAAGATTACTGCTGTGAATCTTAGCCCATGCTACATAGCGTTTGTGTATGCGATTCTCAGTAATATGTTTGAAAAAATCTTCAAACGCTTCCTGTGAGTATTTGGGCGCTTGAAGATCGATTCTTCTCACTCCAAGCTCCTCTTGTAGGCGCTTGATGGTCTCGCCACCTTTGCCGATGAAAATATGCTTATCGGCATCACGGACACGCATAGTAACTGAACCCCCGGCACTTACCATATTTTTATTTATAAAATATGACCGGTAGGTGTGGGAGCGCCCTTGCCGGGAATCTTGAGTATTCGCAGTGCGAATACTCCCCACTACCACCATATGGGGGAGATTTTCCTTAACCCCATATTCACTCAACCCATCGCCATCACCGCCCGTAGCGACATATCCAGTGATTCCCCCATCATGAGATGATGCGAGGAAATTCTCTTCAAATTTGAACATTTTCTCTTCTGTGAGGATCTGCCCTGCAGCCTCAATCACCTTATTCGCGAAGGCAACATTCTGCTCATTCGCAGAATCTCCTACACAAATATATTTGCGATTTCGGGCAATGAACCCGCTCACACCCTGCTTAATCACAGTGGCACCGAGCGCTTCACAGATCTCTGCAAAACGAATTGCGGCACCATTAATTTTCGGGAAACCCTCAGGATCTCCTTCAAATTTTTTAGAAGGGATATTGAGTCCGACCTTCTTCTGATTAATTAATTCTTCTATTTTTTTACTCATTTTAAAAACCCTCTCGGGCCCTGTGAGACATACGCCGTCTCGTTGCGCCCATGTGAATGGGGTTAAAAAATAATTTACCTTGATCCACCCACCTTTTTATTTTGAATTAAAAGATGAGTGAAATAAAAGTGCCGAAGTCTCAAAGAGAATCGGCAATTTGCATAAGCTTTTTCATCGATGAAAGCTTTATTCTTATGCATTTCCCTAGTTAGCTATCGATACTAGGGGGGGCACATTCAATACTCTGTTTCATATGTTGAAGAGAGCCCGAATGTGCAAGAGAATTTAGCCCACAGTTTTTTTCTGCCTGGCCAACATCCCCTGCGGTGATTGTCCATTCCCCGATCTTTATTAGTCCGAAGAAATAGACTGTGAATCTGTATTCCATTTTTTTTAATTTAATATCCGCGAATTTCCTTCACGGAATATTTTGCGGCATAGGCCTTTTCAAGAATACGCCAATCAAGAAATCCGAAACGGTGAATGGTAACAATAGTGACCCATTCTTCACTTCGCATCAGATTGCCCTTTTGCAGTTCTTGTAGAACTATTAAAAAGGGATTTGCGTCACCTGGGAAACTCCCTAGCGCAATCAGACAAACCCTATGCAGAGGCTTCTGATCGTACGTCATTTTTATCCTGTATTTTTGTTGCATAACTATTTTTTAATACCCTCTCGCATCAGTTATGTCCGAGAATAATTGTTTAGAAATAGTGATAAGCTCATCTTGCTTATCGTAGAAAGAAAAATCAAATCTCTGAAGATCATGGACATGGGTCCATTCTTCTGTTACGAATAAGAGCCCCTTCTTTTCTTTCAACTCCTCTAATGCGAGGACCAAATATATTCCCGTGCTATTATGTGGTGCGTACGGGTGCACTTCATAAAGAGAGATCCTGTGTAAGGCCCTCTTTTCGATTACCTTTTGTAGAAATCTCATTATTTAATTCTTAAAAAGAATTTACTTCAATTCACCCACCTTTTATTTTTTATTAAAAGATGAGTGAAATAAAAGTGGTCAGTGAAAAATCACTGACCAATACCATTCGATAACCCCCGTACTTAGTACCGCTCGGGGTTATATTTTTTGAATTTTTTCCACTCTCGCATTATTGCGAGAGCGTTCTGATTACCAATTACTCATGGCAATTATTCGTGCCTATGTAATTGACTCCCAGAACGCTCCCTTCCTACCAATCCATATGATTATGCAGAAAGAGAGTTCAGCCCACTACCTCTACCCCGCTCGGCGGTTCCCCGCTTTCTTCGCATGGTAGAGTTGGGTGCTCTTCGTTTGTTAATGTTCTATCTCTCGTCTCCAGGTCAGAAGAAAATGAGGTATACAAAATCAGTAGATTTGAGAATATCTCTCTCAAAAAACGCGTTGCTGTATATTATTCTGTATTCACATTATTGTTTGTTCTTCCTCTCTCGAAGAGGTTGAGACTATCATGTTCACATAGTATACCTATACGCATTACATGATTCCCTCCATCTTTTCGAGATGCACCTGTGTAATCTGAAACCTTCTCTCTTTCACCCCTCATGAAGAGTCTCTCTCATTCATGTATCAGTATTATAGCATTTTGAATACTTATTGTCAATATATATGGACTATATATATTCTACTGACACACGATTATGGACTTATAATGTATAGGTTATTATGAAATATAGAAAAAATAGTCCATTATAATGGACTGATAAATACATTTATGATAGAATAGCTATACTATGCTAGAAACCGACTTACAAACCACTCTCTCCACAATCGGACTCACTCCTGATGAGGCTATGATCTATGCGCTATTATTGGATAAGGGCCTCACCACAGGCAAGTCCCTAGTAGAGAAGACGGACATGTCCAAGGGGACGCTCTATCGCACCCTCGAACAATTAACGGAGAAAGGGCTGGCAGAGCGGACAGATCGTGGGAATAAGGCGGATTTCTTTATGCCGACACATCCACGTAATCTCGAACGACTCATTCATGCACGCAAAAGTGAAGCCTCACAAGCTGAATCGTTACTCCAGGATAATCTCGGGGGTATGATATCTCAATTCAATCTCCTCGCCGGAAAGCCGAATGTGCAAATGCATGAGGGGAAAGAGGGTGTCAAAAAAGTGGTTTTTGATTCAACAAATGCTCAAACAGAAATACTAACTATTGCTGATAATGAAGCAATGAATCGGTATTATCCGAATATAAATACAGAAAATATATCACGTCGTAAACGTAATAGCGCTAAAAAAAGGATATTATCTATTGATTCTCAGTATATTCGTAATCTTGCACAATCAGATGATAGCGAGGTTACAGATCGTAGGCTTCTAAAAAACTATGATGCACTGGAGACGGTTATTCAGATTTATGATAATAAAGTAAGCTATATCACTCTTGACCCCGATCGAGCTATTGGAGTTATCATCGAAGACAAAGCACTTGCAGCTACTCAACGGGCGCTGTTTGAACTTCTCTGGAACCAGTCTGACTCCCCTTATATAAAATAGGGACATATCGTGTTCCATCCTTTTCAATGATATTCAATACCTCGTAGCCAATTGATTGATAATATGAAAGTGTTGATTGATTGCCCTCATGTACATAGCCAATGATTTCTTTTTCTTGACCCAGTACCTTAGTTACTCTCGCAAAGAAATCACTACCCATACCTGTTCCATGCTTGAGAACAGGTGTAATATTGAGCGACTCTACTAGCAACCTTCCATCTTCCTGTTGCGTAAATGATGTAAAGGCCACAGGGGTACCCTCATCATCACGATATGCATAAAATGCTGTACCAGGATTACCGAGACTCTCTATGAATCTTTTTCTTCTTATTTGTCTATCTCCTTGGGATACAATAAATGCCTTTCTATTCTCCATGGTCACATCTGCCATATACTCACCGTATTTTTTTAAATCCTCTTCGCTTAACATTTCGAAATGAATTTCTTCTCTCATGGCTTCTTTTCCCTCGCGCGCACGCACCTCTTTGTAATAAGCACCTAGAGCTACTAATTTCGCCTTGAAGAAACTGATAATCTGATCATTTACTTCATCTGATTTTTCAGATGTCCTTTTTAGAAGATCAACGGCACGAGAATATACGAATGCATGTGTCTCAGCATTATAATGCTCAGGTAACTGTTCAGATAAACGTATTATCTCTCCGTATTTTGCAAAAATTGCTTTAGCTTCTTCTTTATCAACCTTCTCTGCTATCCCAAAGATAACCTTGCTCATTTCAGATCCACCGTGCGCAAGCGAAAGAAAGCTAGCGAGGAAATCCGCCCCGAATTGCTCAGTATTCTTTTGGACTTTTTCTAATGAAACTACATCATTATCTTTCAAATACACGAGAAGTTCGATACGGGCTGGGAGCGAGAGATCGTCGAGTGGGAGACCGAGTTCATTTTTTATATATGATTGAAAAAATGGCTGGTCAAGCACACGGAACACCTCGAGTGCTACATTTTCTTTAAGAGAAAGGTAATAGTCATCCTTATCAACCGCGCTGTCTTCTCCTTCTGTTATTTCCTTTTCAGGAATTGCGAGATAGAAATAGCTCTGTAGCGCCTCATATGATTCTTGCGAAAGGGTTGGATGGCCTGCCGACTGATCAGCTGCAACTATATTGTGGATAGCATCATAATCCTCAGGCTGAGATATATACACACCCCGATGGGCATGTGGGTCATTTGAATGATCCAATGCGGCCCAGAAACTTGCGCTAACATTATTATTCCGTGAACCAGTGTCAAAATAGAACTGCCCACCAGATTCTTGTGGGTAGCCAAGGAACATATCGTCCTCTTGTACAATATCATCGAGACTAAGCAATCTGCGCATGGCATGCCTCAGATATGCATTGAGAAAAACTGATCCCTCACCACGATTCATGGATGCCTCTACTTCTGTATATATTGGATCATCAGAATATTCAACCTGACTAGAAACACCAATTGATGTGAGACGGTTAAAAGCATAGTAGTTAAGTAGATCTATCCACGCCTTCTTATACAAAAATTCATCATCGGTATTGATTTCTAAATCAAGCACCACTCTTAGAAAGTTACCTGCATTCTCTGGGTCGTTATTCGCATATGCATCAAGCGCTCGGTACACTGAGTCAGCATTCAACATATTATGATCACTGCCTTGCAACATCTCTCGCACTGCTTTATCGAGAACACGCGACATATCTATGCTATTCTCTTGTATATATTTTTTATATACATCAACATCATATTCTGAAAAACCCTCTGTGCTAAAGCCCGATATATTTTCAAGTATACCTGATAGACCCAGCTCACTCTCATGCGGATATGATGAATCCTTTGGTTTTAGCCTGACTGATTGATCTAGATTTCCCATAGTCATATAGTATGAGTATATCAGAGAAATAGAGTATTTAAAAAAACCCGCAAGGCTCAACCTTGTGGGTTTTTATTTCCGTATCTATTCCATCTATGTGATTAGTACCAAAATTCCTCGTGTACTATTTTCCCATCTTTCACACGATAAATGGCCAACTCGTCCATCTTCACCCTATCACCTGATTGCATGGTGACATCCATTCCCATATTCACTGCAAAGCTATTCACCGCAATGACTGGTTCGCCAATATAATCATCGTGGATTTCCTTTATGCTTGCTGCCCACTCTTGGCCGAACTTTTTCTTGGCAGCCATACCTTCACGCTTCTGATAGGGCGATGCCTCATTGGGCTCGAGAGGATTCTCGATACTCACAATATCATCACTGTACAATTCTGCGTGCGCTTCATCTGTTTTGCCTTCGCGGATATATCCGACGAGCTTTTCCGCAACTTCTTGAGTATTCATAAAAATAATACAATCAATTACCTATTAATAGCTCCATTATATACGCGTCCAGATACTTTGACCATAGGACTATGATGCTTGTCTACTATCGAGATACCGCCCCCAAATGTATCCTGTATTTTTATCTATAAAAAATAGTACCTGTTCGCTCGGATCGAGCATGAGCTTTTCAATCTCAGGAACGAGATTATAAGCATTGAAATTCTCGATTACACGAATAGCCCCTGTTTGTGTATTTATTTCCCATAAATCATCCGTGAAGGAGACTTGCTCCTGATACCAACGATCTGGGTAGAGATTGGCTGGAATGAACTCGGGCACTGCGCAATATACCGTAACATGATCAGATGCCCATGTGCATTTTTCGGGAAAGGTCGTCACGCCCAGAGACCCGAATTCGCGTCGTACCATATCGAGCACACCAAATTCAAATCCATCATTCGATGTCGTACGACTATACAATGCCCTGGTCACATCACCATTGGGCAATGTGGTGAAGCCGCGCACATCCCCAACAATCTTGGTCAAATCACCCGTCGTCGCATCTAGTGTAAACAAGTGCCCTTGTGCAACACCCGATGCCTTACTCGTGAGGGTTACATATTGTGCAGATGGCCATTCTACCAACCAATCACTAAAATCAAGGTTATAAATCTCATTCCTATCAAGAGAGCTCGATTGATATACATACCCTCGTGTCGCTGCCTCATTCTCTATGAGTCCAAAAAAAGCATCTGTGTCAGGCCGATAGGCGAATTGTGCCATATCGTCATCTATGAAATCTCCAGAGAGAATATAGGGTGCATCGTTGCGCTCGGCAAGCTCAGCAGCGAGGCTCCTTTTTTCTTCTTCTAGACAAAAGGCTTGTATCTTCTCATTGACTGCAGTGCCAATCACACCGTCAGGATTCAATCCATATGTTTTTTGAAAAGCAATGACTGCCTCATACATAGCGTCATCGAATACTGCAGGCGTCATAGGTAGGGGCGGCGTTGAATAATCACGTAAATATCGCTGGATCAACTCAATCTCACGACCAGATGCGCCAACCTCGAATCGATCAGCAAATATAAATGGACATGACGCTGTGACTTGGTTCGAAATGAGCTGCCCATGATAGGTCTTGATCCGTGCCTCGGTGTCATCAAAATATCTGTACACGATAGTATCTTGACTGCTGAAATCTACCTCATGGATACCTGAGATGGGTTGATCGAGTACCAATTGCGCCACCACTTCATGATCATCGAGAAGTGCGTCATATACATAGCCATTATCGGCATCATTGTGACGCACGCGCGGAACAATAACCGTCGTAATTACATCGTCGACCACTGTTTCGAAGAATACCTCTCCATCATCCAGCTCTATCTCGACGGTGCGAGCCTTAGTACCCAGAACCTCTCTCTCCGTGCTGAACACCCTAAATCCATTCGTTGGATAATTGGTGATTTGGACCAAGGGATCTTGGTCTTCGTCAGTGTCTCTGGGCTGCTGAACAGAAACTGGCGTCTCTATTGGATCGCCTGTTATTGGATCAATGCCACCAACAGGTATTTCATTCGTTCCAAAGGGAATTTCTGGAAGACCAGACCCAGAATCTACCACCTGAGTATCCTTCGGGCGAAAAAAGAAAAAGAGAATAATAAAGGCGAGAATCAAAAGAATTCCCGCAACAATGAGAAAGATACCGAACCAATTTCGCCGCTTCATAGCCCCTATTGTAGCATGAAAAGATTCTAGACCACTGTTGGTAGGTGTTTATTGTGCAGGAGCATTCACGCTTGAAGAATCTCCCCTGCACTCGCTCTCGAACAAGCTGAAATGCATCGCATCTAAATTATCATTCCAATCACCACCCCAACACCACCCAGCATCGCGCCATGCTTTAACAAAAGCTTCTGGCATATCGGTATAGTATGCTCGTTCACTCTTGAAGCTCAATTCATTTATTTTTTTAATAGAAAGAATGGGACTGCTGAACTTCCCAACTATTGAACCGAACGTCTTCTCTTCCCCGCTACTTGGCAAGGCATCTGGGAAGCGAACATACGGATTCTCATTGGGGTTAATATCAATTGCTAGTCCATATGAATGCTTTGAAACAGAATTAGGCCTACCCGTTACTGGTCGACAATTATATCCACCAGCTGATTTAAACGAATATGGAATACCTGCATTATTGAGATTTTCTATTACTTTTTCTAAATAAGGAATTGCATCCTCATGAATGGTAACAGACTCACCCCCGATATTACCGGTCTTCATCTTGTCATTATCACATGGAGTTATCGTTGTTGTTGTTCCATCAATCTTGGTAAAAGTGGCGGCAAAACTTGAACCATTGGTATTCACCCATTCTTGGAATCTCCCTGCATTAGATGGCGCATTTCCCGCACCGGTAATTGTAATGAATTCTTCTCCAGCATCACTATTGAGCACCTGTGTTTGTAATCTCGTATCAAAATCAAGGGTGAGCAGATCAGGATTAATAGTATTAAAGATGACCCAAATGCTCACAATAACCGCGAGGCCTAAGAAAGAATTGGTGATGAGTTCCTTGGCGTTATTCTTGGCCTGGAATGCATCAGCCGTCATATATCGAATACCTGCAAAAATAATCAGAATAACCGCAGCAATACCCATGAATCCAATAATAATACGCAGCATAGTATTGAGGTATTCACCAATGGTGAGATTCTCATCGACAAAATCACCGAATCCTGGTAATGGCGAAATGAGCTCCTGGCATTTATCATCTAATTGTCGTGTTACGGGATTATAGCAAGGAGAATCGGTGTCAGTTGAATTCCCCGAGAGATTTTCTGCAGTGCCTTTGATTTCCCAATCTAGAACTTCTGAAATATCACCCTCTGGATGATTGTATCTCAAATAATCCATTTGTTTCACATTGCTATTATCAATACTCGCAGAGATCTGATATTCACACCCAACAGGTAGCACGACATCTTCTTCAACCATAATATTCTCCAGAGCAAAAAGGTATTTTCTGATGACATTAGTCCTATTAGGTATTGCATTTGCTGTTAGTGTGTCGTTTGTCCATTGGAGGAAGCCACCACCTGCAAAGTTGCCATCAAAGTAATCTTTCAAATAACCTAAAAAGTCTATTGACTGATCTTTTGATCGTGTGTTTGGGCCTGGCACAAAGCCAGCAAGATAACCCGCAAGCCCATCAGCAAGATTGTCTTCTCTATCATTAAACACATTTTGACTTGTCGTAAAAGTATCTACAATATCTCGAGCAAACGGCTGCCCTGTTAAACCAAGGCTAATATTTTCATTACAATCAAAAACATTACAGCCATTAATGTGTTCACTTTCCGATGCTTCTATTATCTCTTGCTGGCGATCTGGGCTACTTACGATGCCTTCTATCTTACCTCGGAAGTCGTCATGGTCGGTTGAGTAAGTTCCATTGAGTAAGCCGAACCGACCAACTGCAGCACACCCTTCAGTACCTACTGACATTTCCACTTGTAATTGACCTGATGCAGAAATAACAAAATCTCCATCACTATTCCCTTTTGCTAGTGCCTCAACATTAGTACTGCCATCTGCAGGATTCGCGATTAATTGTATCGTCTTCCCAGCACACGCACCATCAGTTGAATCTGCGGCCTGACGTGCTTTGAAAATAATCTTGGGAGGCCTATTGAGGCTATTATACCAAGGATATTTCATCGTAATTGGCTTGGGTAACTGCTTATCATACGACATTGTCTGGCTCCCAGGGATGAACCACCATGCCTCCATTTTGCATCCTCCACTTTCTAGAATGACCTTGTCTTGTGGGCTCGCAAAAAGACTACTCGGCAAGATGAAGGCGAGGGCAAAAAGACCCAATACGCTATTTTTAAAAAAAGATTGTATCTTGGCATCGGTGAATTTCAAAAATGATGACATATGCACTGATTATACCGTACTTTGGGAGAGAGAAAAACGCCTAGCATGTGTACGATTACTAGTAGCGGACGGTGATCCCTCGCTCTGCCTCTTGTAGCAATTTCTTGTCATGGAGAATCTTGGCCTCAACACGCGAACTCCCTGCCCCATCAGCAGGTGAAAGGAAAATCTGATTATATCGCAAGTCATCCCCAGGATCAGAAAAATACGGGACGCGATCTATTTCCCACTCTAATAATACGTCCCGAGAGAAAAAGTTCGTACTGAAATAATAGGGTACAGCCTCGAGCAATATGTACTCATCATTGATAACGAGAGCCCCATTTTCAACTCTTTGCTTTACACCAAATGGATCATATGCAGTAAAATACACTTCTGGATCATAGCGCGGCAATGATAGCTCTTCGGTAGCCTGGAATCCACCATCACGTCGTGTTGCCGTAACATCAATAAGGAATCCCTTATCAAAGAATCTATTATCTACATGATAAATATTCTTACGAAATCCTGATGCGGCCTGATCAACCTGGGCATGGTACTCCCATGTATAGGTATATTGATCATTGTCCGTAAAATCGAATGGTAACGCGAGTACTTTCAATGTTGACTCAGAACTTGGCAATGCTTTCCCCTTGTAGAATGGTGGCGTGTAGCTATTTTCCGCCTGCCACAACAGATCGAGACTCCCGGGTTGCAATCGTATGCGCTTGACCACCTCCTCGAGTTGCTGATATCGGATACGAATTTCTATGAATACAGGCTCGCCAATGTCTCCTGTAGTAACGGTCATTCTCTTTAACCCTGTCTCAGCCCCAATAGTCTCTCCATTCACAATCCACGTAATATATGAGGTATCAACATTAATCACAAAACTCTTGAGTGTGAGATCAACTTTCTCATAGGGACCTGGAACACGAGGCTCCAATTCGACGGCGACGTCATCTGCGGTTACTAGTTCTGGTAACACCTGTGCAAAATTGGTAGCTGGAAAAAATGCACCCGACAAAAGAAGGCATACAATCAAGCAATGCGCCACGAATCGCAAAAATATCGAAAAAGATGAGAGGGGTTTTTGTTGTATCTGTGCCATAAATAGTTGAATGAACGTTACTTCTGCGCATCTGCTTTTGCCGCGTTGAATTCTTCTTTGGATTTTTTGATTGCGAGGATTTGCTGTGGGTCTGTTGTAATGATCTGATCCTCGGTGTGTGATGCAATTATCTTGATTGCTGCACGCTTGAGCCCTGCGAAGAAAATCCCTTCTCCTACATTTGCCTCTAGCAGGAGATATTTCTCTTCATCTGTGAGATTGAAGATCTCTTGTAACTGATCAATTGATGATGGGGACTGCTTGAGCAGCAATTGCATCGATGAATTCGTCACGATTGCTTGGCCGTATTTTGAATTAATAAAGTCATTAACGTCTTGAGTAATAGTTGAAAGGCCCAAGAAATACTTACGCCCACGCTTGGCAATACCGAACAAGAACGACGCCGCATCATCAGACTGCATCATCACCCATGCCTCATCAACCACCAAGAGGCGTTTACGGATATTCTTGCGTACCGCATTCCAAATGAAGTGTGTGATGATATACATGGCTGCAGGCTTGAGATCATCCTCCATATCACGGATCGAAAATACGACGAGCTTTTTATTGATATCAACATTACTCGGGCGATTAAGGAATCCTGCCCATGTTCCCGTGGTGTATTTAGTCAATCGCTGCAAGAGCGAATCACTCCCCTCGATGCTCGAAAGTACCATCTCAAAGTCACTCATCAAGGGTGGTTCGATACGAGAGAAATCTGCATCAGCAGTGATATCTTTGAGCGCATAGGTCTCGTTGATTGCGCGGTCAATAATTGCATCTTCCTCTGGGCTGAGACCCCCTAGAATAATCCGGAAAAGTCCCACGAGTTGAATAATATTGGAACGCAGAATATCACGAGGGTCTTCATCAGATTGAGGAATAGGCAAATCGAAAGGATTGATATGGTGCTCTGATGAGAGAGAAATATTAAAATATCGGCCGCCAACTGCCTCTGCCAAGAATTCATATTCACGCTCGGGATCTATGATAATGACATCAGTGTCGAACATCATGGTACGGAGCACCTCGAGCTTGGTCGCGTAGGACTTACCCGCACCAGAGGCCGCGAACATTACCGAGTTGTAATTCGGCAACGAATATCGGTCGAAAATTATCAGACCTGAGTTATGGCGGTTAATGCCGTAGAGGACTCCTTTGTCATCGGTCATTTCAGATGAAATAAAAGGAAAGAATGATGAGAGCGGACCTGAGTTCATTTTGAGATCAACTTCCATGGTATCGCGCCCGAATGGCCCTACCGCATTGAAACAGGTCTCTTGTTGGAAAAGTGCTGGCTTGATGTATACCAATTTTGATTCGAGCGTTGAACGCATGCTGTCTTCTGCGCGATAGAGTTCCTCGGCAGTATCAGCGTACAGAGTAAAATACAACCCCACAGAAAACATTCGCTCTTCAGACTGGGCAAGCTGGTCGCGCAAGCGCTCGAGGTCTTTATACGCACTATCGAGCATAGGATCACGCACAACTCCTTTTTCCTGACGGCTCCTGATCTGACTCTCTACCTCTGCGGTCTTCTTGCGGAATTGTCGCAGAACCTTATCCGTTTGCATAGGATGTATATGAATAGAAATATCCAAGAGCTCATCCATATTCACCACTTCTGCAAGCCAGCCAGCTGTAAGGAAACGTGGGTAGGAAATAGTGAAAAAAGTCTTGGCATACTTGTCGCCAATCTTGATCTCTCCTGAATCAACCTCAACAGCAGATGGGGCTAACACATCCTGGAGCTCCAGACGTGCTGCCTTATAAATCTCATCAGGCGAAAGCGTCTGCTGGGCCAAGGCACGATTCTCGTCACCCATTCCTGGGATCTTCATCAATTCCTGAGCTTGCTTGCCTGATTTCTTTTGCTTTGTTCCTCCAAAGAGGTTCGAAAATACTCCCATACGCGTTATGTTAAAGCACCATCAAGCGAAGCCGTGAGCGCCTTTTGTGTATCACCTGGATTATAGAGCCCGTAATAGAGATCGAGGAGTGCCTGCGTATCGAGATACTCGGCTCGCAAGCCCAGACTCCCCAAGCCAGATCGCACTACACTCATGCGTTGCTCGAGCTGTGAACGCTTCTCCTCGAAACGCAGTTCATTTTCTTCGCTGCCCTTGCTTGCTTTTTTCTTTTTCCTGCGGCCACGGCCAAAGAATTTGTCGACAATGTTACGCTTGCCCGAACTTTGCATTTCTCCTGAATAAGGAACCACCACAAAAAAATATTTTTTCATAATGTCGTACTCGGTTGAGAACCATTTGATATATTCAATATACATTGATGTTTGCACGCGCAGGAGCTCTTCTTTCTGTTCTAATATTCTATCTTCCAGAGATTTGATATAAGGCCTAATGTCCATTCGACGTGACTGCACAGAAATCTGCACCGAGAAATCAATAGTATTGAGGAAATTCTGAAATTGATAAATAGTTGCCTGTTGCTCATCAGCAGACTTGAGAGACAAATTCAAGGCATTGACCATCAACACTCCACGCAATCCGCCATCCCGAAGAATGACCACGCCATCGCGTATTTCTTTAACCTGAACGAAATTATGTGAGCCTGCTCCTTTTGCCATATATGTACTCCATAATACCACGAAAGTATTCAATCATATTGTGAAATACCCCCAACGCAGAGTACGGGTCATACGCTTATTCACTATCCAAGATATCCAGATTCCATGCGAGATCTTTGATTTTGGATTCGCTCATTTTGGGACCATCACTATTCTGAATATCAACTTTATCGAGCGACGCCGCGAGACCAGACCGGTCTCGTGATTTGGATGATGCTGATGATTGTCGTGCAGATTGCTGTGGTGATGTTTCTTTTTGCTTCTTCTTTCCTCCAAACAATCTTTTTTTCTTTTTCGCCTGTGAATCCTTGGTATACATAGCATCACGCTTCTGCCAGGTGTATAATTTGTTACTAAAAAGATGCGTAAAGAATGCCTGCATCATCACGATAAATGGCCGTCCGTTGAATTTATAAAACGCTAATGCAAGCCCCAGAAGTACGGGAATTGCCGCAATAGGATATTTAAAGACGGTTGGAATCGTGCGGAATGCTAAATAACCAAGTCCTGCACCACCCGCCAAGAAAATAAATTGATGCAGGGTAAAAGGCCCGAAAATCTTGTCTTTGACATCAATGAATTGAGGAACTTCGTAACGCATATATATATTGTATCGCTTAAGCAGCTGAAAGAAAAGCAGAGTTAAACCGTAAGGAGAAGACTAGCGCCAATTCGCTGCTGGGTCATCTTCACCAGATTCATCCAGGATCTCGTGATAGGGATCTTGGGCATTGTAACTTTGTGGGATTACCTCTTGCCATTGTGTTTGAATATCGTCAGCAACGACACCTTGAATAGGGACTGTGGAGAGTTGCTGGTCATTAGACCCGAACAAGTGATCAACTTCATTCTCGAGGGCGCGATCAATAGGCATCTGCACAGGTGATTGTTGTGCAATCATTGCATCTTGCAAGGCGCCTTCTGGTGCAATGGGTGGCTGGTTCTGTGCTGAGAGCCCTGCAACATGTGCGACGCGCCGTGTCATACCATCGGTGCTGCGTACACCGCGCGTACTCATCTCGGTCAGTGGTGCGCGCTGACTCATGAGCTGATTATACATTTCGTTATTCTCTGGCACGGGAACTTGGGAATCATCAAGGATAATGTCACCTGCCTCGAGAACACCGAGTTCAATACCGAGATCTTGGAATGATGATTCTTGTCCCTCTTCTTGACGGAGACGTGAGACTTCTGATTGCATGAATTCAATGTCATCTCGATTCTCTTCAATCATAATTTCCTGCAAGGTTCCGAAAACACGATCAGATACTTCTAGTGCGATATTTTCAGCGATACCCTGCGAAACACCCGTGTAATTCTCTATCATTTGGGTATACACAACGGGCTGATTAATACCGAACATAACCATAGCCGTCTCCACGATCAGGGACCTATTCTGCTCATCATTCAATCCATATTTCAGACCGATACGAGCAATCTCGCCCTGCCAATCAACACGCATAAAAATACCCTGAAAATAATCCGGCATTTGTACGATCAGATCATCGAGTATTTTTTGGGTTTGTGGGAGAACGTATGATTGCATAAAGATTACGTATGTTATTTATTGTCTTTCTTGGCTTCTTTATTTGCTGCTGCCTCGGCCTTTTGCGATTGACGCAATAGTTGCCTTATTGCTTCTTGCTCTTTTGCCATAGTCATGAGGCGACGATCACCGGCTTTCAATAATGAGTATCCTGCACCCACAGCGAACGTTGCCCCACCAATTCCTAATGCCGTTCCGGCTCCGGCGGTACCACCCAACCACCCCAAGGTACCTGCCCCCACGGTAGCCCCCGCAGATACTCCAACTGTTTTGCCGATCTCTTGCCCAAGCAACTTCCAGAATCCCTGCATGTCGTTCAATGCCTGCTCGTAATATTTACGTGTGACTACTTTTTGCTCACGATCAAGTTCTTTAACCTTTGTTTCTGATACCTCTTTTTTAGTTTTTGCTTGAACATATGCAACTTGCGCTTGTTTTCTTGAATCAATCTTTTTGGTTAAAGGATCTGTTATGTAATCTTTAATATTTTTTGCCGCAGATTTTTGCGTTCTGTCTAAATCAGCTTTATTTATAGTGCTATAATCCATACTTGTAGCTGTATAATCATCATATAGATCTCTCTGTCTCTCCATTTCAGCAACCTCCGCAGCCAGATTTGGATTATATTTTGGATCAGCAGGATCATTAACAGGGTCGCTAGGGTCCAAGAGTTTATAATTTAATTCTTTAATTTTATCACTAAGCCCGACAGCATCTGCGGCCATATCTGCCTTAACTACTTCAATCTCGGCATCTAGTTCGACTTGTCTATTTACATCTCTTGAACTCTTGCGCTCTTCTGCCAACTGAACAAGGCGCGCAAGTGCACCCACCTGTTTTTTGTCATTTTCAATTACCTCACCCATATGACCAGATGGACCATAGAATGAACCGTCTTCGAGTGACTTTTCTTGTTTTTCTTTTTCTTTCTTTTTTTGGTTGACCTTATCTTTTTCAGCCTTAATTTGTGACTCGTAAAGTTGACGCATTGCCTTTTTCTGATCCTCCTTTTCTGCAGGAGTTAAACTCGGATTGCTATCTATAGCGGCAAGATCCTTCTGTCTATCTTCTACTAATTTATTCTGTGCTGCTTCGGCTTCTTTCAATTCTTGCTTTGCCTTAGCGATCTTTGCTCGCTGGCGTGCCTCGGCAGCTCGATACTCTGGGGAAGTCTGTGCTGCCAAAATAGTATTATCGGCAGCATCAATAACTTGGCGCTCTGCTTCTTTTTTCTCTTCAATATCAGCGGCTATAGCTTTAGATTCCAGCTCAGCTCGGTCTGATACCCTTTTTGCGGCTGCTTCTTGGCGGCTGCTGATTGTTTTGGTTGTACCTGTTCCCAGATCAATACCACTGGCACTTTGAAGCTGAGAGCCCAACTGCCTACCGACGTAGGTATTACGCACATCAAAGGTACTGTTCTCGAGGCGATTCTGTGCCGCAACGCGGGCGCTTCCAATCCCACGAACTATCCTGTTTGTTGATTGTAGCTGACTACCTGCTGTAGGGAGTAATTTTGACCCAATTTTTGAAGTTGCTAGTGCCCCACGAGTAACGAGCCCTGCACCACCAGTTAACGCCAAGCCCCCAGCAAAGCCCATTGCCTTGTTCGTGACATTCTTCACCGAACTAGACACAATGTTCGTGATATCTCCTGCGAGCATTTGGGCAGTCTTTTTAGCTACTAACAACATCGTCATAATGAAGGCCACAGGGATGAGGATCTGGATAATACGCTGCCCCATTGATGCACCATCATAACCATCGTCGCCCAATCCAGCCTCCTTGAGCCCATCAATGAAATCTGGACTCATGAATATTACAATCATATAGAGAAAGAACATGAACACCGGCAGCATCAGTGCATCCTTGGTCAAGTTAGAAATCCAATTATCAAATCCGATGAATTTCTGCTTGCGCAATTGCGGTATTGCCACCGTCGCAACAGCTAATGGCGAGATGATAAGTGAGTAAATGAGCGACACCGTACGTCCCAACATAAGGAAAAAGAGCGTGAAAAAGACACCAATCAAAATAATATTCAAAATACCTCCCAAGAAATAGATAATGAAGAATAAGCTAATGAGACCAGAATCTGCAGCCGTAGAGGACTGGAGGACTCGCGAGTCAGTAATAATGGATTGTGGATTCATTCGCGCCATCACCCCCGCAGAGAATTGCGTATAATCAACACCGGGTTGATCCTGGCAAAAGATATTGCTGTTAGCATTCGCATCAGTACACGCGTCAGCCTCAATTTTATTATAGAAAGCACGCGAGAGAATATGCGAGGCATCGATCAATGCACCCGTAAAAAAAAATGAGAAGTTCACCAATACCGCCGAGACTATCACATGGGCCAAGACCTTCTTGCCGTTCGCCAATGAGGCAACCTGGAAACTCTCGAACATGATAGAGATTCCTGCATATATCAATGCAATCAAGAAGAGAATATTCGCAAAATCACGCATGATTCCCCAGGCATTTTCAACATAGTCAGCCCCAACATAGGTAGATGCCTGCATGGTGTACCAGAGGAAGAAATCAAAAAGCCCCGCCATCGCACGCGCCACGAATGATGTCCCTCCGTAGAAAATCCACACAACAAATATCTGACCGATTCCACAGGCGATTGCCTTGGACGCTCCGCATGACACGCCGTACTCACTCAATGATGCACTTTGGGGATCAAAATTCTGAAGCTGCTCTGGGTCTTGTGCATAGGCATATTGCGCTTGAAAAGAAATCCCCACATCAATAGCAGGTTCGGCATTATTACTGATTAGAGACAAGGTAACAGGTCCAAATAACATCAGACTCGCGCATGCGCCCAAAAGTATTTTTTTGAAGATATTACGCGTCATTCTATGCCTCATAATACCACAAACACGCCCTAGAAATAGAGCGTGTTTTCACAGATTGTATTCCTATATTTCCCAGTTTAATATGAGAGTTGCGGGAGATAATCTACAAATGATGAGCGGTAATAATCTACACAACTAGTATGTGTCTCTGTATCGGTATTATTCACATTGATAATTAACGAAGTTATTTGGTATTCCCTACCGCCAGATTCAGCTTTACGGACCTTGCCGGCACTATCAGCACTTCGGATAAGATTATTGTCTGCATTCACACTAACATCATCCCAATCAATCCCCATCAGGCGACCTAATTCAAAATCTAGATAATATGGATTAGCATCGAAATCGCTGTCTTGCGGACCAAAACCAAAGGGGTTAGTAAAAAACTGACCGAAACTACGCCCCTCAAAGAACCACTCGAACGGACAATATAGGAGTTGTAAATCGTCATAGAAACGCAACTGGGCGAACTCAGGCTTCTGTATCTCGATACTACAATCAGCATAGCCTTCTTTGTATCTATTTAGAGATGCGAGGAGCTCTTCGCGCACCGCCTGCTCTTCTTCAATCAATTCTTCTGTTGGGATTCTTCCATTTATGTTGTACTGATAAAGTGTTCCTATAACACGCTGAAGATCTTGTTCGCTAGTATTTGAATCTTCATATTCACTCCCAAGTTGAAATACCCCTGAACGCAACGAATAAAATTCTGGTAGTTTACGCTGTATATCTGACCGCATATTCTTATGGCGCACATTTTCTAGCACGTATGGGCGATATAATGAGGCCAACCTACCCTCAGGTGTTTCTGTGTCATTCATCTTTTTTTCAGCAAGGCGTACTGCATAATCTTTTAAGATATTTACCGATCGACGCTTGTCAGGCTTCTCTGAATATTCCTCCATTGCCGGCGTAATGGCATTGCTCAAACGTTGATTGATACCAACCAGATCAGGTCCGAGAATACACTGCTGATCAATATTCATAGTCAACTCAGCAAGATCAGATAATATCTGATCTTGCTCCTGGAGAACGCTAATCATTCCCTGAACTTGATCTCGCGCACCTCGCTGCTCCTCAAGCGCAAGCCTTGCCTCTGTGGGGCTCTTTCTTGCGGCAAGGTAAAGATTCTGATTTGAAGAGTCATAATAGTAATAACTATTAGGCAAAGCGCCTGTAGGGTTATCTGTAATTCTAATAAGCCTTAGATTACTGTAGCTTTCTACAGCGAGGGCATCACTAGAAAATGGTAACTGGACTTGTGTCGCAGTATCAACAACAGCCTGACCAACCTGTTGACCATTACCTGAATTGGTTATCCTAATAATCCCGGGCGTTGATTCATCACCAAGTAGCTGGAAACCTGCCATTGAAGCCGAAACGGGGGCTCCATCCAGAAATTCTTGTACATCGAAAGTTGTTGGTGTGTTTGTCCAATTGTATGACTCATTAGCGTCCTGGAATCCAAGAGTGCTAAACTCGCCCCCATCGGTATCGCCCCCATCACTTGTGTCAACAATATTTTGAAAACCTGTAATATTGTCATCCAATCTAGTGTCTACAAAATCTTGCGTAGTATTGGCAAGTTTTTTAAACTCAACCTGAGCAATACCACCTACGAGTTTGAGCAGTGATGATGCAACAAGTTCACCAAATTCATCTACCTCACCTAGATTTTTTAAACCAGTGTTTACAGCTTGATCAATCTGATTGTCTACAAAGTTACCCGGTGTTGCAACTTTTTCACGCTGGCAGTATTTTGTACTCTCATCACCTTCAATTCTATATCCATATTTTGTACAAATTGTTGAGTCTCTTAATCCACCACCTCGAATCAATTCATTTTGTAATGCTTCTTTTGCCTGTTCAGCACTGAGGGTTATCAATTGCTGCGCATTGAATCGTGCACCTACTGGTGTATTGTTAGAGTTCACCGCAATGGATTCCCATGCATCCCAACCACCTGCACGTTTTGATCCATCTGAGGCAGTTTCTACCACAGCGAAATCATCACTGAATCCCGAACTAATATTCGATGATTCGAGCGATGAAGTACGATCAGTAAAAGCATTCTCTGCGAGATAGAGCAATGTGTAGCGCGCTGTCTGACCTGCATTACTAGTGGCTTGCCGCTTACTCTCACAACTCCTACGCTCTGCCACATCAACAATTCGTGTACACTGATTGGTCTTGACATAGCAACGATTAGCTAGGTCGGCATTAGTCGCTGCGACCGCAAGCCCCTGGTCATTAATGTAGCTCGTTTGGATATTGTCACACTCTTCATCTTTGAAATAGCATTGATTACGCGATTCTACCGTTGACAACTCTGAACAATCACCGGTAATACCGTTAAAAACAGACTCCAAACACTGTTCGTTCAGACTTGGGTCATCTTCGATCAAAATACATTCACCCGTATTATAGAAACATTCATTTCGCAACTCCCATGCCGGGCCGAAAGAATCTCCTCCATCAGCAGAAAGATCTATCAATCCGCACTGATTCTTTTCATAAAAACATTCATTCTGTTGATCTTCTGGCAATAGATCACAATTACCACTGAAATCTGCGTTGACACCACCGCCGTCTCGAGCACGATTTACTTCATCTTGATAGATATTTTTGTAATATGCTGCGAATTCACTCGCTGATTCGATTCCTATATTCAGTGCCTCGGCACCCCAATCATCTACAAAAAATACCTTACCCTTATAGCCTGTTGCTGCCCAATTCACAACACTGTTTACTGCCTTCTCAGAGAGTCTTTGGGCTATTTTCCATGCAACCTTATCGAGCCCTCCTTCTTTTGCCTTATCCCACGAACTTAAACCTAGATCGATCGCGCCATTTACTTGATCAATAACATTGGTAGCTGTATTTCCTGGATCAGTCGTCACAAGCTGCGCTGAAGTGATGACAGGAAATAGCGCGAAGATAGTAATGGCGAGAAGAATCTTTTTTGTTGATGTTAATACAGATGACATATGTTTTATTATACTGGAATTTCAGAACGAATATAATTTGTAATACCTTGCAATCCCAAAAAGTATTCCTCTACGGCATCTTGCATACGTGCCATACCCGCAAGCCCCCGGACGGGATTCTCCTCAGCATCAACTACTGCACCCATAGCCTCAATAAGATATGCCAAGCCATTTACTAAATCTATATAAACACCCTGGGCACTGACAGGCACTTCTATCAAGCCAGAAGTTACATCAACATAGAATGCTTCGTATCTATTAAGCACTTCAAGTGCTTGATTAGATTCAACATCATTAAGCGACGCATTAAGGATAAAAGTAAAATCATTTTCATCAGGTGGATATAAGCTCATTAAACGACCGATTTCATTTATAAAATTAATAATACTCACTTCGTTGTCAGCAACGAGGTTTAGTCCCGTTATGTCTATCTCAGGATACACCAAAGTTGTCTGTATATCTTCTGCAATCTGTGTACTTAAATCCTCAAATGTTTGAGCACCAAGACGGCCGTCTGACTCCTGTGCAGCTAGAACAGACACGGCTGTGTACACATCACGAGAGAGGTAATCAATTTCGCTCAAGGGTTCATCAGCAATTGGCTCACCTGATTCGATGCGAGCTTGCTCACGTTCAATTTGAATCTGGCGCACCTCATCGCGATCATCTAATCCGTCGCCGTCAGAGTCAGCTAGATTCGGGTTAGTGCCCCACAGGCTCTCTTGCCAATCATAGAGCCCATCACCATCAGAATCCTGATTCTCTAGACGATTAAGCCCATCTGCGAGACTCCCCGGACGACCAATCATCAAACGGCCATTCTCATCAAGTTCCTCTCTCGTATTGCCACTATTTTTAAAGAAATTACCTACGGCACTCATAATATTAGTTCCAGTAAATAAAAGCAATGCACCAATACCTACCAACAAAATAAGGAAAGCAAGCAAAAAGCGGCGACTTGGCAATCGGCGGCGCGGGATGCGCGTATCGTACACGAGTGGATCATGCTCTGGATCCAGTGGAACTTGTGAAGGGAGATGGGAATCTTGCATAGGCACGTACATTCATTATACACGACTTTGATACCACACAGCGATGGCAATCCACATCTGCTGCGTGAGCTCTTGTGGGCGCGCTTTTTCATCTATATTATTTTGGAGGAAAAGCGCGCCCAGACTCTGTAGAGCCTCATTATTTTCAGTAACGTGTGGTAGTTTCTTGAGATTATTCATGAGCATTTTACGCTTGTGACGAAATCCAGTCCTGATCACATTGAAAAATAACTGCTCATTAAGCCCTTGATCAAAAAACTTCTTTTTAGATATATCTCTAATAATGAGAAGTGCTGAATCAACTTTCGGCGGAGGCGTGAATTGCTTGCGGCCAATGTTCATTGCCTTTTGGGGTGTGCCGTATATTGCAATACTTTGTGACAAAAGACTCTCTTTGTTGTCATGGGCTACGATGCGCTCGGCTACTTCTTTTTGCATTACCACAGCTATTAATTGCGGTTGTGTTGCGCTTTCCAAGAATTTCCTCATGATCATCCCCGTAATGTAATACGGAATATTTGCCACCAAGGCATAGCGCCCATCTGTTTTTTTATAAAAATCCTCTAGATCATATTCCATCACATCTGCATGGGTGAGCGTCAGTTGATTACTTTCTATCTCAGCAGCAAATTTCTCTTGCAAGATTTCAACCATGCGCTCGTCAATCTCTATAGCTGTTACCTGATACCCGCGCGAGAGTAATTCATGTGTAAGAGCGCCGTCACCAGGACCAATCTCCAGAATAGACATGTCTGTAGGCAGATCTGCCAAATGAACAATACGAGCAAGCGTGCTTTTCTTCTTGAGAAAATGTTGGCCGAGAGATTTTTTTTTGAATACATTCATATATTAAAAGTCGAGATATACCACCGCCTCTTCGTCATCTTCCTCAGAAGATCCATCATCAGTACTGCTAAAACTCCCAAAGCCACTCATATCGAGAAGTCCTCCTCCTGAATTATTCTCGCGTGACATTTTATTATAATTCCCCCAACGATTATAGGTATTCATGCGCGGGCGCGTAGATGTTTCTTCCCAATTAACTAATTCTTCGGGGATATCATAGATAAAAGGCGATGGCTCCTGGAATGATGTCTTGCCGAACAGGGTCCTCATCTGACAATATGACAGGAATAATTCACGGCGTGCTCGTGTACACGCTACATACATAAGGCGCCTCTCTTCCTCAGGATCGCGGTCTTTATCACTCCCGCCATCACTCGGGAAAATGCCCAGCTCTAGCCCCACAACGAATACCGTGTGGAATTCCAGTCCCTTGGCAGCATGTACGGTCATGATACGTATGGCATCATTATTCCCTTCATCATCCTTGAATCCATCCTGATCAGACATGAGGGTAATATGCTCGAGCATATAATCGAGGTGTGTCAGGTACCCTTCTTTTTCTCCACTCTTTTCTGCATCAACGAGCACACTGGCATCCTCACCGCCCTGTTGATATTCAATCTCATCGAATTCACGCGCAAATGATACGAGCTCCTTGATATTTTGCCAACGCTCGAGATCATCCTCACCACCAGAGAGATACATGTCTTTCATGCCCGAACGCTCTGCTATGAAGGTGATTGTCTCAGATGGACTGTGATCGATCATATATGCACGAATCTCATCCATGAACATCTCGAATCGCTGATAGGACTCAGCAGCCTTCCCTTTTAACATGCTGAGTTCACCTGACACGATACGCGCCAAACTCACCTTTCCGATGCCGCGCTTGGGAATATTAATGATACGTGCGAGATCCCCCGTCGATGCACTATTAATTGCATAGCGCACATAGGCGAGAGTGTCTTTAACCTCCTTGCGGTCAAAGAATTTGGTTCCTGAGATTTGATACGGAACACCAGCTGACAGACATGCCTCCTCGATCAGGCGCGACTGATAATTCGCACGCATCAAGACAGCAAAGTCATGGTATTTCATAGACTTCTCGCTCATCATTTTTTTGATTGTTTTGATCAACCAGCTGGCCTCATCGCGCTCGTTCGCCGCCTTGAAAACGGTAATTTTGTTCCCTGATTCAGTCTGTGGCACGAGGCGCTTGGGGACACGCGTAACGTTCTTTTCTATTATTGCTTGCGATACATCGATAATGGGTGCTGTTGATCGATAATTCTGCTCGAGGATCACCGTTAATGCTCCTGGAAAGTCTTTTTCAAAATGAAGGATATTACGCATCGTTGCGCCACGCCAAGTATAGATAGTCTGATCCCCATCACCTACAACACAAATATTCTGCGTCTCTGGATTCACCAAGAATTTCACAATCTCAAACTGAATCGTATTGGTATCCTGGTACTCATCAACATGAACATACTGCCATTGTTGCTGGTATGCAGCACGAATCTCGGGATGCTTACTCAGGAGATCATGCATGTACATCAATAGATCATCAAAATCACAGACACCTTCTTCGCGCTTCATACGATCATAATCACCCCACAACTGGGCAGTGATTGATTGTAATTCTGAGGCTGCACTCTGGGCAAATTTCTGCTGCGTGGTACATTTCTGTTTCATTTTGCCGATGAGACTCAAGATGCGCTTGGGCTCCCATTCTTTGGGTGATATTTCGCGCTTGGACATTGCACGCTTGAGTGTCGCGAGGGAATCTTGTCGATCGAGGATTTGAAAATATTTTGGAAGTCCGAACAATGTATGGTGCTCTCTGATGCACCACACGGCATGACCATGAAAAGTCTTCATCAATGGCATTGGTGTCTCCCACGCTGATAAATGAGAACCTTCATCTCCATAGAGCATTCCATGTACGCGCTCGCGCATCTCAGCAGCTGCCTTATTCGTGAAGGTCAGCGCGAGAATTGATTCTGGCGTGACTTTCTTGTCGCGGATCAAATGGACAATACGTGAAGTCAGCGTTCGGGTCTTGCCCGTACCGGCCCCAGCAACAACAAGAAGCGGCCCGTCTGTAGCGAGGACCGCTTCTTTCTGTTCATTATTCAAACCGGACAGATATGCTGGATGATCATTACTCATTACCTCTTACTGTATCATCGATGAATTGTTCTGCAACAGCGAGATCTTCGAGATACTGTGTTGTTTCTTCTTGGAGGATGTTTTCGAATTCTGGTGCGTGCTGACCAATTGCCGTGAACAACTTCGTTACTGATGGATTCTTCTGGAGAGATGCGTTGATCTTCTCGAGTACTTCGGGGCTTGCCTCCTCGCCCAAGCGAATCATTGCTGCATCAAAAATAGATGAGGACGCCATTGAGAAGAGCTCGTCCTGTTGATCAGGATCCAGGTTCTCTATGCCGAGTCCCGCATATATTGCCTTCATAACCGCATCGCCACGCGCCATGATTTGCTCATCACTTGATGCGTCTTGCCCTGTATTCATTGCTTGGTTGGTGTTGTTCATAGTGTTATAAAAATTATATGCGGATAATAGAGGGATCTAGATTCGTTATTTTTGAGGCTTTCTCCAGACGCCATTACTTGAGCCTGATGGCTGAGCTGGGGTTTTCTTATTCCGCTTCTTCTTAGTAAAAGGCTTTTTCTTGCCCAGAGGAGCAGATGCTGAAGCTGATTGAGATGCTCCGCCAGTCGTCTGAACTTTGGGCGTTGATGGTGTTGCTGATTTTTTAGTAGGAGACTTGGTGAGAGACTTGGTATTTTTGGGTGTGAAATTATTGTCCCACTTTTTTTGCTTATTCTTCTGTGGATACTTTTTCTTACTATTGTTACTACTCGTATGAACAGAAGATTGCTGTGCCCCTTGGGGAGTGGGAGTTTTTTCTACAGGAGAACTCTTTTGCAGCACAGTAGAAGCAGGCGCTGCATTACCATCAGATGGCATAGTATTCACGGGGGCGTTTTCCGGATTTGGAGCATCTTGTGCTGGATCATAATCAGGAGGGAGATTCTCGAGGGCTTTATCAGCGACAGCACGTGCGACCCTCTTGATAAAAAGGAGGAGTGCCTCGCCTGGTAAAGGAGAAATTCCCATCTCGCCTGACATGGCGCGCACCATTGCCTGCAAAGCGACAAAGTCACCGTGAACATTTGCATCGAGGAATTCGCGTGTATCGCCACGATATTCTCCAGCAATCTTGGTCGGCACGAGATCCTGAATGGACCGAAAGCGCGGGTCCACTGTGTAGTCACTCCCATTCTCGAGGCCGAATGATTTGCGGAATACTTGCCCTTCTAAAAGCGCATGCGGGTCTTGGTTGCCTGCAAGGAATTTGCTGATTTTCATTTGTTGCTCAAAAGTATGTGATGACATAACGCGCGAGTATACATTTTTATATCTAAGACCATTGTATCACCAGATCAATACAAGCGTGTGGGGAAAGCCTTTCTCTCATTACTACACTATTGTGTCAGTAGGGTTGTCTTGGGCAAATGCATCAGGATCCACTTCAGGAGCAGGGCCAGAACCTGGGATAAGTCCACTAGTAAGACTCTCGAGAATATTGCGGCCCGTCTGGCTCAAAGATTCAGCAACACCACCTAAGCCAAGCGAGAATCCAGGACCTTGATTTTGGGTGTTTGGCAGACTTGATTCAACTGATGTTGTAGGATCTCCATCTGTAGCATTCTGTATATCTTCTGATGCATTGTTTGTAAAAGTATTGATGCCTTGAGTTGCCCCAGGAATTACTTGGTTAATCATTGGTATGGTATTCGTATTGTCTCCCGTGTCAGGTGTTACCATATCTCCTAATTCTCCAGAGAGATTACTAATGTTTACAGGAACTCCTGCATCATCCCTAGTAAATATTCGATCGATTCCTCGATATCCTTGAAGTTGCGCAAGACGTTCTGCTTCAATTTGTGCTGCTGTTGGAGCAGTTATATTTGTAACCTTGGATCCATCTGGTGCGATATTATCGTAACCTGGATTATCTGCCTCGCGAGTCTCTCTCAAATAATCTGCAGAACCTGTATCAGCTTGAGTCTCAGCGAATTGAGGATTAATAACGTCTGCACCAAACATATTGAGACCTGCGCGTGTTCGATTTACTTTTTCTGCTGGAACCCCACGCTCGTTATCTGTACCGATAGTTGTACGAGCTTTATCAAATTCACTCGCGACTACATTACCTTGCCCATCTCCATAGAATTTATTTGCAGTATTTTGGAATCCAGCGCTGGCTGCAGCATCAGGATTAGATGCAGCAGGTTCAGATTCAACGATTTCTTCTACTTCTGAGATAGGAACTAAGACAGGCGCTGCATTCGTTTCTTGCATGATAACCTCTTCAGTCGATTCTTCTCCGCCGAATAGTCTCTCGTTAGGATTGACGGGTGGAGGTGTTGGTACTTTTGACTCTATGGTTCTAGCTTCAGAAACTGATACATCACGAAGATTAGTTTCTTGAAAACTTCTATCTTTTAGTACATCTTTTATTGAGCTACCATTTGTATCTGTTAGCTTATTGGCATCCCCGCTATCTTCAACCCAATACAGTTCCCCGTCCGGAGTAAAACCAAATTTATCACCTGGCTGCACCGTCAGACTATCGAGACCCTTAAGAGTATCTGGGTTTTTTAATAATTCAGCCTTCAAGCGATATGTGTCGAGCCTATCTATCAAATACAACATTTTCTGAATTTCTGGCTTATCTTTAAAGAACTTCGAGGTCTCTGATGTGTCCTGCCATTCTTTAAAAGCTTCTGGGTTAGGATTTTTAAACCAATCAGGAGTGTTATCTTGTTGAAGTAATTTCTCAATTGCCACACTTACACTCTCGCCTTTTTTAATGGTGTATTTGGTTTCTAGGGGGACTTTTTCAGTAGCGAATATTTTCTTAACAGGTGTTTCATTAACAATTTTACCATCTGCATCTACCTCAGAGGCTGGGTTGTTATCAATATCATATAACTCATTTGTAACTGTAATTACTTGTCTACGATTCGGATCAACATTAGAACGAGAACTCTCGTATTGCGGCTTCATTGGTAGTTCATTCGACTCACCCTCCCCAAAGCTATTCATCCAACCTTTAATTCTTGACCCTAATTGACCGAGTTTTGTTTTCTGAGCATCGTTTTCAAGACCCTCAGCCTCTTTGCTAAGCTCACTAAAATCGCCTGTAAATTGGCTTCCCACAATTCCTCCTACCAAAAGTCCCGCACCCATTACGCCGAGCTTGCGGCCAGCAACTTTGTACGCATCCTTTCGATATTCTGTATCCATTTTTTCAAATGCCCCAACCAAATTATTGATGTCCCCCTCTGTGAGGTTCTCTATATTTTCAATGCCCCTCTCGGCAACAGTCTTAATCTGTGGTGGGAGCATGCTCAATAGACTCGTGGCTCCAGCACCCGAAAGAAGAGTCATAGCTAGATGTTCTTTACCTAGCAAGACTGCCCCTAAGGAACTTCCGCCAACTGAGCCGATCAATGCCGCAAGTCGTTTGATGGTATTATTTCCAACTTCTCCACCAAATGCTGTCTGCGCTCCACGCACAGCCAAATAACCAGCCGCACCCACAGCACCTATCCCCGACGCACCGGCAAGAGTAACCATAAGCGTTACTATGATTGCCTTTTCTTGTGTTTGCCACAACACGCCCACTGCAGAGTCTTCGTTACGTAATTTGGTATATTTGTCCCTAATCTTTTCAAGTACATTATTTGGATATTGTTCTACATAATATGATTCAAGCTTTTTCCGCATTTTATAAAGTATTTTTTTGTTTACACGTGCAAATTTATTCTCAAACTCAGTTGCATACACAGAATCATTCTTATCGAGATGGGAAAGGCTTTCTTCTATTTTGAGGCGTTCTATTTCTTCTTGCTTATCCAACAACAAGCCCCAATACCCATAAGCATCATTACCTATAAAATCTTTATCTAACGCATCAAACTCTTTGGTTCTGGTATTACTCAAGAGCTTAAAGAAGGTACTCGTTGCGTTACGAAAGCCCTTATGTTTCTTAGTAATATTTTCTTTATAAAATCCTTTAAATTTCTCTTCAAGATCCACAAATTCTTGCTCTAACACTTGGATATCTTGTTCATATGTATTTTGAGCCTCTCGAGGAATTAAATCATCAGGATTTGTTTCAGATGTATCTATGCCTTCCGCTAAATCTCCACCCTCAAGATATACAACAAATTCGGCAGAATCACCTACCCCTTCGATTGAAACAGCCTCAATTTCAAATTTGCGCTGATTCTGACCTGCATTATCTGAAACTATCCCACTGGCTGACGAATCAATATTTTTCTTAAATTTGTTAATTAGAATGTTTCGCAACATGCTAGATTCCTCATTATTATCAGTAAGAATCCTTTTAAGAAATTCTGCATCATCATGGTTGCCATATTCAGCAAAAAATATACCCATAACAGCGGTTCTCAGCGGTATGCCATGCAACAAGCTATCATAGACACCGTTCAAGATATTCTTTTTAATAGCCTCATTACTAAAACCATTAGCCAACAATCTCTCTAGGCGCTTTTGATTAGATTCAAAAGATTCTCGCCTATTCCCATTAATGACCATTTCAATATATACCCCACTTTCCTTATCTTCTTTTGTGTTAAATAAAATATCTTGATCTTTAAAATTTTGATCAGTGCTTAATTCTCCGGCCAGCATTTCAATGAAGCCTCGATTATTACCTGAGCCTTTTTTAATTAAACGAGTATCTCGTATACCCAATATTGCTGCAGCATTTTTATGAGAAATACGAATCCGTTTCTTGCCGTCATCGCCAGTTGGCACTTCTCTATTTTTCAATCTATTGATAATACTGAGAGCAACATTAGCTTTATATGAGGCGTTAATTCTTTTTTCTACTTTTTTGACCTCTTGTTCTATCTCTCCCCTTTCAAATACCTCTTGCTCGACACCAAGTAGCTCCATTATTTTTTCATACAACCTAGGTGCTTCTTTTTCAAAAATATCTCGATATTTTTTACTAAACGCATAATCATGATGATTTTTAATCTTCTTTCGTGAGCCCTCTATCTGAGCTATAAACAACTTCTGGGTGAGCGGATCATCAAAATATTTTTTTTGATTTTTTTTTAAATCAGCAATAGCTTGTTCAAGATTTGTAAATTTATCAAAGCTAAATGTGGTTTGATTAAATCCTTCTGCATAATAAAAAACAATGTCTAATTTGCCATCTTCTTTAATATCAAGATCGTATCTAGAGAAAATATTATCCTCATATCTATTCAACGCTTCTTCTATTATTGGGTTAATAGAGAGCCTTATTTTTTGAAGTGTTTTCTGTATTTTTTCTGGGTGACTTTTTTTCAAAGAAATTAAAAAATCACTTAATTTGAATCTTTCTATTGGTTTTTTAAAATAAGCATACTGACCCAAGTCGATTGACAAAGAGAATGTGTCTTCTTTACCCCTTTCAAATAAAACAAATTTTGTATCAAAAATATTTCCTATTTTATTATTAAAAATTTCACTAAATCCTGCACTGATCGCTTCTTCAAAGATCTTCTCTTGTTCAAGAAAATTTTCACCTTCCTCATTCAGTTCTTCGTATGTAAATCTAGGCTTCTTTTGAGTGCCGCCTCCTAGATGAAATTTAATAGATTTTAAAGCAAGATCCTTAGCAATCTTTACACTTTCGACGTTTAATTGATCAATAAGTTTCTTTATCCTGTTATCTCTCAAATCACCCTTTCCGAGATCGCTACTTGGAACACCTAGAATATCTGCAACATGTTGATAGGTGAACTCTTTTGTACTATTATTACTATCAATTCTCTTTTGAATGACATTTTTTAAAGCTTCTTTATTAATAACAGCACCCTCAGATGACTCAACAGTAGTGTTATCTACTGAAGCAAAGGTTTCAGTTTTATTGCTAAGTTCTTCTAACTTTTTTTTATTAGCGATAATATCAAGCTGATTTCTCTGCATTTGGCTTGCCAGCGAATCTATTTCTCTTTTTTTATCATAGCCACCGACCGAAAAAGCTTTGTAGCTATTTTGTATTCCATTTAATTCTTTATTTATTTTTTGCAATCGATTATTTTCATTGATGAGTCTTATTTTTTCTTGCTGTATTTCTTCGCTTTCAATTTTCTTATCCATAAAAGAGTTAAGAAGAGGTTCATTGAAATCGAAATTATTATTAATAGACATATATTATTAAAGATAGTTAATTTAAATGGTTTTACTATACTAGATACAGGTTGAGATATTTGTAGCAACAGGATTTATACTTATATTTTACCATGCTTTCTAGTTCGTCGTATCTGCAAATCCCCCAAAAAACGCATCGACATCCGAGCTCTCATCATAGAGAGCTTTCTTGAGCGCCATGGCTGGGATGGTGTATTTCTCATGGGTCATTTCTGACTCGAAAATAATCTCGTCTTTGCCTTCGCGGTTCGTCTGGATCCGTGATACTACGAATGCATCTGTGTCACCTGTCATTTTCATACCTGCTTTGACCACAACAGCCCCGAGGCGCAATTCCTCATGGGTGCGGCCCACGACATCCTTGTGGACTGGCTCACCATTGGCACCCTTTTGCGGAATGCTCGTGGCGTCCATATTCTCGAGACGCGTTATCTCATCAGGATGAGCATTCACATATTCTGGGAAGCGCTCTCTCAGACTCGCAAGCTGAGCCTTGGCTGAACTGATCACATCAGCATTGCCCAGACCATAGGCTTTGGCCAAATAATTCTCAACACGCTGAAAGAATGGCTTGGCTTTTGCCACAAGCTTATCTTGGGCTTCTTTTTTTTCTTGCGCCTGACGCTCTGATACATCAGGTGCGATTGCGTACGTTTTGATGATTCCCGACCTTTTGGTTTCGTTTTTTTCTGGAGTATTTTTAAAAATAGTGCGGTAGGCCTCTGAAAGATTCTTCTTTGCTTCACGTTCTTCGCTGGTGTCTGATGCACTACTGAGTTTCTGCATATTTTCGTTCATGCGTAGTTGCTGTTCTGTTTGTGGTAGTTCTTTTTCATCAGAAAGCTCCTGGAGGACTTCGTTATTGGATTTCGTTTGGTGAGGCTGTGCGAAGCGCGCCAAATCTACTGATTCACCTTTCTTCATCTCTGCTGTATTCATAGGAACAGAGGATGTTTTGAGAGGCGCTGGTGGTATAGGGGCATTAGAAAGCACTGGTTTTATAGCCTCAACGGGAGCCAGAAGGCTCCCCGAAACATTCGCAGTAGGCGCCTGAGGAACTACTGGTAGATCATTCTTGATTAGTGTATCAGCCTGAGCAAGTGGCGCATAGTGTGCGTGATGAGAGTTATGAACTTCTTCAGGATGATCATGAGGGCTGTGCACAGGGAGAATGTGATTGTCTGAAATAACTTTTTTATCATGATCATCTACATGGCCATCTGTAATGTCAGCAAGCATCTCATCAGCTTTATCTGTTGTATTCATGGCTGGTTGAATCAACGACGAAACGGGCGCAGGTGCAGGATTTTTATTCGTGCCTACTGTAACGTGGTTGCTGTAAGGTGGTGTAGGAATTTTGACCATTGCATGCGGCCCAGGGATTACAAAGGCACTGTTGTTTTTACCCTTCTCTATAGAAGACCTTGGTGCAGCAGGCGCCTGGGATGGTGATGCTGGAGTAGATATTTTTTCTTCTTTTTTTCTATGCGGCGAAGGCGCACTTGGTGCTACTGGAATAGAAAAAGGTGCTGAATTCTTTTTTTCAAGAACAGAATCATCCGGCAGATTAATGGGTGCCGCTGGTGGCGCCATCGGTATTGCCTCTTCTTTATACTGAAGAGATGCATTGGGCGGCATTGAAGGTGTAGATTTTTTAACGGGGATTGCCCCTGAGACATTAAGCGGTGCTGCGGGAGGAGTAACAAATGGTGATGGTGATGGTGATGGTGATGGTGATGGTGATGGTGATGGTGATGGTGATGGTGATGGTGATGGTGATGGTGATGGTGATGGTGATGGTGATGGTGATGGCAAACTGAAAAAGCTCCTATTTATCATCGCACGCGTGCCTGGCTCGATTGCAAGATTTCCTATAATCTGACGAGCCGTTGAGACATCACCAGATGCAACGAGATTATACGCCATTGCAAGTGATCGATACTCAACGCTATCGGCATCAAGGTGTATAGCATTGTTTGCAAGATATGCGTCAAAAGAAATTCCTTTCATAATAATAGAATTCGTTTAAGAAAATACACACATCATGTGGTTGGCAGTAGCACAACGAAACTACTCCACATGACACACTTAAGGCCATATTGCTCACAGTATAGCACTGATCTATTAAGTTCCCCAGAAGTTTTCCCTGTAGTTTACACAGATCTATAATTCCCCTTTCAAAAATCTTTTACGCTTCCCTTCTTCCATTCTCTCTATGACGTAGAGGAGCATGGTGCGTGGCATTTCTTGATAATGCTTTGTAATAAATCTTTCTACGCGTTCGGGTTTCTTCTTCCATGCTTCGCGCAGCATCCATCCCGTTGCCTTGTGCATGAGATCCTCTGGGTCATCGAGAAGTTTTTCTGCCAAATATAATGTCATATCAATTTCACCAGCTTGATTCATAATCCATGTACTCACGATTGCGATGCGCCTATCCCACATCCGATCTGATGCGATGAGCTTTTTCAATAGATTGCGCTCCTCTGGATGCTCGAGCACATGCTGCCCTAGAATATAATGTGCTGACACATCGACTAGATCCCAATTGTTCACCCATTCCTTATTATCGAGATACCAATCGACTATACGGCGACGCTCTTGAGGTGCTTTTTCTTTTTTCATTCTATTTACGAGAATAATGAGAACGCACATTCTATCCTCATGAATAGACGAGGCAATAATATCTCCTAACACATCCAGGGAAAGATCATGGTACTTTTGAGCAGCACTGCGTATGTCACCCATTTTTACACCAATGAATTGATCTCCATGACTATATTCACCTGGGCCCATTTTAAAAAATGACTCACTGCGCGCCTTGCGAGCAGGGGTTGCGTATTCTCGCAATTGTTTTTGGAGGGGATGGAGATTCATACTATATATTCTAACACTTTGATCATTATATAAAAAAATAAAAAAGCATCGTTGTTTACTAGTCGTACAAATAACTTGACACAACTCAGTTAAAATATCATTGTTTTATTGCCCCCTTGCAGAGTCTCCGTGTGATGATACTCTTTTTGCCAGATACATAGGGAGTCATTTTCGCCGTATTGCACAGATCGTGTAGTAACAGCAGTAAGATACTCTTCTTTGATCACATTTCAGCGACATCATGACGCTTACCACACCAGACGGTGAAGATTCGATACCGAACGAGTCATCACCTACATATTGGAATCTGCTTGAGGATACGTTCCCGCATATTGCAAAAGTGCTTGTGCGTATATCTCATTTTCGAGCGCATCGATCTCTGGGAGCTGCCTCGGTAGTATTGAGCGTTGTTCTGGGAATCTCTTTCTATACAGCGCCTGCTGTCGACGCGAATATCTTTTTTGCTGATCGCGCTCGTGGGCAATCGAATGCATCAATTACCGAGCCGACGCTCTCTCTCACGCCTTCTTCTGTATTAGAATTCTCACGAGATGCCAAAATTAACCCCGAGGACATAACTGTCAGCGTGAACACCTCACGTGACGTATTGCAACCTACGAGTTATTTTTCACTGAATACTAACACGACGAGCGAAGATCAAAACGCATTACAAAGAATCACCCAGGATGACGAGGTGCTCTATGTGGTGAGAAATGGTGAAAAGCTTTCTGATATTGCTCAGCTGTTCGGTGTCTCGAGTAGCACCATTAGAAGTTACAACGGATTACGGAGTAACAGCGTGAATGCAGGTACCGAGCTCCTCATTCCTGGCGTTGATGGAATTCCCTATACGGTACAGCGTGGCGACACCTTGGCATCTATTGCCAAGAAATTACGTGCCGAGGCAGACCGTATTGCATATTACAACCAGATCGCGAGTACCGACCTCTCGACGAGCCTCGAACTCTTCATCCCCAATGGTAAAGAGCCACCCAAGCCGAAACCCAAACCCAAGCCAGCGATCGTCTCTCCAGCCTCAGCTGGCACAGCGCCTACATCAACAGGATCATTCGGCCGGCCGGTTAATGCGAGAATTAATAGTAGTTTCCGATCAAATAGCCGCCCGAATCATCAAGGGGTCGACTTCGCAGCCCCAACTGGAACACCGGTCTATGCCTCAGCAAGTGGAACGGTGAAGAAGTCCCAGAATGGCTGGAACGGTGGCTTCGGTAATGTTATCGAGATCAACCACGGTGGGAGCATCGTAACCCGCTACGCCCACCTCTCGAAGCGTGTCGTATCTAATGGAGAAACGGTGAAAAAGGGCCAAGTCATCGGCTATGTCGGATCCACAGGACGATCGACCGGACCACACCTACACTTCGAAGTCCTCGTGAATGGTGTTGCAAGAAATCCAACGAAGTATATTCAGTAACTATTTCATACTCTTTTTTCTTGCAATCCAACCCATTTTCCCTACACTTTACACTTATATGTCAAAAAATGATACAAAATTCAGCTCAATACACACAGAGATCAACAAAAACGAAGACGGGACCGTAACCATCAACGGGACATTGGCCTGGGAGGAATTCTCTCAGCAAGAAGCCCGCGCTGTTGCCACTTTTCAAAGGAACGCCAATATTGATGGATTCCGCAAAGGTAAAGCCCCTGAAGCAATCATCCGCAAGCACGTCGGTGATATGGCAATTCTCGATGAGATGTCGCGCGCCCTGCTCCCTGATATTTATCTCAATACTGTTCAGAAAAATGAACTGAATGTTATTGGTATGCCTGATATTCACGTAACCAAAATTGCCCGTGGCGAAGACTTGGGATTCCGCATCACGAGTTCCCTCATGCCAGAAATTACCCTCGGGGACTACAATGCAATCGCCAAGAAAGCACGGAAAAACCAGGAAGAAGTGACGGTAGAGAAAAAAGAAATTGATGAAGCCATCGAGCAGTTGCGTAAAATTCGCCACCAATCTGCACTTTCTCAAAAAACAGAAGATCCCAAAGATGTGCCTTCTATCAAAGATATCGACCTCGCAGACTGTCCAGAAATGGATGATGCCTATGTCAAAGAGCTCGGTGCATTCGAGAATGTAGGTGACTTCACACAAAAGTTGAAAGAAAATATGGTCAAAGAAAAAACCGATCGACAACGCGAGCAGTTGCGTATGGAGATTATTGAAAAAATTCTCGAGGATTCTAGCGTTACAGTGCCGCCATTATTGGTCAATGCTGAGCTCAATAAACTCATGTCACAGATGGAATATGACATCAGCACGAATGGCATGACCATGGAGCAGTATCTCGAGACAGTGAAAAAAACACGAGAAGACATCGAATCAGATATGCGCCCAAATGCGATGAAGCAAAGCAAGATGCAGCTGATCATCAATCGCATCGCCCAAGACGAAAAGATTACTCCTAATCAAAGTCTCTTGGAAAAAGAATTCGAAAAGATGGAAGAAATCTACAAAGACCACAAAGATTTCTCGGCAGAACGTGCGCGTGAATATCTGAGCATACAACTCCTCAACAAGGCAGTATTCGATTATCTAGAAAAAGGCGAAAAGTAGTCTGTAAATAAAATGTTAAGAGAAAATACCAAGAACCGTTCTTGGTATTTTTTATCATAATTTTACTGTACTAAAACGCGCAGTCTTCTGATTCGCAATAATCATACACTTCTTCATCCGGATGATATTCGCGATAGGTCCCTGTATCAGTATCTTCTTGGAACAAATCTCGCGCATCTATGGATTCATCAACGTAGATAACTCCTTCTTGATCATTTCGAATCTGATTATCTTGCACATCTTCAACACCGAGGACTTGCCCTGTTTCTTTTGTATTAATTATTTCTCCTACTACGAGATCTTCCTCTCCTGTTTGATCTTCTTCGCTTACTACCTCCTGTGTCTGTACGAACGAGGTGTCCGTAACACGTGATTCAATATTACCTACATCAATACCGAGAAATTCCAAATTAGATTGCGAACTCATGCGCGTCTCTTCTGCTGGGTCTTGGGTATCTTCTGAATCGAATGCGTAGTTATTTTCTTCTTCTGAACTCGTACCAGGAGCATCAGGATTGTATCCATAGCGATTAATGATCACATTCGGCAAATCACCCGTGTGAACTCCATCACGTACATGGCGCACCTCTAGCGAATCAGCAGAATTCAATGTCGATCGTATCTCCACGGCATTGCGTGTTTGAGACATGAGATAGCTCGCATCCTCAACATTGTGAACGATGACGGTAATCGCCAGTGCAACCATAGCGAGAATACCGAGTGTAGGGAGATGTGCTTTTTTCTTTTTCATATAAAAGATAGGAGAAATGCTTCATTATGTATGGATAATTTAGTACGCAAAGCAGTTCGACTATTACTCGTGAGTATACAAAACTTTCTAGCTCTTGAGAAGAGGGCCACCTGTGGGTTATAATAGAAGCATATGTTAATTCCAACCGTTATCGAAAAGACCCACGCAGGTGAACGCGCCTATGACATTTATTCGCGCCTTTTAAAAGATCGTATTATTTTTATAGGAGACCAGATTGAACCACAGATGGCCAATGCTATTATCGCCCAACTCTTGCATCTTGAACAAGAAGACAACAAGAAAGACATCAGTATCTATGTTAATTCACCAGGTGGGCATGTCTCGGCTGGTATGGCCATCTATGACACCATGCAGTTGATCAAGCCGGATGTTTCGACGATTTGTGTTGGCATGGCGGCGTCTATGGGTGCGATTCTCTTGTCAGGGGGCAAGAAGGGCAAGCGATACATTCTCCCCCATGCGCAAGTTATGATCCACCAACCACTCGGTGGCGTACAAGGCCAAGCAAGTGATATCGAAATTACCGCCAAACAGATCCTCAAGACCAAAGAAATCCTCACGAGTATCTTAGCAAAAAACTCTGGCCAGAAGTTAGACAAAGTCGCAGATGACGCCGATCGCGATTATTGGATGGATGCCAAGGATGCTCTCGCGTATGGAATCGTTGACGAGATTATTAGTAAGAAAAAATAGTTGTATTACTTTTGTTTTATAGTTTATAATATACACACAAAAGCAAAAGAAAGTATGTACAAGCACAAAATAAGAAGTTAATTAATCAAATTATATGTCTATGAAAATATTTACGAAAAAAAATAGAGTATCATCATCACTCCTCACACTAGCAGCTTTCAGTATGATCATGGGAGGAATCTTCGTACCAACAAATCATGCAGAGGCATGTAGCATCGCACAAGGAACCGTATTACCAACCATTTCATCAGTAGTATCTGCTGGCGGATATACCATGGTCGGACAAGTACTCAATACAGGAACAACAGTAATAGGCCAAACGAACCAGGCCTACAGCGACAACGTCTATGCGAATCGCCCAGATTACAATCGCCCGACTTTCTCAGTGCTCCATCGTACGAATGATTCATGCTCAGAGCGCTTTGTTGATTACGCATCTGGCATGTATTACCTCGCGGTAGTGCCTGATAATTTCCGTGGTGTTATCGGATCGAGCAGCCTTGGTCAAACGAAAGTTATTTTTTATAAAACACTCGACGAGGCATTCCGATCAGAAGCCCTCGTTGCGTCAGGGCAACTACCTCTAGCATCGAGCGAAATACTCGCCGACACCAACACAACAACTACCGCAACGCCTGTCCCAGCCACCAACACAACAACTACCACTAATACTACGAGCTCTCCGAATGACACAGTGACCTCGAGTCTCTTTGGCGGATCTACCACAACAACACCAGCAACGAGCACAACGAGTAGCGCGAATTATGTAGCACCTACATTTGCAACTGATTATGCATACACGGCAGCTGGATATACCTTGCGCCCAGACACCAAAGGGAGCGATGACGTAGCACGCCTCCAATGGGCACTAAAGAAGCTCGATCTCTATACCCTCTCGATCGATGGCTCATACGGACCAGGAACAGAAAAAGCCGTTAATGATTTCCAAAAAGCACAGAACCTCTTTGTAGACGGTCTCGCTGGCAAGAATACCCAGAATGCCATTGTGAAGGCATTGAGCGGGAGTTAGGAGATATTGAAAATAGCATTAGAATGCCAAGCAAAAAAAATAACTCGAGCCCTACATTAGATAAATAGACGCCCATTGGGAAATAATTAAACGTATATGAAGTTTCAAGAGGCAATCTTAACAAATTTAAACATTGATAAGCGCATCATCCGACTTTGTAGGGGAGATATTGATATTCCATATATAAGCAGTAGCTATAATCAAGTTACTGACTATTGGTACAGCCATCCTCCGGCATTAATTCCATTATTTATCAGGGAAGGAGCTTCATACTATGGACTATTAAAACACTGGTTTACAAACCGTAAACCTACATATATCAAATATGATTTAGAGTGGAAATATATGTTGGAATATGCAAGAAATCCTGACCAGCTAATAACACTCATGATATTGAATATGGATATGGTAGCAGAGGAGATAACAGAAGAGATTCTAAAGTTTGCTCAAGAAATAGGTTATCCAAATCCACAAGATATTGATGATTTTGCAGAAGAATATGGAGACAATCCCTTACACATTGAAAAATTAAAGTTCTTAAAAGATGATACTCCTTTGATTTATGTAAATAATTTAAATGATTACACAGGTGAGTATCCTTCATCAGAAAGATTATTTAATGCGAAAGCATTACCTAATTCTTGCTCATATGAAATTGCAGATGTGAATTACATTAGTGGTTTAGAGAATACCCCCGAGTGGCTAAATCCTCACTCAAACAAAAAGGAGTTATTTGGGTCATATATTAATGAAAATGAACTTGGTAAGGCATGGTTGACTTTAAATAGTACTGGCTGGAAATTAAATGATGTTGCAGTTGCACTTCGTCAATTGGTTGATTTATCTAATGATGCAACTTTCCACTTAGTAGCTAAGAACTGGATAGGGGGTTGGGAAAAATCAACTTTCTCAGATGGACAATATTAATCTTGATAAGAAATACAAGCGTGGCGAGTCTCGCCCCCACCACCAACAACTATAGCGTCTCTAGATCGCCAGAAAGCAATTTCGCCATTACTTTTCGTTGATGGCTCGCTGGCAAGAATACCCAGAATGCTATTGTGAAGGCATTGAGTGGGAGTTAGGAGATATATTTTCTATATTTAAAAAAGACCTGTTTCAACACGAGACAGGTCTTTTGTTTTGTCTGAAATATTTTTATTGAATGAGATATCTTGCTGCGCCTTCATCAATTCTCTTTATAAGTATATCCAAAAACCTACTGGCTTCCTGTTCAGTAAAAATTTCTCGCCACTCCCCAGATTTCCCGTTGCGGAAAAACTCCTCCCCTTTTCCTTTGCCCCAAATGACACCACCATAAGGAGCAGACGTTCTTGCCTGCTCTTTCATTTTTATGAATGAACATAAATCAACAATTTCTTCTAACTTTTTTCCTTTAAAATCTAATCCGAGAATATTCATTCTTTTGCGTATCTCAAACAATAATCCATTCTTTGCTAAGTCGCCATAATGAAATAAATGCACATTCTTTAAATGTTTAAATTTACACGTTGAATTAATATGCTTGGAATATGACCAATATGGATACCCATCTTGATCAACCCATCGAGCGATCCATTCTTTAAGAGATAATGTATTTGGTAAAAATTCTTCTGTGTTTTTCGATCGATTCTCATTAATAGCTACGAACATCGCATTGTTCGCATTATTATGATGATGGAAAAGACTCACAGCCAAATCGAGCGGATGTCGCCACACATCAATATAGTCAACTTCTTTATTGTATGGCAAATATTCAAGAGGCAAGTGAGATTTTAAAACTCGGCGATATTCTTTTTGCTCCGCGATCCTATCAATCACACCCTCAACAGACTCAATACACAAATCAACATAAGGCGATAGCTCTGTGACATTTATGCCTTCTAGTGGACCACGAATGAGCTGTAAAAAAGTCATCTGCTCTCTTGTTGTGCCACTTTTAGGATACGTGCTAATGATAATATCTCCCATATTTAAAAATATTTGATCCCAACGATGTACATCAAAATGATTATGAGTGAGATCTTTTTTTCTTATCCATTTTTTCATAAGTATTCTTTTTTAAAAAGTGACAAAATATTTTTCTCCTTGACTATGAATTACAAAGTGAGTATTGTAAAAGTGTCGTCGTTTATCGACATATACTATCTCATGTCTATACAAAAAAATGAAGTACAAAATATTCTTGCATTCTTGGGCTGCAATGATCACGAAATGAAAACATTCCAGGCGCTCCTCCAATTCCCTGGGGGGATTTCTGTCGTTGATCTCGCGAAATTCTCTAACACAACGCGCCCAACACTCTATGATCATCTCGATTCGCTCATTAATAAAGGGCTCGCGAAAAAATATTCCCAAGAGAAATCATCACTCTATGCACCGCAAGATTACAAAATATTATTGGAATTGTATGAGGCGAAAATAAAACACCTTGATCAAAATAAAAAAGTTCTCAAACAACTTTTTTCTCAAAAAATGCCGGCAATGCACACGCCGCGCTTTTCTGTGTTCGAAGGAAAGCAGTCTGTTGAATCGGTATGTATGGATATATTGCGTTCGCGCCCAAAGATTACTCATTGGATTTGGCCTATTCGCACGATGATTACCATGATTCCACCTGAGTTTTTCGAATACTTTCATACAGAACGCATGAATCGCGGCATTCACGCACAGGTACTCTGGTCAGAGGAATCACAAATATCGATTGATGATCATCCTTTTCTTTTACCTCACGAGAAAGCATTGCGAGAAATTCGCATTCTCCCCAAAGAGATATCTCCGACGGTTGCCTATGGAATCTACGACAACAAGGTAGCGGTTATTGCCGACGATCAAGAGTCTTTTGCTTTTATCGTAGAAAGTCCCGGATTTGCACATACACTTATAAGTGAATTTGAGTATTTGTGGGGGAAATCAAAGGGGATGTAGACTTAACATTCGCAGGCTTTTTCTATTCCCCAAAAATCCCATCCCATCCTTTACTCCCACACCCTTTTCCCCTATGATCAAGGTATATTACTGAGATGCTTTGTAGTCTCCTGAAACACAGCAAAATACACTCATTTCAGTAATACGCAGCAAAATTAGGATACCAATGTCGTAAGGTTCAACCTTACGACACAAAGATATAATTACTTGCCTACAGATAATCCCAAGACAAAATTTCACTAAAACCAAACGTCTTGAAAACACCATTATGGAACTCATTAACCTGATCTGGGCGCTTTTGGGTGTTGTCGCTGGTGCTGGCTTGTATCGCATATATACTATGCGCGAGCAGACCAAACGCGACACTATTCTCAAAGATGCCCATGAAGAAGCAGAAGCGATAAGGGCAAAAGCAATGCGTGAACTCAAAGAGCATGAGGAAAAATCTACCAACGAACTCAAGGACCGAGAAGAAAAGTCAGAAAAGCGTCTCGCTGAACGAGAAGAGCGCCTCGAGAAAAAAGAGATCCATCTCGATAACCAAAAAGTAACATTAGAGAAAAAGCATGACGCCATAGAAGACAACAAAGAACTTCTCAAGCAGAGAGAAGACACTATTCTCCAGAGTGAACATGCGCATGGCGAAAAGCTCGCCGAAATCGCCAAGCTCACACCAGATGAGGCAAAAACACAAATAATCACCCACATCGAGAAAACCTATAGCGATGATCTAATAACACGCACCAAGAAATTAGAAGAACAGAACAAGGAAGCCCTCGATGGGCGGGCGCGTGATATTCTCGTATCGAGTATTCAGCGCCTCGCCTCTTCGACGGCTTCTGAGGTGACCACAACTGCGGTGAACATCCCTGACGATATGAAAGGTATGATTATTGGTCGCGAAGGTAAAAACATTCGTGCCTTCGAGCGTGCGGCAGGTGTCGAAGTGATTGTTGATGATACACCTGGGGCAATCACCATTTCGAGCTTTGATCCTATTCGTCGCCAGATTGCGCGCGTGGCGCTCGAGAACCTTATCCTCGATGGACGCATGCAGCCAGCACGCATCGAAGAATTCGTCGAGAATGCCCAGAAAGACATTAACGAAATTATTAAAAAGAAAGGAGAATGGGCCGTACACGAACTTGGCGTATTGAATTTCGATCCACGTATTGTGGCAATTCTGGGACGTCTGTGGTTCCGCTATAGCTACGGGCAGAATGTTCTCCAGCACTCTGTCGAGATGGCACATGTTGCTGCAATGATTGCCGAAGAGGTCGGTGCTGATGTTTCTATTGTTAAGGCAGGTGCCCTGGTGCATGACATTGGAAAAGCCCTTGATCATGAAGTCCAAGGAACGCACGTCGAGATCGGTATTCGCCTTTTGCGCAAATTCAACGTTGATGAGCGCATCGTGACAGCGATGAAGTCGCACCATGATGACTATCCGCATGAATCCCTAGAATCACTCATCGTACAGACAGCTGACATCATTTCAGGTGCGCGACCAGGTGCGCGACGTGATTCCCTCGAGAACTATATCAAGCGCCTCAAGGAGCTCGAGGAGACCGCAGCAACCATGCCTGGCGTTGATCGTGCCTATGCCCTCTCTGCAGGCCGCGAGGTACGTGTATTCGTTTCTCCTAAAAAGGTCTCGGACTTCCAAGCCAAGAAACTTGCCCAAGATTTGGTTGAGAAAATAGAAGCCAATCTCCGCTATCCAGGAGAGATTAAAGTGCATGTGATCCGCGAAAACCGGATTGTTGAGTATGCACGGTAATGTGCTAGAAACGTTATAGGATAAAGAAATAATAGCATTGACAAATCACTCTACTCGCAGTAGAGTGATTTTTAGACTAAAACAAACCCTTTCACAATTTTACATAAAAGTTTAACAATGACACACACAGCAACACTAACCAGAAGAAGAAGACCCCAAACACCAACTCCAAAACAACAACCAAATCCTAGACCAAAAAAGACAGGAAGTCTACTATGGCCAATACTATTCTTTATCCTGGTAGGAGGTGGGCTTATGCTAATCCCAAGTCTTTTTCAAAAGACGATGACTGTTTCTGAATGTATCCGAGAGGCAGTCGATGAGTTCCCAGACATTAATGCCGATGGCCATCTTGATATTTTCTTGATGGAAAACGACACAGACATTGACCACCTCCTTTCTGAACCGGAAAAGCATGTTGGTGAGTTATTAAAAATTCTCATTAATCCCAATTCAACTGAAGCAGAAGTCACACTTGCCTACAATACACTGTATCTAATGTGTGATAAGGGCATTATTGATGCATGTAGGGCGCTCTTAGTCTATCAATTAGACTTGAAAATCAGCGCACATAACTGGATTCAGATCGTGCAGATATTGCTACGTATACCTGCCGATCAGCTCATTATTCTAGATGAAGAGTCCATGTGGGAAGAATTGAAAAAGTATGCTGAGTCATACGAGCTTGGGACTGACCACGAAATTCTTCATACGAATTCAGAGCGATTACGCCGAGGGCTTTTAATGACACGAAATATCTTGTTAATGCAATATATGCAAGTTAGGTTGAAATTTAAAAAAAGCATAAATAAAGAGATGCTGAGGAAGGTTCTTAGAACTAATGATGGGCTTCCTCAGAACTGGAGTAATCCAGATTCTGTAAAACAGATGCTTGATATTGAAGTTCAATACACTATTGAGCTGAGGATTAGGGCAAAATTCCAAAAAGACCTTGATCATATCAATCGCATAAAAAAGCGAAAAGATATGACCAAGGAAGAGCTTCAGAATAGAAAGAATGTCCTAGAGAAGATAATCAGAAAAAATATCGACTGGATCATCCAAGAAGATCCAGAAAATGCCGACAAAGCAATTGAAACATTCCTCGAGGGCGAATAATTGCCCAAGGGATAATTTTTTCACAACTATACAAACTTTAACAGAATGAAAGTTAAAAACAGATCTCACATTCAAACCTCTCAAGTCGCAGAAGACAAAGCAAGTGCTTCGGGGTTAATTACATTTCTTTTATGGATAACCGACAGCTTATTTGGTCTCATTTTTTCTAAAGACAATATAATGATTAAATTGGTATTGTTATCAATTGGGGTATTTTACTTTACAGTTTACGCTCCTTCTCAATATTTGGTAGAAGATATACCAAATTTTTTAGAATTACTGGATAGACAGGATACGGAAGTGTTACTGCCTAAGATAGAGGCAGGGGCATTCCCCATGCCCGAAGAAGATTTACTCCTTCAACAATACAAGAAGGAGATTGAAGAAGGGCCAACACAAGAGCGCTATCAAGAGATTATCAAGCACCTTGAGGAACTGTGTTTCTTAGGCAAGAATGAGAATGCTTGTATACTCATCTTGTATATAATTACAGATGGGTCAACAATTTATAGCATAGCCAAAATATTGGAATGTATAAAGAATATTGATTTTATTAAAATTGATATGTTATTACCTGTTTTATTATGGGAAGACCTAGATAAGGCATTTCAGAACTATCTAAGAACATCAAATGAGAGACTTGAGGAACTCGAGCTTTCACCTCAAGAAATTGAAAAGCAAATCGTTGAGATTATTCATAAAATTGGAATGCTCTTGAGATTTGAGGTTGCAAGGATGAAAATTCTAAATGAAATAAACACAAAAAATATTGAAAAAATTGAGGAGTTCATTAAATACCTTGAGGCACTTGACCCTGCGTATTCGGTATTAAGAAAAGATAAAATTTTACTGAAATTGTACCAAAAACTCAGTGAGGTAAAAAGTATAAAACTATTAATATATAGGGCAAATACGCTTTACGACCTAATTGTCCATCCTGATACCAATCTCGAAATGAGATATACACACAAAGAGAGGCGAGATAATGTTATTGACGACCTAGAAGAAATATCCGATGGCATTTCTGAAGGATTTAAAGAATGGCTATGGGAGGAAAAGTTTAAAACTAATCCAAACCATAATTAATTTTCAAAAATAATCCACGCACCAAAGCCCAAACCCGGCTTTGGTGTGTTTTTTATTGTCACATTTTATTCATCCGTCAACCCTCCCCCTTGCCAAAGCATTGATATATAATGGGCTCAAGCGTTTTATAGAACACTTCTATAGGACAGCGATTATGAGAACTTAATTCTTATGTCTATGGCAGAGATATTCTCCTCCATCATCACGCACTCGTTGATGTGAGAATATATTCACTCAAGACAACATTTTATATCCCTATGAAAAAAGCAGACCTCATTGCAATGGTACAAGAGATGGTTGGCGGTACACAAGTACAGGCTCGCGAAATCGTCGAAGGTATCTTTGAAGCGATTACTCAGCAAATGGCAAAATCTGGTGTTGTAGATATTGCAGGTTTTGGAAAGTTCAGTGGTAATGAGCGTGCAGCACGTACGGCTCGTAATCCACGTACTGGTGAAGCCGTTATGGTTCCAGCAAAGCTTGTACCTAAGTTCAAAGCAGCAAAAGCTTTGAAAGACACTGTCGCAGCAAGGTAGGCCTTCGGGAGAAAGCTGTCTATCTGTGGAAAAAGCATCGGAAAACTCACTGTTTTCCAGGTGCTTTTTTCGTTTCTTCTGGTACACTCCAGATATATGCAACGCCCTTTTATATTTAATCTACTCATTACTCTTATATTTTTCTCAACTATCGTGCTTGTATACGGTATTCTTATGGATTCTGGGCAAGTGAAGACCATTGCCTTTGCATCACTAGGCAATAGCAGTACATCATCAGGTAGCTCTTCTATCAATTCGCCAGAGACTCAAAATACTCTTGCAGGCTCACTTGGTCAAAATAATCTTAACCTCCGCACGAACAATAATACCAACACAATCGCCCCATCTGTTACTGTTGAGGATGGCTCGGACGTACGTGGCATTATCCAAGCGGTCACCAACATTAGAACGGGTGATTGCGATGCAGAAAGCACAGAAACAACCATCGTTGCTGGACGCGCACCATGTATCGTATCTCCTGTCAAGATTGATGTGGTGATTCGCGATAGCATATCCAAAGACATGCTCGAGGGGGCATTCCTGACTGAGGATGGCCAAAATGATTCTGAAATCATTGCACGTGGCACAAGTAGCCAGTCAGGCCTCTTGTCACTTGACCTTGCTGAGGGCGATTATAGTTACTTTGCTCTATATAATGAAAAAGAGTACTGCATCAACACCTCAGATACCGATGTATCAGCATGTCCCCTGAACGTTACAGCTGGCCGCGTGAGTAAAATAAATATTCAAATAGATGAGGCGCGCAACAGTAACGATGTTGCTTCTGCTGAGTAATCTACTTGTACTTAGTTTAATTTTTTTGTACCACACAGATATCCCATAGTCCTACTTTATTATTTTGTGCTTCTCTCTCTCCTTGTTCGATATCTTTTGCATATATCGACTTCTTACCGTATGGATATGAAACGACATATCCTTCACGTGCCATATACTCACTCACCAGCACCTCACCCACAAAGACATGGGCTAAAATACGATCATAGCCATCATGAGTACTCTGTGTACTGTCATAGGTAAAATATATTTCCCCTTGGTTTTGCTCGAGAAACTCCGCGAGCGCATCGCTTGCCTCCCTACCGTAGCATTCATATTCCGTATATGGGCCATCTTTCTCTGGGGCATCGATGCCTATAATTCGAATGGTTTCTCTCTTTCCCGTTCCTAGGCGCGCCTTGATCGTATCGCCGTCTATTACTTCTATATTTTCCAACATGAAACTATTATTATCGCTATGAGGGACAACTCCCCTTGTATCTTTTTGAGCATCCATAAGCTTAATTGCCAAGATTATTAGCAGCACAACAGAGACTATTATTTCTTTTATATTAATTTTTGCGTAATTTTCTTTCATAGGAACTTATTATAAGGGTATATTAGTGCAATGGAAGCATGATATAGTAACTGCCAGCACTTCTATTTATTCAGACTCTTTTTATTACATCACATCTCATTTATGACATCCCTACGCCCGTATCTATCCCATGCCTGGAAGCCCCTCGCGCTCGCCCTTGCCAGTGCAGCCTTGAATCAAATATTCTCCCTGCTCAATCCACAAATCTTTGGGCGTATTATCGATAATTATGCATCGCAGATTGATACGCTTACGCGTACGGATTTCCTGCGTGGAGTCGGACTCCTGTTGGCACTGTATGTTGGAGTTGCGCTCATTTCTCGTATTGCGAAAGCCTTTCAGGACTATTTTGTGAACACCATTGCCGAAAAGGTGGGCATGAAATTTTATACCGAAAATGTAGAGCGAGTCCTTACACTCCCCTTCAATGTATTCGAGTCTCATCAATCAGGGAGCATTTTGCAAAAGATGCAACAAGCGCGCGATGCGATCAAGAAACTCATCAAAGATGCGGTAAATATTGGATTCTTCTCACTCATTGGTATGAGTTTCGTCCTCGTCTATTCGCTGACGATTCATTGGAGTATTGCACTTCTTTTCTTCCTAGCGATCCCTATTGTCGGCGGCATCATTAGTGTTTTGGGAAAAAAGGTCAAAGAGTCCCAATCAAGCATTGTCACGCGATCAGCTGATCTGGCCGCATCAACCACCGAAACTCTACAGAATATCGAACTGGTTAAGGCGCTCGGGCTCGAGGATCAAGAGATTACACGTCTCAATAATGTGAATGATGAAATTCTAGATCTTGAACTCAAAAAAGTAGTTATTCTCAGGAAGCTCGGTTTCGTACAGGGAACCCTTATTAATATCATGAGCTCGCTCATTGTCCTGGTTGGTATGCTGCTGATCTTTAATACTGAAATTTCCCTCGGTCAGTTCCTCACCCTTTGGTTCTATGGATTCTTCGTATTCGGTCCATTGGCAAGTATTTCACAGCTCGTAGCAAGCTACCAAGAAGCACGCGCGAGTACACAAAAAGTCGCCGAAATTATCAATGACGCCCAAATCAATTCACAACAAGAGCAATTAACCCCTTCGAGCAAAGAGCGTATTAATGTACTAGAGAATATTCGCTTTGATCATGTTTCGTTTAGCTATAATGCAGAATCAGAAGAATCACTTCACAATATAGATCTCACGATCACGTCTGGTTCTACCGTAGCGCTCGTTGGCCCGAGTGGATCAGGTAAATCAACGTTTGTTAAACTCCTCTTGGGGCTCTACGAAACATTATCTGGAGATATTCTTTACAACAACAAAACCCTCTCGTCATTCGAATCAGGAAGCCTGCGCAGCAAGATCGGTTATGTACCCCAAGATACTCAGATATTCGCAGGGACTATTCGTGATAATCTCACCTTCGTTATGCCCGATGCGACTGATGCATCTTGTATGGAGGCACTCGAGAAAGCACAGGCACTGAGTATTTTAGAGAAAAAGCACGACGGCCTCGATACGATTATTGGAGAGAACGGGATCAAGCTCTCGGGCGGTGAACGCCAGCGCATCGCCATTGCGCGAGCACTATTGAGAAAGCCTGATCTGTTGATATTCGATGAAGCGACATCGAGCCTCGATACAGCAACAGAATCAGCAATAACCCAAACGATTCAGAATATTAGAATACGAGAACCCGAACTCATCATGATCATCATTGCGCACCGCCTCTCTACGATTCAGAATGCTGATACTATTTATGTATTACAAAAAGGGAGCTTAGAAGAATCAGGCACACATGATGAGTTGGTGACGCAAAATAGCATTTATGCGCACTTGTGGGGGCAACAGAGGTAGGCCCTTTCTATGTTTACTAAAATCCTCTCTCACTTCTTTCTAATGCAATCTCTTCTAACTCTTGTTTTGTTGCTGTGCGCATTTCTGTGATTATGTTTGTGCGATAATTGATACAAAAAGATAGTATAATTACAATCTTTTTTATAATATATATTATTTACATTATTTATTAATAGCGTGTTTGAAAACTTCTTTTCACTTCTGCAAAGGCATCTTTCGTTAATTGAATATTTTCAATATTTGCACCAGGCGCAGGCTCTTCGTAATAGGCGACAATATAATAGTCATCGATATCAGCGCGCTCTCGGTACGTTCCCTCATGGAGCGATATATCAAAACATGATGCAGGGTAAATCCCAATCTCGCCACGTGACACTAATCCATTACTTTCAAATACAATCGTATCCCACGGACATTCATCCACCGTAATAGGATTATCAATCCAGCCAGCGGGCGCATTGAACTGATATCCCTCACGGACAATGGTGCGTGCATCGAGACTTCCTGTTGCCCCAATCGTTGCAGGGGTAGCTTCCGATGCGCGCGTAGTCTCGACAGGGTCGAGAATGAATGATGCAGATTTCGTACGCTGCCGCCAGAGGAATATCCCAGCAATAACTACTGCAGCAACGAGGAGCGCCATGATTAATGGTTGTGGTTTTTCTTTATGTGCGTGGTTGTGTGATGTGTTGTGTGTCATGGTTTTATTATAACAAAAAAGCCCTAACTCCAACAAGGAAAACTTTTATATTGTGCTCTTTTATAAGAGTATTTTTGTTATACTACGTGCATATGCTTATCTCAACACCATCATTTGACCCACAATTCACGGCGCCTGACTTTACCCTCACTGATGTCATCTCGGGAGATGCTATTACCAAATCTGGATATGTCACTAATCAGCCGTATGTTGTCGCCTTCATCTGTAATCATTGCCCTTATGTGCAAGAGATCATTACGGAATTCGCAAGTATCGCCAAAAATCTCCAGAGCAAAGACATTGCTGTTATTGCTGTGATGTCGAATGATTATTCATTCGTAGCAATGGATAGCCCTGAGCACATGCGTGAATTCGCGCAGATGAGTAAATTCACTTTCCCCTATCTCGTTGATGAGGATCAATCGGTCGCGGATGATTTCGGCGCCGTGTGTACGCCGGATTTTTTCGGATTCGCAGCTGATCACACGATGCAATTCCGTGGACGCATTAACGATCTCGAGGCATCGATGACGAAAATCAAAGAATCAGGAACTACAGAAATATCTCAACACCCGAGCAAGGGTTGTTCGATTAAGTGGAAGTAAAATAAGCTCATGCATAAAATAAGCGATAAACTACAAACACAAAATCAACATATTGTTCCAAAAGTACATTTGAAATCTTTTCTAGAGGATGGCACTAAAAAATTACAATGCTTCAATATTGACGAATTGAGACTTGAGAAACCACAATCACTAAGAAGTATTTGCAGTAGTAAATTTTATTATTCAGAAATACCTGGCTCCCCAGATGAGTATGGTCAAATAGTTGAGAAAAGTTTTGGTAGTCTGGAAGATCTATACGGGAAAATAAAAAAAGGTATTGAAAAACAATTACTGAATAAAAACGAGCTCAGCGATAGAAGGAAATATGAATTATCTCTTGTAATATCAAATTTCATCTTTAGAGGATATAAAAAGAGAGAAGAATATCTGAGAATGAATGATGAAATATTTACCAAAATAACACAAGGAATGGAAGAATCTGAAACTATAAATGGATTGACTCAAAAAGAATTCTACGAGGAAGGAAAAAAGACATCATATGCTACGAATCTAGCATTTGATCCTAGATTTGCGAACGCATTAACACATAAAAAATGGGAGATACTGATTAATAATTCACAACGGCCGTTTGTCACAGGAGATACACCCGCTATAGAGTACGAGCCTGATTTTGCTACAAGCTGGCCAAATTTTTCTAGCGGACTTATAGTCAGAACGCAGCTATTTCACTTATCTCCTCGCATTGCAATAATTATAACTTTTGACCCTGAGAGTAGTGGCGAGTGGCAATTTACTGATGTAACAACTAAGCCTGATAGAATTAATGAAAGTAATTTAAAATACATAAATTTTACACATAAATATGCATATTCTAGCTCTAATCGTTTTTTTGAAAAAGTAATTGCATTTGAGAGCAATAAAAAAAATACATCTTACAAACACATCTCCGAAACATAACTCTTTTCAGAAATATTCGTGAAGGTGAATACTTCCCCATCATCATTCGTGAACTCTAGATAATCATACACACCTGAATGAGTCTGCACGAAGGTTCCGAATTTCACCCCATTACTCAGGAGCGCATCATACGTTAATGTATAGGTTGGAAATCCTGGATTGGGAGAATCTCCCGTTATGAATTCGAGATTTATAACATCTTCGCGATTATCATATTGCGCCCATAATGCTTGATCATTTTTATCAAGAGCAAACATAATCGTATCGAGCTCACCATTATCAGAAGAGAAGCAGATATATTGATCGACTTGAGAATCATAAATTGTTTCTACTGGCCCTGGAATTGTTTCAGTCACGACATCTCCTTGTGGCATCGTAACGTTTTTTTCTTTCGAAAAATATACGTATCCAATAATAATCAAAAGCACTAAAATAATGAGGGAATAATTTTTTTCATATATATAAAAGTATAGCATGAGATTTTTTACATACTCGCGAAAAACCCGAATGCTGAACACCCGAGTCTTTCTATTTTTACGCAATCTGTGACTGAGCTTGGGTACATCTAATCTCTTTTTCGTAAACGATTATTCTTATACTCTTTGATAGAGTCCATATTCGAATACCATAGGCGCCCCTTTTTATGTGCAGCCAGATCACCGCGCCTTGCTAGAAGACTTAGGTATTCAGAACTATATTCTGTATTTTCTGCTAGATCAGAAAGCTTCATCATCTCAGAATCTACCGAGCTTTTCTCAAGGGCCGACAAATAGAGATCTAGTGATCGCTCTATTGCCTGCGCAATAAAATTAACAAAACCCGCGAGATCTTTCGTGCGACCTTCTTCGAGTAGGCGATAATATTTCTTGCGATCATTTTTAAGCAAAATAACCAATGGATAGCCTTTCTGCATCAGAGCTAGATTCATTAACAATCTCGCTGTTCGCCCATTCCCATCTAGGAAAGGGTGTATAGAAACAACATCATAATGCAGCCATGCGGCATATTCAACAGGATGCAATTTGCTCATGCGAGAGTACTTTTTAATGAAGCTATTCATCTGTGATGAGACAAGATATCCAGCAGGAGGAACATGCTGCGATCCTGAAATACGCACCTCGACAGCTCTATAGGAACCAGGCTGCGCATGATCTTGTGCTCGAACAACCAGCGCATGAATATCCCTAACGAGCTTGTGACTTATCAGTAGATTTTTTTTCTGATCAATAATTGCATACAGATATCGTAGGGCCTCTGAGTGATTTTTTATTTCTAGATGCTCTTCGAAACTTTTTCCTTTAATGGTAATTCCCTCTTTGAGGACGAGAAAAGTTTCTTGCAGAGTCATAGTATTCCCCTCAATAGCTGTAGAATTATATGTCATCTCAATAGAAAATTGCTCTCGCAGTTTTGCTACAAGACTCTTTGAAAGTGGTCGGTGCTTCTGTAAACGAGACAACTTATCGTCGATACGTTTTTGTAATCGTTGATCCAAGTACATATCTGTTAATATCGGATAGATACATTAATACTACTATACGATATTAGTGTATGCAAGGCAAAAAGAATCAGTTCATTATTTTTATAGAGGTGGGCATGAACTTATAGGAAACTGCCTAGTCAATTCAGAAACCAAAAATGCCCGGCATGAGCCGGACATGATTGGTTTTGTGCGGGCGGAGAGAATCGAACTCTCGTCCTCTGCTTGGAAGGCAGATATTCTACCACTAAACTACGCCCGCAATATTTCTTATCTATTATCATAAGATACTTTTTATACTAACAGAGCATGAGAAATGTGCAATATACCACACCATATCTCGACAGATGACACGAGAATCACGTGCGCTATAATGAACAGCATGTCACAGATCACACAACAGACCCTCGACCAGGCACTGCGCCCAAAGAGTTGGGATGAGTATATCGGCCAGGAACTCATCAAGCGCAATCTGCAGGTGCTCCTCAAGGCAGCCCAACAACGCAATGAGCCGCCTGATCATCTCTTGTTCTATGGTCCGCCTGGATTGGGCAAGACGACCCTTTCGCATCTCATTGCCCATGAGCTCGGTGCGAATCTCAAAACTACCTCTGGTCCAGCTATTGAGAAAGTCGGCGACTTGGCGAGCATTCTGACGAACCTCGAGCCTGGTGATATTTTGTTCATTGATGAAATTCATCGCCTCAATAAAATGATCGAAGAGGTGCTCTATCCAGCGATGGAATCAGGTGTGCTGGATATTATTATTGGAAAAGGGCCTTCGGCACGGAGCATCCAACTCGAGCTCCCGCCCTTCACCCTTATCTCTGCGACGACGCGTATTGCGCTATTGTCGGCACCTCTACGTTCACGATTCTCTGGAGGAGTGCATCGCCTCGAAATGTATAGCCCTGATGAGATTGTCGCGATTAGCAAGCGATCGGCAAAAATACTCGGCATGGATAATGTGCATGATGAGGCACTCCTAGAGATCGCCAAGCGCGCGCGATCCACACCACGTACAGCGAATTATTTCCTCAAGCGTATCCGTGACTTCGCACAGGTGCACGAGCGCGCTATAGATCAAAAGCTCGTCCAAGAAGCATTAGAATTATTAGGTATTGATGAACGCGGACTCACACAAGCTGATCGCATGTATCTCGATGTATTAAAAAATAAATTCAACAGCGGCCCAACCGGGATCAAGACTCTCGCAGCAGCATTGTCAGAAGACGAGGCCACACTCGAGGATGTCATCGAACCCTATCTCCTCCAGCAAGGAATCATCGAGAAAACGATTAGGGGCAGAGTTATAGTTGGGTAGAAAGTATTCTTTTTCTAAAAAATCTCACCGTGGCTCGAAATAGTGATGAGAAAAATAATGAGCACCTCTTCATGCTTCTCATACACCAAAAGCACATCTGGCCGCACATGGACCTCGCGATACTGGCGCATATCACCAGAGAGGCGATGATCAGGATAGCGCCTCGGCAGAGATTCCCCAGATTCGAGGAGAGCAATTACGTGCTCTACATCTTTTACTAACTTCTTATTATGTCTCATTTTCTTATATGATTTTTTATATTGGCGCGTTGTTATTATTTTATATTTCATACCGTCTTCAATGGTTTTTATTATCAAATATAATTATTCTGAAAGCTCTTTCTCGAGATCTGCATGCAACTCATCAATAGATTCGTATGCCTTAATCTTGCCTGCTTTGTAATCACGCTTTGCCTCTTCTGCGGCAGCAATCATCTCTCGTTCCTGGGCGCGAGTATATCCGTTCACGGTACGAATCTCGAAAGGGATCGATTGCGTCGCGACAACCTGGTGCAAGAATAATTTGACCCCAGATGAAATATCGAGACCTATCTCTTCGAGGGTTTTGCGTGCGGCTTCTTTGGTTTTGGCATCAATGCGAATGGTAATATTGGTGTTTTGTTGTGTTTTTTTCATATAAAAAAGTATACTACATTGTATGTACAAAGTATATACGTTCTGCCGTAACCTCGGAGGTTGAGGTTAAGAGAAAATTGGGTAAATAAAAAACGCCTGTATGTATAATTAAACACACAGACGTTTTACCTAAAAGGTTTTCTCTATTTTTTATTTTTAACGATAATTATTTAGCAACGACAAATTTGCGTGATTTGTACACCCCATCATTAATAATTTGACATAAATACACACCTGCCGATAATTTTGATATATCTATTTGCATATCTTGTGATATAAATTCACCTGACTGCAACTGCTTACCATCAGTACTAACAATTCGATACATTAAATTAGTAGAGAAGTCACCAGGATCTAAATCAATGTACAAGATATCCTTTACAGGATTCGGGTAGATAACAATATCTTCCCCCGTTACCTCCTCGGTGTCTGTTAGAGTGCAATCCGGATAGATTATTGCATCAGAATCCGAATCTCCATCTGGTAGCGTTGCTCTTAAAATATACACTGTAGATCCATCAACTCCCCAAGGTGTAAACACCCCTGAAGCCCTACCCTGAGAATCTGTTATTGCTGAAATCTCATAAGCAGCTACATCAGTTTCCGTGTAATCTCTGAGTGAAATTAAAATCTCAGTGAAGGGAAGACATGTGTTCACTGTGTATTCTACCCACAAACAATCAAGAGTACTAGGGTCGCCTATAACAGCAGCATTGACTACTACGTCATCACAGCAGCCTTTATATTCATCGATGCTAGCGGAAGTCGTATTTCCGCTATTTAAGTTTTCAACAAATAAAACGTAGTCACCCCCCTGAACAGTAGCGTCAAGGTTAAAGTTAATGGAGCTGCCATCGTTAACAGAAACGCTTTCTACCAAGTAACCCGCTGGACCAGTAATCTGGATCAGAACAGAGTCACCGAAACAACCGAAATCAGAGATTGTGCCGACTAAATGGCCACATCCCTCATCTTCAATATGATTAAAATCAATATATGAGGGACCACATCCGCATTGGATAGATTCTTCTTCGGTTGCTTCGCAACCACTTGCATCCATTACTTTGACTACATAGTTTCCCGAAGCTAATCCTTCAAATGTTTGATTTGAAAAATCATCCGACTCTAACTGGTCAACAATATTTCCATTATCATCATATAACTCGCATAAAAATGGCGGTGTTCCAGCTTCGAAATATAGGAGGAAACTACCACCTGAATCACATGAAGCAGCACCTTGTCCAATAAAAAAAGCTGCCCCTTCACTATCTGTCATCTCATCGATGTGATATTCACGACATCCGCCGTCATCTACCATAAGAGAATACGTTCCAGCACTAAGACCATCTATTTCAGGCTCAGAAAATGTACCTATCCCATACCATGTAAATGTTGTTCCGGCAGGAAAATCACCGAAAACTGTAAAACGCCCTGTATCTGTGCTGCAACTATCAGGCGTGGTGACTACTACTTCGTAGATTATCCCTGTTACATTAACGGGGAACCTCTTGCTTTCAATAAAATTATCTAGTGGATCAAAGATATCCATTTGATAAATGCCGCCTTGAATATTTTCGACAGCAAACTGAATTTGGCTCTCTACCAGCTGAACCTGATGCTCTCTTGACTCAATTTCTAAAAGTGTCTCATCTTGTTGCACTTTTGAAATTATCGTTGTGAACCATCCAGGGCAATTTGTCTCCACCCAAAATCCCAGATTAACCGTAGTTTGGGAACAATTAAGCTCCTCTTCGGGATCTATTTCAATACCTGAAACTGAACTTTCACATAAACTATTTGCAGCAGCAAAAGACTGATTATGATTAATAGAAAAAAGAGTGCCGATAATTAGGCACAATGATAATAATTTTTTCATAATATTAAATTTTAAGTGTTTTTCTGAATGTTGCTGATAGTTTATATTTTTAGAACTACCAGCTATTTTCCAGGGTTGTGAAAAAAATTGTTAGAAAATAAAAAATAGAGCCGTTAACGCCCTTTGCCCTATACCGCACTGCGAACAGCATCAATGGCTCTATTTCTCATTTCATTTAATTAACTCCTTTCTCATCCTAAAAACTCTTCAGAAAACGTTACGAAAAAATTATTATGAAAATTACTCTTCATTCAATCATCTAATACACATCGAGTATCTTTCTATTTACAAAGAATATATCAAAAATAAATAACCGCACATACCTATTCTATACATAGGTACCTACTTGAAACTTTTTTCAGTTATACCAGATCACGCCCTAGTACAGAGATGCATTAACACCCTGTATCAAAATATCATCTGACTATTTTATACTATACACATACGCGAGTATGTCAAGTAACCTGCACTACACACAAACTCGCAAATAGCTCTCTTCTTTTCTATCATAATCTCTATAGCAAGACACAATATATGGAGTAACATTGCACACTATAAAAGCCGCTATCGTAGAACCTATCGAAGAGCACGATGATGTTCAGGTGTAATACGAATGCTGTGTAAAATACTTTTGGCTATTTTTCTATATCCCAACAAAGTACATAAGCTGTTAATTATCATCTCGCGCATTCTCCCATCGTGGTACACTCGCACATATGAACTATGACGGAATTGAAAAAAAGATCTCCAACCGCAGCAAGCCGCAACGAGTCCTGGGAATTGATCCAGGATATGATCGCGTGGGAGTTGCCGTAATAGAAAAAAGAAAAAATGAATCTGGGCGCATGAAAGAATACCTCATCTTTTCCCAATGCATTACAACTGATCGCAAGAATGATCTCACTACGCGTATTTTCACTGTTGGCCAAGAGTTGGAGAAAATTATCGAACTCTTCTCACCGACTCACATGGCGATCGAGAATGTGTACTTTCAAAAAAATCAAAAAACCATCATTGGCGTATCCGAGGCGAAAGGTGTTTGCAAATATGTAGGCATGCGTAACGAATTATCTATTCATGAATTCACGCCGTTACAAATTAAAGTTGCCATCACCGGGCAAGGCAATGCCGAGAAAAGCCAGGTCGCCTGGATGATCCCCAAGCTCATCACGCTCGATATGGACGAGATGACACAACGATCCGGAGGCACCTCGTCAGGGCTCGATGACGAGCTCGACGCTATTGCCGTAGCCCTCACGGCATTGGCTCATGGTGTATAATTCTCTTGTAATAACACCCATTTGGAACATGTTGAAAACCATCTTGTTATCACATGGGGCACATGATACACATAGGGTATATTATTCGTTTGTAATTAATATGAACAAGAAAAGTATCTGAAAAGCACTCAACAAACTTTTTCCGGTCCTATTCTATATGTTCTTTAAATAATCTATGTCTGATGATGAATTTGATTTTTCTAGCCTCACCTATGATAATGGTGACGATAATGATCCAGCGAAAAAAACAAATACCATCGGCTTGGATCCATTCGGTAATTTTATAGAACTAGGTGATGACGACGGACCTACAGACCTTTATTAGGAAAAACAGTCGCTCGTGTAAGAAGATGCTGCCTCACCCCCATGAGGAGGCATTTTCTTTTTCCACAAATTTCTCCTCGACGTACCGCATGTATTACCTGTATACTTATAAGGAAGTTGAGAAGAGAAAAAATGATTCACGACACGTCGCCTTGGCACGGGCAAATTGTGCAAAATAATGTCGCGCCGAATTGTTTCTCTATTGTTTACATGAGCAGAGCTGATAAAATCTATTTGTCATCTGTGCTCATGTAAATAAGCTATTATTTGTATTAAGCCTCAACACCAAAAAACAATCTCATAGTTCTTTATCTAGCTCTTTTAAAAACAACATTAAATAGCTTACACATATTCCTTTTTATATCTTGACGATCGAAGCGCCTAGCGCTTTAGGCGCAGAGATAAATAAAAGATATATGGATTCAACATTCTGTTGAACCAAAACAAAGCCCATCAAAAAAACAAAGGGATGGCAACGAATTTTTCCCTTAGATGGGCTTTTTGTATACCTTATTTTTTTAATACCAAGAACGGTTCTTGTATTCAGGCACTACACGTTAGTATAAACCGCTCGAAGTCCTCATCTCCTCGCCCACTGAATACTCCCTCATGAATAATAGAAAGGAGCGTACGCATATCTCTGATAACACCACTTCGCGTCAGCGAGGCTTTTTTAATAAGACCGAGGGATTTACTATAAACGAATGGCTTGAGTCCTGGATTCTCATTCGATGGAGATGCCAGTATGAGCGCCAGCGTTTTATACTGCCACCACACACCGCCCACGAGCTGCTGCACCGTCGCCCCTTCGCTATAGAGTGATTGATATAGGAGCCATGCATCCTTGGCACGCCCAGCAACAAGATGCTCTGCGAGAGTGAATACGCGCGCATCACGTACTGACTTTTTATTATGGGCCTGATGATTCCATGTTTTAGGAAAATGCTTTGCGTCTGCTGCTTTTACCTTTTCATTCCATATCAGAAGCACTTCATGAACTATTTCAGTCTCGTGCTCTTGGAGCCAGCTGATGAATGTCTTGGTCACCTCGTCGAATCCATTAATGCGAATTACCAGGTATGCATCTGTCGCAAAGAGATCCCGATGCATGAGTGCATTCATTGCATCAGTGAATCCGTCTTCATTTTTTTCATGGAGTATTTTTGAAAAACCTTTTTTCTCCAGAGCAGTTGCGTGCTGACAAATCTTTTGTGAAAGCAAAGGATAATCGTCTCCTGAATATATTGAAATAGTTGCCATATAGATGATTGGTTACAGCCACATGCGTACACGTTTTTTGTAATCTGCGTAGCCTGGGAATTGTCTTGTGAGGAATTTCTCTTGACGAGGAATGATAGTGAGCGAGAGCACGAGTGATGTCATGATAATAATAGCGAACAGGATGACTGAATTCATAACGAGTGCGAGCCCTATCATCATCAAGGCAACAGCAACATAGCGCGGGTGGCGCGAATACCGATACGGCCCACACCCGAGATTGTGCTCTGCGTATCTGCCATCATCGGCCTCCTTGGTCATACGATGATTATGCGCCCATATGAGAATCAAGGGAGCACAGAAAAGAAATACGAATCCCAATGTTGCAATGCGCAAAGTGTGATCAGTGAATGTTATGGGCCAAAGAATATGCAGGAGAATCCCCACACCCGTAACGAGGAGATAGATCAATGGGACCTGTAATGATTTGTAGGCGATATCTGGGAGATGCATAGCGGTGTTTTTCAGAAAATCCTTCCATTCGTAGATGCAATAGAATTAGTTTGATTATAGCCTGAAGAGGAAATGGTGTAAATGAAAAACAGTTGCGATAAACTCGCAACTGTTTTTATTAATCCTGCTTGTCCTTAGAATATCCCTAACACCCTCTTATTCAGTCTTCTAAGAAACCCATCGACTGAAAATTCTTTAGGGAGTTTTCCATTGCACACAGAAACAGATCCTTCTGCAACCTTAGTTGAGAAGAAACCTTTTACATACACTTTTTTTACCCCTTCGTATAGGGTGCATCCCTCATAACTTGAATGGACTATATCTTCACCAACTAGGAAAAGATCTACTCTTCTGCCGAGCTCTTTCGAGTCAACAGAGTATAGAAAAATAGATTGTTCCCCCGGTAGAACGTGGGGCGGACCTAATTGAGCAGAAGCATCTACCATAAAAAGGGAAAAGAAGATCCCGATGAAAAAAATTAACTCTCTCATGATTGTTGTATTTTATGATTAAAAAGAAAAATAACGTAGGAATTCCCCTACTTGTATTCACTGTATAACGGATTACATAAAAGTCAACTGCTTTGTAAGCTGCCTGTCGTAAGGTTGAACCTTACGACATTACTCCTCCATCTCATACCAATTCTTGCCAGTACTGCTCGATACTTTCAACGGGACCAATGTGTTCTCGCTCTGGATGAGTCCCTTATGCTTTTCAAAAATATTCTCCATCGTTGCGACAATTACTTCGCGTGCCTCATCTAGCAACTCATCAGCAACCTCGAACATAATCTCGTCATGGATCTGCATGATCATACTCACTTTCCCTTTCCATTTTTTATCGCTAATCATTTGATCTACATCAATCATCGCGAGTTTCACGATGTCTGCATTCGTTCCTTGGATTGGGGCATTGATTGCCATCCGCTCATACATGGCACGCAGATGTGGCACGGTGGTTATCAATTGTGGCATATGCCGACGCCGCCCGAATAATGTCGTGGTGAAGAGATTCTTGGTCGCGAATGCCTTGGTGTCTTCCATGTATCCACGAATCTTGGGGAAAGATTCGAAGTAATCATTGAGGAACGATTGCGCCTCGGCGCGTGTTGATCCCAGATTCTTCTGCAATGCGGTCACGCCCATCCCATAGAGAATCCCAAAGTTGATCACCTTGGCCTGGCGACGCTGATTCTTGCTGACGTCTTTTGCATCAACCCCAAAGACGCGCGCCGCTACGGCAGCATGGACATCCTGCCCTGTTTCGAAAATATCGATCAGGTGCTCATCGCTTGAGAGGATCGCTGCAACCCGTAATTCGATCTGCGAATAATCACACGCCAATAACGTGAAGCCCTTTGGGGCAATGAAAGCTTTCCTTAACATGCGACCTGCGTCTGATTTGACCGGGATGTTCTGCATGTTGGGATTCTGCGAAGAGAATCTCCCCGTCGCTGTCCCATGCTGTAACAATTCAGAATGAATCCTATCATCTGCCCCGATGTGTTCTGGCAATGCATCTACATAGGTCGAGAGAATTTTATACAGTTCTCTATACTGCAGAATCTGAGGGATTATTGCATGAGTCTCGCGTAGCTTTTCGAGTTCTGATTCCTTGGTAGAAATTCTCCCGGTTCCTGTTTTCTTGATCCCTTTGGTTGGGAGTTCTAATTTAGTAAAGAGAATTTCTGCGAGCTGCTTTGACGAGCGCACATTGAATTCCTCATCAGCGTATTGATGAATGTTTTTTTCTAATACTTCTACTTGCTGTGTGTAATCATCATGGAGTTCTTGGAAAATACTCCGATCACACAACATGCCATGAGATTGAATCTGCTCCATAATTGGATAGAGTGGCTTTTCGATATTCTCGTAGACGCTCAGTAACTCCTGCTCGTTAATCTGCTGTGTCAGGAATTCGCGCATTTCATCTGCTGTTTCTTTTTTTGTATGCAAAGAGAGCGCCTCGTAATCAGGGTGCGTGAGATCTGTATTCGTCATCCAGAGCATCACCGAGAGGTCGCGCAATTCTCTGGGAGAAATTTCTGGTGTCTGCTTAATCGGCACTGAGCCTTCGTCGCTTGTTTCTTTTGTATCCGAAGAATCTGTATCCTTTTTTTCTGTATCGAACAATTGCGTGAGTTGCGTCATGAGACTCCTGAATCCGAACTCCTTACACACCTCCTGTAGCGTATCGATGCTGATGCTTTCTCTCCAAGCCTTTTCAGGGATGACGAATTCAATGGGAGCATCGCGTCGAATGGTTGCGAGGATTTTTGAAAAAAGCGCGTCTTCTTTGCCCTCTTTTACTAATTTGATTGTGCGCGCCTTAATTCCTGCATCGAGGAATTCTTGCTCGCCTGCCTCACCTTTTTCCAAAATTTCATACATGTTCTCGAGTGTTCCGAAATTCGTGATGAGTTGCGTTGCGCCCTTCTCACCAATACCAGCGATCCCTTTAATATTATCAGATGCATCACCACGCAATCCCTTGTAATCAGGCAAGAGAAGCGGCCCGAACCCGAAGCGGCCCATCACTGCTGGCTCATCATACATAATGGTTTCTTTGATTCCCTTTTTTGGCGTGAGCACCTGCACCTCGCCCCCCTTTACCAGCTGGAGGGTATCCATATCGCCCGATGCAATGACGATATCATGTGCGCCATCGATCTGATCACAGATAGTTCCCAGCATATCATCAGCCTCGAATCCTGGCGTGTCATAAATCGGAATAGCAAATGAGGCGCACACATCACGCGAGCGCTGCAATTGCTTCTTCAGAGCGTCGTCTGTTTTCTTGCGGCCGCCTTTGTAATCACTGTATACTTCGTGACGAAAGGTCTTCTGCGGGAGATCATAGCAAGCAATAATGTAGTCGGGCTTAATCTTCTCTTCGATACTCAGGATCATTCTGATAAAGCCGTACAGTGCGCCAGTTGGTTCGCCATTAGGACCCATGAAGCTATCCGGGAGTGCGTGATAGGCGCGATGAATTATTGCATGCGCATCGAGGAGAACAATGCGCTTTGTATCTTTTTTGTATGAATTCTTTGAGGTATATTTTTTTGATTTTGGCATGATTTTAGTGTATCACGAAAATACAAGAACGGTTCTTGTATTTTATCTCGCCCCTCCCGGCCTCCCCTCACAGAGGGGAGGAGCACCACATACAAACCGCAACAAAAAACCAACGCTTTCACGCTGGTTTTCTTTCTGCCTCAACCTCGGAGGTTAAGCCTATGAATTAATATTCGGATTATACGGCGTATAGTCGTTATCAATAGGGAGATCAGTTGGGGCTCCAGCTTTCTTAGCCATACCATCATGCATCTGCTCTCCAGTCTGTGCTGGTGTCATCGGATTCTGAGCCTGTACCATACCCGCTGCTGGAGGACCCATAATGATTGGCTGTACGGTCTGTGGGTATTGATACATCATTGGTTGCTGGCCGTACATGGCACCTTGGCCCTGTTGTGGCTGATATCCCCCCTGTGGAGATGCAACCATATATGCTGGGGCATATCCATATCCGTATCCATTACGTGGGCGTCCTCCTGTTGCATAGAAATACCGCGTACCGAGAACCAGCAGAACAAGAAGGAGCAGGAGGCTCAACCATCCCCACACACTGGCAAAGAATCCAGAAAGGAATGCTGATGCCGCGCCACCGCCTGCCGTGAAGACATTATCGACATCAAAGGCGATGGCCTCTTCGTTGAATCGGCGCTCATCGCCGTCGCTGTCAGTACTAATACCAATTGCACCAATATTTGCCTCAACGATTACTGCCTGCCCTGTATTCGCTACACCCTTTACGCGTGTTGTTACGAACATGGTTCCATCTTCGTCCTGACCGAGTGATCCGATACGTACGAATACTGAGTGCTCGTTCGCACCACTGTATTGTCCGCGCGTAGTCCCGATGAACTCGAGGTCATCAGCCAATTTTACATCAATCAATGCATTGTCGAGCTCCGTAGAACAGGTATTCTGCCAAGTGACTTCATACACTGTTTGCTCGCCGCGTGATACGGTCTCGCGGTTATTACTAATCGCCAGATCAATACATCCATTTCCCGCAGGGACTTCCACCGTCTCGATCTTCTCAACGACACGTGTTACCGTTGTTGGTCGAGATGGAGTTGAAGGCGTCGTAGGAATAGTAGGATTAAAAATTTGTGCGCCCTTGGTTCGGAAGCTCATGATGTCACCTTGGATAAGGCGCCCGTCACAAATACCTGCGAAACGATAATAATACGTTCCTCCAGGAGAAAGGTTCGAGAGCTCTTCGCGTGCAACACCGGTTGCATTACCACGCTCGATCCAGCTCGTTTGGGTCGTCAATTCAGTAGGCGAATTACCGATCTGGAATTGAGTCTGGAGACTCGAACATCCGTCTGCTTTATATACGCCAGTAATTACGGCTGTATTGCGTGTGATCAAATCAGATCCATAGGTCAAAATATTCGTCGTATTGATCTGATCAACACCACCATTGTTCACGGGTGGAATATAGGGATCGACTGGTTCAACATAGCCAGACTGTGTAGTGAAAGACTTAATATTGCCCTGTGCAACAACATCACCATCCTCGCGCAAACATGCACGATAACGATAACGCGTGTCAGGCTCAAGATCATATACAACTGCATCGAAATCTTCGCCCGCATCATCAGCATTACCCGATACAGAAATATATTCGCTGTAGCCACTTGTACATGAAAAACTACCATTGTTGTTCTTTTTTAGAACGAAAAAGACTTCATCAACATCTTGACCTCCAGTAATCTCACCATTGAGACGCGCACTGTCTGATGTCCTATTAGTAGCACCACGTGTTGCTACATCATAATCATCGTCGTATGTTTCTTCCTCTTCCTCTTCTTCATCAAGGGTATCAAAATGTTCAAGTTGGCCAGAATAGTGCTGTGTTCCCTCCTTTGCACATGCACGGAAGTAATACCGAGTATCACTATTCAATCCAGTAATAGTACGATCAGGGAAACTATTAAAATTAGATCCACTTATTACTATGAGATTACCAGGTGATCCATTAAATGGACCCGATGGACATTGGGCATCAGTCTGATTATCAGCATATACATACCAAAGCTTATCGAGGTTTGAACCTGAGTTAATTGAGCCTTGTAATGTAGCGCTATCCTCGTCTTCGTTAATAGCTTGACCGGTAGAAATCTGAATAGTGTTGTTGGATGGCGTTGTAGTATCTGATTCTGTATTTACCGTGAGAAATGCGTTTACGCCTGAGCCAGAATTATTACATTCAATACTGAATGTGTATGTCTGATTTTCAGAAAATACTGACGCTGGAATAGTTCTACTCCCAGATTCAGTAGCACTGTTATAGTTCGTATTAGCATTCTGAACATTCCACTCATTAACGCCGTTCGAATTAGATGGGTGTGTTGAATCGAATACACAATCATTCGGCTGTGTTTCAGACCAATACCAACTAATAGAAAGGTTTTGATTATAGTTATGATTATTAACAGTATCGTTAGTTTCGCCGTTAATACGCACTACTGGATTCGAAGTATCTTGCTGTACGGTAATGCTTACCGTATCGTTTTGTGTACTCCCATCAAGGCCCTGGCAGGTAAGGCGAAAGGTATATTGTGTTCCAGCCTGAAGTCCACTAATAAACGTACTCCCATTATTTGTATTAAAATTCGGTGTGCTATTCCCACCCCAATCATTGAGACTTCCACCAGAGATCATGGTCGCCTGACAGCTATTGAGATTAACATCATTCACCTGCCAGTTGATCTGCCCCTGCTGGCCAGCAGCAATCAATGAAGGGTTCGCAGAGATATTCACGCTTGGGCTGTAGGTTGGACCTACGGGTTCATTCTGGATTTGGAAATGCGCTGTCAATGACCCTTGGCTTTGTTGTCCAGGATTAATGTCACCAATACGCATACCGTCCGATTGGAAAATACGCTCACGATTAGCTACAAGCTGATAATGAAGCTGTGGAGCAAGTCCTGCACTAGAACTAATAGTATTTGCAACGAGCGCTGCATTACCTGGTGACCCCGCATTATATTCATACACGAATACAGAACCATTGAAAGCAACATCCTGTGGCCCATCATTAATAGTAAGCGTTACATAATCACACACATCGAGTGCATTCTGAGCATCAATACACACTTGATATTGAATAGACGAAGCCGTTTGGTTTCGTGGCGAAATACGCACACGCAGTTCCTGAGCAGCAACTGAACCATTCACAAGATACCCTACCTCTACAGCAATTACATCGCCTGGATTCGCTGTAATACCGCTGGTACTCCATGCCGAATTTGTATTTGGATTCGTTGTGAAGTTCGAAATACGTGCACTTGGTGTCAATGACACCTGCTGTGCATCAGCATTCATTCCTGTACCCAAAAATGCACCAAATACAAAAAGTGATGCGATTGCTGTTTTTTTAATAGTCTTGAAAAAATTCATAAATAAATAAAATAATAAATTCTCGTGTAAAAAGTAATAATGGTATGTTCGTGTGTGTATTATAACGCGATCTGATCAATCAGACGAGGTCTGTTATCAGAGTATATAACAAATAGATTCTATCACATAATAGTTATTGTGTCAATGATATTTGGGAGAAAATAGGGCAAAGAAAAAGAGCTTCACAATACTGTGAAGCTCTTTAATTGATTTAAAAAATCAATTATATACATTATTTAACTATATATTTGAGTCTCTTGGTCTATCTTTATAAACCTTATAACGAGAGATTTGTATTTATCCTATGTTCATTCAACACTTTTCTTTCTTTTTCCAAATACACCATAGGTAATGCATTTGGAACCGCCCTCATTTCATTTTTGCCATGATTGAGGCGACGCTTACTGTTGCGCCATTTGCCCCATACACGGTTGGCGGCGCAACTTTACCGCCTCCACCGACACCACTGTAATTGTTTCCGGTGGTGCTTTGGGTATTAACCCAGCTAGTACCATTTCCACCACTGTAAGTAGTCACAACATTTCCGGCGCTTACTGGTCCAGAATTCGGAAATGCATTATACGTTGCATCCCCTGCAAATCCATAACCGTTTCCAGTTGATCCACTGTATGCCACATTCCCACTTGGTGGATTGTATGTGCCGCTACTCGCTACAACAACATTATTACGCGGCGCTGTAACACGCCCGAGGAAAAACCCTACCGTCCCAGCGACTGCTGTTTCAGCAACATCCTCGTACCAAGGATCGCCTCCACGTGCGAGCCTTCTCTCTCGCCTCAGCTCCCTTCTTGTCTTTGGAGCTTCAGGAGCGGTAGGTTCCCGATAAACTATACGTTCAACAACTTGCACTTGCTGTGCCGGTGCGGTAGTCGTTGTCGTAGTTGTAGTAGCCGGAGCGGTAGGTGCAGTAGCTGCATGGCAACCACAACTACCTGTCTCTTGACGCTGACTGCAACAAATTAACTCTTGCACCCTGTTTGTTGTCTCGGCATCATTAACCTTACCGAGATTCTGAGTCCTTTTAACCCTTACTGCAGACTCAGCAGATTTTTCGGTCTCGTCTTCTTTCCAACGATTACCTTGGCTAATCAAAGCCGTAGCATCATTGAAAGAAATATTAGACCCATCAACTCGACGGATACCCTCATCTTTTGGGGTCTCCATCGTGATGTTTACTGTTATCGGCTGACCAGAAGTATTTGAAGTAGTTCCAACAACCTTATCCCTATCTTTAGACTGAGAAACAGGGTTACCCAAAATTGGAGGGCACGCACTTGATGGCGGATTGGATATATTAACCCAATAAAGTACCCCATCATCTCCAAGTTGTGCATTTTTCGTTTGCACGTAATTACACTCTGGAGTCGTGTTGTCTCTCTCACTACTTCCCAAGTCACCAATATCAAGATTGGGGCTGGAATTGGATCCGTCGCCTTCTTTAAAAGGCTGAATACAGAAATTGGAGAATTTTTCTCCGTTATCTGTCTCTAATCCACCCTCGTCTCCAACCATGGATATATTTCCAAAAGTTTCGCCATTTTTTCGTGCATTACGCACTCCAACGAAACTAATGATGTCATTTGCATTATCCCACGCATAGGTTGCCCCTCGGGTAAGAGGAACGGGCTTGGCATCAATGATTGCACGCCTTGCCTTTTTCCAGCTTGACTTTCCTGTTTTTGCGACTAGCAAGTTTTTTAACTGCGTTGCGTCTGCAACGAGTATGTAAAAATTGCCGTCTCTCTGTACGCTGCCTTTCTCAATGGCAGTTACGAATTCAAGCCCTGAGGTTGCTTGGTGAAAATATTCTCCCGCAGGAGTCTTCCAAACACCGAAAGGCTTGTAATCCGGAGTATTTTGCCCAAACAAAGAAGTAAGACTAAATAAAATAAAAGCAAGGGTCGCCAAAGTTAAGAAAAAATTTCTCATAATTTTTAGTTGTAAAAGATTAAATGAGGCTATAAACCCCAAGAATTAAATAAATGATTAAATAACTCCTGGGACAAAGACCAGAAGAGATCGAGAAATAACACTATTTTTCGTTATATCTATATATTTGCATATACAGACACGAAAAACGTTATTATTTATAGTAATTAGCGCATTATTTCCCTATCTCCTCCGGCCTTTCTTCAAAAAGCCACATTTCAATGATTCCCCACTATTGTAGCATTTTTATATATTCTTGTCAAGGTGTTTATAGGGTCTCAATGAGCACCCCAATACCAAGAACCGTTCTTATATTTATTAGAGGGAGATTTTGCTTTTTTATATAAAAATGATACACTTTTGATACACTTAATCACTTTTTTATGCCTACTACCAAAAAACGCATCAATATCACCGTCAATCCTGAGGTCGAGGCAGCTCTGGACGCCCTCGCCTCACGCGATGATGTGCCTGTTGCGCGCAAGGCGAGCGAGCTCATCACCCTGGCCCTCGAGCTCCACGAGAGTGAATTGCTCTATCAAGCATATCGCGATCGCATAGATACCCAAGCACCAGACGCCGCATATATTAATCATGATGATCTGTGGAATAGCAACACGGGAACATCAGCCCATGATGCGTTATAATCATAGTATGCCTGAATCACGAGAACGAAGACATCGTGTGCGCTATCTTTCGCAGGTGAATAATGATATTCGATCGCTTGATCCATCGATATTACAACGCATACAGCACGCTATAGAGACCAAGCTCTTTGTCCGACCTGATTGGTTCGGCAAACCCTTGCGTGCGCCTATGGCGGGATATTGGAGATTGCGCGTCGGTGATTATAGAATTGTCTATACTATTGATCACAGCAATGCCCTGGTAACTATTATTGCCATTGCCCATAGATCGACTATTTATAAGAAGATATAAAAAATACAAGAACCGTTCTTATATTTTAAAAAGTTTTCCTCTTTTTTCACATTGTCAGCGCGGCGCTCTCGGCTATACTTTCAATTATGGTGACTTTTTCTCCGAACCTTAACAATCAACAAGGCAGCGCTGGTGGTAGTCAGAAGAAATCAGACTATACGCCCTTTATTCCTGATGGCGATCCCAAGGCTGTTGTTGGTGCAACTTCTGCTGCGAAGGCGTCTCTTGCAAAGAGCAGTGCTCCGTCCCTCGCCCAGCGCGCACTCGGCAAGCAGGCCGGAACCCAACAATCAAGCACGCAACCTGCCGCCCAAATACCGATCGCTCAGGCGAGCAACCCAGCAGCAACCCAGCCACCAATCCAACCTGTTCCCGTTGGTCTTGCAGGGACGGCTCAACCGCAAGTGCCCTTTCACCAGGCGCCGTACCAGCACCTTTATGGTGCGAATCATCAAATGCACCAGCAGCAGCAACCTAGCTCCAAGAAGCTCTTTCGCCAGAATCATGCCGGGATGAGCCGTGAACAGTTCAGGAATTTCATCATTGGCCTCTTTGCGGTGAGTATGGTGATTTTTCTTATACTCGTTCTGAGTCTCGGATCCAAGAAAAGCTATTCTCATCAACAACAGATCAAGCGCGTACAGGGCGTGAATCTCGTCTATCCTAACTATGACGGGCTCGTTTCGCCGCCATTTATTGTGTCTGGTGAGGCTGAGCGCTTCTGGTTCGATGAGGATGGATCCTTCCCTGTGAGTATTTTTGATAAAAATGGCAATCTCGTTTCGCTTGCATATGCCCATGCCCAGAGCGACTGGCGAGATGATGGATTCATCCCGTTTATCTCGGTCGTAGAACGCTATGATCTCAATCCAACGCACAAACTTGGTCGTGTAGAGCTCCAGCAACCTGATGTCGAGGTGACCGAATTCACTACGATGACCATTCCTATTGAGTTCATTGACTGTGGCAAGCGTGCGAATAAAAAGGGTGTATGTCTCACTGGGACTGCCTATGAGTTCTTCCGCATTGGACAACGCGACCGACGCATTATTGTGGGACGTGATCTAGAAGGAAATGATGTCTACGCGACCATTAATGCAGACGGATCACTGATTACCGAAGCGAGCACAGATGGATCAGGCGGCGATGATGGTTCCGACGGAGGTGGTGGAATAGATGGTGGCGATACTACCTTTAGTCTACGCTCGATGACCCTGTATGCGCCAAATGTGAACAACAACCCTTTTAATCCGAGCTGCGCGGCACTCACCGCTGTAACCAGACCCTTCGAGGGCGACGCCAGTACCGGAAGCATGCGCGAAGTCCTCGATGCGCTGTTATCAGGCCCTAATCAGACAGAAGCAAGTCGCGGTTACTATCACATGTTCAGCAATGGCCTTGCTATTAATGATTTGTCTCTGTCTAACAATACTCTCTCTATCACCCTCTCGAGTGATAACCTCGTACGTGATACAACATTCTGTAATCTCATTAATGCCAAGCAAGCCATCGAGCGCACGATGTTGCAGTTCTCGAATGTGAATGATGTGCGTATTTTTGCAGAAGGACGAGCGTTGTAAAAAATACTAAGAACCGTTCCTGTTTTTTGCTTGTTTTTATTCTCCAATCAATGTCACTACGCGCTCTTCTTGCTCTTCACCCATTTCAATCCTAATACGTGTAGTTTCATAGTCATCAAAATAATTCCCGACGCGTTCAGGCCATTCGAAAATCATCACGTTATCAGGATTCGTGCAATCAGCATCATAGGCTAATTTCTTGAGGCCTACTGCATGTTCGAGCCTGTATGCGTCTGTATGGATGAGATTCTTCCATGGATATTCTGCATTTTGGGTCTCATAACGACGACTGATCACATATGTCGGGCTTACGATATGATCAGTAATACCCAAAACCCTTCCCATAGATTGCGTGAGTGTTGTTTTACCCGCACCTAGATCACCCTGAATCAACAATATCGTTGCCTGCTCGGGGTGATGTAGCTGCTCTTCGCGCATATGAGAGAGAAGCTCCTGCGCATATGTATCTAGTGATTGTAGCGTTGTGTGAACTATTTTCTTCATACAATAATTACGTAAGCCAAGTATAGAAAGATACCTTGGGAAAGGCAAGGAATACCTCACCCCGATGCACCCCAGGACGCATCGACCCTCTCCTGATATAGGAAAGGGTAGTTTTGTTTCAGCAAAACTGGGTGAGGTAGTAAATACCAAGAACAGTTCTTGGTATTCTATAAAATCAGGTAAAGAAAAATCAAGTGCTTAAATCTCTTAGCAATCCTTCTCACGCGCTTGTGAGAAGTCCAGTACCCCGATAAGGAATAGCCCAGTAGGTCTGCGAACATGCGCAGTAACCAGATTACCCTTTCGGAATACCTGTATTCCGCAATGGGTGACAGCTAAGAGATTCAAATACTCGATTGATCTCTCTTTCAATATAAACACGCGTTAAACGCTACAATAGAAGTTTAGTGCATGTGTCGTTGTAAAGGGTTGATGAAATTTTATTTTCTTCTGATGAAGTAATAAAACATATTTCATTCTGTACTGTTGATTCTACTCGCCTTGTCTTGCCATAGACATGTGCTTTCACTGCTTACAACTTCTTCGTGAACAATTACAATATATCACGTGGGAAAAACTTTGCAAGCTTCCTCCTCGGAGATTTACCGCCTTTTCCCATCCCTTTCCACGGGGATACTGTTGAAAAGATATTAGTATCATATCACGACTATATTATTTGTCAATATTGCATACTTTTTGTATTCCTTTAGATTAGTAATTACTTCAAGCAGTTGTCTGAAGTAGCCTTCAAAATTAAACGTACCAAAGCTGTGTTATTATTGTTTTTCTTTACTCACCATAGAGAAAGAAAGCAAAGGAGAATAATAATAACATAGTTTTATATTGTTTTTTTGGGGTTACTGGGCTTCGCTAATAGTAGCGTTTGCCCAGTTTTTTACACAATTAAATAGATAGAAAAGCTAGGTTTCTTTACTTTCGCACAGTGATATTAAAAAGTTTTTGAGTAACCTCAAAAAAAATGATGCTTCACGAGTGCTTAAGTAGAGAAAGGTGTTCTTGCCTCCGGGCAAGACACCTTCATTTAAAAAATTCTCTCATTTAATAAAATGAGAGTCAAAAATACTGTTACAGGTACTGGGGGTGATTTACTATTTGTAGTCGCCCCTTTTTTATTTCCCAATTTTCTTTTATCTATCCCTCTTTTTTCTCAGAATCCTTTATTTCACCTGCTTTTTTAGCATCTTTTATTACTTTAATCTTGAGGAAACGCTTTTTACCAATCTTTAATGCGCCGTCTTCTGACACCAATGATGCAGGATCGATGATCTTTTTCTCTTGTATTTGGCCGTGGAATTTGATCGCGCCATTTTCTACTAATCGCTTGAACTCTGTTTTAGACTTCACTATGCCCTCTTTCATCAATAATTCTACCAAAGGAATCTTCACCTTTACTTTCACTGTTTTAGTATTTTCTGGGATTTTACCTTGCTCGAATGCCTCTTGCCAGCCTGTTTGTGCTATGTTCGCTGCATCTTCGGAGTGATACATGCTCACTAATGCATGGGCGAGGCGCATTTTGATATCTTTGGGATTGGTGTCTTTCTGCGAGAGCTCATGTTGAATGGCCGTAATATCCTGCATAGGAATACGCGTCATGAAAATATAGTATTTGATGATAAAGGCATCATGGAGTGACATTATTTTGCCGTACATATCAGCAGGCGTGTCGAAAATATACACGCCATTCCCATAACTCGAGCTCATTTTGCGCCCATCGAGGCCTTCTACCAATGGATTGGTAACGATATTCTGTGGTGCCTGATTAAAATGCTCTTGTAAGGTACGTCCCGCGAGGAGATTGAAGCGCTGATCAGATCCACCGAGCTCAACATCGGCTTTCAATGCCACTGAATCATAGCCCTGCATCAATGGATACAGCACCTCGCGTAATGATACACGCTTGCCCGCTTCGAGGCGACGACGGATATTATCACGCTGAATGAACTGATTCACCGAGAAAAGATCAGCATGTTCGCCAATTTCGGTATATCCCAATGGATTGAGCCATTCACTATTCTGACGAAATTCTACCTTGTCCATATCGAGGATTTTGGCTGCTTGATCATAGTACTCTGCATGATTCTCTTTCACCTGTTCAGGAGTCAGCATAGGGCGCTCGGCGTCTTTATCACTCGTGTCACCAATAACGCCCGTTGCGTCACCAATGAGGAGAATGATCTGATGCCCCAATTCCTGGAAATCACGTAATTTTAAAAGGGGAATAGACCGCCCGAGGTGTAAATGCGGGCTCGTAGGGTCAATACCGAGCTTCACACGCAATTGCTTGCCCGAGAGGAGCTTCGCGCGTAAATCATCCAGGTGAATCACCTCGTCAACACCGCGCGTGAGGAGTTCTTCTATTTTTTTGGGGTCTGTGTTGATTTTCATACTCGCATCATACCAGAAAGGGATTTTTTGGGAAGAAAAAGACTGTAATGGGCCCATTTTACCTAGCTTTTGTAACACATTGTGATACAGTAATAGACAATACACGCTTCGAAAACACAAAGAAACGCACTTTTCTTATAGATTTGTCATTTTTTTGATAAATACAAGAAATTTGGCGGTTTTTTGTTTTCTTAAGCATATTTTTTGAAAAACTGGACTATTTTTATTATTTATAAAATAGTCCTACATATTAAACAAATTAGTTATGAAAAAATTAATTATGAATTTGAGCCTTATGTTGGCTCTGTTTTTTTTTCTGATCCCGAATGTGGGGTTGGGTCAAGGAATAACCCATGAATTTATTCCAAATCCTAGCGAAACACAAATTGATTGTGGTGGGTGCGAGTGCCTGACATGCCCCGAATACGAATTCTCTTATTCATATGACCCAATGGACATATGCGATAGATTCAATCTCATCGCACCTGAAACACCGGTTGAAACCACCTGGTGGATAGAGACAAACTCTAGTTGGCCTTACTCAGACTCAATTTCTTCAGGTGAAGTAATTCCATTTAGGGTAAGAAATTGGGATGCATTTCAGAATGATACTCTTTATGTTCTAGACAGCCTAGGAAGCAGTGTTTACTCACTTGCAATAAGTGAATTAGGAATCATTCCTGAATGTTACTCAGAAATACTTCTAAACACGGACTTCACAAACGAGGACGCCTTAATCTGTGACGCAGGATATATTGCAGATATTAGCATCAGAAATAGAAGCCCCCTTGGAGCTAGTCCGATATTAATTAATGAATTAGTAGTTATAGTTATAGCTGAAGGAGAAAATATTTCAAACAATGACCAGCTCCAAGAAATCCTTGAAAATATTCAGTTAAATAACGACAACATTACTTCTAGCCAAGTGATAGAATATGGCTTGGGCTCGTGGGAGTTAGTATTCACATTTGAGCAAGTCGTCATCCTTGAACCCGAAGAAGAGATTGTGCTCATGCTCACAAAAAACGAATCTACCATTTGCGCACCACAAAATGCGTCTATTGATATTTCCGTTAACAGCGATAATCAAACTGATTATTCTTTTGTAGAAGAACCAGTCGGATTACACTATCGGACATACTGGGAAGGAGATGATGACGAGCATTTCCAGGTAACTAATTGTTCAGGAATAAATGTAATCCTGAACGTTCTTCTCGAAGGAGCATACGATCCAATCACTGGTGAAATGAGCACCTCATTGAACCAACGAGGCTTGTTGCCTGGCCAATCGCCTGAGAGCCCGCTCGTTCAACCAACACCCGCTGGACAACCGTACAATGTTGCGCCGTGGAACTATGCAGGTACAGAAGGCATAGACTGGACAGATATAGACTATATTGGTATTCAAACAGATTGGGTACTAGTATCTTTTAGAACAGGTGTAGAGAAAAATACAGAGATAGCGAGAACGGCCGCAGTACTTCTGTCTAATGGATCTGTGGGATTTCCAGAATCTTGCCGACTACCACAGAAAGATACCTATGATCGACTATTTGTAGTTGTCGAGCACAGGAATCACATGGGGGTTATGTCTCCTAAGTTAGTCTTGTTGGAAAACAACATGCTGACCTATGATTTCAGCTTTAAAGACAGCTACCGCGACCTAACAAGTTTCGGACAGAAACAGCTCCCTGATGGGACTTGGGCAATGTTCGCAGGCGATGCTGACCAATCAGATTTCCCGAGTTATGACATAAACGGACAGGATAAAGTCATTTGGGTAAATGATAACGGTCAATTTGACCAATATTTGCCCGCCGATTTGAACCTTGATGGCGATGTCAACGGAGCAGATAAAGCTATATGGTTCGAGAATAATGGCATTTCGTCGCGAGTGCCTAAATAGATTTTTCTTTAAAACAAAAAACATATGGGGTTCTTTCAAAAAAATGAAAGAACCCTTTTTTATTTACCTGATTTTCTTCTATATGCATTCACTCATCTATTTCATATTTCAATAATAATACATCTTCATAAAGCCCCTTTATGTATAAAGAAAACCTGGTATACTTGACGCCAGTATGATTGAATCACTTCGTAAAATTATTGCGCGTGCTGATGCGTTCCTTATGCGCATTGCTCGCCCCAAAAAACTTGACAATACCCCTACAAAACCATCAATGAGTGCCCAGAAAAATCATCATATGAGCAAGCTCGCCGCACACCACGATGCCAATCCGCCTAGTAAAAAGGATTTCCCAACACGATCAGCGCGCCTCGCCCATATGAAAGATTCAGGGAAAGAGGCTATGTCATCTGCCAAAGAACAGGCCAAGAAAGCAAAACCTCGTGGAATATTGGCATGGCTACGGCGCTTCTTCATTCGTGCGATCCTCTTTTTCTTTATTCTGTTATTCTTGACCTTTGCGGTGCTGTTCATCTGGTTCGCGAGCCTCAAGGCGCCTGATTTTGCAGCCTTCACTGAGCGCAAGATTGCCACCTCGACCAAGATTTATGATCGCAATGAGGTGCTCCTCTACGATATTCATGAGGATATTCAGCGTACTCTGGTTGAATTCGATCAGATTTCACAACATGCCAAAGATGCCATTATTGCCATCGAGGATGATCAATTCTACAACCACAAAGGCGTAGACGTACGTGCAACCTTCCGCGCCGTCCTCTATACCATTATGGCGAAGCTCGACATTGGAGATTATCGCGTCCAAGGTGGGTCAACGATTACACAGCAAGTATTAAAGAATACTCTTCTCACCTCCGAGAGAACTCTTTCACGTAAAATGAAAGAGGCATTCCTAGCGATCAAGCTAGAGAAAGCATTAGGGAAAGACGAAATTCTTCTACATTATCTGAATGAGGCGCCCTATGGTGGGCCCTTGTATGGTATCGAGACGGCATCTCAGTCATTCTTTGGGAAGCCGGCATCTGAGCTCACGATCCTGGAATCAGCCTATCTCGCTGCTATCCCGAATGCGCCGAGTACCTTTTCTCCATATAAAGAAGACACAACTCGCCTCGAAGATCGCAAGAACCTCGTTCTCCGCAAAATGAAACAACATGGATTCATTACGGCGAATGAATATGATGAGGCAATTAATGGCACTGTAGAGTTCCGCCCACTGACTGATCAGTATGCCAAGGCCATTCACTTTGTTGAGTATGTTCGCGAATACCTCGAAATAAAATACGGTGACGACGTTATTCAGTTCGATGGCCTCGAAGTTATCACTACACTCGATTGGGAACTCCAGACAGAAATGGAGAAAATTGTTGCCAAGCGCGCACTCGAGAATCAACAAGCATGGAACGCGAGCAATATGTCATCAGTGGCGATTGACCCAACGAATGGGCAGATTCTCGGCATGGTGGGATCTCGCGGATACAGTGATGCTGGAATTGATGGCAAATTCAATGTTACCACCGCCCTGCGCCAACCTGGATCATCATTCAAACCCCTGGTATATGCTGCAGGATTCGAGGAAGGTTACACAGCTGATGCGATTCTCTTCGACGTGCCAACGCAATTTAATTCTGGCTGTACGCCGAGCGATGGGAGCGACCTCCCCTGCTACAAGCCACGCAACTACGATAATGCACATAAAGGACCCATGACTATCAAGAATGCTCTTGCTCAGTCACGCAACATCCCTGCGGTCAAAATGCTCTATCTCGTTGGCATTGGCAAAGCAACTGATTATGCACGTGAGATGGGAATTACATCACTGAATGACCCTGATCGCTACGGTCTCACGATGGTGCTGGGAGGCGGCGAGGTATCCCTCCTGCAGATGGTTTCAGCCTATGGAACCTTTGCTAATGACGGTGTACACAACGCACACACACCAATATTAGAAGTCCGCAACAAGGACGGCGAAGTCTACGAAAAGTTCGAAGAGCCAGAGAGTAACCAGGTACTAAGCGAGCATTCAGCGAGACTTATTAATGATATTCTCTCTGATAATGTGGCGCGTACTCCATTATTCGGATCGAATTCGTTCCTTAATTTCGGCAGCACCTACGACGTCGCAGGTAAAACCGGTACCACGAGCGAGAACAAAGATGCGTGGCTCGTGGGATACGCACCGAATCTCGTAGTCGGCGTATGGTCTGGTAATAACGACAATACCCCGATGACCAAGGGGTCGGCTATCTCGGGACCAGCATGGCGCGATATCATGAATGCAGGACTTGCAACGCGTGATACCAAGCGATTCACACCACCACAACCAACAGCACGCGATGCCAAGCCAATATTGAGAGGCGTATGGCAGGGAACGGGATCAGTAGTCATCGATACCATTTCAGGGAAAATAGCGACAGAATTCACCCCAGAGGAAACTCGGAGAGAAGTTGTCATTCCAGATGCACACACGATCCTCCATTGGGTTGATAGGGCGAATCCAGCAGGCGATGCGCCTTCGAATCCAGGCGCCGATGCACAATACAGCAATTGGGAATGGGGTGTACGCAATTGGATAAATAGCAATGGCTATGGCGATGCATCGATTGATTACAACACCCTCACCGCATTGATCAATGGGGCAGACCAGTCCAATCCTGAATCTCTATTAGGCATAATCGATGATGTCCACACCCCACAGACGCAACCAACGATTGATATCAGTAACCCAGATGATGATGACATCATCAGTGCCAATAGTACGATCAATCTCGAGATCAGTGCAGAGACGAGCTTCCCCGTGGCATATGTTGATTACTATTTAGAGGATGTATTGATTGGGAGAAGTGGTTTTGGGAATTTCTCCTACTCATTCCGCCCAGATCAGAATCAAGCATATCGCGATAATCGCAGTAATTATGAGATCAAGGCCGTGTTGGTAGATGAAGTGTTCAACCGTGCTGTTGATACGGTGAGGGTAACGATTGAGTAGGGAGGCAAGAAAGGGAAATAAAAAATAATTAAATACTAAAAAGGCAGTAATCCAACGGATTACTGCCTGTATTTTTTCTTACGATAAAATTAAAAAAAAATTATCGTACAACTATTTTTCTTGTAATGGTTGTATCTTCAATCTGCAAAATAATTACGTATGTACCTGAAGGATAGCCATCGAAATACAAAATATTTTCTCTCGCCCCAACAATGTCTATGATTATTCTACCCAAGATATCTCGAACTATAATATTATCAATTTCTTTTATTGATATGATGTTCAAGATATCTTCTGTTGGATTTGGATATATTTGTAATCCTAATTCTTCTTCAAGAATCTCAACAGAAGTCAGAGTAATGGTTGTACTTGCGGTGCTTACACAACCATTTGCATCTACAACTGTCACAGTGTACGTTCCAGATACAGGAACTTGGACCGTCTGTATAGTGTCCTGTTCCCCAGTACTCCATTGATAACTAAATGGTGGCGTACCACCACTCGTTACAATGACCTCTAGTATATTATCAGCCTGTTCTATCTGAATACCCGGACCAACACCCACATCATCAATCACAATGTCTTCCGTAACTTCGCAACCATTCGCTATATCGCTTATGGTTACTGTATAGCTTCCAGCAGGTAAGCTCGCAACGCCATTTTGACTAGCAGAACCATATCCGAAATCAAAGAAATAATCCCCAGATCCACCCCCAACATTAATAGAAGCTTCTCCTGGTATGCCACAAACGGCATCAACAATTTCTACATTAGTAATAGAAACTACGTCCGCAAGAACCCCAATGGGAATACTTGCTGAGGCCGTGCATCCGTCAATATTCACTTCTACTGATAAATCATCATCAGACAAAAGATCACTTATTGAATAGGTGATACTTTGTGTAGTATCCCCCGTACTCCAATTAAATAGGTAATCATCTGGATCCCCATCCACCTCAGCTGTGAATGTAACCATGTTTCCGATATTACATAGGTCGCCCTCTTTGGAAATATTCACAAATAGTGGTAATCCCAAGACTACCTCAACTGAGTCAACAGAACTACAACCATTCGAATCTGTGACCGTAACTGTGTACAATCCCTGAGCATCCAGCGTTGTATGTGCAATGCCGGGACTTGGTAATGTGGAAGTAAACCCGTTCGGACCCTCCCAATAAGTACTACAACCACCACAATTGGTGTTTGCGGAGAGTAGCAGATCACTGCCATCGCAATGTTGGAAGGTAGGATCTACCGTTGGGTTGTCATTAACAACAACATACACTGATGTCGTCATTATGCACTCGCCCGTAATGAAACTCATTTCATAAATACCTGAAACGGGGTTCATGATAGCCCATTCATAGTCAATAATGTCGGAACTGGATGGAATCCAGTCATCATATATTTGCCCCGTAGGATCTTCGCCGATGAATCCGTTAAAAGCGAAGAAGTATGAATATACCTCAGTAACGATACTAATCGGATCGCCAGCACACGCATAGATCGTGTCTTGCAATGGCTTAATATGCGGGAATACATTATCTACATTTACACTTACACTCCACGTGCACTCACTCGCTGTTATCTCAGCAGTATATGTACCCAAATCGTCATCACTACTAGCGACAACAGGAAGTGTGTTCGTATTATTCGTATTCTGAACACTACCATTAGGCAAGGTCCATTCCACAAAATAATCATTGAGCAGCTCAAGTTCGCTTATGCCCAATAGTATTTCTGTTTGATAGCACCCGGGATCAGTTATGTTGAATTCTAATGTTGGGTTCGGCATATCTGCCTCAACCACAAAAGATTCTGATACTGTACACCCCGAGTCATTGGTCACTACTGCGGAATATTCACCTGCACCTAAGTCGTAAATATTTTGAGTTGTAGCACCATTGCTCCATGCGTATGTGTAATATGAAGGTTCGCCATTAATGTTTAATTCGATTGATCCACCAACTCCAGAACATATAATGTTCGTTATGTTTCCGTCGATGGTGAAGTTGCTTCCTTGAGCAGTAACTGCCAAAGATGCCGTATCAGTGCACCCATTCGCATCTGTAACAGTAACTGTGTAATGTCCTGGCGCAACATCATATATCGATGCTGTTGTTTCTCCATTGCTCCAATTGAATGCATAAGGTGGTGTCCCACCATATACATCAACAATCTCGTCAAATATTACCGCTCCATTATTTTGACCGCAGTCAGCATGGAGCACATCATATTTGATGAGCATCTGTTGAAAATAGTCATTAATGAATATTTGAACTATTGAACAAAACTCATCTGTCACGACCAGTGTACCAGGAGAGAAGTCTTGCCCTACAAACAATGTATCATTACTGATTACTAACCCATTGCCCGTAAACTCATAACTTAAGTCTGGGCTATGATTTTCAATGATAATAAAATCATCACTCAGGCATGCAACATTGCTGCTGCTGAGACTAATATCATAGATATCAGTACTTTCAAGTACAAGAGTATCGCTATCATAGACGATACAATCACCAATCCTTACATATGGCACGTACACACCTGTTGGTATGCTACCACTGTACGAATTAGTATTATATGCTGAATATGCATAACTAAACCCTGAGTCAACCTGATGCAATCCAATACGATCATAAATCATCTCCGTAGTAATTGTCACCGTTACAAATGGTCCGCTCTGACACAAATATTCAATATCGAATGAAGGCTGATCAGGATGCACATGGACCAATTGACCTAAACATCCATCATCATCTTCTACACTAATGAATAATGTATCACCTGGTTTCCAATTATATTGAAATATGAATTCATCATAATTGTCTTCAAGAACCAAGGCAGTATCTCCTGAAGATAAAATTCCACTCACCTCATAAGGATCATCTCCTTCATGAATTTCTAATCGTCCTACAGAAAAAGTGTCACAAGGTGCCTCAAACTCTAAATCGTGAGACAATCCAACATCCATCACTTCGATCTCAGCCGAAGCTTGGCAACCACCTTGGTCTGTAACCGTCACACTATACACACCCGGTTCTGTGATTTTTATTTGCGGGTGACTATACACGTATGAAACGTGAGACCATTCATAAGAATAATCATAATTACCCCCCCCATTTACCTCTGCGTTTATTACGCCGAAATTATCGCCGCACTCGAATTCGCTCGCATGTAATTCGATTCCACCAATGGAAGATGTAACATCATCCTCAAGGAGAAATTCCCTTACAACGAAGCAATCATTTGCATCGGTAATTGTTACAGAATATTCGCCATACTCTATGTCATAAATTCCTTGCTCTGTGCTCCCGTTGCTCCATATATATGAATAGGTATAGGGGTATGCACCCCCATAAACATCAGTTATTTCGATTGAGTTTTGATTAACAAAACCGCATCCCGCATTGATTACAATTTCTTGTGTTTCAATTTGGGATTCGTTAACAACAAAATTATATTCTAGCGTATCGCAGAATAATGGATCGCTAACAAGTAGATTGTAACTACCTGGTGGCAATGGTATTCTTTCACTACCGATCGGAACAAGCCCCTCAAATACCGTACCGCTGGAATTGGTTATATTGAAATTTAAAGAGTCTAGCCCTGAATAGGCATAGTAATTTAAATATCCATTCATTCCACAGATCTGTGGTGAAATTGGCTTGATCTCAAAATCTCCAATAATTCCATATTGCTGGAAATAGAAGAGCTTCTCTATAACACTTATTTCTCCAGCAAATGGATGTTGAACATTAGCCGTAACCAAAAAATAATCCTCAAGACCAATAGTAACTTCATTTTGGTCTGTCGGAATCATATCCGGTATTAACCAATAATAATTACAATTACCATCACAAAAGTTGTCATTAATCGTAATGGTTATTGAATCGCATCCATGCTGTACAACCGTCGTCCATACACTAGGCATTGGATTGAGAGAAATACTCTGACACCCCGGAACACTTATTTCCGTGGAATGAGTCACATTAATTGCATATACCCATGCTTCTCCATAATCCCCCAATGGATGTTCTGCTCCAAAAAAATCTTCGAAATAGCCAACGCTATCCAGAGAAATATCGGGAGCATCAATCTCGCTTGGCGAATAATGCGTTACGAGCCAACCTTGCCATGAACCATCTTGAGTAGTTAATCGATTGTTTATATGGATATAACCAATATTACAATCTGACTCCGGATGAGAGGTAATTATTTCTGATGGACAATCAAGATTGACTGTTGATACCGGATCAGACCAAAGTAACAACCAATTGTGATAGTGATCCATATATGGGAAGTCGAAGAAGCCGAATAAGTGCGTACCTGCCTGGGAGAATATATTATAAAACCCCGTAGCAGCTGCACCCTGCAAAATCTCAATCTGCGTTGCTGGATATGCTGGGCCAACTGGAGTTGTATAGCTATATTCAACACAGTCCATTGCATTCTTTTGTTCGTTTTGATTTTCACTATTCACCTCTTCGCCATCATAATTCAGTAATTTTTGATACAAATTTTCAGACACCTCATAATAATGAAGCTCGTTAACTCCATCAAAATACCTTGCCTCACCCGATTCAATCTTCTTAATATGATTTTCAAACTCATTTACTAAACTTCCCTGAGGTACTAATTGAATGCCAAAATTATAAATCCAAAATAAGAACTTTCTTTTTTCTTTGTCCGTCAAGCCCCTAATCTCCTGGTTGTATTTATGAAAAAAAACATTTTCAAAAATACGAGTGTACTCCAATGTACCCTCTTTGCTGAACACATATAACATCCGTGAATATTCATGATCTAGCATGAGCTGTTTTACCTTGCTCATTTCAATCAAGCGATTATTGACAGCATATTGGTGAACATAAGTCAGATGTGGTTCATGTTTTTTTCCACGACCCATTGAAACATTCTTCGGATCTATGTCATAAGTTCCGATTAAAAGCTCTCTATCTTCAACAAGATCAGGTATTGGTGCCTCTAAAAAAGCATACAAAACATGACCTGCTGCCTTAGCTGTAGCAACGAAGTGTCCCGACTCATCAATTTCAGGTGCAATAATTGCGAATGTTTGTGGGCAATTTTTTGACCCTTTTTTTTGAAGAAAATCAAAGACCTCTTTGCCATTTGTGAATTTAGCAATACTATTCGATAACTTCTCGGAATCAACTATGCCACCTAATTGATTCATGTAATGTTTATTGGTGTTTTCTTGCGCCACTTGCGCAAAGAGACCCGTTAATGCAGTAGTGCAAATAAGGGTAATCAGTAATGTTTTAAAGCTTTGATACATTTGTATACTTTAAAGTGTTGAGAAATAAGTAAAAATCAAAGAATATACACACCTTTGTGCAATATCTTATAGACTTTTACCTTTAATTTGTTTGTTTTTTTGAAATTAACAAAGAAATAGGGGAAATCCCTACCCATAAGTACATCGTCGGGCGTTACAAAAGCAACATCACGAATATGCACATATGGTCGTTATGTATACTACTTGACATTACATATAAGTCAATGCTTTATTTATCCCCTTCATCCACTTACCCTTAACCTCCGAGGTTGAGGTTACACTATCTCCCTGACATGCAGCTGTTCGCCTGTGTGCATCTGTAGTGCCTCCATTAATTGATGGTCATATGGGCGGATTTTGAACCGTAATGCTGGCGAGACATGCAATCGCACCCGGGGGCCGCTCACTTTGATATGTTCTCTTTCTATATTATGCCCCGTATGCTTTTCTATTTCTTTGATCAATATATCTCTGATGATCATATCGCGTGGGCGCACTTTGAACTTTTTTTCTAATATATCCGAGAGACCTAACATGATCTCTATCATATCACAGCGCATGCAATGCGATACCAAGAACGGTTCTTGGTATTGTGGTGGGCGCGGCGGTGGAGGGTTGGGGCCTGGCCGCGCGAATGCAGCGCCGCGCCTACTCACCACCCCATCTCCTCATTCTACCGCTCACTCATCTGACCTCTCAATCCGGTCATCTCGTATTCACCCAAACAAAAAACCATCTTGCGATGGTTTTTTGTTTTTTACTATTTACCCTTTGTCTTGCGGACCTGCGTTACGGCAAGCTTGGCGCGCCCCTTACGACGACGACGCAAAATAACATTACGTCCGCCCGGAGTGGCAGTACGTGCAAGAAATCCATGAGTACGATTTCGTTTTGTTCGACTTGGTTTATACGTTGTTGACATATGTTTTATTAAGACGCTTGTTGTCTTTTTCTTATGTGTGATCGAGTGTATAGCAAGACGGATTACTTGTCAAAAGACTGAATACCAAATTCCTTATATTTCAACCTACTCCCAGGAAGAGATTCTCGTCAACGAACACTTTCAACACCTTATACACAGACTATCTGTCGACTCGTATAGTTTTCCCCAGGGCATCTGATTGGTATACTCGATCCTGTTTGAGCACATTAGCCGTTTTCTTAACTCACACTTCACCTATGCATGATGTATATACTATTTGGGAATCAGCCTTCGAGCTTCTAGAGAAAGAAGTTTCAAAGGCAAACATTAATACCTGGTTCAAGGATGTATTCCTTCAGCGTATTGATCAAAGCACAGGATACATCGGCGTCCCATCAGATTTCATAAAAGATTGGCTGTATAACAAGTATCAAAAAGCCATCATGAAATCATTACGTGACTCAGGTGCTGATATCAGATCTCTCGAATTCATCATTGCGAAAAAACCAGAAGACTTCGCCAAGCGACAACCCGGCATGCAGAAAGTCACCGGTATCAAGCGCGGAGAGCCGAGCACGCTCCCTCTCAAAGATCTCTACGTGAACAAGCGTACGAATCTCAATCCTCGCTATACCTTCGATTCATTTATTATTGGATCATTCAATGAACTTGCCTACTCTGCTTCGCAGGCTATTTTGAAAAAGCCCGGCGTATATAATCCCCTATACATATATGGAGAAACGGGATTGGGCAAAACCCACATGATCCAGGCTATCGGAAATGCCCTCATTGCACAATATCCTCATATGAAGATATTTTATACGAGCTCTGAGAAGTTCACCCATGATCTCGTCACCGCATTACAGCGTGGCAATGACAGTATTTTCAAAATTAAAGAAAAATACCGCGCGTATGATTGTCTTATTATGGATGATATTCAATTCATCTCGAATCGCGACAAGACTCAAGAAGAACTCTTCCACTTGTTCAATATTCTCCAAGACAACAACAAGCAGATCATCTTTTCATCTGATAAGCACCCGAACTACATCGTAGGCCTCGAGGATCGGCTCAAATCACGATTTTCTGCGGGAATGATCATTGATGTTACCAAGCCTGATTTCGAATCACGTATGGCTATTCTGAAAAGCAAGATGGCAGATGCGACCTTCCCCCTAGATCCAGACATTGTTGATTATGTTGCCCAGAACGCAACAACCAACATTCGTGAGCTCGAAGGGATTCTCAACACGCTTTTATGTCAGTCAGAAATGAAAGCACGTAACCTCACCATGGATGAGGTCCAAGAAACCATCAGGAATAGCATCCAGTCACGCAAAACTATCAACGCAGAAGACATCGCGCGCGTGGTAGGACAATTCTACAATCTTGATTATCAACTTATCTACGACAAGACGCGCCGTAAGGAGGTCGTGAAGGCACGCCAGATCGCCATGTACCTCCTCCGTGAGGACTTTAGCGTATCATTCCCACATATCGGTAGAGAGCTCGGTGGGAGGGATCACACGACCGTAATCCACTCATGTACCAAGATCAAGAATGCTGTCCTTAATAACCCTGATATCAACCAAGAAATCGAACAAATCCGATCAATGATTCAGACCTATTAACCTTCCTTATATGATTATCCCACCAACACAACGCGCACGTATTTCTCAATGTATTGGGGATAAGCCCTGGGAAGACCTGTCGAAAGTACACAGGCGAGCATTGTATAAACCTGTGCATAGATCACCCTTATGCACAGCCCACCCCACTAACTGGCCAAGGCCTGTGCATAACTCACCTCTCTTTACACAGATACACACCAACTATTCAACAAGCTACCCGGACCCTCTGAGCCTTACCCCATAAGACATCTGCTACATATACCCAGTTTCAACAGGCCTAATAATAGTAATAATAAATTATATATAACTCTTTTACCCAAATCCTTGTGTACAACATCACCACCTATGCAATTCACCTGTAATGCAGCACAACTCAATCGCGCACTCACTCACGCCAATCTCATGACAACACGTCATGCGAGCCTTCCCGTGTTGCAGCATGTACATCTCGACGCCGAAGGGAAGCATATCAAGATGCGCGCAACGAATCTCAGTATCGGAGCCGAGTTCACTATCCCAGCAGAAGTGATCTCTCCTGGCGCATGCCTAATCGATGTGAGCTTGGTGTTGGGGGTGGTCGGCGCATTGCCAGCAACGACCAAGATCTCCGTTACTCTGGAGGGTAATCTTCTCGTTGTGAAAACTGATCGATCAGAAAGTACGATGAAGACCCTCTCGCTCGAGGACTTCCCTACCTTGCCGCGTATCGAGAATCCCCAGGAGCTGCAGATCCAAGCGGGTACACTTGTCGGAATGTGGAACGATGTGGTCTATGCCGCATCGCAATCTGATATCAAGCCAGAGATCTCCTCGGTATTCATGCACGTTCACGAACCTTCTCAGGAACTTATCGCTGTGTGTACTGATTCGTTTAGACTCTCGGAGCGTCGCGAGAAAATTACAGATCCTATCGTCATGAATGGCAGTATGATTCCCGTGAAGAATATTGCTATCGCCTCGCGTATTTTGAATGATTATGAGAAAGAATCAATTCAAGTTGATCTCGGGGAAACACAAGTGAACTTTAGAAGTGTTTCGGGTGATTTGTACATGACCTCGCGCCTCGTCGATGGGAACTATCCCGAATACGACAAGATTATTCCCAAGGAATTCAAGAGTCACGTCACATTGCTCAAAAGCGACCTCGTCCAGTCCCTTAAGGCGCTCAATGTATTCGCTGATAAATTTTATCAAATCGATATGACGATCGATTCTGAAAAGCAACATATCGTTGTGGTGTCTCAGCACCCAGAGCGTGGACAACATACCGCAGAGGTCGCAGCTCGTGTCGAAGGCGACGCCCTTTCTATTCGACTCAATGCGCGTTATTTACAGGATTGCCTCGGGAGTGTGAAGAGCTCATCAATCGTGCTTTCGTTCACTGATTCAACTAAGCCTATGATTCTGCAAGGGCTCGATCAAAATGGATTCCTCTACCTTGTCATGCCGATGTATCGATAGTGTTCGTTCGATCCTTGTGCCCCTTGATCGGTACATGGTATTGTGATCGTATGATTTCGAAGAAAGAACGCCTCACGCGCGCAGAATTTGAACAGTACCGCACGCACTCAAGGCGTTTCGAAAAACACACTGATGTTTTGCGTGTGGTGATGGTTGACGATGATGCTATGAAATCTTTTATACAAGTGAGCGTTGTGGTGAGCAAGAAGACAATCAAGAGTGCCGTCATTCGCCATTTGATCAAGCGTCGCGTATATGCATGGTTCCGTATCCATCGCAACCAACTTGTCGAGCACCGTGTATATATGGTTCATCTCAAGAAAACCGAGATAAGTCTTACCTACGCCTCGCTCAATACTATGCTCAGCGATATGTTGCTCACCACGGGTTAAAATACTCTTGGTGTATGAGTGAGCGTTTATCAGTATTCATAAATTATGTACGAATATATTAAAAAAAGTATTAGATCGATAGTGGTCTTGCCCATTAGACTCTATCAGCTCGCTATTTCGCCCCTATTGCCCCCTGTGTGCCGCTATTCACCAACGTGCTCCCATTATACGCACGAGGCAATTATGAGGCATGGTGTGCTACAAGGAGGATGGCTTGGACTCAAGCGCATCTGTTCGTGTCACCCATTTTCATCCAAGGAGTACTACGACCCTGTTCCAAGAATTTTAGAAAAGAAGCCAAGGACTAAAGTGCATGCAAAATAGAAAATGAGTCACCAAAAAATCCGCATTTCTGCGGATTGTTTGGTAATGCATATTTGTTTTGTGTTTTTGAGTTTTACACTTCGAAAAAACTAAACAATGTTTATATGTTTTAAGGGATATCCAGAAGGAACACCGCAAAACATATAAACTGTGAAAAAGTACTTTCAAAGAGAATTATACACAAATGTGTATAAAAAAGCAAGATCTTCTTTGAGATATATACAAGAAAGAGCCAAGAAGCGAGGTTATTATTCCCAAATAAGGTTATTTTCATTAGGGTTTTGGTGGATTACCCATGAGAACCACATTTCTACATAATGAGCTAATTGCTCGCCATTCTTATCGCGAATAGCGAGAATGCCGTCTTTTTTCGTAATGGTTATTCCTGTGTCTGCATGGGTGATTGATTCATCATTTTCAAGAGATTGCACGCGAGAACGCATAATAGCAAGTTCGCCACCATTATTGGGAAGAATGATTATTTCAAAAAGCTCTTTGGAGAAGAAGCGATCTGAGAATGCCGATGTAGGGAAAATAAAATTTTCATTTTCATTGTAATTCCCATAGGGGTATACGCCGTAGTTGCGTATGTAGCCTGTGTTTCTCGAGAGAACTTGAGCATTGGTGTGGAACGCTTTTATATCAGAAAATTCAATAATATTCACGGGAATGTGTGTGAGTTCCATATTGATGAGATTCCCTACTATCGCAACACCATCAGATTGCTGCCAGAGAGATTCTGTAGCACGATCATACATCACCATGTTTGATTCGCGGAGCATGCCTGACACACCAAAGGTTGCTACTGTTCCGTCCGGGAGTGTTCGTTCATAGCCAATAGCGCTCCCACATAATGGGCAAAAGGTGATACTCACAGGCACGCCATCGACAAGGTCATTCACAATCTCATGCCAGACGAGAATGGTGTAGGGGTAAAATTTTCCACCGTTACCACTTTGGACGAACATGCCGAGCGTCTCATCATCGAGCCCTTCTTTTTCTGCTTCAGCAATAGATACGAATGTTGGGTTATCAATACTTGGGATGCCGTCCTTGGTTGGCCCGCCCAGGAGCAGTTCAGCGAGATCAATGGAAGATTGTGTGAAATCTGTTTGAAAGTTTCGCTGGAGGCGTTCGGGAACATTAGGGAGATTAGTTGTAATAGATTGCGTATCTGGAAGGGTTGTATTCGCTGATAATCCTTCAGCGGTGAGCGTTTCTTTATGATACGGGTTTTTAATAATCCACAGCATGCCCGCGACGAGTCCAATTATCATGAGCAAAAGGGGTGCCTTGTGTAATATTTTTTGCATAGTGCGTATTATAGCAAAGCACGCTACCTAATCAAATTGTTATGAGAATAGTGGAAAGCATGGTGAAAGGTTAATATCTAGAGTGATTGTGTTTTCAGATGATATCAGTACACTCGATACACATATGATCACGATCATCGGATGGACAATTATATTTTTCGGAACACTCTATGTTCTTATTAAAAGCGCTGATTATTTTACTGAATATAGCGAGAAGCTTGGACTATTGTTCGGCATGAGTTCATTCATCATTGGCGCTACGGTAGTTGCAGTAGGAACATCGTTACCAGAATTAGTCGCATCGCTCTATGCGGTTATCGGTACCGGCGAGACGAGCTTCGTTTTGGACGCCATTGTCGGATCCAATATCGCCAATGCCTTGTTAATACTGGGGATTGGAGCCATTTTCGCAAAGACCCTCCAGGTCAAGACATCACTGATTGATGTTGACCTGCCTTTCTTTTTCATGTCCATGGGAATATTCCTGTTGTTTAGTATGGATAAAATGATCACATGGGTAGAGGGAATTTTTCTCTTTATTTTCTTTATTATATTCGTGGTGTACAGCATCAAATCAGGCGACACGAGTGAGGACAAGGAAGAGATGGAAGACCTAGAAGAGCAATTCAAAGAGGGCGGAAAAGAGGCAGGCAAAAGCCGCCGCGGCAAAATCCTCAGCTACGGAGGAATTATTCTACTGAGCATGGTGGGCGTTGCATTCGCTTCCAAATATTTCATCGATAGCCTGCTCACCCTTTCGACGCTCGTGGGGATTTCGTCGTCATTGCTCACCGTATCAGTTGTGGCAATCGGGACATCACTGCCCGAGATCCTCACGTCTATCGCGGCAATTCGTCGCGGGAATCACGGCATGGCATTAGGAAATGTGTTCGGATCGAATACCTTCAACATTGCGCTGGTGGGATCTATTCCGGCATTCTTCAGCACCTTGCACTTCGATGCGTCTACCTTTGCAATTGGCCTCCCCTTCTTGGCCTTTGCGACACTCATTGCGATCTTCGTGACTTTTGATAATAAAATACGGCTATGGGAAGGTATCGCAATGCTGTTCATTTATGTGATTTTCTTGGGTAAAATCCTGCAGATTATATAAAATGAGAAATAAAAAACCGGCTGCGTTAAATAAAAATATTCTCTACCTAAGAATCATATTTATAAAAATTACATCCGGTCTGAATCTCGCTTTGTTAAAACATTCGCTTTTTAAAAACAAACGTAACTTAACGAGAACCTCTTTGTTTTTTTGAATTGAAAGAGCGATTCTATTAAAGATACTACACATACATAATAGCTTTGCAATAAATCACCCAAAAAAATAACCTCGAACTAATTGTTCGAGGTTTTTTCTTTTTAAGTTATTAAATTTTAAAAAAAGGGGGGGCAGTCTAAGCTAAAACTATCCATATAAATACCTAGACTGCCATACCCCTCACACTACGATGTTCTTTTTTTTAGTTAACACCCTAGGGGCGAGCACCATGTTTGTTGTAGTAAATCAATCACACAATCATTACAAACAAGGGCTCGACCCATTGGGTGCCGGGTGGTGGCTAAGGGAGGCGCCTTTTAGAAATTTTTTTCAATGAGATTTTCTTGATTAAACCACAACGCGATGTGGATTGCAAGAGTTTTTGGATCTGCTCTCTCTTGGTATACTGTTGAGTATACGTATTTGTTTTCATCGTATGAAAGCCATGCACTTACTGTCTGGTAACAAATAGGTAAGCTTACATTATTTTTTTATCAGTCGCTGACTAGGGGAATAGACGTATTTCTCTGATTCAGCGCTTCTTTACATGAAGAAACACACACATATTATGCAAAAACTCGGTGCCGAAGCCTTCGGTACTATGATCCTGACGCTCACCGTTTTCTTTGCGGTTGCGGGGCTCGGATCACAACCATTGATTATTGGTATTCTCGCGGGGCTCGTGCTCATGCTCTTTGTCTATACTATTGGGCATATCTCAGGAACGCACATTAATCCAGGTGTTACTATCGGAGCATTGATGGTAAACAAGATCTCGTGGAAGCGCGCATTGGGATACATCGCGGCACAGTTCGCAGGTGCAGGGCTCGCTATTGCGATTGCCTCAGGATTCATTCCTAATACGCCGGGATTCGCACAGGTGTATGATCTCATTGGAAATGGCAATAGTATTGCTGACTTGGATACTGCGCAGATGTTGCGTATTCTCTTCGCTGAGATTATTGGTATGGTGATCTTCACCTTTGGTATTGCATCAGTGGTATTCGGCCGTGCACCCAAGGGTGCCAGCGGTGTTGTGATCGGTGGATCGCTCTTTATGGGGATTATGGTTGCGGTATTGCTGGGATCAGGAGGAATCCTCAACCCTGCCGTAGCATTAGGATTGAATTCACTCAATGCGATGTATATCCTCGGTCCAATCATTGGGTCTATATTTGGGTTCTGGTTGTTCTATATTTTGGATACAGATCTTCATTCTCGCAAGAAGGATCATACTAATACTTCTGCAGATAAGAAAAAGTATGACTTCAAAGATACGTCTTCAGATTCGAACAAGAATAAGAGCAATAACAACAAGAACCAGAACAAGAACAGTAATAACAAGAATCAGAACAAGAACAGTAATAACAAAAACAATAATAAAAAGAAGTAATTACGTACCACTTCTATTATGTTATTCAAACCGCCCCTGTGAAGGGGTGGTTTTTTGTATGGTCTGCGTGTATAATTATTAGTGTTTTATGAAGAGAAAATATAAGAAAGGTCTTGTCTTTGGTTGTTTTGATATACCTCACTACGCACATCTTAAGTACATAGATAAATGCTTGTCTTACGTACAGGAATTGAATGTTGGACTAATGTCTGATGATTTTATATCTAAAAAAAAGGGTCACCCTAGGCCTTTTTTTGACTTTAGCGAAAGAAGAGGAATGCTTCGAGATTTCAATAGAGATTTAAATGTAAAATTTTGTGATAATGATGAACAAAAAGCTTTAATAAATTCCATAAAGCCGGACGTTATACTTTTGCCAGCTGATGATTTCGACGGAAGACTCTCCGAAATTCTAGGATATTTCGATGAAATTTTTTTCGATATTGTAAAAGTGGACATGTCAGGTAGCGTTAGTACAACAAAAATTCTTAATAGAATTAAAGAAAACATTTAACCAAAAAGCCCCCCTGGGCCTTTGTGTTGAAAGAGGTTCTTGGTTTCTAAGAAAATTTGAACTATCTAAGTTATGTACAGGAACGGTGGTCTGTTTTTATTCCATCTTAAAATAGTCTTTCAAAGCTTTTCTTATTATGTCAGTCTTGGTTGTGTTTATTTTTTTTGATTGTTCATTTATTTTGCTAAATAGATTAGAATCAAGTGCAATATTCAATCTTTGCACACGTTTATTCTTATTTTTTTCCAGAAATTTAGTTATCTGTTTTTCCATCTCTCCTATATCAGAATAGTTTTTAAGTGTTAGATATCCTGACCCTGATCCAGCAATGAGTAGATTTTCCATTATTCCCCCATTTTTTCTGTCGCCAATAATTAAGGTCGGTTTATTTTTTTCTAGAGCAAGTGTAACCTGATGTCCAAGCCCCATGGTTTGTTTGGTTGATTCAAAAATACAAACATCGGCATCCATTATTGCTGATTTAATTTCTTTATACCAAACAGATCTTTTGGTACTATCTTTTAATAGTGTCTCAAGCTTATTTTTTTTAGGATCTATATATTCAGGAAGCCAATCACGCGTCAGATAATATCCCTCATCAAGTAGGATCTCTCTTATTTTTCTTATGTAGGGCATTTGGGTTTTCAATGCTGATATTGGTGATGTGAAATAGACTTTCATGGTATTTTGGGAATTTATTTTTTAAATCCTATCTTGTTCCCCTAGGCTTTGGAGGGATTTCTTTATTACATCGGTTTTTGTTTGCCCTGTTTCTTTAGAATACTTTTCTATTCTATCATGTAACTCCTCTTCTAAAAAGAAATTCATGCGTACTTTCTTTTTCGTAAAGTCATGATCAAAAAAGTTCGCGACAGTTTCCTTCAATTCACTATCGTTTGAGTAATTCTTTAATATTAAGCTTGAAGAAGAGGAGCCAGATATGAACAATCTTTCTATAGACGTTGATTTGTTTAAATTAGAAACAATCAAGACGGGCTTTTTCTTTTGGAGTGCTATTTCTATTTGCTGTCCGATCGCTAATGATTTAGATGAAATGTCGAATATGCATAGATCAGCATCAGAAATACTATTAATAATAGCACCATATTTTTTTGCTCGAATTGGTGGCAACTTACCATTTTGCATGTGCTTTAGGTCTTCGTCGATATCATCTCTGGTCAATACATTACCTGCGGATTTAATTTCTTGTATAGTAATGCGATAGTCTTTTTCATGGAAGCTAAGATTGACGATACCAAACGCAAAATATACTTTTTTTTGAGTCTTCTTCATATACCCCACATCTTAATATACGTATATACGTATGTAAAGAGTGAAGCCTCAACCTCCGAGGTTAAGCTACTAAAATCAGGCAAAACAAAACCGCATTACTGCGGCTTTGTGAGACGTCTCGAAAAATAGATTTATCGAGTAGTGCATGTGTCTTGAGACATATGCGGAGTGCGAATTAGTTGCTGTGATTCTCCATCATTGATTCACCAGCTTCTTGCATAGTGTCACCAGCTTCTTGCATAGCGTCACCAGCCTCTTCTCTCATTGCGTCACCTGCATTTTCCATTGCTTCACCGGCTGTATTTACTGCGTTTTCAGCAGTTTCCTCTACCGTTTCGACAGTGTCAGTGACAATATCAGATACATCCTTCTTGCCGCCGAGAACGACGATAAGAATTACAATGATTACAATGATTGCGAGGATAGTCCATAGACCACTCCCTCCTTTTTGTGAATTATTCATATGAATTATGTATGTATATATTTTAGTCTACACGAATAATGCTACTCGACCTGAGCCTTTCTAGTATAAGATAATTAGCCTTAAGGTGCAATTGTTTATAGGTATTTTATTCAAATTGGTACTAGTGAGTACCATAGCTGATTTTGGGACGATATTGGAGGGATTCTAGTACATGGTCACCAAGGATTTCTTTCTCACCCTCTATGTCTGCTATGGTGCGTGCGAGTTTGATGACGCGATGATATGATCGTGGCGAGAGATCGAGTGCTCGCGCGCTTTTGATCAAGAGATCTCGCACTTCTTCAGCGAGCTCCATATGCGTGAGGTCATTGGCCTTCAGGTGGCTATTGCTCTTGCCTTCCCCATTCCTTGTATATTGATGTGTGCGGGCTTGGGTAACTTTCTTTTGAATATCTAGACTCGTATCTGTAGTATTTTCTGAATCCAAAGGTATATGGAAATGTTCATAGTCTATATGCTCAACAGGGAGCCACATGTCTATTCTATCGACTATCGGGCCCGAGAGTCTCTTTTGATAGCGTTCGAGTTGATAGGGCGAGCAACTGCAAGGTTTTACTTTGGTGCCATAGAATCCACATGGGCACGGATTCAGCGCTGCTACCACGATACAATCTGCTGGGAACTCCGCAGAGGCGCTCGCGCGTGAGATATGAATCTTCTTGTCTTCTAGGGGTTGCCTGAGGGATTCAATCACGCGATTCTCGAATTCAGGGAATTCATCGAGGAAAAGCACGCCGTGGTGCGCCAGAGTAATCTCGCCAGGTTGTGGATAGGTCCCACCACCAATAATCGAGACATAACTGGCTGTGTGGTGCGGGCTCCTCAGGGGAGCAGTTTTGGAAAGCTCTCCCGTGAATATTCCTGCAATTGAATGAATGCGGGTGACCTCGAGCATTTCATCTTGGGATAAGGGCGGTAAGATTCCGGTGAATGCCTGAGCTAGCATGCTCTTCCCTGTTCCGGGTGGCCCATAGAGCGCAACATTGTGGCGTCCTGCTGCAGCAATCATGAGGCCGCGCTTGGCGCCAGCTTGTCCGCGTACGTGTGAAAAGCATGGAAGGTTGTTGGTATTCGAAGATGCCTCGTCTCCCATCTGTTCATCTGGTGGGATTGTGTAGGCTTCTATAGCAGCAAGTGATCCAAAATCATGATCGGCTGGGCATGTATGTTCCGGATCGAGGTGCTTGCATACTTGCACGAGATGATTGCATGGATAAATAGTGATGCCTTCGATACACGCAGCCTCACGAGCGTTCTGTTGGGGCACATACACGTGAGTGAATCCTGACTCCTTTGCGCGCTGAACGAGCGCCAGAGACCCATTAATGGGCTTCAGATAGCCATCTAGTCCCAACTCTCCCAGGAAAAGGCTTTTTTCTAATATATTTGATTCTGGGCGTAGGGTTCCGTCAGCAACAAGGTAGCCAATGGCAATCGCGAGATCATACCGAGAGCCATTCTTGTGAAGATCAGCTGGCGCGAGGGCAACAACGGTCTTTTGGTTGATATGCTTGGGTGATGGGTACTCACAGTTATGGAGCGCTGCCCCAACGCGTGATCGTGCCTCGTCCACCGACTTCCCCGCCATTCCAACAATATGGAAGGCGTGAAGGCCGCGTGAAATAGAAATTTCTACACTAATAATTTCGCCACGCAATAAGTGTGGCTGCGCCGTAAAGACGCGAGAAAATTTTTTCATAACGCAAAAATATGAAGTTAAACAGTAAGCAGTCTTCATACAATGTCTTGTATTCTATGAAGTAACAAAAGTATAGCACACTCATTCTTGGTTTATAAAAACCACCCCTGTTCAGGGGTGGTTTAGGTTCAGTGCGCTTATTTTATTTAATTGGATATAATAGCTTCGCTATTAGTTTTTATAGTATATGGTCCAATAGGGCTCTCTACTGTTACATTTGCTGTATTGGACAACGACCCAATCTGTACGTCTTCTTGTGTCAGTGTGTATGCTGCAGAAAATATTGCGTACCTTGTTATTCTATCTAGGTCAGGCGCATCATTTTCACCATCAAGATCTTGTGAGGGGTAGATCCCACCAGGGTTTATTTGCGTTATTGGACCTAATACACCTGTACCACTAAAAGAAGTATCCGTAATTTCAATATCATATAAAGGTAAGTACCCTGCATTTTCTACTGTAAATATATAATATATGGTATCGCCGACCCCAGCGGTGACCGTGCCGTCCTCCCCTAGGCCATTTTCTGGATCTAAAAGGTATAGATCGTAATCAATATTACTCACCTCTGTTTTTTCAAAAAATGAACGAAAACCACTTACTTTAATCTGGTCACCAGACGTATCATCTTCCCCGTCATAAATTCCCGATCCTGGTTCTGAATCAATATCATCACCGCTATCTGATGTAATTTCTACAAAATTTCTACCTGTCATATTGCCATCTGTTTCAAATGTAATAACGTAAGTTTCATACTCACCTGGAGAGATATTTGCCCCTGAACAATGTATAATTTTTGTATCCAAGTCATCTAATACACATCCTGAAGGGAGCGATGATTGTATAGGTACGAGAGTAGAAGTAGTAAAAATGTCCTTAAATGTATATTCTCCACTATTCACGGTCCCGTCATTTATCACATTAATTACAAAGGTTACAGTATTATTAATCTCATCTCTTCTAAAGTTCACTTTATTAATTGCTAAATCATAAATTCCTTCTTCTTCTTCTTCTTCTTCTGGGTCTGGATCAGTGGTTATATCAGTAGGTACTATCCTTCTTCTATTGTCACCGTCTCGGCGCACCACTGGTTCATCTTCGCTCTCTGGATAACACAGCTCTTTGAGCTTGCTAATAGACTGATTACCAAGCCAGGCGTCACCTGCTCCATGCTGAGCCCATGATGGACTCACTTCATAAATACCATAGTCTCTCTGGAACGATTCAATAGCACGAGTTGTTTCTCCGCGCCCAAAGCAACCAGTGAAATGCTGTGATTGACTAAAGTACCCAAGTTCACTCAAGCAGACTTGTAAACGGAGAGCTTGAGGCCCACAGTAGCAGACTCCAATTTCTTCGGGGCTAAAGACATGATGCCCTGTTGCATAGTGCATGTCTGTAAATGGAACAAATGATGTAAATGTTGAAAAGTAGGTACTCGGCTCATCAGAAGATGATGTGCTGTCCCCGAGAACTTTCCCCATTGGGTTGATTAGTGATGTTTCTATAAGTGGTGCATCGGAATCGACATAGGTCAATTTTGTTGGGCTTTTGATCACTTTTCCAACGCGATCAGATGTGTCAGTAGCATATACGCGATTGGGTGTTGCTGAGTAGCTCAGTGCTACCAATCCAACAAAAATCGCGAATAACGCTAGTGACAACATGAGTGTTGTAATAAAATTCTTCATAATGTACAAATACGTGCAATGAGACACATACGCAGTAATGAGAAAGCGTATGTATGAGAACACTATTTTTTGTGGATAATAATGCCTTAGACGAATATTCTCCATGTTGCCTTAAGGCTAGTTAGTGCATAGAATAAGAACATGAAGGAGAAACATTCATATGGCAACGAATTAAAGACATTATACACTAATCAGAGACATTTTTATAACTAATATATATACATATTGGGGAAAACAATTTCTAGTCGTATTTTTGGAGCAAGGCGAGGTCTTGTACAATCATATCAGCGTGGCTCGCGGGAGTTACTTTTGAATAAATTTTTACTACGTGTCCTTTTGGGTTAATAATATAAGTCATTCGCTTGATTCCTCCTGCTAGTCCTAGCGCCCCATACTTTTCAATAGTTTTTCCCGTAGTGTCTGATAACAACATGAACGGAAGATGATATTTCTCTATAAATTTCGCATGACTATCTGTATCATCTCTGCTCACTCCTATAACTTCAGCTCTCATATTTTTGATCGCTGTGTATTCGTCTCTAAAGCCGCAGGCTTCTTTTGTACATCCTGGCGTATCATTCTTGGGATAGAAATAGAGCACGAGCCAAGTGTCTGAGAAATTGGATAAAGACATATCAGTTCCATTATGATTCGGAAGAATAAAATTTGGTGCTGGGTTATTAAGAAGGTCGCGGGTATTCATATGTCTTGAGTATACCATGGAGTAAAGTATGAAAATAATTTGTTTGAGTAATTGCTAACTGGCAAAAATATTTTCTAGAAAACAAAAAAGCGCGCACAATGCGCACTTTTTAAAACTCAAAAAATAAGATTTATTCCTCTGATTTTTCTTTATCAAGCTTATCAAGACCAAGTCCTTTGAAGCCGTAGTACACTACCGCCATAATAACTAAGAAGTTAATGAGCACCATAACAAAATTTCCAATCAATAGCGTTGAAGTATCCGTTAATGTAATCCCCCAGTCTGAAAGACCAGATCCCCCTTGCAGGGCAATACCAATAATGGGATTGAGTATGTTTTCTACTAGTGCGTCTACGACTGAGGAAACTGCACCACCAATAATAAATCCAATTGCGAGCCCGACAACACCTTGCTCGCGTATAAAATCCATGAATCCGTTCATAGTATGCGAATAGACACTGGCAGTCATATGTAAATATAGAGCGCCAGTATCACAATAAAATGATAAATAGTAATATGTTGAGAACAATGGTATTACTACCCCAGGTCCTCGATAGGTACAATTATACTGCAAGGCCTCATGTATGTCACGGTGGCCAGTTGTACATGATGCTTTTATTTCTGAAAAAAATATGCTACGATCGGATACGTTAGAAGATGAGTGGAAACATTCATGGGCAACATCGGGACATGGTGTAACGGCTAACATACCTGTTTTGGGTACAGGTGATTCTGGGTTCGAATCCCAGTGTCCCGACATTCAAAGGAAAATACCGTGCGAGAGCATGGTATTTTCCTTTGTGCTGAGAATCTATAGCCTCGAGTAAATCCAAGTGTCCTGACAATATTAAATATACTTCTCAAGCAATGGTTATATGGAAAGTTTACTGGGAATGTCAGTCTAAACATATCTCTCAAGATCGAGGTATACTTGAGCAGATTTTTTAGTCAGGTTTGGGGTATAGATCTCATTTTCGTCATGCAATTTTTAAAAGAGAAATATAGCAAGAGTTTTTTTGACTCTTGGTTTATTGTTGGCGCGGCGCTGAGGAGGAGTGGCTTGACCACATGGTCACATCGCCGCGCCCAGTAACCCACCTTCATCTCTACGGCTTCTCTTCTAGTTCAATAGTCATAATGAGCATTCTCAGGCATCATCTATAAAAGACAATATACTTGATGTGTTGTAGGTTAGATGAATGGCTCAATCTCAAGAACTAATTTAAATATGCTGAAGTAACAGTATTAAAGACATAATTTATAAAGACAGCAAAGGTGCGCACAGGTAGTGGCACCCGATTAAATATGTGGGGTTGCAAACATACTTGCTAAACACGCAAACATGAGCAGTTTATCCCAGTAATCCCCAGAGTAACGTCGTACAATATATTCAATGTCTAATCTGATCAGACTGAACATATATCTATACAAAATCTAAAAAGGGGTTACCTATGAAACTTCAGTATACTGTATATGTTACACGTGAACCATTTCTCGTGCTATTGGGCTTATACTCAGTTGCTATATATTGATATCTTCTAAAATGGTACACGTGTAACGATTTGCGTCATATTTGCTAAGGAATCGAACATAGAGTGCGCATACCCTAATGTTTTCATGAGAAACATGAGAGTATGCTGCAGTAGCTAGTAAGTGATTAACTGACTGAAGAATCTTGCGCAGCTTCCTTTGCGATATTCTTTCGAAGTCTTTGTCCTCTGTGTTTCTTGTGTAACTCTTGACCTCCCAGAAGTAGAGGTATCCATTTTTTCTTGTAACGATATCAATCTCACCAAATGGTGTTGCATCGTTTCGCGTGAAAAGCTCATGCCCAATTTCTTTTAATTTCTCTGAAGCAAGATTCTCAGCATGCTCACCTTTTTGTTGTTGTGGTGAAGTGAATATTCTAATCATGGTTTCTTGTGAAAGCTCTTGGGGTAGAACTTTTTAATACTATTGAGAAGAGCATCTATGGGGGTTTGCGCCAGTACCGTTTGCGCGCATAAGAGCAGTATACAGGAATATGCGTAGTATTATAAAAGACAAATTATAAAAGCTCAAAATACTTATCCCCAGTAAAGGACACTTGTTAACAGACTTATACACAGTCTTCAAAGTATGCCCTTGAGGTATTTCTCCCAAAAGACATGCCATATGTGTTCAGCTGTATGTGCGGATAGGGAGAATCGAACTCCCGTCTCGTCCTTGGCAAGGACGTATTCTACCACTTAACTATATCCGCAAGGCACAACTATGATGAGACAGGATGCATCTGCTCCTCTGTGCGCTTAGAAATTATTATAGTCACGAGATCGAGTTGTGCAATCCTTGGGGTTCTGTGGAGAGCGGGGACAAGTAATATTTTTTGCCTGCACCCCTTGTTTAAATTTGATATAAATGATGTATCAAAAAAAGCCTGGGCATACGCTCAGACTTTAATAATGAATGTGCATCCGGAGGGATTCGGCCAGGAGTCGTTATTTTTATATTCGCTTCGCTCATTAAAAATAGACACTCACGGCCCTGGCTCAGAAAAATGCCTGGGAGGCATTTTTCTTCCGCCTTTCTCATCCCTCAATCAATAGACTCAGAAATATAAAAAACCCGGAACTACCCGGGGGTTTATATTTTGTGCATCCGGAGGGATTCGAACCCCCAACGACGGTTCCGAAGACCGCTGTGATATCCATTTCACCACGGATGCAGATGATATCTATTGTACGAAGAATATTCGATAGAGCAAGGATATTGATAAAGAACCAGCAGAGTGCTTTTTTTCTCTTCTTATATATAGTACAGTTTCAGTATGTTTACGATTCCCGAACAAGTCACGCAGGTGCTTTCATATATATATAGAGCTGGATACGAAGGATATCTCGTTGGTGGTTGTGTGCGCGACATGTATCTCGGTCGCGAGCCCAAGGATTGGGATATCACGACGAACGCATCTCCTGAGAATCTCGTAGCGCTTTTTGAGGCTGAAGAATTGAAAGTGGTCTATGAAAATACTTTTGGCACCGTCGCTGTGATATTCGAGGAAGAGGATCATGATTCGCCATTGCGCACGATCGAGATTACGCCGTATCGATCAGAGGGAACCTACACTGATCATCGCCGGCCTGACTCTGTTGCTTTTTCTGAAACGCTCGAAGAGGATCTCGTGCGTCGCGACTTCACTATTAATGCATTCGCCTACTATCCGGAGAAAGGGGAACTCACGGATCTCTTTGAAGGAAAGAAAGACCTGCAGTCCGGAATCATTCGCGCAGTAGGGAATCCAAGCGAGCGATTCGCCGAAGATGCATTGCGCATTATGCGTGCCATTCGATTCGCCTGCCAGTTGGGATTCACTATTGATAAAGAGACGGAAGCAGCGCTTATACAGCACGCTCATTTATTGGAACATATTTCATGGGAGCGGATCAGAGATGAATTCACCAAGATCATCATGAGCGATCGCGTGTTCGATGGAATGGAAATGTTAAAAGAGTATGGACTGACTGAATACATTATTCCCGAATTACACGAGGGGATAGATGTAGCGCAGAACCGTTCACATATCTATGGTGTCTGGGAACATAATATCAGGGCAGGGGATAATGCTGCCAAGCAAGGATGGCCACTGCATGTGCGTCTCGCTGCATTGCTGCATGATTGTGGGAAGCCACGCACCAAGCGCTATGATAAAAGCCAGAAAGTCACCACATTCTATGGCCACGAAGTAGTGGGGGCAAAAATGGTACGCGGATTCATGAAGCGTATGAAGTATCCCAAAGAGCTGAGTAAGGTCGTCGAGAAGCTCGTGCGGTATCATATGTTCTTCTCCGATCCTGAAAAGATATCTCTATCAGCCGTGCGACGCATGGTGAATAACGTGGGTCCTGAATATATTTGGGATCTCATGAATGTGCGCAGGAGTGATAGGATCGGCATGGGGCGCCCGAAGGCCGCGCCGTATCGACTCCGTATGTATGAATCAATGATCGACGAGGCACTACGTGATCCGATCAGTGTGAAAATGTTAAAGCTCAATGGTGACATTATGATCGCTGAAATGGGCTTCACGCCGGGACGGAGAATGGGCTGGATTCTCCATGCGTTATTAGAAGAGGTGATTGATGATCCGACGAGAAACACTCGTGAATATTTGGAAAAGCGAGCACGTGAACTCGAGGCAATGAATGATACAGATTTGAAAAACTTAGGCGAAGCGGGGAAGGATAAAAGGGAGGAAAAAGAAGAAGAAGAGATCAAAGAGCTGCGTAAAAAGCATGGCGTGAAGGGGTAGGTTGGGAAGATGTATTGTGATGTATTATTCCTCAGAAAAATTATGATACAATAATTTGGTCTATGAAGAAGACTGAAAACAATTATGCGTTTATAGATTCTCAAAATGTGTATCTTTCGATTCGATCACTCGGATGGCAGATAGATTGGCACCGTTTCCGTGTGTACTTGAAAGAGCGTTATTCAATTACGAAGGCTTTCTTGTTCATTGGGTATGTAGAAGGTAATAATAAAATATACACTGAACTCCAGGAGGCTGGGTTCATTTGCATCTTTAAGCCAGTACTCATTTATAAGAACGGAACCATGAAAGGGAATGTTGATGCAGAGCTCGTGCTCCACGCAATGATACATATTCATTCGTACGACAAAGCGGTGATCGTAACAGGCGACGGCGATTTCTATTGTCTTGTCGACCACCTCTCTTCGTTGGAGAAGCTGTCTCGTGTATTGGTGCCCAACCAGAAGAAATATTCAGCACTACTCAAACGCTTTGCAAAGAAAGATATCGCCTTTATGAATGATCTCCAGAAGAAAATTGGCAAATGAGATGTATAACTATAAATATAAAGTAGAAAAAATAAAAAGGACCTTGCAGAGACAGGACTCTACAAGGGACTTTTTGTGGTGATGTATAAAGTATAAAGCAAAGACGGTACGTGTCAAATGTTTATGAAGAATATTAGTCTACGGAGTTGAACCTTACGACAAAATTGGGGAATATAAAAAGCGACTGCAAATGCGGTCGCTTTTAGTTCATGTTCTTGCGGGGTTAGTTGTTTTATTGAGATTGTAATTTTTCTAAGAATATTCTGTAGATCTTGCGACCTTCTTCGCTCATCCCGTCAAGGATTTTTGCCCTCTCGATTTGTTTTTCTGTGGCGTTTTTATCCGGAAAACCAAATGTTTCCTGGATCTTGCCCAAATCCATACCGGCTGTCAGCTCAGAAATGTAATCCCCATTTTTCAAGCCTAAAGTTCTCTCGAACCAATCGATGCAAGTGATTTGATGGGAGGCTCCTTTCTTAAAAGCCTCGAAGAGCTCGGGGTGCTCTTCAGCACCTCCCTCTTCGAAGAAAAACTGATACGCCTCCCCTGAGGCAATCTTCGAGCTGAAGCTTTTCTCATTGGTGGTGATGCCTGCCTCCTTGGCATTGAAGTCCATCTCCTCTGGCGCCCTGAGGGCGAATGTGTCTTTCAACACCATCTTCTTGAAAGCATCGAGCCTTATTTTTTGGGTGACAATCCCGAAGAATATAATGTCATCTATTTCGTAATCGCCCTTATTCTTCCCAAGGGAGTCTACGGGTATGAGGGGGATTGAGTCAACCGGCACGACAACTCTTTCTGCTAGAGCGATTGAATCCAACACAATCTGCATTGAATCCAATCGCACGTTGAGCTCTGTTGTGTCCGCCTTGAGACTGAGCACATCGCCCTCTAGTGAGGAGATTGCATCGCGGGCATTGTCGAGGTTAGTCTCTGCCTCATTTTGCGCCGCTACCGCCGCCACTCTCGCCTCCTCGGCTGAGATTGCGGAAGCTTCAGTCTCGTGTACTTCTTCTGAAGTTGACCAGATTGAATAGGTTGCATATCCTAGTGTTAATAGGAGTGCCAATGTTGTCCACAGGTACGTATTCGCGTACCATTTATTTGTTACTTCGGTATGTGCTGTGATCTTTGGTTGTGCCATAATTTTGTATTTTATTGAATTGATATGATGAAAATTTAGTATGCATTATTGGGAGAAAGGCACCTATTTCAGAAATAGGGAAATAACCACCCTTTTCCCAATACGCATATATTCGAAATTCACACATACGTGATGACAAACAGCTTCCTAAACCCCATAATGTACTAGGACACCCCCATCATTTACACTGAAGCTCTATGAAAAAGAAATATACATACCTAAGTGACTCAGAACGCAGTGAGATAGAGATACTACGCAAGAAGAAGTAC